>Ga0181401_1000103_pt1 | contig 31260 bp, 48 predicted proteins | sample 24SPOviralmetaG_FD_130130 | JGI IMG/M metagenome (GOLD analysis project Ga0181401, IMG submission 130130) | Marine viral communities from the oligotrophic San Pedro Time Series (SPOT) site, San Pedro Channel, CA, USA - 24 SPOT_SRF_2011-07-20 | ecosystem: Environmental > Aquatic > Marine > Strait...
CATACAACGTAAAGCAGAAGTCAGGAAGGCTTGACAGAGAATCTCATCAGTTTGCGAGCCGGACCGGTTACAGAATAACAAGCAAACATAAATCAAAAATAAATCTATTAGAGGACTAAGAAAATGAGTACAACAGAAACAAAATTAGATCAAGACACTTTTGCCTGGAAACGGGCTGAAATTCAAGCAAGGGGATACTTCCTAAGAAACCACGACAAGGACTTGTACAGAGTTGGCAAGGGCCTTTACTTTACCCGGAATCAATTTATGATTCTTCATGCTCCTGATTTGAAGGGTCCGAACAAGTGGTTGGCCGGACCGTTGAATGATGAAAAACATCTTCATTATCGGATCGCCTTGTTCAAACGAAAGCACAGAACAAAGAAGGATGCTAACGAATACGTAAAGGATCTAAGATACAACATGGCTTTAAAAAGTTACGTGGTAAAACAAACTCATTAGATTCCATTAACTTCGGTGAGGGGCTGAACACCCTTCATCGTTCTTAAAAATATTTTAAAATTATTTTTGGACTTTGTTATAAAAGTCTTAGATTATAATTGAACTCAAACACTAAGAAAAAAAATACTACAATGAAAACTACTGAAATATACAAAGTTAAGTACAAGACAACAGACAACAAGCCTTCATGCGAAGAACTCTATTCAACCCTTGATGGAGCGATCGCAACTATCGAATATGACTATGAAGGAATGGAAGTAAGGTTTGACTATCGCGATGCTTTAGTTTTTGTGGAGGACGAACATGACATGCCGTTATGGTCGTTAGGACACCGAAAGAATCACATGTATAGCGATCGCACGTATCATCCATACGTGATTGAGAAAGTCGAATTGTACCACGTAGATTAAACAACAACAACAACAAGGGGGCTTCGGCCCTCACAAAACTAAGAAAAATGACTAAAGAACTAGACGACAGAAGAACAGAACAAGAAAAAGAAGAACTAACATATTTTGTTTCAGCCGTTGACTCATACATGACTGAATGGGGAAATGACTGTGGACGATTAGAGAACGCAACAAGCTTTGCTTTTTGGTTCGTGAAGGACCACGCCAAGGCCTTGACAATGAAAGACTGGGTGAACAGTAGAAACGAGATGAAGTGCGTAACCATCTTTCACGCAAGTGAGTTTGATGGGATCGTAAACGATCTTGAGAACAGAAAAACTAAAGGGTATCACGCAAGTGTATATACCGCTCACGACAATCATAGAGCATTCAACTAATAACTTTAACGGGGCTTCGGCCCCAAACACAGGAGGAATCATGGAAACAGTAAAATACTTCGACAGGATTGAAGAGATCTACGCGAAGAGATTACAAGCCATCTTTGCAGGAATGGACAGTCATCTTGATAGTCACATCGAACACGCTCAAAGAATGATGGACAAGGAACACACAGTACATCATTGGAAAGGAGTCAAGCAAGGACTGAGTGATGCTAAGAGAATATTAGAAAACACTTACAAGATCGTGAAGGAGGCTGAAAGTGAATAGGTCTTTACAGGAGGAGGAGGAGGTGCGAACTTGGCTTGAAACTCAGGATGTCAGAACGCTTGCTGAAAGTTTGAGAATCAATCCGCAGAGGTTGTATTACTTCAAAGATGGAAAAGCCAAGAACCCATCTTATCAGTTAATCAGGGAACTCATACTGATTAAGGAAAGAAGGAGCAAGCAATGAATTACACGATGGCCCTGGATGCGTTCAAGAGAAGTTTGGAGCATGTTGGGCCAGTTCCTTCCGAACAACACGCTCAGAAAATATTTAAGTTTTGTAGCATGTTGAGAATAAAGGCTGATGATTTGTTTATAAAAAGCAGGAAGCAAACTCACGTGCGTTATAGGTCGTTGTTTTTTTACTGGTGTGGTCTTTCTCACACGGATCTTGCAACGATGTTTGAGATGAATCATTCAAGCGTTATACACTCAAGGAGATCCCATGAGGACAGACTTGTTTGGGATGTAGAGTACAACAGATTGTTTAAACTCTTATATTCCTAACGTATTTTTTTTCTTAGTCAGGCCGTGAAGTGTGATAGCTTTACGGCTTTTTTTATATGTTTCATAAGGTGTAAAATATTGTTAAATTAGCGACAACCCAACTACACAACTATGAGATTATCTGATTTGGTTCCCTTTCGAACCACCAAAGCACCCGGTGATAGGATTGTAAATGAATTAAACAAACAACTATTCAGATACAACAAAGGGTTGCCGATTTCCCTTGACGATACTCAGAACGCATACATTGAGGATGGATATGAGTTTAATCCGGATGTCTATTCAGTTATCAACGGTATAACTAAAGCAGCAAGCGCAGTTCCTCCGTGCGTACACATAATCAAGGATCAAAAAAAAGCGTTGAAGCACAAGCAACTCATGAACTCAATGAGAAGGAAGGCTTCACAATCACAGTTAGACAACATCTTAGAACTCAAGGAACAAGCGTTTGAGATGGTTGAAGATGACAGAGATCCGTTGTACAAACTCATAAACAATCCGAATCCGCTTCAAGGTTATCCGGAATGGTACGAGAACATGAAAGGATTTCAGTTGATTACGGGGAATGGTTACACCCATTTCGTTGAGTTGGGTGACGGAACTTTCGGTGAAATGTGGGTCATGCCTTCTCAGTTTACGAAGATTGTTGCTAATCCAACTTATGAGTCCTTGATTCAGGGTTATGTGATTGATATGTACGGGTCGGACGGACATCAACTTGAAGAGAAGTCCGTTATGCATTGGAAGTACTGGAACCCGGATTATGACTCAGTGGGATCCCATTTATACGGAATGAGTCCGTTGAAATCGGCAAGGCGTTCGATCCGGTTAGGCAATGATGGCGATCAAGCGTTGAGCAAGGCCCTAAAAAATGGCGGAGCAAGTGGAGTTGTTTATCCGACAGATCCAGACTTGGAGCAACTAACTCCGATGCAGAGAAGTCAATTAGAGAATTACTTGAGAACCATGCAAGGTCCGGACAACTACAAATCATGGCTTGTTTCAAGCGTGAAGTTAGGCTTTGAGAAGTTCGGCATGCCACCAGTTGACCTGGAGATAATTGAAGCCGGGAAAATGAGTCAAAGAGATATATGCAATGTATATAACTTTCCAAGTGAGTTGCTCAACGATCCGGACAACAAGACGAACGCGAACAAGGAGCAGAGTCGCAAACAACTTTACTTAGATAACGTTATACCGGAACTTGCGAGAGATTTCGCAGAGATGAACCGTTGTTTAGTTCCTTATTTTAGTGAAGCTACCGGAATCAAATATCACCTTGATTTTGATGTTCAATCTATCGATGCTTTGAGTCAAGATAGAGAAACAACCGTAAACTGGCTTGACAAGGCTTGGTGGCTCACCGCAGATGAAAAAAGAATCGAGATGGGTTATGAGCCTTTGGGAGATAACTCAAGATATATTCCGATGAATCTTGTACCGGACGGCAACTCAGGATTAACAGAAGATGAAATCAACTTGATGTCAGATGAATTATCAGGAGTATAAATATTTTTCTGAAAAGGATTTCGAGAAGTGTACACCATCATGTACGTTATCCGATATGAACCATAGTTTCATCAAGAAGCTTGATATTGCTCGCATGGTTGCGCATACCCCGTTCAAGTTGAGTTCGGCCTTTAGGAGCAAAATATGGGAGCAAGAACAAGGAAGAAACGGAACTTCAAGTCACACCAAAGGACTTGCCGTTGATATAGTGGCAAATAATAGCGCAACTCGTTATCTTATAATTAGCGCGTTACTATCAGTTGGTCTTACTCGCATAGGATTGGGAAAGAACTTTATACACGTAGATATGGACGAAGAAAAATCACAGAATGTAATATGGCATTATTATGGATAAGGAATTAAACCAAGTAAAATTCGATATCAATAAATTGGAAGCTATGATTGAGGTATTAGCAAAAGACGTTCAAGAAATAAAAGAAGCCTTGATTGGTAATGAGTTCGGTCAGGAGGGGCTTGTTAAAAAAGTCAATCAGAACGAACAAAACATTGCTGAACTTGTCAAATTTAAACAAAAAATAATAGCTTGGGCAACAGGAGCCGGGTTGGGATCTTCTGCCTTAGTGAACGCCATAGCGGAGATGATAAAATGAAAAAACTCAAGGAGATTAAAATATTAAAATTAATCGCTCAAACTGCTGAGGGCAAGAACAAAGCAGGCGAAATTCTTCACGGGGCCTTAGATATTCTTCCGTTGCCTAACCAGTTCCTGGGGAAGGCGGTGAAAGGTATTTTAGCAGGAGAGTGGAATCAAACAAAAAACGAATTGCTTGAAGCGTTTACGCTTCGTAACGTTGTTGCTATCGGCCTCACGACCGCGTTGATTATGGGTTGGTTGACGGCTGACGATGTAGATCAGTTTATGCAAGTTTTGAAAGAACTTACCACGCAGTAGAATCATACAAATTGTAGAATTCAAACTGGGTCGTGAAATGGCTCAGTTTTTTTTTGACCATGCCCATACCTAAACCAAATACCGGTGAAACAAGAAGCCAGTTCATGAGCCGGTGCGTTAGATTTCTTGCGGATGAAGGAAAAGAATCTGAACAAGCAATCGCGATATGTTACGACATTTATGCGGAAGAAAACAAAGAAGAACTCAGAGAAAAATATTTTGCTTGGAAGACAATCGACAACAAGAGAAGATCGTTAGAGCCTTATGCTGAAAACACTTTCTACACGGCACTCAGGTCGCAACTCAAGCAATATCTTGATGAGGTTAAAAGATCAGGACGAATAGACTTTGAGTTGGAAGGAGTCGTAACGGAAGATCCTGTATTCACGGCTTATGAAAAACTTTACAATCGCATCATGCCGATGTTCGGCAAGGACACCATGGACAAGCTTCTTGGGACGAAGAAAGCAAGAACGAACTGGCGAGCATTAGTCAGGAGATGGTTTCAAGAAAGCGACACGACAACCAAAATTACAGGCGTAACGAGAACAACAAAAAAAAGAATAAGAAAACAAGTGCGCATCGCTTTGAGTCAAGGAACAAGCGTTCCTAATTTCGCAAGACAACTCAGCAAAGATTATGGATTTTCAAGAAAGAGAGCCATGATGATAGGAAGGACAGAAATGGTTTCTGCCTCAAACGCAGGAAGCTTGCTTGGAGCAAGAGAAAGCGGAGTGCCTACAAGAAAGGTTTGGTTGTCAACTCAAGACGATCGTACAAGGGGCCTCATGGGAGGACTTTATGACCATTGGAGCATGGAAGGAACCGTTGTGAACTTGAATGACAAGTTTAACGTGAGCGGTGAGTTGATGCAGTTTCCTGGGGATTCATCGCAAGCCAGTCCGGGCAACACGATCAACTGCCGTTGTACTCTAATATACGAACCCATCCTAACTGATGAAGCCTTCGACACCATTGGTGCTTTGACTTCTACCGCAGGCATGCTTGGAACACTAGATGATACTGATTTTTAGCTACAACAGGCCGGAGTTCTTGCGAAAGGTGATTGAAGATTGTCCGGTGAAGCCTTATGTGATTGATGATGGGTCAGACTTCGATCCCATGCCGTTCGCAAGGTTGAGTTACTTTCATAAACTTGAACACAAGGGCAGGGAACAGTTCTATCTAAACTGGCAGTATGCTTTCGAGATATGCAAGCAATCTGATGAAGACTTTTTTTTGTTTATTCCGGATGACTTTCTAAACGTGAATCATTCTAAAATAAAACACATTTACGATACGCTTCAAGGAAGATATGCTTACAATCTTCTAAATGATGCAAGGCCTCAAATATGGACTCCGATCAAACATCACGATGTTGAAGTGGCCGGAGTTCCTTCTGAAAGAGTCAGTTATGCTGATTGCGGTTATTTTACCAACAGAGAAACTTTGCAAGCAATCAACTTCACCCAGGACGATATAAGTGTTTCAAGGTTCGATCGATCTGAAAACAGTAGCGGAGTCGGTTGGAGTCAGAGCAGAAGATTTCACAAGAAGTTCGTGCCTATGTACATTCCCAAAAAATCATTATGTTTTCACGGTGCGCATGAAAGCATGATGCACAAGGAACTTAGAAAAAAACAACCGTTGATTAGCAGATGAAAATATTAGGAATTATTTCGGCCTTGGCTTGTCTTGTTTACGCATTCGTTTATGATTACAACATTGCAATAATTTTATTGCTTTTTTTTATAGCGACTAAAACCGATTTCATGTTGATCGTAAACAGAAAATGATAACCGCAAATTTAGCTACAATCAAAGCAAGGCGACACACGCTTCAAGACGTTGTAGATAGCTTGCGACAACAAGTTGACATTGTTAGAGTTTACGGAAACGATTATCTGCCAGTTGTAAAGGGAAGCAACGTTCAGATCTTTACAGGATGCGATTACACCGACAACTCAAAATTCTTCTGGTTGCCAAGAAGCAGAGGTGTTTATCTTTCTTGCGATGATGATATTTTATATCCGGAAAATTACGTTGAAATCATTCTCAAGGCCTTAAAAAAATATCCAAACACTTGGCTAACCTTTCACGGCAGAAAGCTTGGCGGAATGAACTTGCCTTATTACACGGGCCATCATGTGTATCAATGTTTGAGAAGCGTTGAATCAGATTATCAGATTGATGTACCGGGGACCGGGGTAAGTGCTTTTCACACGGACACGATAAAGTTCGATATAACCTCATGGGAAGATTATCGCATGAGCGATCTTATGGTTGGTTTAGAACTTGCCAAAGCAAGAGTCAGGACGATCTGCTTGAAGCATAAAATGTTTTGGATAAAGAGCGCAGAAACTCATCTGCTAGAATCGATACACCGCAGAGAATATAAAAACGAAAGACAGAATCAGATAGCGAATACTATCTACTCACTTGTTTCCAGTAGCAGATAGCTAACATCAGTAGTATCTGAATATCGCTTTTATCAACAACCCAGTCGTTGTCAAGTTGCTCTTGGACTCTATAAATAACATTTTCCATAATGATATTTTATGTTTTCACCAAACTAATATAGGAAATTGTTAAATGGTGTAAAAAATACCTATCTTTGACGAAATCATTCTTTCATGAGTTACAACGATTATCCACAATCAGCGACCAACAACGCAAAGAGAGCGTTGAAGTACAAAGAAGAGTCCGGCAACCCCAAAGGATGCGGAACACTTGTTGGTTGGCAGAGGGCCAATCAGTTGGCCAAACGTGAAAGCATATCCGAAGAAACGGTGAAAAGAATGGCTTCATTCAAACGTCATCAACAGAACAAAGATGTGCCCTATGAAGAAGGTTGCGGTGGCCTCATGTGGGATGCTTGGGGAGGGACATCAGGAGTTGAATGGGCTATAAGGAAATCGAAAGAGATTGATGAAGCTAAAAAGGAGATTGAAAGTCAGTACGTTTTAGAGAAGAGAGAGCAAGACGAAATGGAAGAAAAAAACGTGATGGACACTTTGAGGGACAAAGCAAAAACACACAACGATGAAGTTGGTGATGTAGCTTCGAAAAGAACAACGGCAGGAACCTTGAAGAAAGTTTACGACAGGGGTATAGGGGCTTACAGGACTAATCCTGGATCAGTTCGACCAAATGTGTCAAGTGCTTCTCAGTGGGCGTTTGCGCGAGTGAATTCGTTTTTATACGCCTTGCGTAATGGAAAGTTTAGGTCAGGCAAACATGACACGGATCTTCTGCCGTCCGGACACCCTCAATCATCAAAAAACCATCATGAAGATATGGAAGAAACAAAAGTAGATGCACAACTTGCTTATTTTAGAACTGAGGAAGAAGCAGAAGAATACGCTGAATTTTTAGGTTGTACCGGAACTCATGCTCACGACATGAATGGAACAACTTACTACATGGCTTGTAGCAACCACGACAGAAACATTGAACTGGAAGAAATCAGACAGAGCAAAAATATGAACTTACCATACATAACAAAAGACACATACACTGAAATAAGAGGCGTTGACGTTGAAAAAAGAATCGTTGAGGGATATTATTCTGTATTTGATTTCAAAGATTCGGACGGTGATGTGATTGTAAAGGGAGCGTACAAAAAAACTTTACAGGAGAATGGGCCAGAGGGCAAGAACAGAATCATGCACCTTTATCAGCATGACCCATTGCAAGTGCTAGGCAGACCAATGACATTGATGGAGGACGAAAAAGGTCTGTATTTTAGAACGATGATTGCTGACACTCAACTTGGTACGGACGTTTTGAAACTTTACCGTGACGGAGTTCTAAAAGAACATTCAGTTGGAATCAACTTCGTGAAGAGAGATTATTCAGAGGAGGAAGATGCTTACATAGTCAAGGAAGCAACGATGTGGGAAGGATCAACCGTAACCTGGGGAGCAAACGAACTTAGCATTGGAGGCTTGGCCAAGGGTACAGTCAAGACTCAGATCGATAAATACAAAGAACTTTCAAGAGCGTTTTATTCTGGTGATTACACCGATGAAACTTATATGCTCATTGAAAAACAAATCAAACATTTACACGAACAAATCAAGAGTTCACTTAACTTTACAGAGCCGGCTCAAGCCACTCCAAAAAAAGACGAAGCCGAACTTGTTTCAAAACTGTTTGATAACTTTAACAGTAAACTTAAAATAGAACAGGAGTTCAAAAGATGGACTTAGAGAAAACTATATCAGAGGGGCTTGAGTCAGTAAAAGGACACATGGATGTACTTAAAACAGATTTAGACACCCGTTATGACAAACTTCAAGAAGAAGTAAAAAGCGCAGGAGTGGCCGATGAAGCTACTAAAACTGAAATCAAGAACCTTGAAGAGATTATCGCAGGTCAAAAAGATAGAATCGAAGCTATCGAGAAATCTGCTAATCGATTAGGATCAAGCAACGAGCCTGTAAACGTTAAGAGCGTTATACAAGATGCACTTGAGTCTAAAGGCGTTCAAGATCAGATGGAAGCTTTCAAAGCAGGTCAGACTTCCGGATTCACAATGAATACGAAAGCAGTTATAACTGAATCAGGATCTTATACTGGTGATGTTGTACCGGCTGATTATGTTGCAGGAATAAAGTACGATGCGGAGCGTAAAACTCACGTTCGTCAGTTCTTGCCTAACGGAAGCACAAACAGTGACAAGATCCGTTACATCAAAGAAAGCGGATTCACCGACAACACCGGTATCGTTGCTGAAGGTAACGCATCAGGTCAGAATGACTTCTCACTAACCGCAACTGATGCTGTGGTTGAGAAGATTGCCGCACATTTCAGAGTTTCAAAGGAAGCCTTGAATGATACTGCCGGATTAGCTTCTCACATTTCATTACGTGGAATGGAAAAGTACATGAAAGAAGAAGATGCGTACTTGCTTTATGATGCAACATACGGATTGAACGTAACTGCGACTGACTATGCTTTAGATCTTTATACAAATGATACAGATGCTCAAGAGCATGATGTGTTACTTGAAGCGATCAAGCAAGTTGAAAATCGCAACTTCACTCCATCTGCAATCATGATGGGCATAGGAAGATTCTATGAAATGATTCGTAGAAAAGATGCCAATGGCAACTACATCTTCCCAAATGATGTTGTGTTTGGAACTCGTGTACCAGTTGTACGCGGTGTACCGATTATAGCTACCAACGCAATCAACGACACCGATGGTGACAAAGATGATTTCTTGGTTGCTGACTTTGCTCAGATGACTACTTTATTCGACCGCGAGTCAATGCAAGTAAGATTCTATGAGCAGGATCAAGACAACGTTGTTAAAGATCTTGTGACTGTACAGATCTCAGGACGTTTAGCGTTACCAACTTACTTGCCTAACGCAGGTGCTTTCGGTAACTTCGCAACTGCTATCATAAACGCAGGTAACTCGTAAGTAAACGAGTAAGGAACTTTGGAACACGGGGTGGTTCGATTCCACCCGTTCCTCCAACTAATTTTATTCATTATGGCTTACAAGTGTAGAAAAAACTTCAGATACGGCAAACAACCTTATAAGATTGATCAACCATTCGAAGCGGATAACGCGACTATGGCGGATATGCTGAAGAGGGGATTGCTTTACGAAACGAAAGAAGATAAGAAAGCATACAAAAAAACTGACGTTGTGTACATAGAAAAAGATGAAAGTACGAAAACAATGTATTATGTTAAGAAAGGCAATCAAATCATCGATCGTCTTAATCACAAAAAAGCAACCGAACTAATGGAAGAACTAAATGGCCTTTCTTAGGGACAACATAAAATCACCGGATTACGGTCGAAATGGCGTTGTAACAGTTTCAACAACACCGACTGGTACAAATACATCATCAGACGTTTTGAGCACGGCAAACGCAAAATCCTGGATGAAAGTAGACGGCACTTATGAGGACTCATTGATTGACGATCTGATTGGTGAAGTGATTGACTCAGTTGAGCAAGCTTATTCATTTCAACTAATCGAGAAGACCGTTATAGCTGAATGGGAGGTTTATGCGCAGAGAGTTGACTTGCCTTTATACCCTGTACAGTCAGTGAGTTCTGTCAAAACCATAAACAACGAAGGCACCGAAACTACATTGACTGTCGGGGTAGATTATTATGTACAAGGGGATGCGATCGTGTTTAATCTTGTAAACGGTTATGATGCTCCATTTCAACGATTGAGATTGAAAGTGGAATATGTTGCAGGATTCTCAACCATTCCTTCCGGGATCGTGATTGGGCTTAAAAAAGCTATTCTTTCAAGTTATGAAGACAGACAAGATCTTGTTGAAGGGAATGTTTCAGAACTTCCAAACAGTTCAAAAACTTACTTCAAAAAATACGCCAAAATAATATGATGAATGAAAACAAAGAGCAGACAGAGCAACGTAGGCCATCTAAAACAGAGAGTGTTATTTCAAAGATACACTTTGAGTTCAGACGGGATGGGAGGGAACACTCAAACGTGGGGGGATGTTGGTACTGTTTGGGCCAATGTGACTCCTGTTTCGGGTCGTGAATCCTATGAGATAGGCGGATTAAAAGGCAAGGTCAAATATAAGATTATAACCAGGTACAGGAATGATTTAGATCCGGCTGAAACATGGACGGCAAGCACGGATGATTTCGATGCAAGCGAACTGGTGTGGGATGAAGGAAATCCGGAGATAGTTGATACATATACTTTTCTGATGAGAGCCGTTTATGACGGAAGAATCTTTAACATTGAATATGCTCAAGACAGAAACGAAGACAAGACCTACACGGAACTAATGGCAGTTGAGGATGTAAATGCTTAGGATGCAAGTCAATCAGATGGAGTTGAAGAACGTTGTCGGCAACGTCAATAAGCTTGAAAAAGGAATGGCCATGAGGATAGGTCAAGCGATCAACTTGTCAGCTTTGAGAATCGAGTCAACTGCTAAAAAGAATGTTCCAACGGACACGGGAAGGCTTAAAGGTTCAATCATGACTCAAAAAAATAGTTCATATTCAAGGACAGTCGGAACCAATGTTGAATATGCTCCATACGTTGAGTTTGGAACGCGATCGAAAGTTGAAACAATTATATCCGGAGTAGATTATTCAAGCGTTGCGCAACCTTTCAAGAAGTCAAGTGGAGGGCCGGGAGGAATGTCGTCACGGCCGTATCTGTTTCCTGCCTTTGAGAAAGAAAAACCGCAACTGATATCAAACGTTAAAAAGATCTTGAAAAGTGGCAAAAGATAGCACAACAGAATTACAGGTTGCTTATTACACGCTTCTAAACACGAACGTGACTTTATCAGGAACGCCCGTTCCTGTTTACGATGAAGTGCCGGCAAACGCGACTTATCCTCATATTCACTTCGGTGAAACAACGCTTGTTGATAGCAGTACCAAATCAACCTTCATGGACGAAGTTACATTTAGCATGAGTGTTGTTGATCGATTTCAAGCGGACAACGGAAGCCGGGCAAAAATAAACAGTTGCGTAAATCAAGTGAAAGAGATTATCAGAGCAAGGCCCGTTCCATTTAGTCTTTCAAGCTTCAATGTAATAACGTCTGTTGTTGACAATGATTTGAGTCGCAAAGAAAGAACAAGCACTTATACTTACTTCATCAGAGAGTTGCGATTCAGACATATCATAGAGGAAAAATAAGGCACTACATTATTAGCAGATAAATGTTTATCTTTTACAAAGTTTAACTTCAAATAAAACCGGACAAAAATGGCAGCAGTAAATGGAACTTTAATCTTGGTGAACGATAATGGAACCGCATTCGCGGCAACCACTTCAGCCACCTTAAACATCGAAATGGACTTACCTGATTCCTCAACGAAGGATTCCGGTGGTTGGGCCGAACATATACTTGGTCAGAAATCTTGGTCAATCGACTTAGATGGCATAGCTGATTTCGAACTTAACAGTGGTACAGTTGATGTGTTGGTTGATTTTTTAATTAACAGAACTCAAGCCACAATCGAGTTTGAACCACAATCAGGGGCTTTCTCCGCTAAAGGAGTTTCATACACTGGGACTGCTTCTTTAGCTTCCGTGAGTTTGGTGGCGGCCAATGAAGACACAGCCACTCTAAGTGGAAGCTTTACAGGTGACGGTACACTCGATAGAGTAGCAGTTAGCTAATGAAGGGAAGCAAGTCCGTTAAAATCAAGGGCATAGAATACACTTTCAGATTCGACCTAAATGCTCTTGAACGTTTTACTGAAGAGGCAGGTGTTGGATTGAATAGTATTGATGAGGCTTTAGATAAAGTCGCAAACATCAAGTTGTTCATCCAGGCCTTGTCTGCTTCCGGAGGCAAAGAGGTTCCCAAAGAAGCTATCGGCACGATCGACTTTATACAACTCAACGAGATATTCGAACTTGTGAGAGAATCTGTGGGAAACTTGAAAACCCCTCCACAGAAGAGGGGACGGTAAAAACGATTGAAGATATGTTTGTTTTAGGCTATCGGATGGGACTAAAACCGATGGAGATTAGACAAACATCAATATACGATTTCAACCTGATGGCTAAGGCCTATGAAGAAAAAGCATTACACGAATATAGTGTGATGCGACTAAATGCGTACCTCATATCTGTTTATTCGGGCCTTGAAAATAAATCAAGAAGAAAACTCACCCCAAATAAAATGTTACCCCTCAAGAATGATAAAGCGAACAAGAGAATGAGCAGAGAAGATTTCAACGATATTATTACAAGAAGCAACAAACGGAGGGGCATCGAATGTTAGGTAATTTTTCAGTCAATGTAGGGGCTAACATCAAAGGCCTTCAAACCAATCTAAAGAAGGCAAGCGGTTTACTAAGGAATTTTAGCGGTGATGTAAAACAAGCCGGTGGAACCATTACAAGACGGTTGACGGTTCCCATTATTGGCATGGGGACCGCAATGGTGAACACGGCAATGAACTTTGAATCAGCGATGAATCAAGTGAAGGCCGTTACCGGAGCGACTGCGGAAGATTTCACGATGTTAAGAGATCAAGCCAAACAACTTGGATCGACAACGAAGTTTACCGCAAGTGAGGCAGCACAGGGCATGAACTTCCTTGCCATGGCCGGATTCGAAACAAGAGAGATAATGAAAGCCATGCCAGGAGTTCTAAATTTGGCTTCTGCCGGTGCTATGGATCTTGCCACGGCTTCTGATATAGCTTCGAATATATTGACCGGTTTCGGCAAAGAAGCGAGTGAGATTGACCGCGTAGTTGATGTTATGGCTAAGACTTTTACATCAAGCAACACCAACCTTATGCAGTTGGGACACGCCATGAGTTTCGTTGCCCCGGTTGCTAAAGGATTCGGATTCACGATTGAAGAAACATCAGCCGTGATTGGTATGTTATCCGATGCAGGTATTCAAGCAAGCAGGGCCGGTACAAGTTTGAGAAGAATCATTACGCAACTTGAGGAAGCCGGAACATCATTGGGCTTTAGCATATACAACGCTAACGGTCAGATGTTACCGATGGCTGACATACTTGAAAAGCTTACCACGAGCGCAGGAGGGGCAAGTCAAGCGGTTGAACTGTTTGGAGATCGAGCAGGACCGGGACTGATTGCACTCATAGATCAAGGAGCCGATAAAATAAGAGAGTTTGAAAGTGCGTTGATAAATTCCGGAGGGACGGCCGAACAAGTTGCTGAAACTCAGATGCAAGGATTAAAAGGTGCTTTTACAGAACTGCGTTCAGCGATCGAAGGAATGTTCATTGAGTTGGCGGATCTTGGAATATTAAAAAAGTTAGAAAACATTGTTGACAAGGTTGCTGATAAAATAAGAGCGTTCACGAACGCTTCTGATGAAACGAAAGAATCCGTGTTGAAGTTGATGGCTATTCTTGCCGGTTTAGGTCCGGCACTGATGATTGTAGGAACGGCCTTGGGAGTTATAGCAACGGCCATTTCGGTCCTTGGAGGGCCGATAACCGCCATCATAGCACTTGTTGTTGCTTTAGCAGGAAGTTTGTTTTATGTGCTTGATAATTGGAATGCGGTGATTGAAAGAATAAGCGACACGAACTGGTGGAGAAACACCCTAATATCTATGGGTCAACTGATTGTGAAGTTTAATCCGTTTAGCTTGTTTGTAACGGCATTCAATGTTCTTCTTAGAACGTTCACCGGGTTGTTTGGGGACTTCTTCAACTGGATGGTGAAAAGCTTCTTAACTGTCAAAGCAAAGGTGTTAAATATCGTTGCTGATATTGCAACGAAAACCGCGCAAGCTTTTTCAACTATTCCGTTTATGGAAGGTGCTTCTGAAACGGTTGCGAACTTAGCTAAAGGTTTAAGATTCAACGCGGAACTTGCTGGAAAGATGGCTGACTCAGGTACAGATTTCGCAGGAGAGATAAATGATTCATTACAAGACTTAGAGAAAAATAACCCGTTTGCAACGTTGGCAAACTCAATGGAAGATCTCAAGACGGATCAGAGCGAATACAATCATGAGTTCAAGACTTTCACGGACTATCTTACTCAAGCCGGGCAAGGAATGGGCAATCTGCTTGGTCTTTCGGGAATGTTCTCAGGCACGGCCCCAACCACGCCCACCGATGAAGGCGAAGGAGGCGGTGTTGATCTTGTAACGGATCCGGCTCAAGTTGAACAGACACTTGGATTTTTCGGAAGGATTATACAAGGTGCTAAAGACATTACATCAAACACAATGATAATGACCCAGGCCTACAAAGACTTGGGTGATGCGATCGCTGATGCTTTTACAACGGCCATTATGCAGGGAACAAGCTTGCTTGATCAACTTGCTTCACTTGGGAAGGCGATGTTGGGCAAAGGTATTCAGATGTTGCTTTCATTCGCTTTGGGTGGAGGCCTTACGATAGGGGGCAAGCTTACAAGCGGATTCCTGGGTGAGGGAGGCGGATTGTTGGGCAAGATCGGGGGCGCGTTGTTTGGCGGAAAAACTTCCGTTGGTGATGCTCTGATAACTGATAGCGGAAAGGTTGTTGAGTTTCATCCGAATGACAACATATTAGCCATGAAAGATCTTGGTGGATTGCAGACTCAAGGAGGAACTTCAAACATGAATCTTGGCGGTGAGTTTAGAATCAAGGGAACGGATCTTGTGCTTGCTCTAAGTGAAGCTAATTACAGTCTTGGAAGATGACCGGTTATGGCGTAAAATATTATATTGTTGACAAGAAGATCGTAACCACGACTGAAGTTGTTTACACCTTTGAAATACTTGAGCAAGGTTATTCCGGATCTTCAACTCAGTGGGACGGAATATCAATCAAGAGAAACTATGAAGAAAGCGATTTTAGAAACATCAACTTGCTTCAGAAATCTTCTTGTTCAGCTTCCATAAGCGTTTTAGATCAATCAAACAGAAATGAGATAACCGCGATTGCTGAAAGTGAGATCGGTGATTACGCGGTTAGACTCAAGAGAGATTCCGATATAGTTTGGACCGGGCTTGTTGTTCCGGATCTTACAACCATTACAGAAGAGAATTATGGAAATCAGACCGCAAATATATCGGCTAAAGATATTCTACTTAGAGGCGATTATTCGCTAACGACCGGAAGTGAAAAAGCGATCGTTATCATAGCGGACATTCTTGAGACACTTGGATATGAGATTGACATCGTTTCTTTCACTTCTTGGGAGGCGAACGGCCTTGATGATACAGACGATATTCTTGAGCAAGTGTATCATGAAAAAGAAAGATTTCGGATATATGGTCAAACTGACGATGAAGAAGATCAACCGATAAGCCTTGAAACCGCGTTGAGCTACATGCTCAAGACTTATGGAATGATTCTACGGCAAGCTGAAGGCACTTGGATTCTTTGTCAGATAAGTGCTTTTGGAACTGCTATTTTTTCAAGAAGATTCGTGTATGATAAAGACGGAACTCAAACGTCAAAAAGCTTGATTTATTCGCTTGGATCTACGCTTGTGCAATCAAGTAATGGCGAACTTCAAATCAAGGGATCCTCAACCAATAATTATTTTGGCGGTATAAAAGTTATACGCGGAGAGTTCGATCACAAGAGCGTATTTCAAGGCATGAAGTTCAATCGCGAATACTGGTTTGATCTTGGAGATCCGGACTATGTAAATGAACAGTATTGGCAAGCTGACGGAACAGGGAATCTTAGCCTTGAGTTCAACTTGTGGTATGCGAATAGCGGAGGTTTAGGAATTCCGCCCTTGGGAAACACGAACGTTTTTGACGTTCAAATATGGGTGGAAACAGGAACAGGAACGAATTATTATTTTGACGGTGAGAACTGGACAACTACATTGTCCGTTATGAACATCAATGTTCCGGAGAATCCTCAAACAACTGATGGCGATGGAAACGATGTTTACAAAGTGTTTTTTGACGTGATTACAGATCCCATACCGGCTTTAGCTGACGGTCAGTTGAAGGTTGAGTTTCAACCCAACGCAGGCGTCAACGATGTTTACTGGTATGTGCGTGACGTTGTTTTCAATTTAGAATATTCTGATGAAATAGAGGGATCGAGTTCAGCCATCAAATACAGTCTTACTCAAACAGGAGATTACAGCATTGATTACGATTACGGCAGTTGGCCATTCGGTCAAGGGCCCACAAGTGCTTCTTTATCAGCCTTGAAAAAATCTGACAACACTTTGTTGAGTCAGTTTAGAAGAGATTTAGCTACTGGTTACACGAATCATCAAGAACTTCTTTTGTCGGAAATACTTGACATAAGCCGGAATGCTCGAAGGAACTTGCGAGCGCAGTTGTATGGAGAATACGAGCCGGACAAGAATCTAACTTACGTGAACGATGGTAATCAGAAGTTCTTTTTTTTAGGAGGCTCATGGGATAGCAAGTCATATACTTGGACTGTAAACGCAATCGAGTTGAACGTTGAAACCGCCAACGATGACGATCTTGACACCATCTACATAACGAACGGAGCAGGAACTACCGGAGGGAACGCGGTCGGAAGTTCTTCAGCAACAAGCGGTGCGGGTGGCGACAATCTTCTAAAGGCAAACAACCTTTCAGATGTTGCTAGTGCAAGCACATCAAGGACAAATCTAGGTTTAGGAACTGGAAACACAGTTGAGTTTGACACGGCTAACATTGGAATAAATACAAACACGCCTAATAGTGTAGCCATTGGATCCTCCATAGTTGGATATAACAACGGCTTGAGATTCGCAAGTCACATGGCTACTAATTCTAACTCAGGTAGAACCATGGTCGCATTCAGCAACCTTAACGGATTGGTTGGATACATTTCAACTTCGGGAACCGCGACAACATACAGTACAAGTTCTGATTACAGATTGAAAGAGAACGTTGAGGCAATGACTGGCGCACTCGAAAGAGTTATGCAACTAAATCCAAGCAGGTTTAATTTTGTTGCAGATTCTCAAACGATTGTTGACGGCTTCCTGGCTCACGAAGTTTCAGAGATCGTTCCGGAGGCCATAACGGGTTCGAAAGATGAAGTTGATGACGATGGAAATCCGGTTTATCAAGGGATCGATCAAAGCAAGTTGGTTCCCTTGTTGGTGGGAGCAATTCAAGATCTAAAAGATGAAATCGAAGAACTGAAAGCACGACTTTCATAAATGGATAAAATACACTAACTTTGTAAAAAATCGTAAACATGGATTTAAGATCTAATCAAATAAAGGACACTTACGGAAACTTGCTCACAGTAGGGACTTCCGCAGGTTCACCAACTTCCGGAACAGTTGAGAACGGACAAGGCTCAGAAATAACAACCTTGACTGTCAACGGAACGGTTTCAGCAGAGAACGTAACTGCAACCACTGTTACTTCCGACCTGGTTGGAAACGTAACTGGCGATGTAACAGGTGATGTAACTGGAGATGTGACTGGAGATGTTACAGGAGATGTGACTGGTGAGGTAACAGGAAACGTTTCTGGAAATCTGACAGGGGATGTTACAGGAAACGTAACAGGCAACGTAACAGGAAATATAACAGGAACTGTTTTAAACGGTTCAGATATAGAGAACGGAGTCACAACACCAACTCTTTCTTATGGAGATGAAAGCACGAAGATTCCGAACACGGCTTGGGTTAAAAATAGAATCAATAATGCTACACAAGACTTAGGAACGTTAGATTTAGGAAGTGCCGGTGCTTTTTCAGGTAGTGTTGATTTAACTTCTGAAGCGTTACAGATAGCAGGAACAACAGATGAAATTGACGTTAGTCTAACTGACAATGAATATACGCTAAGCTTACCGTCAACTATCAGCGCAAATTTAGCAGATGGCGCAACCGCCACAACACAAAGCGCAAGTGATAACAGTACAAAAGTAGCTACAACTGCGTATGTAGATAGTGCGATATCTTCCCCATCAAATTCTTTGGCTTACATTAAGTGTGAATGGACAGGTTCATATACAACCATAACTAGAAACGGGGGAGAAACAGTCATTCCTTACGACTCAAGCACAACAAACGATTCTTCTGTGTTTGAATTATTCAACAGTGGCACTGCAACTGATGCTGATTCGGCTAGAGTTCAGATCAAAGAAACAGGAATGTATATGTTCAACGCAGGATTTTTCACGTCAGGATTCAATGATGGTGGCTATGCTAGGTTAGGGATATATAGTGCATCTGCTCAGACAGGATCAGACCTGTCTCAGGCTTCATACGGAACTATGGAACGTGATAACATGGAAGATGAAATTGTGGTTAAAGGAACAAGATTATACAATATAACCTCAGCCAATGATTATTGGTCTGTGTATTGTATTTTTGGAGGCTTTTCTCCATCAACACCTACGTTTACAAATATTTTTGGAATGCGACCATACTTAGAAATAATCAAAATAGGATAATAAACATGCCACAGTTAAGAACAGTAACGATAGCAAGCGCAGGCGACACAAGTACATCTGCTGAAATAGGAGCGAAAAACATTGAGTTTGAATTGAGTTCAATCCTGATGGAGGCGGTTACTTTCACGGGAACAAAACTAACTTTTCAAGCCGATTATACCGGAACTTGGCATGATGTTTACGACACTTTCGGACAACTATATTCCATTCCTGTCGCATCCGGATCTGCCATGAAAGTTTCACTGCCGGCCGATGTTTTCAAAGACATTAGCAAGGTGCGTGTTGTTAGCGATGCAAGTGAAGCTTCAGAAAGAACAATCAAGTTTGTGTTTGCGGACGTTTTAGAAGGATAAAATGAACATACCTTTATTCGGTTCAGAGTATTACAATGTTCGAAGTTTCTTAAATAAGGAAACTCCTGCTTTTGGATTTTCATTAAGGGATCTAACTGGCAATGATGAAATATGTGTTCGAGTTAGAACAACACAAGGGGCAAAACCAAATACAGATTTCACGCCAAGGCAAATCATAAACGGTGAGTTGTTGTCTTTCGTTGAAGATGGTTTTGAGGGATTCGTTGAAAGATGGTACAACCAGTTTGATACAACTCAATATTATGAGCAAACTACAACATCCGTTCAACCTCAGATCGTAATCGATAACGGAGGAACGGCAACCCTGGTAACGTCCAATGGTGTTGCAGGAGATTTACCCAGTATAGATTTCGGTGGATTCGGTTATGTTACCAACGGATATTTATCAGGAGCAGATTACGCACCGCATCAAGATCTTCTTATCATAGCTGTTGTACGTCCTCAAGCAGTAGATCCTTCATCTGACGGTTACATATTCGACAACTTTACATCTTCCGGAAGGGGGCTTTTACAAGACAACTTCGGGTCCGGAACTTATACGTTTATAAACGACACCACAAGCACAACCCCGGATCGACTAAGATCAAACGTGCCTAACACGGATCTGATTGCGCTAACCGCGCGAATAAAATCGGACAATGTTACGATCGCCAACAATCAGTTTGAAATGTACTTCAACGGATCTTTGGTTGCTTCAGATAATGGAAGATTGTTGAGTTATCAAGCAAGAACCGGTGACACAGTTATCGGAGCAGGAACCACCGGAGGTAGCGAGCCGTACAAGGGAAGAATTTCGGAGATATTAATATATCGCGGTAATAACTTAGATCGCACTCAAAAAATCGTAGAAAAAAACGTCATTAGTTATTACGGTCCTGACTTGAATCTATAATTATACAGATGAAAAAGCACGTTGAGGCTTTATCTGAAAACGTACACTTGTTTGAGTTTTATAACGTCCGTAGCGGAGGCGTTGTGCCCACCTTGTTTTGCTCAGACATTCACCTGGATTCGATCGGATGCAAGCGTGATATTTTAAAGAGTCATTTCGATGAGATAAAAAAAGCTGATGGAATGATTTTTATTTTTGGAGATCTTCTTGACGTGATGGGATCTTACGGTGACAGGAGATTACAACGTGAGGATATAGATCCCATATTCATCCAACACGGCCGGACCTACCTTGATCTGGTAGCAGAGTTTGCTATAAACTTTCTGAAGCCTTACGCGCAAAATATAGCACTCATTTCATACGGCAATCATGAGAAGACAATCAACAAGTTTCACAATCATGATATACTAAGAACCATCGTGTGGGCCTTGAACACGGAGCCAGGAGTAAACATTCAGTTGGGGAGTTATTCCGGATGGATATTTTTGAGGATGAAGAACAAACGAACTTCTCAGATATGTCGAATACATTACCATCATGGGTTCGGGGGGAGTGCTAAACGGTCGAAGGGAATGCTTGATGTTCAGATTGAGGCGATGAAGTACCCGGATGCTCATATTTTAGTTCGTGGACACACCCATCAGAAATGGTACGATCCTTCAACCGCAAGAATGAGAGTTAGTCCTAAAGGGAAGATCTACAAAGACAAGATCAAATACATTCAATCAGGATCTTACGTTGATGGAATAGGTGAAGGGAAATCCGGATGGCCCGTAGAAAAAAACTTTAATCCAACTGATATAGGCGGTTGGTTCGTTGACTTCAAACTCAAGAAATCCAACGATACTCAGCAAATCATTACGCAAATTATAGAAACACCGGTAGAAATATTTTAATTTTTTTCTGCCTCTAATACGCTCTCCTCACAGTTTCTACGCTTTTTTAAAAAAAGTTTAAAAAATAATTTTGATTTTTATTTTTATGTCCTTATGTTGATTGTAGTTAAACAAACAACAACGAAAGACTAAGAAAATGACTACTGAAACAACAAAACGACACATCCAAAAAACCATAATCGAAATACACAAACTGATTGACTGGAACAACGAACAAATTAGAATAATTACAGTCAACATTGAGGGGATGCCCTTCGGAGAAAACAGAATCGCAAACATCGCAATGAGATGTGAATTCGAAAGCGAAAACAAAGCTTACTTGAGATCGATTCAAGCGATGCGCAAGAACATTAAAATACTACAATGAAAAAAATACTAGCGTACACATCAACATTCCTCCTCCTCATGTTTCTCATGGCGGAGGGGGAAACCCTAAAACACACCGTCATTCAAGGTGTAATAATCATATCAACATTAACATATCTAGTCTATTATAACAATGCAAGAACCGTATGAAATACTGGAACAAGTGGAGGCCGGAAATCTAAAACCGGGCCTAGCTTATGTTACATTGAGATCCTTCAAGAGTGAGATCGAATACGCGATCAAAAAAATAGAAGATCAAGTTGTAACACAACTGTCTTATTTACATGACAATGAACCGTTAGTCATTAGCGGATTCAAACTCAGTCATGTTGAAGGCAGGAAGATTCCTCAATACAAGGAATCAGCACTATGGAAACACACCAACGATGAGAAGAAACGAGTTGAAGAACTAATCAAGCTTGCGAACAAACTCAGTGAAAGTGTTGTGGATTCAAGAACCGGAGAAGTGATTGACCCGGTTGAAGTAAAACTAGGAAACGGATACATAAAAATGGAGCGAACAAATGAAGATCTACAAAAAATTATATAACGTTACGAACAAGATAGGAAAGATGAAGAAGGATACAACGAATCCTTTCTACGGCAACAAATACTTCGACATCAATCAGTTGATTGAGTCCGTGCGACCGGCCTTGATTGAAGAAGATTTACTGTTGTTGCAACCCATCAGGGACAACAATGTTGGAACTGTAATCATTGACGTTGAAACAGGGGAGTCTGTTGAGTCATTCCTTCCTTTACCTGACATATCAGATCCTCAAAAAGTAGGGTCTGTGATAACTTACTTCCGCAGATACACCCTGCAATCATTGCTAGGAATTGAAGCTGAAGATGATGACGGAAACAGAACTGTGCCGGAAAACAAAAGACAGGAATACATGAACCGTCCCTGGTTGAACGAAGGAACACCGGAATGGGACAAGTGCGAAGAATACGTGAAAGGAGGAGGCAACCCGAAAGATCTTTATAGAAAATATCAAATATCAAACGCAAACATGGATTACTTTAAAAAACTAAAATCATGACACCAAAACAAGAACTAGAATCACTGCGCAAGTGGGTGGCTAAGCAAGACGTAAACACGGTATCCTTTGAAACAAGGATACCGGCACCTCGCATCAGAACCTTCATAGAAAAGAAGGCAGTTGACCCGTCTTATACAACCATTAGAAAATTACAATTATATCGTGATGGAACTCTTCAAAACAATCCTTGAGGGTGTAGGACTCTTAGCCCAGGTGCTAGGATTCCTTTCATTGTACGCAATCGCCATAGCATTGCTTGATTGGAGAAAAACAGAACGATACAAACAACATAACATGAGGCAAGAAAAATGAAAGACACGCAACCGAATAGAGTGCTAAAGCACATGAGATTGTACGGCAAGATTAGTTCCTGGGATGCTTTCCAGGAGTACGGTATAACGAGATTGTCCGCCATTATTTACAAGCTAAAAAAAGAAGGATTCACGATTGAGTCGGAAAACAAAGTTGGAAAGACTCGATTGGGTAACACTTGTAATTATTCTGAATACAAGATCGTAAACTGATGGGCTTGCTTAGATCAAAAAACTTAGGAAGCGCAAGAGATACTTGTGATATATGGTTTAGCAAGTACGTGAGGTTACGTGATGCGAATCATAACGGATTGTGCAAGTGTGTAACTTGTAACACCATCAAACCCTGGAATGAAATGGACTGCGGACACTTTCAGAGCCGGAGATATATGTCAACCCGGTATGAAGAGAAGAACGCACACGCACAATGTCAGAAGTGTAATAACTACAACTCAGGCGAACAATACAGACACGGGATTGAGATTGACTTTATGTACGGAGAAGGATCCGCACTTGAGTTAGAAAAACAATCACGCAACGTTAGAAAATACATCAAACAAGAACTGATGGAATTGGCTCAATATTACAAACAAGAAGCTGAAGCCATCGCTAAAGAAAAAGTGATACAAATATGAACAGAGTAACATTGTTGGGAAGATTAGGAGCAGATTCTGAGCTTGTCAAAACTAAAACAGGAATGTCGGTAACAAACATCAGTCTTGCCACCAACCGAACCTCAAAGGGACAGGAGGTAACTGATTGGCACAAAATAGTCTTGTTTGACAAGAAAGCCGAAGTTGCTGAAAAGTATCTTATCAAAGGGATGCAAGTAATCATTGAAGGATGTTTGACATACAACAAGTATGAAAGCGATGGGCAAGTCAAATATCAAACAACCATACTGGGAAATCATCTACACTTCGTTGGAGGCAAACCCGGTGAAGTGAAAGACGGACTCAAAGACAAGATCGATTTAAACAACATTGAGGACGGACTTCCTTTTTGAGAAGGATTTTTGTATAAATAAATTTATGTTTTCATAGATCTAATTAAACCCTAAATTATGGTTATGCTCCAACGCAGTACGGAGCGCATTTAGCATGACCTCTAAATGGAAGGAACCCCGTGATGTTACCGTACAACTCATGGTGGTTCCTTTTTTATTATGATTAATAATGGTTGGATAAAATTACACCGACAGTTTTTGAGTTGGGAGTGGTATTCAGAACCCAACTGTACAAGATTGTTTCTTCATTGCCTTCTAAAGGCCAACTACATTGACAAGCCTTATCGCGGTATAATTATAAAGCGTGGAACATTCGTCACAAGCTTTGAAGTTCTTTCGGCTGAAATCGGTCTTTCAATACAACAACTTAGGACCGCAAGCAAGAAGCTTGAAAGCACCGGAGAGATCAACAGACGATCAACGACCCAGGGAACCATTCTAAGTGTTTGTAATTACGATGTTTATCAAGAAGAAGAACCAAGCGTTTTAGTTGAAAGCAACGGACAATCAACGTTCGATCAACCAAAGACCAACGGACAATCAACGACTACTAAGAACTATAAGAAGTTAAAGAAAGAAAAGAATCAAAGAATAGAACCGCCAAAGTTGAGTGATGTAAAATTATACTTCAAGGAATCCGGGAAGATTTCAGAACAAGATCTTATAATTGAATCAGAGAACTTTCTAAACTTCTATTCAGATCTTAACTGGAAGAACAAAGCAGGTAAACATATAACCGAATGGAGGCGACAAGCCTCAAGTTGGGCAAACAATTATATTAAATTTAACAGGAAAAAAAATGACAAGTGGGGGGATCCTTTCTAATGATAGCAAGAACTAAAGCCGAAGCACAACAACACAAAGCCATAGGCACACGAGTTGAATATGAAAAAGAACTTCTGAATACGTTGTACAGATTCCATAGCGACATCGGTGCTAACAAGGAGTTACCAACTGAAAAAGAAGCGTTGAAATCTTATCTTATAAGACTACACGAAACATTGACTGTAAACAATCCTATCTTTGGGAATGATATTTTGTTTTCAGACATTTATCCGGAATGGCTGATGGCCGTTGTTTACGATAAAGCAACGAGATATGGAAACAACATTTCAGCTTTAGCAAGATGTTTCAACGACTGGTACAAGATGAACGCTGATAAATATCTTAACAAGCCGATGAACCCCGTTGTAAAACGTGAGGGCAAAGGAAGTATTGAAAGATGGCCGGATCACGTTATCAAAAGTCAATATCAGACGATACTTATGTTGAATTCAAACAGTCCTGATTTCGGATTGCTTGAATCGAAAGGGGCAAAGTCTTATTTTAATAGCATCAAACAAGAATACATAAAGAGGTTCATGAATGAAAGCGCATAAAATAAATATAAACAAGATCAAATTATCACCCGAAAATCCAAGATTGATTAAGGATGATAAATTTAGAAAGCTTGTAAGTTCAATATCGGAGTTTCCTGTGATGATGGAGATACGTCCGATCGTGGTTGACGAAAACAACGTTGTCTTAGGGGGCAACATGAGATTGCAAGCCTGTAAAGAATTAGGATTGAAAGAAGTTTGGATCAAAAAAATTGAAGATCTAACTGAAGAACAAAAGAAGGAGTTTGTTATAAAAGACAACGCAAGCTTCGGTGAATGGGACTGGGACATACTTGCTAATGAATGGGACGTAGAAAACCTGGTTGATTGGGGCCTTGATATTCCAAAGTGGGACAACACCACAACGTTTGAAAGCGGTGTTGTTGACGATGGGCAATATGATTATCCTGATGATGTAGGAGAGATGTCGCACGTAAAGATGGTTCAGTTGTTTTTGAGTACAGACACGGAACCGGACTTCAGAAAATGGGAACTACATCTGAGAGAAGTTTTTCAAACAGAGAACTTGACTGATACAGTTTACAAAGTTATACAAAAATCATACATAGACAATCATGGCAGTTGAACATTATATAAAACCAAGAATGAATGACGAAGAGGCCGAAAAACTTGCCGGTGTACTTCTAGGTGAAAAAGACTACAATCACTTGTTTACGACAGACGTTGATGTGTACTGCGATGAAACAAAGGCTTGTATTGCTAAGTTTAGAAAAAAAGTCATTCCATCAAACATAGCTGAACAAGCTTATGAAAACTTGAAAGGAGCCTCAATTCAATCCAGGAACAGGGGAGGAAGTTCCGGAATAAAGGAGAACGGCAAAGTCACTCAAAGAAGATTCAGAAAAGACGGTGTCGAAAGCAATACAAGATTTAGCGGTATCGTGAATAGCGGTATCATAGGTTACTTCGATCGCAACGCAAGATTTCCTTATTGCAGACAGACTGCGTTCAACGAAAAACAGTTTTCAAAGTTTAAAAAAGCATATCCAATCATTAAGCTTGTTGACACCAAGTATTCTGAACTCATGCCGGAACATTACAAGCTACAAAGAGAAGTTGCTGATCAAACTTCAAGCGATTTCGTTATACCTGACACGGCCTTCACGACTGTAACTGTAAACAAGAACTGGCAAACCGCGGTACACACTGACAAGGGGGACTTTGAAAAAGGATTCGGCAACTTGGTTGCTTTGAGAAAAGGAAGGTACACAGGAGGTTATTTTGTAGTGCCCAAGTGGGGGGTTGCTTTCGATCTTCAGAACTGTGACTTGCTTCTTGTTGATGTCCATCAGTGGCACGGAAACACTCCTATAAAAAAGATCGATCAAGATGCTAAGAGAATTAGCCTTGTGATGTATTACAGGAGAAAAATGACTGCTTGCGGAACTGCTGAAGAAGAAAAATTGAGAGCGAAAAACCGCCAACGCGGTGATTCATTAAGTTAGCATGTGCGGTGTAGCCGGTTACAGTTGCTCAGATCCCAGAACAGAACACCTTGAAATACTTGATGGAATAATTCATCAGAGCAAGATAAGGGGCCTTCATTCCTTCGGTTATTCAATCTGTAATGATGGATTGAAAACATACAAGCATCATGACATCCGGGAAGTTGATCTGAAGAAAGCCAAAAAAATTATTTATCATAACCGATACTCAACAAGTGGCGATTATCGAAATCACGACAACAATCAGCCGATAAACGTTGAAGGTGTTTCACTTGTTTTTAACGGAGTGTTGGACATGAGGACTAAGGAAGAAATGATGAACCATTATGAGATCCGCATGAACTCAGACAATGATGGGGAGATTCTTCTAAGATTGTGTCAATCAGATCCTAAAAAAATACAGAACTTTGTGAGTTCAACAACAGGATCTTTCGCAGGCTTGATCTTGAATGAGAGCAACGAAATGTACGCGATAAGAAACAAGAACAGGCCGTTGTGGAAACTCATTCACGACAACGCGACTTTTTACGCTTCAACAAGAGATATTTTTATGCGCGTGAACGCTTCTTTTGATCCGGTCCTGTTGGAGCCGAACAAGATATATTCAAGTTGAACTTCGTTGAATATCATATCGAATCTTCCTTGGCTAGAGATATAGATCCTAGCAACGATTGTTTGAGATACATTTCAGATAGATTCGAACTAAACATTGAGCAACGTTACTGGCTTGCTTTCTTATTCGCCACTTGTTACTCCGCAACCATGGTGTACTATGTTTACAACGAGTTTCCTGATTATGAAAACGTGAACGTTGATCGACTTCAGCGATGGTGGGATGATAACAGAGAAAAAACGTTGTTTCAAACTGACAGGCTAAGAATAAAAACTCAGAACAAGTTCGTTGAAACATTTATTAGCTACAAGCAACTCTTAGGAGATCGCACTCAGGAAGAACATTTCAGTTCATTGAGGCAACCCACAAGTCAAAACACTTATGATAACTGCTACAATCATTTCATGGATGTAAAGAACTTCGGAAGATTCACCATGTTCATTTACCTTGAGATGATAAACGTTCTAACCGGTTACAAGCTTGAGCCGACTTACCTTGACTTGAGGAACGCTGAAAGTTGTCGGAACGGACTTGTGTATCACCTGGGACATAATGAACTCGATACTCACGGGACCAAAAAAAGACTTTCAAAAAAACAGATTGAATATCTTCAGTTCAAGTTTGTTGAACTCAAGAATGAAATAAGCAAGATCGACATCGAACATAAGAACATCTGGAATATCGAAACCACTCTTTGCGCATATAAAAAATACAAGAAAGGTAAACGATATATTGGTTATTATATCGAAAGACAAAGAAAGGAGATTGAAAAAATGCAAACACTCGTGAGGGACGGAGTTGATTGGAGTCCGTTGTGGGAGTTTAGAACCGAAACATACAACAGAAAATGGCTAAAAGAATTATAGCGATCGGTGGAGAACCGGCAAGCGGTAAAACAACGATGATGAGAAAAATCATCAAGCACTTTCAACCGTTAAGACACTTCAAGTTTGGCCTGGTTAGAGGCTTGTATTCAGAAAAGAAAAAACTATATTTTATAGGAATCTATGACAACTCAACTTTCTCAGGCACAGACAAACTTAGCATGGCGGTTCAACCGGACTTTCTAAAGCTGATTGAGGAACTTCATGACGGTGTGATTGTGTTTGAGGGAGATAGATTGTTCAATCAAAGTTTATTCGATCAGAAAGCATGCGAAATTTACATTGTTGAAACGACCGAACAGATGCTTGAACAAAGACACAAGAAACGATCCGACAATCAGACAGACAAATTTAAGAAGGCAAAAAAGACAAAGATTCAAAACATAAGAAAGAACAACGAACACGCAACGCTCAAAAACATTACAGAAGCAGATCTTGATGAATGCGTTGAGTTCATAATAAAGAGGATCAATCATGGCTTACAACACTAAAGAACTTTACAACCAGGCCCTGGAGGAAATAAGAAAAAACAACTTGTTTTTCGTTGAAGATGTTTGCGCATATTTAGGAATATCTAAACCAACTTTCTACACTCATTTTCATTTAGAATCTGACGAATTTAACTATATAAAAGAACTGCTTCAGAAGAATCGAATCAAGATCAAAGTATCTATCAGGCAGAAGTTACACTCAAGCACATCACCGACCGGCTTGCTTGCGTTGTACAAGCTTCTTGCCACCGATGAAGAAAGAAAAGCATTGAGCATGCAACATCACGACCATACAAGCCAAGGCGAACAAATCAATCACGTAACATTCGAGTATGTCAGGCCACAAGATCAAAGTAAATGATTTATTCTTCTGGACACTACATTCAAACAAGCCATACATTGTCCATCAGGGGGGAACTTCTTCCGGCAAGACTTATTCGATACTTCAGTACCTTATAAACAAAGCTACTGAACAACAGGATCTCATTATCACCGTTGTAGGCCAGGACATTCCGAACCTCAAAGTGGGAGCATATCGAGATTCTCAAAACATCATATTCAACGATCCTTTTTTCACGCAACAACTCGTGGACCATAACAAGTCCAATCGTGAGTTTACCTTCAAGACAGGATCCAAGATTGAGTTCAAATCATACGCTGATGAGATTGATGCAAGATCCGGGAAAAGAACTCACTGTTTTTTCAATGAAGCGAATGGTATCGATTACGGTATATTCGAACAGATTAGCATGAGGACAAGTCAGCAAAGCATAATTGACTTCAATCCTTCCGCAAGTTTCTGGGCTCATGAAAAGCTTTACGGCCGGGACGATGTTGATTGGTTTGTATCTACCTTCAATGATAATGCTTTTATACAACCATCAATCAGGGAGAAGATACTTGCTTATGAGCCAACTCAGGAGAACTTGAAGAGAGGAACCGCCAATCAGTATCGTTGGCAAGTGTTCGGCCTGGGTGAAGTTGGACGGCTTGAGGGCTTGGTGTTCCCTAACTTTGAAACAACAAACGAATGGCCCAACGAATTCAAGTGGCGTGTTTGGGGTCTTGACTGGGGATATACAAACGATCCGACCGCACTTGTTGAGATAAGATACGCTCACGGTGCTTTGTATTGGAAACAACACATATATCGAAAGCAACTAACTAATCAGAGCATAGGAAGATTGATCAAGGAGATCGGAGTCAAGGAGAACATAGTTGCCGATAGTTCCGAACCTAAGAGCATAGCAGAACTAAGAAACACCGGTGCTTGGGTTACTCCTGCAAAAAAAGGAAAGGATTCAGTTATGTTCGGAATCCAGTTGTTGCAAGACTATCCGCTAAAGATTCATTCTCAAAGCAAAGATCTGATTGAAGAATTCAGTTCATACACATGGGCCAAAGATCGATCCGGATTGCCCACAAACAAGCCGATAGACGACAAGAATCACGGAATAGATGCCGGAAGATATGCAATCATGAGCAAGATGAAGAAGAAAGTGCTTGACGTTTCCATCGTTTAAAAAATAATTTAAAATAATTTTTGGAAGTGTTTATTATTCCCTTATGTTTAGAGTAAACTAAGAACAAAACAAACTAAGATGGAACAAACAAACAACATAGAAAACATTGACTTAGACGAACTAAGAATGCAAGAACTGCTTGAATGGCAAGCCAAGAACGATGAAATAAGACATTGCGAAGGCTGTAACTGGCAGTATCACGAAGACAACTGGGTTGAGGCCCGGCACGACTTCGGTTACGAATGCTCTGAGTGTGGAGCGGATTACAAACTATCAATATTAATCAAAACATTAGACTAAGATGAAAACACAAAAAGAAAGACTAAACCTATTAGCAGACCAACACAAGCTATTCGCGGAAAAAAGCGAAGCAAAACTAGCAAAAATGGACAGAGAAAAAACACCGGTTGCTTATGATGCTGAAAAAAGAGAATACAATCAGCACATAGGTTATGAGATCGGAATGAGAACCGCGATCGAGATCCTTGAGGAGGAAGATGGCGACATGCACAAACTTCAAAAAGAAGTCGAGATGTTGAATCAAGAGATTTGGGAGTTAGAGTTGTACATGGACTCTTATTCATACAACGTAAAGCAGAAGTCAGGAAGGCTTGACAGAGAATCTCATCAGTTTGCGAGCCGGACCGGTTACAGAATAACAAGCAAACATAAATCAAAAATAAATCTATTAGAGGACTAAGAAA
>Ga0181401_1000105_pt1 | contig 30687 bp, 49 predicted proteins | sample 24SPOviralmetaG_FD_130130 | JGI IMG/M metagenome (GOLD analysis project Ga0181401, IMG submission 130130) | Marine viral communities from the oligotrophic San Pedro Time Series (SPOT) site, San Pedro Channel, CA, USA - 24 SPOT_SRF_2011-07-20 | ecosystem: Environmental > Aquatic > Marine > Strait...
AAGTGTACCAGCATTACCATATAATTCTAATACTTTTGAATTTTCATATGTATCAACATCCATGTTTGTTGGTGTAAGTGATGTTGAAAAATATGCATGTTTTGGAATGTATGCTTCAATTGTCATAATTGGTTCCTGTTATTTAATTATAACAGTATTTATTAGATTTGAATTAGACGCCTGAAGGATTTAGGTCGTCTTTGTCGTCTGGTTCTGGTAAGTCTTGTTCAGGAGCAAATAGTTCTCCTTCTAAGTAATGTTTAGCAGAGCCTATATATTCTCCTGCTTTTATTACTTTTCCTTGCCACCAGTGGGGGAAATCTCCGTTAGGTAGTTCGCCTAACATCTTGTATAGTTCAACACTATACTTGCCGATTTTGTATAATTCTTTTCTTAACATGTCTGATTCATCATCAACATGTCCAATTGCTATTTTGGTTACAGTTTGTTCATCTTCGTTAAGTCCAGCAAGTTTTTTAATTCTTGCTATGTCACTTTCAAATGCATCAGGCATTTCTATACCCTTTGCTTTGTTTAACTCTTTTTCATCATCAAATGCTGGAGTTACACTAGGCTTTTCATCAGGACGTTCTTTCCTCATAGCCTTTTCTTGTCCGTATTCTCTTTCTAAACTAGGCATTTTTGCTTCTAATTGACCTAATGTCATTTTAGGATATTTTTCCATTGCCCAGGCAAAAAAGTTTCCTATACCAAATTGTTTACCTTTAGAAACACTTGCATCTCTGGCTCCGGCTCTTTTCATGCCAGCAGATTTAAAATCTATAGGCATTACACTAATCCTGCTAATTTTTTCATTTCTTCCATGTCAGCCATATCATAATCCATTTCACCATGGTCTTTGTAATCTGCATTGTCAACAGTATCTTCAATGTATCTTTGTATGATTTCATCTCTGTCATCATCCATGTGCTTACCCATTTCTAATGAAAGGTCAGTTAGTTCAGTGTCTAAGTCTTCCATACTCATGCCTAAAACTTCTGCTAAGTCTTCTTCACTGTTTTCGTATGCAGTGATTAACTTGTTATACATTTCATCTTCTTGACTTGGTTCACCTTCTGGTGCACTTTCCATTTCTGGTTCTGGTTGGTCTTCATAGTCTGGATGATTTGAGTCATATTGTTTTACTAATTCTTCTTGGTCAAATGAATCGCCATATTCCTTTTTAAATTCTTCTGGGTCCATTTCCATAGCATCTATGATAACATCTTTTAGTCTGCCTTCTTCGACATTAACACTATAGTCATCTCTAATGTCTGATAAATCTATAGTTGGCATTTCAACTTTTTCAACATCTTCATCTACTAGGTTTTTGCTTTTTGCGAAATCTAACATATTTGCTAATCCTTCGGAGCTCTGGATTGCATCTAAAAACTTTTCTCTAGGTGATTGTTCTTCGCCACCTCTATTAGTTGGTAGCATGTCCATCATTTTCTTTAATGCTTTTGCTTGACCAGGAGTCATATCCATTTCTTTACCATCATCAGTTTTTACACTAGTTACTGGTTTAAAATTTTTAATCTTCATGTCTTCAGCATCTTTACCAGCCTCTTCACTATCAATTACTTTACCTAATTGATTAATCATACTATCTTGTTCATAGCCTGGTTTTGTTTCATAATCGTCATCTTCACTGTCCTTCATACCTGTGTCAACATCTAAGTCTCCGTATTGAACAGGAGCGGCTTCAGTTAAACCTGACAAATATTTCATTACTTCTATCATTTCGCTCATTTTATCACCTATTAATTTGTTATTGAAAAGATTAAAAACTCTTTCATTGTAAGTACCCATGTATTGTTCGAATACTTGTTTTCTTTTTTCAATGTCTTCAACACTTGTGAATGCTTTTCTAAAAGCACTTGCACTAGCAACTTCATCTGCACTTTTAACAGTTTGTGCTATATGAATATATCCTCTTTCCTCCATTGGTAAAGCAGGATGTTGCTCTAATGTATTTATCATCTGATAGTACTTTGGACGAGGTTCTCCTCGCACAGTCATGTCTAAACCAGTACTATCATCTATATTATTCATTGGAAAACGGTCAGTATCTTTCTCTCCTACAGCAAAAATAACCATAGTATTTTCTAAATCAAAATTCTTTTTGTATGAATCTACAAGGTAAGGTTGCGGTGCAAGTATAACATGATCCATAGGAACGTCATACATTTGGCTTATTATTTCTGCTTTTTCTTTAAAATTAAAAGGACTTTTACTGCCTTCTACTTTATCTGATGTAGCAAGATAAACTCCTGCACCTGGAAATTCAGCCTGTAGTTTTTTGTACACTATCTCATGATGAGGTAGCATGGGTTGAAATCTTCCTGGGTATATTACTATTTTTTTCATAGTTCTACAATTCTCACCTTAAGTGGAGTAGAACCTTTGATTAGTCTATGATAACATTTTTTGTTTATGTGGATAGTAGAGCCTGGCCCTATTTCTTTTGGTAGTTCGTTATCAAATTGGAATTGCCAGCCTACACCTTCTAATACTTTTACAAATCTAGTTTTTTTGTCTCTGTGCCAAACAAGTTCTTCGTTGTCTACGGACAAATCGAATATTCTTTCAAATGTGCTATCTGTTATATTGATTTGAGTATAGGGATCGCTCATATTCTACCACCATTTACCACCTTTAACTAAACCATAACGTGGTAAACGACATGCCCAATAGCCTGCTTTCATTTTATCATTTTTCTTTTCACAGTTGTGTCTAGCCGCAAATGATTTTGCTCTTTTCTTATTATTTGCTTTTGTCTTGAGACCTGTAACATCTCCAAAAGATATTTTTTTGACTCTATCTGTTTTTGGATTTTTTACATAAACGTAGTATTTTTTACTACCGCCTCGTTTTGGTTTATTAAGTTCTACGTCTTTACCGTTGTATTCTGCTTCGTTGGTAACACCTTCACCGGCATGTATAGCCGCCATGTGTTTTTTATATTTCTTTGTTCCTTTTTTGTGTGGGGATTTGCCTTCGTCAAAATCTTCCATGTCATTTAAGTTTACATGCTGTAATGCGTCTTCTATAACTTCATTTGCACTGACAACATCTAACACTCTACCACTGGCAAAGTCTCCTATTGGTTGTCCGCCTACTTCCATTCTTGGATCAACAACATCTTCAACATCCATTGCTTCTAGGTCTGAATACATTTTTGCTTCTAGGTCTTCTTTATTGTCTGCATACAAACCTGGTTGTTCACCAAATGTATCTACTAGTTGTTGTACTACGGCATCACGTATAATACTTCTTTCTTCACCTTCACTAATTGCGTCATTAAAGAGGTTTGATAAAAATCCACCTTTCTTAGGTGCAGGTTTTTTATTATAACTAGGACTTGATTTTTTCATTGCATTCCTACGTTTTCTCATTAACTCTTTACCAACTTTAGTTTTAGGATCTGCTTCTTCGCCATCCATTGATTTAAACTTTTTACTGTCTTTATCAAATTTGAATTCTTTACCTCTAGCATCTGTATGAACATCTGCAACACCAACATCTTTGTATGCTCTTTCTTCTAATTGTACTTTGTAAACAATTTTAGCAATTTTGGCAATGTCATCTGCTAGTGCTGGATTGACACTTTCTAATTCTGAAAATAACTCTTGTGGGGAGTATTTTTCCCAATCTTTTTTATCTAATGCTTTACCTAAAATTTTGCCTACTGCATTTTCTTCTGGTGTACTATATGACTTAATCAATGGTAAGGACATATCTAGTTCACGTGATGATTTCCAATCCATATCCATTACACCTTCACCAAATGCCATTTTAGATGCTTTGCCTAATATTTCACTTCGTTGTCCTCTACCCATGTGTGGAAAGTCTGCCTGCATTTGTTGATATGCCATTCTAGGATCATCCATTCTTTTCATATAACTAGCAACTTGTTTTATAACTTCTTCATCACCTGGATATTCGTCTTTTGATTTTTGTCTTTGTGCATTACTTTCGTCATGTTTAATAATTTCTACCCAACTTGGTCCATCACTGCCGTAAGTCATTTCGCCTTCGTCACAACCGTAGTTGCCAAAGCCATCGCACTCTGAACTTTCTTCCTCTTCACCATCATCATTAATAAATGTTTCTTCACCGTCCATATAACCTGAACCGCCACATGCAGGACAATCACCATCTTTGATGTAGTCGTCCATATAATTGCCTTGTAATGCATCTTGTAAATCGTTGTATGCTTGTTTTCTTTCTTCAGCATCATAGTAGTTGTCAGGCTCACCAATCATGCCATTATCATCTTCATCTTCATTTAAGTAAGGAATATCTAGCCAAACTGTTTCACCATTCTTTAATTTTACACTTTCACCTACGTCTGTGGCAAGCATTTCTTCACTTTCCCAATCTAATTCAGGAAGTGAACCTGCTTCACGTAGTTTTTTTGCTAACTGGAATGTTTCGAGGTATGCTTTACTTCCATGTCTAAAAGGACTTGCACATAGTGAACTGCCTTCTTTAACATGTTTTGCTAATGCTTGTAAAGACTCGTTGATAGATTCTTCTTGGACTACAGTTTTGCTTTCTGTTATCTTTGATGATAGTTTGTTTTTATCTGATGTAAAATCGAATAGTTTCATGTAAACTATTTATCACTTTTAGCAAATTATTCGTTTTCTTGTTGCTGGTCTGAAATAGGTGCCCAATTAATATCAATGCCCCTACGTTCTAATTCTTTGATACATTTGATTCTTGTTTTAGGTTTTGCACCTTCTTTATTGATATATTCGAATAAAAATTCTTTTGATTTTGCTTTGATGTAGTCATGTTCCCAATGCCACTTTGTTCTACTACCTTTTGCGAATTTTTTTATTGATGGACCGAATTTGACTGGCATTGTTATCTCCCTTGACCTCTATAAGGCTTATGGGAACGTTTTTTATGCTTGTTCATAGTAGACTGTCCTATTTTAGTACGTCTACCACGACCACCTTGTCCAATGCTACTACATTTTCTTGTAACGTGTCTTGTTGATTTTCTTACTGCTTTAGCCATTTCACCTGAAGTGAACAACACATACATCAGTGTTGTTTTGATGCATGTATTTAGTTAAAAATAGTTTTAATAATATATTATTTGGTTTTTTTGAGTTTTGCTACTTCTTTTTCAAGAGTAACTATTCTTTTTGCAAGTAATGGATATTGTGCTAACCATTTTTCTTCTCTACTAGCAATCTCAATGTCGTATCTTTTTGCTATCCATTCCATAGTGTTGTCCATTTTTACTTGGAACCAAACACCTACTTTAGTATTTTTAAACCATTGATAAAAACTACTTCCAATGATACTGGATAGGACACTTTTTAATGTTAGTATTAATAGCCAATTCATAATTACTTCCCTTTGGTATTGCTAACGTTCTTAGCCTTACCTTTTCTATTCTTATTAGGATCTTGTCTACGTTTTTTACTAACTGCAGAACCTATTGCACTCTTACCACCTTTGGCTCTTAGACTTGCGGCTTTGCTTTTAGATAAACATTTAGGCTTTGCTTTACTTTTAGTATCTCCGCATTTACCTACACGTTCACCTTTAGTATTATAGGCGTCCCAGCCACCGCCACCGGCTCCACCTTTTTTACCTTTACCAAACCAAGCCTTAAGGTCATCGTTCAATTCCTGCTTTCTATTTGCTAGGTCTTCCTCAATACCATTTAATAATGCATTGAAGTCTTGAGCAAACTCTAAAGTTTCATTTACTTTTGCTTTCTCAAGTTTGTCTCTTAAATCTTTTATGTCTGCTTCTAAGTCATACATTCTAAATTTGTTTACTTTATCCATCATACCATCAAGTTCAGGATGAAATTTCATTGTTACAGTTTTTGCATCTTTTTTAATTGATTTACCATCTACTAAAACTTCTACTTCAAACGGCACATGCTTTTCATACCAGTATGCCATATCATAACCACCATCATCTAGTAGTTTAACTAAAAGTCCTCTGTCATATTCGTCATCTTCTGCTTTAAGAACTTTCATTTCACCTCTTGGTAAAGTAAGTGCAATGTTTCTATCACCTGAAGTAATTTCTTCTGCTTCTTCAACTGCTTCTTTCTTAACACAATTAGGAACACGTTTACCAAACATAGTCTTCATACCTTTCTTTTGATAACCTTTCCAACATTTTTCAACTATTGCTTCTGCAATACTTGGATCTATCTCAATAGGTGTAAATTGTTGCATTAAATCAACTATGTCTGAATCATGGTCTAGTATTTTATTGTCCTGACCAATAACAAGTGCTTCGTTGTCATCATATCCATGATTCTCACCACTGAGTATATGCATACCATTGCTTAACTCTATGTGGTCTTCTTGATTTATCCATTGAGTAATAACTGACTCTACTTCGTCATGTGGTATTTTCCATTCCTTACGGAATGCACCAGGCTCTGCTAGTTGAGTGACATTGTCTTCTGCTTGATATACTTCAAATAAACGCATTACTTTTTCTTCTTAGATTTGTTACCCCAATTTGCCGCACCTTTCTTTCTGCATTGTACTAATGCACCACTGGCGTAAGCACTGGGCCAAACTTTGTATCTGGATTTAACTTTGTGATAGCAGGCATCTTTTTCACCTGCGGCTTCATCGAATTGTTCTTCTGTCATTATTTCACGAACTTCCCAAGTGTTTCTAATTTCTTCCTCAATAGGACTTAATTCAAATCTTCCTTGTGGTTTGTTGTGAAATCTAGGTTTAGCATCTTTGTTTACTAATTTTGCTAAATGTCTCATTAATTTGTCATCATCTTGTGCTTTGTCTTTTAATTGTCTCAATATAGAATCTATAACTTCAGACTTTTGTGCAACGTATGTACCTTCATCAAAGTCAAACTTTTTTAAATCTTGTTTTTCTTTTTTTCTGTCATAATCTTTTGTTGACTTATGGGCACCAGCACCACTCATATTGCGTGAATTCTTTGCTACTGGATTATTTTGTTTAGGCATTTTTGGTTTATTCTTTTGCTCACCTACTAGTTTGCCTTGGTATGGATGAGGACTTTCATGCCCTGTGTTAGGTTTTACTAACTTAGGTTTTTTACTATTTGCTTTAACTTGTTTCTTTCTGCCTTCAACTATTTCAAAATCATCACTACTAGTGCCAGTATAACGTGATGCTGTTCCACCATGTTGTGCCTTTGCTTTATCTATTGCACTTTTATCATGCATAGCAGTTACTTTGTACTTTTTACCAGTACGTTTATGCTTAACAGTATAATGTCTAAATGATTCGTTAAAGTCAGTTAGTTTCATTGTCTTCTCTCATATTCTAAATCTTCTAAATCCATTTCAATATTTTCAATTTTATTTGCTACATCTCTGTACTTGTCTTCAAAAACTTCTTCCATTTCATAAACAGCAGACTCTAATTGATTTCTTGCTTCACGTACTCTATTTTCGTAGTAGTCTAATTCTTTTTCATCAATGCCAAGTTTTTCTGCAAGACCACCTAATCCAATCATTATTTCACTTGTTGTATTTTCATATTTGATTGCTTTAGTAATATCTCTTGCTTCTTCTTTAGCAAATTCTAACTTATCAGCAATAGGTTGAAGCCTTTTTAATTCTGCTTTCATTTCTTCTTCGCTTTGCTCTTGAACTATTACTTCATTAAGTTTCATTATACTTCCTCTAATCTTTTCATTAATCTTTCTGCTCTATTAGTAACTTGTTTGTGCCAACGTGAATCTCTACCTTCAACTGCGGCAGTTTTCCAATCACTTTCTAATATTGCTTTATGCATTTTTTTAAATTTACTTAATCTTGTTCTGCCCATGTTGAACATCATATTAACCAAGATTTGCTGGACCTCGTCAGGTAAGTCTCCAAATCTCCCGTCTTCGTATAAAAGTTCACACTCGGAGATGGCAATATCAAGGTCTCGTTCAAAACAGTTCCTGACACGTTCTTCGTCAACTGGAGTTCCAATTGGTTTTCCGAATTCCTTGTCACTTTCGAGGACAAGATGACCGACTCCAAAGGTCGGGTACCCAAGATGGTCGTTATAGAGTTCATATACTACTCCTTCATCAATTTTAAGTTGTTCAAATACGGCTTCTCTATTCAATTTGGTATCCTTAAATAAATTTTTAAACATTATGTGTGTATTTATCAGTTTCCTTATTTTTGCCAAAAAAAAGCACACCCGAAGATGTGCTTTTAAATTTGTTTCTACTTATACTTACGCAACTGAACCGTAATCTCTAGCAATATTACTAGTAACTCCAGCCTGTACAATTACAATCGCTGTAACTACTGCTGTTCCACTACTGGCACTACCTGCCGCTATAGTGGCTGTAACATCTGTTGCAGAACTGTATATATGTTGGTGCGAACTTTGAAATTGGAATGTTTGCGTCATATCAGCATCACCTGTTCCAAAGTGTCTATCAGTATCTCCTGAGTCGCCTATGATAATTGTTGTATTATCGTCAGCACTAACCCAAGGACTACCAACATCTACAGAGATGCTGTAAATCATGCTATCAGCCGGAGCCTCAAACAATGTAGTTGTACCTGTGTTATAACTAACTTCAGTACTGACGTATTGTGCTACTGTTTGAGTTGCACTATCAAATTGTCCTTTAGTGAAAAATGCTGTAGCCTGGGTTGCATTTGCACCCTTAACTTCAACGAGAGTAGAACCGTCATTGTCAGTAAATGTGAATTCATTATCTGTAGTGTTTGTAAGTAATTTTAATCCGCGTTTTCCGAATTGCACTAAATTTGCAATACCCTTCAAACCGAAATTGTTTACATCTGCCATGTGGTTACTCCATTATATAATCGATTATATGTAGTTTCCTACTGCTTATATTTATCGAAATCAGTTGACAATGGGTCCATTATATAATATAATATCAGCATGTTTGATAGTAATATAAAAAGAATCGGCTTTTGCTGTAAGTATATGGAACCTGACCAGAGTCAGAAACCTAAAGTTCTCAAAGAGAAACAGCAAAATTACACAGAACGCATGACAACTATTACTTGGCTTAACAGACAAGAAAAGTCTGTAGCAGAAGAACGTATGCTTGAACTTGTTACTCATAACATGCAGGCGGCATACAATCTTGTAGAATTAGTAAGCAAACTTCCAGCAGAACGTAGAATGGTTAGGCTAGGCAGTAATCAATTGCCAGGTGCTACACAAGAAGATTGGAAATACATGTGGCAAGACCCTACTAATATTAAAATGCTAGAAGAAGGCTTTGCTAAAGTGGGGAAACTTGCTAGAGATAAAGATGTTCGTATTAGTTTTCATCCTGGGCAGTTTTGTGTACTTGCTAGTGATAAACCTGATGTAGTTGAACGTAGTGTTGACGAGTTTGAATATCATGCTAACATGGCACGTTGGATGGGGTATGGTAAAGAGTTTATGGACATGAAACTTAACATACATATATCTGGTAGGCAAGGAGCACAAGGTATTATAAATATACTACCTAAGTTATCGACAGAAGCTCGTAACACTATTGCTATCGAAAACGATGAAATGTGTCATGGATTAGATGAGTCTTTAAAATTAGAAAAACATTTGGCGTTGGTGCTAGACATACACCACCATTGGATAAGAGATGAAGAATATATACAAGCAGATGATGACCGTATTAAAAAAATTATTGATAGTTGGCGTGGTGTTCGTCCTACTTTACATTATAGTTATAGCAGGGATGAATGGTTACCAGAACCATCCTTGTTTGAATCAGGAAGTAGACATGACACTATGCATAAATTATCAGACCTACTCGATATAGGTTGCAAAAAACAAAAACTTAGAGCACACTCAGATTTTTACCCTAACAAAAAAGTGAATGAATGGGCATTAAGTTTTTTAGATGATTTCGATATTCAATGCGAAGCAAAGGCTAAAAACTTAGCCAGCGAAGAATTGTACTTGCAATATGTAAACACATAAATTGACTCCGGAGTCTTTTTGTGTTGACTGTTTGGGGAACACCGAGTTCCTTTACTATCTATCACATCTTAATGAGCGGTGAAATATCTATGTTGTCAACTGGTTCATTGCCAAACAGTTAATAATATTTAATCGTTTACTGGAAAACTATGCTGAAATAGTTTATTTTGAGTAAATATTGGTATTAAAAGGAGTTATGATTTGACTTATGTTGTAAAAGGGGAATGTGTAGATTGTAAACATACCACCTGTGTGAAAGTGTGTCCGGTTGACTGTTTCTTTGAATTAGAAAATACATTGGTTATAGATCCAAAGATTTGTATTGATTGTGCAATATGTGAACCAGAATGTCCAGTCAATGCTATTGTGAGTGATAGAAAACTAGCACCTGAAGACCAACACTGGCTTGACTTCAATGCGGAAATGTCACCATCTGGCGGAACAGACTCTCCTGTTATTACCAAAGTTAAAGATCCAATGCCCACTTATGAAGAAGCGGCGTCTTATACTGCTGACGAACAATGGAGTAAAGTTAGCAGAATTCCATACAAAGAAATCACATAAATATTACTTAAATATCTGCCAGAATTCCTGGCAAAAAAGGTTGACATTGACCCTATAATTCGTTATAATATATGTATATTTTAACAAGGAAGGTAGGAATTATATGAGTAACTTAAACACACAAAATCAAAGCAAAGACAAGATCCATGTTATCCCTGGATATTCAATTGGTTCTTTTACTTGCTATAATGAGAACGAAGAAGATGGAAAATCAGTAAATATCCAACTTACTAGTTTAGAAGAAATGTGGTATGGACATGAAGAAAATATTGACCATCCTGAAGGTTCAGAATACCCAGTAAGTATTAATGTTCCTCACATGAAAGTGATGAGAGACAGAGTTATTGATAGTGTTCTTAATAGAACTGGTATCGATATTAGGGATTTTGATAGTATTATACATGCTACATCATCTCCAGGTAGAGATAAGCAAGGTAATATTATTGACCATGGCAACGAAAACATTATAAGGAATGTTGCCTAACAAAAAATAAGAGGAGAGGGCTATGGAAACATTATTAGCAGTCTTAACAAGCATGATGATAAGTTATGCTCCGTACAATGTAAACGGTGTTGAGTTTACAAAAGAAGAAGCATTTTGTCTAGCACAAAATGTTTTTATGGAAGCCAAAGGTGAAAACCTTGCAGGTAAATCAGCAGTTGCCCATGTAACTCTTAATAGAGTAAAACATTCAAAATATCCTAGCACCGTATGTGGTGTTACAAAACAAGCCAAACTACGAACTAACTGGAGAGGGTCTGATGTGCCTATTATAGGTATGTGTCAGTTCAGTTGGTACTGTGATGGTAAGTCTGATAAAATCCAAGTTGTCTATGAAAAAGGATCAGCAAAAGGAAAACAGATTGGACCTAACATGGAAGCCTGGAAACAAAGTGTACAAGTTTCTTTGTTAGCATTAAAAGGTGTTACTATAGATCCAACAAGTGGTGCTACACATTATTACAACCATAATATCAGTAGTCCTAATTGGGGTCAAGTTTACCCTGTAGTTGCTATTCTGAGCAATCATACATTCTTAATTAGAAACGATTAAAGCAGTAGTTTAAGATAAATACTCTTGTAGGAAACACAGGAGTAATTATGTACGAGTACAGATGTAAAGTCATCAAAGTAATTGATGGCGACACAGTCGATGTAGACATCGACTTAGGTTTTGATATTATTATCAAAGGTGAAAGAGTGCGTATCATGGGAATTGATACACCAGAAAGTAGAACAAGAGACAAAGTTGAAAAGAAATTCGGTTTGGCAAGTAAGGCTAGATTGAAAGAACTTATTGGTGGTCGTTCAGGTCCTATTCTCAAAACACAGATTAATAGAAAAGGCGAAGACATGCGAGGCAAGTTTGGTCGTATCCTAGGTGACTTTGTTACTGATGATGGTAGACTTGTTACTGATATATTAGTTGAAGAAGGACATGCAGTTGCATACTTCGGAGGCAGTAAAGAAGAAATACAAGACAAGCATATGGCAAACCGTAAAAAGTTAATCAGAGAAGGTTTGGTAAACGTAACTTTAGAAGAAGCCGGAATAGTATAACTTAAATAAAAGTTCTAATTAAATATTCTTATGCGTAAAACGTGGAAGAATATTATTGGTTCTTTATCTTTAGAAAAAGCAACATTTTGTGAACATGTTATTAAAGAACATGTGTCTCAAGATTCTGTTTGCTTGGAAATAGGAACATACTGTGGTAAGAGTGCATTACATTTACTTGAAGTAGGAAATCCCAAAAAACTTATTACTGTAGATAATTATTCAGAATTACAATCCACTGCAGGTTTGCCTGATGTATTTGAAGAAAATATCTTAGACATACCAACTGCAAAAATAAGCAATCCTAATACATACACTTTTGAAAAGAACGAAAAACTTTTTGCAGATTACCCGCAAGTAGAATTAATAAACGGACATACACCTCTTAAACTAAAATTACCAATATTAGATTACATTTATATAGATGGTGGACATACTTACGAACAAAAAGTTGCAGACTTAGAATGGGTATTTCAATATTGTAAAGATGGTACGGTGATTGTTTTAGATGATTGGTTCATGGAAGATGTGCAAAATGCAATAAAATATTTTTGTAAAGAATACAAGCAATCCTATGTTTTAAGTGAGCCTAATGAATTTAGAAATACAATGTCCAAAATAGTTGTAAAAATTGCTTGACTTTTCATAACTATTCTGTATAATACAAATATTACAGGATAGAATTATGCTTATAGAAGTTATTAAAGAAGGCGAAGTAGTTAGTTGTAGGCTTACAACTGGTGAAGAACTAATCGCAAGACTAAAAAAAGATAGACGAGATAAAGACAATCTCGTGGAATTATCACAACCCCTCATAGTTGGTAGAAGTGCAGAAGGCTTTGGACTTATGCCATATATGATGACTATAAATCCTGAAAGTGCTGTAGAGATTAAAATGGAGCACATTTTAAGTATGCATAAGACTAACGATGAGATTACTAAAGGATATCAAAAACAAACAAGCAAGATAGAAACATTGTAATGGGTTTAGAAGAAGTACAAGGATACATATTAATATTTGCACCTTTGGCTATGGCTATAGTGGCTTGTTCTATTTTTACACTACAAGATAAAAATATAAAAACTTATAGACTTGGTGAAATAGTAAAAGACAGTAAAACAGGAGACACAACATAATGGTAAACAAAAGATTTTATTCAGGTAAAACTTATTCACATGCAACTGGACATAGTTGTGCATTTAGACAATGGAGAGCAGACAGCCATTGCAATTTAATACATGGATATGCATTACAGTTTGAACTTAAATTTGGTGGAGAACTAGATGACAGGAATTGGATTGTAGACTTTGGTGGACTAAAGCCACTTAAAGAATGGTTAAAATATATGTTTGACCATACCTATCTAGTTGCAGAAGATGATCCAGAGTTAGAAACAGTTAAAATGTTGCAAGAAAAAAATCTTATTGATATGAGACTTGTGCCAGCAGTTGGTTGTGAACGTTTTGCTGAACAAGTATTTGACTATGCACAAGACTTAGTTAATGATTTAACTGACGGTAGATGTTGGGTACAAGAATGTACTGTTAGGGAACATGAACATAATAGTGCTACTGTTGAACGTAACGACCATCAAAAAATAACTTTCTCAGAATAAACACTAAAACATACTGAAACCCCGTCTTAGGGGTTTTTTTGTATTATATAGGTAGTTTATAATTTCAGTAATGTTTATAACCTTAAGAAAATACGATAAATATTGATATGCTATTCGGTATATTAACATTATTGACTGCTCTTGCCATTGCCGGAGTTGCCGCCTGGTTCAGTATTGCTGGACTTATGGCAATTTTCAGTGCCGCCGCTATGCCCATTGCCATTATGGCTGGAACATTAGAAGTAGGCAAACTACTAACTGCAAGTTGGCTTTATAGATACTGGCATGAAACTTCTATATTACTTAAAACATATCTTTCTATAGCAGTCTTTATCTTAATGATTATTACAAGTATGGGTATCTTTGGATATCTTAGTAAAGCCCATTTGGATCAAGCAAGTGAAAGTGGAGATGCTTTTGCTATTGTAGAACGTATAGATGGACAAATAGGTAGACAAGAAAATAAGATTGCAACAATAGAAGACCGTATATTAGGTATAGGCGGAACAGTTGATGTAAGTCAAAGTATAGCACAACAAGAAGAAATTAGAGATGGTGCATGGGAAAGAGTAAAAGGTGATATAGAATATGCACAAGGACAAATACAAAGCCTACGAGACCAACTAGGTGTATTAGACAAAGCAGTAAATGACCTAAGAAATAAAGGTGTTGAAGTAATTACAACAGATGAAGGTGGATTATTTCAAGGAGATACTACAGAAAAAATAGATTATGTTGCACAGGCTAATGACCTATTTGCATCTCAAAAGGATCAACGTGTAAGTATTAAAGAAGATATTGATAAACAACAAGACAACATAGATGGCTATAGAGCCCAAGCACAAAAAACAATTGACAATGCTAATGCAGAGATTAATAGATTAAGAAGCAGTAATACAGAGCAAGTAGATGCTAATCTATTAAAGATAGAAGAATATAACAATCAAATAGATAATATCTATATAGAGATAGCAACACTTAAAGATGAAAAATATGATGCAGAAAGTGTTGTAAGAACATTAGAAAAAGAAGTAGGACCAATTAAGTATGTAGCCCAATTACTTTTTGGAGGAGATAGCGAAGACTTATTGGATAAAGCAGTACAAGTATTCATTCTTATGCTTGTATTTGTGTTTGATCCACTAGCAGTTATGCTAGTTATCGCGGCGAACCAAACGTTATTACGTTATGGTATCAACTTAGAAAAGACAGGTCCTGATATTAGAGAAGTATTAGAAAAAGATTATGGTTCAATAAAAGAACCAAGTACACCAAGTGCGGTAGATGATGCCGCTGATGTTATGTCAGGTTATAAACAACCTACGCCTATAATAGTGGAAAAAGAAGTTATTAAAGAAGTGCCTGTTGAGGTCATCAAAGAAGTTGAAGTTGAAAGAGTTGTCGAAAAAGAAGTAGAAGTAGAAGCAGATGTAGATTTAAGTACACCACCTGCTATTAAAGAATTAGAAAAACGACTTGCAAAGAAACTAAAGAAAGATGGCAAAAAAGATAACAGTTAAAGAAGCACTAAACAATTTAAACACAAAGTATGCTAACACGTTAGTAATGTTAGATGATGCTTTGGATTTGATAGAAGATTTAGAAACGAAACTGGCTGAGAAGCCTAAGGAAGTGCAAGTTGAAATCGAGAAAATTGTTGAAGTTGAGAAACAGATCCCGGTCGAAAAAGAGACAGTGGTCACTATCGAAAAGGAAGTCCCAGGACCAGAACGAATCGTTGAAGTTGAAGTCCCCGGACCAGAACGAATCATAGAAAAAGAAGTTATCAAAGAGGTAGTAGTCGAAGTACCTGTAGAAAAAATAGTAGAAAAAGAAATAGTCAAAGAAGTTCCTGTTGAAGTAATTAAAGAGGTTGAAAAAGAAGTACACAAAGTAATACCAGGACCAGAAAGAGTTGTTGTACGAACAGATAACAGGGAAATAGAACGCCTTACAAAGTTAGTTGCTGAATTAGAAAACCAATTAGAACAACGACCTATTAAAGAAAAGATTGTTGAAGGCCCTAGAAGAGCAGTAAGAGTTGAATTACCAAATACCGGAGACCTTAGAACTGCGGCAACATTAATTGCAAATAGTGAAATGAATGCAGATGATTTATCAACAAATGAAATACTCAAAATGTTGCAACAAATAAGTGAAGAAGATGTAAATAAACAGTTAGGAGGGTTTTGGGCTGTTCCATTACCAAACGATACTGATAACGATGATACTGATACAAACTATGTTACGAGGAAATAATGCCCGGTAATAAAGATAGCGAACAAAATTTAAACTGTAGTTTTTGTGGTAAAAAGCGAACTGAAGTAAAGAAACTCATCGCTGGTCCCAGTTCATACATCTGTAATGAATGTATTAGCATCAGTCACAAAATAATCAACGAAGAAGATCCTTTAGAAGATTTACTATTTGAGGATATTCCTACGCCTGAAGAAATCAAAGCACATCTAGATGAATATGTAATCAGCCAAGAATATGCAAAAGAAATATTGTCTGTTTGTGCATATAATCATTACAAAACAATTTATAATGAAAGTGATACTGAAATAGAAAAAAGTAATATTATTATTTTAGGTAATACAGGAACAGGTAAAACACTATTAGCAAGAACACTTGCAGAAAAGTTAAGTGTGCCTTTTGCTATTGCAGATGCTACAACATTAACTGAAGCAGGATATGTTGGAGAAGATGTAGAAAGCATGTTAGAACGTTTACTTAATATGTGTGATTGGAATTTAGAAGTAGCACAAAAAGGTATAGTATTCATAGATGAGATAGATAAAAAGGCTCGTAAGGGCGAGTCTAACACCGGCACAAAGGATATTAGTGGGCAAGGTGTACAACAAGCACTATTAAGACTTATAGAAGGTACAACTGTTAAAGTATCTTCAAATGGTTCTAAACGTATGGATCAATTTGTAGAATTTGATACAACTAACGTACTATTCATATGTAGTGGTGCATTTGTTGGATTAGAAAAACAAATTAATACAAGAACAAATAAAAAGAATATAGGGTTCAATAAGACCCTCAAAGACACAACTAAAAAAGATAATTGGCAACACAAAGTAGTACATGATGACTTAATAAGTTTTGGTCTAATACCAGAACTTGTTGGAAGACTGCCAAACATTGTTCCTTTAGAACCTTTAACTGAAAGTGATATGAAATCAATTTTAAAATCATCCAAAGCAAGTGTTCTTCCACAGGTTAAAAAACTATTAGAGTTTGACGATATTGAATTAGAATTTAACGAAGAGTATATAAATGATATTGCCAAAATGGCAAGTAAAACAAAAACTGGTGCTAGAGGATTAAAATCTATTGTAGAAAATAGTCTACATAATGTTATGTTTAGAGCACCCAAACTCAAAGAAAATGGAGTTAAAGCAATAAGGTTTAACAAATATCCTACAAAAGATGTTGACACATACCCTATTTTCATATATACTAACGGTAATGAAGAATCAGATAATGATTACAAAATAAAGATTAGAGGTAAAAGTTGAAAGATAAACAGTATGGCAAACAACAGGGTAAAAAAATAACCCAAAGTTGGAACTCGAATAAACGAAAAGAACAACCTAAAAAAGACACACATTATCTTGATAGATTTAATAGTGCTGTCGAAGTTAGAAACAACGACGTAAATAAGGCATTAAGAGTTTTGAAAAAGCGATTAGAAAAAGCAGAATTTCAAAAAGAATTAGCAAAGCAACAATATTATGAAAAGCCTAGTGCAAAACGTAATAGAAAAAAGAAAGCGGCAAAGAAAAGATGGGAAAAGTATGTTAGAGAAGCCGAAGCAAGAGGCGAGTTCAAACAATACATGCCCACTGGTACAAAATGGATGAAATCCAAACGTAAATCTAGACGTGTCAGAGACTACAATGATAAGATTGCCGCCATGCAGAGAAGTCGTGGTCATTAATGTCAAAAACGGTAGTCATAGTTAGCGGGGGATTTGACCCACTACATTCAGGACATATAAGTTACTTAGAGTCAGCAAAAAGACTGGGCGACAAATTAGTTGTTGCATTAAACAGTGATGCATGGTTAAGTAGAAAAAAAGGCAGGCCCTTTATGCCATTTGAAGAGAGGGCAGGAATTATAGAAAGACTAGACATGGTAGACAATGTTTGGGGTTTCGATGATAAAGACGGAAGTGCTAAAAAGGCCCTTGAACAAGCCAAGAAGGCTTACACAACAGATAGAATTATCTTTTGCAACGGAGGTGATAGAACAAAAGATAACATTCCAGAAATGGAAGTCGAGGGTATAGAGTTTGAATTTGGTGTCGGTGGCATAGACAAATCAAACAGTAGCAGTTGGATATTGAAGGAATGGCAATACCCAACAACACGAAGAGTTTGGGGCGAGTTTAGTGACTTGTTCCATGATGAAGCAGTTCGTGTAAAGGAGTTGATAATAGAGCCAGGGAAAGGCATAAGTTATCAACGGCACTTCAAGAGAAGTGAAATATGGTTTTGCAGTAAAGGTCAATGCGATATAAAGTATAGTGCCAGCAATCCAGATAATTTTATAGAGTTTACTTTAAAGACAGATGAGAATTTCCACGTTAAAGCAAATGAGTGGCATCAAATTGTAAATAGAAGTAAGAAACCATGTCATATTATAGAGATACAATATGGCGAAGAAACCACTGAAGAAGATATTGAACGTCTTGAATACTACAACGGAGAATGATGGAATTGAAAGAGTTAAACGAAAGTAAAGTATGCGATATACTTAATACAATAGTGGAATATGAGATGGCAGGTGTTGTTAGATACGCACACAGTTCTCTAATGGTTACTGGTCCATACAGGATACCTATTGTGCAATTCTTACAGGAACAAGCAAACGAAAGTCTAGCACATGCCTTACAAGCCGGAGAACTTATTACAGGCTTAGACGGACATCCTAGTCAAATTATTGCACCCATTGATGAATCACATGACCATTCTATTTTGAGAATACTTGAAGAGAGTTTAGAACATGAAACTTTTGCAGTAGATTTATATAAAGATTTATTGCAGGAAGTAGAAGGTGCCAGTGTGTATTTAGAAGAATATGCTCGAGGACAAATTGGTCAAGAAGAACAACACGCATTAGAAATTAAAAAAATGTTAAAAGACTTTGCATGAAAACAATAAGAGCAACAATACAAGTAGAAGTTCCTTACACTAGCGAACTAATGAATTATGGTAGTAAGTTAGACAAGGAACTAAGAAATGTAATTGATAACACATCTTTTATAAATTGCAAACTAGAAGCAGGTAATTTAAAACCTAATGGAATGCCAATTTTAAGGAACACAGATGAGACTGAATTATAAAGATTGCGGTAAAATAGGTTTTACTTGCAGTACATTTGATTTATTACACGCAGGACATATAACAATGTTGGAAGAAGCCAAACATCATTGTGATTATCTAATAGTTGGCTTACAAACAGATCCTACAGTGGATCGCCCAGATTCAAAAAATGCACCAATACAAACAATCGTTGAAAGACAGATACAATTGGCGGCAGTCAAATATATAGATGAAATAGTTGTCTATACCACAGAGCAAGATTTAACAGATTTACTTTTAACACTTCCAGTTGATGTGAGAGTGATAGGAGAAGAATATAAAACAAAAGACTTTACAGGCAAAGACATAGCGAAAGCACGTGGTTGTAAAATCATATACAATGGTAGGGACCATAGTTTTAGCAGTACAAGTCTAAGAAAGCGAGTTGCTCACAGTGAAAATACTTAAATGGTTAGATAGGATCGGTAGAAAAAGAATAATACTGGACCGAACACACCAAGAACCTTACTTAACAAGATACTATATATTCCTTAAAGATAGAAAATGGTTCCCATTTAACTTCTTTATACACAACTTCCATAAAGGAGATCCTGATGACTTACATGACCACCCTTGGTGTTATTGTACTATTATACTCCGCGGTGGTTATTGGGAGCATACTCCTAAAGGTCGTTTTTGGCGTAAACCTGGCACTATTAAATTTGCTGGTAGCCGTAGCCTGCACCGTATTGAGCTTGATCCTACTGTTGACGTTTGGACTCTATTTTTTGTAGGACCACGTGTTAGAGAATGGGGTTTTATCAAGAAAAACAAGTGGATACATAATGAGACGTATTTAGAAACAAAAAAAGGTTGACTTTGTGAATAAAAGACGTATAATAGTATGTAAGTTAAGGAATTGTCCTTAACACAATCGAAAATGTATATAGGAGGTCATATGACTACTACATTCGTAAGCAAAGAGATGAAAGTACTTTCAGCTCTACAAGAAGGCAGAACATTAAGTTCAGCTCAACTAAAAGCACATTTTGGTGCAGGTAACCCACAAGGATTGATTCAATCACTTCGTTTTAAAGGTTATTCAATTTATCTTAACACAGTAACTGATACTAAAGGAAGAAGCAGAAACGTTTATCGTTTAGGTACTCCTTCAAGAGCAGTTATTGCCGCAGGATACAAAGCACTTGCCACTTCTTAAGTAGCAAATAACCAATTCGGTTAAGTAAAGCACACCTTCGGGTGTGCTTTTTTTATGATTGATTGAAAACACATATGGAAAGAACACAGACAGATAATCATTAATATTGTGTTCGGCGTTTATTGTGCTTTTGTTGGATTAGACGTTGAAATAATGCATTCAAGTAGACGTAGAAGCAACACAGGCAATCTAATAGAGGAGAGTGTTGTTAATGAGTAACACTTTTATCTAGCGGTATTCCTATTATCTAAACATAGTTTCAACACAATTCATTTATAAATATATACACCAATCGATATAAACACACCTTTCACATGTTAATATCCTGTGAATAACTTGTTGAAAACTTTACAAAAAAGGTTGACAACTACCCTTAAAAAACGTATAATAATAGATTACTGTGACAAAACAGACAGTACTACTGTCTATGTTAGAACAGTAATGTAATAATAAAAAAGGAGGAATAGATGAAAAATTTATTCAACATAGAGAATGGATTCAAGGTAGCAGTAATACTATTGCTTTCTATGATTGCATTCGGGGCCCAAGCGGCTTCAGTGAGCGGAAACGTTGGTTACGGAAGTGACTATGTTTTCAGAGGACAATCACAAACACAAGGCGATAGTGCTTTGAGCATGGGTCTAGACCTAGATATAGGTAAAGGCGTATATGCTGGTGTTTGGGCATCTGAAGTTTCTTATGCTGGCAGTGATGCTGACAGAGAAACTGACATGTATGTAGGTTGGGCTGGATCAATCGGCAATGACATTAGTCTTGACGTTGGTTACATCGACTATGCATATAGTGGTGATGCTTCTTTAGATGGTTCTGAGATTTATATCTCAGGTTCATACAAAGACTTGACTGTATCTCACAACATCGGAAACGATGACTTCACAGACTACACAGAAGTCTCATATAACATAATGGACGCAGTTGATGTGTCTTATGGTTCATGGGATAGTGTAGGCGACAATTGGTCAGTAAGTAGAAGTTTTGATTTACCAGCAGGTATTGAAGGAACAGTTGCTTATGTGGACTTTGCCGCTGAAGACGGTTCAGGACTTGCAGACGAAGATACTTTTGTATTTTCAGTTAGCAAATCATTCTAACATCAGTTAGATTAGTCCTTTTAAGTTATTAATAACTATAGGGTTCTATTATTTTAAATAGGACCCTATTCTTTTATAATAAGCCATTACAATAATATTCACACTAGGCTTTTCCCACATTCTTTCGTGCCAATAATACAAAAACATTTTTGTTAATATTTCTATACTCGCAATACTGGCACCGATTGTAGCACTTCCGGTTAATAAGAAACTAATTAGAAAAGTATCAGCAGATGCTAACACACGCCATGTACAGGCTTTTAATGTTGAGATGACTCTATGTCGCTTTCTCGTATTCATGTTATTCTCCCTTCAAGTATTCACAGGGAGAGCGAATACAAGATGTTTTTCGATATATGGATTTACAGTATTCTGGTGTCGTCTTTAGATTCTATAAACTGTTGTAGTATGTCCGCTTTTTCGTTTTTTATAACATCTATGATTGTGTTGGTTAAATTTATTTCTTTTTTAACCATATGCATTTTGACAAAGAGTTCCTGCATTACTCTTTCGTAGTATAACAGTTCTTCTTCTTTCGCTTCTTTATCCTTAATCAAATCGGATATTAGAATTATTTTTGCAAAATTGTCCTGTTGCATACACTTACTTATGCCTACTAAAAAGCCCAATAATACTAGTTTTTAATAAAAAAATAAAAAAAAGATGTCAAAATAGGTTGATTTTTGCCAAAAAAGTACTATATAATGTATATAGATTATAAATATCTTTGCAGTTTAAGAAATAGAAGAAGTGCAAGGGCAAAAGAATCGTAAGAAACTAGAGTCTACTGTACAACTGATATAACTAAAATTGCAACCTTTAACAACCAAGGAAGATACACAAGGTAAGTGAATCGTAAGTGAAACAAACCGAATGGTAACAGACTAGGAAGTAAAAGGTTTTAGGACATAGTCTTAAAAAGAAATCGAACAAAGCGAAGTCCTCGGATTAGCGGAGTTAGAGATCGGACTATATCCGTTTTGGGGTAACCAACAAAGGACTAAGAGTGGTAACACTCAAGGTAACCAAGAAGTTTACCAAGTGTAGTGAGGAGATACAGATACACACTAACAGAAACGACCTCACAATGCGACCTCTTTATTCGCCATAAGGGTTTAAAGAGTTGGAATAGATAACTTGCTAAATATAGGAGATTATTATGAATAAGCAAATCCGATTCACAACCGAATCACTATCCCCACTATATAAAATGTCCATAGGCTTCGACAGACTTGCAGAGCAATTCTTTAACGATCCTACGTTCACAAATAATGCAACTGGGTATCCACCCTTTAATATCAGCAAAGGCAAAGGAACTGATTTATATGAAATTACTTTGGCTGTTGCAGGTTTTAAAAAGGACGACATCGAACTTGAAATCGAAGATGGAGTACTGAAAATTTCAGGTACATCTGGTGTATTAGATTCTGATGATACTGAATACTTACACAAAGGTATTGCTGAAAGAAATTTTGTTAGAACTTTTAAACTAGCAGAATTTGTTGAAGTTGCAGAAGCCAAACTAGAAGACGGTATTTTAAGAGTTTCACTGTTCAGGAATGTGCCTGATGCAATGAAACCACAAAAGATTAAAATATCATAACTTTGCGGTAAATATGTGGGTAGCAGTATTTTCTGCTACCCTTTTTATTATGGCAAAGAAAGACAAAAGAAAAACGTTATTATATTTGATCCCTGAAGGTGAAACTAGAGACCACCATACGTATCATTATACATTTATTAAAACAAAAAACTTGACAATTGATAATAAGAAGTTAAAATTAAAGAAGTATAATCCAGTTAAAAGAAAACATGAATGGTTTATAGAGGCTAAGTTACCACCACATAGTAAATAATATGACAGAACAAGTTGAACAGAAGACTAGAACAAACACCGCACTAAAATATCCACCTAGGTATGATGTTATCGTATACAATGACGATTTTACTCCAGTAGAGTTTGTAATTAAACTGTTAGTTGAAATCTTCAATAAGAATATTAAGTCTGCAAAAGATTTAACAATAGAAGTACATGAGTCAGGTTCAGCAGTTGCAGGAACATACAGTCACGAAATTGCAGAACAAAAATGTGCAGAAGCAACCACAGTTGCAAGAGCTCAAGGTCATCCTTTACAATTAAAAGTTAAACAGGTTGATTAATGAGTATAGATAATTATAATGAAAAATACTATAAAGAAGGATTCGTAACTGATTTAGAAAACGAAACCTTTCCCAAAGGTTTGAATGAAAACATAATAACGAACATTAGTTTATTAAAAGAAGAGCCAGAATGGTTACTGGAATATAGACTAAAAGCATTTAAAAGATGGGAGCAAATGAGTGAACCCAATTGGAGTGAACTAGATTATGATCCTGTTGACTATCAAGAATTAAGTTACTACTCAGCACCAAAGAAATTTGATAAAGACGACATACCACCAGAAATATTTGAGACATTTGAAAAGTTAGGTGTACCTTTACATGAACGTGATGCTTTATTAGGCTTAGATACAGAAAAGCCAAAACAAGAAAACCTTATTCCTACAGTAGCCGTAGATGCAGTATTTGATAGTGTTAGTGTAGCAACAACATTTCAAGCAGAGTTAAAGAAACACGGAATTATATTTTGTAGCATAAGCGAAGCAGTAAAAGACCACGAAGAATTAGTTAAACAATACTTAGGTAGTGTAATACCATACACAGACAATTACTTTGCTACACTGAACTCTGCTGTATTCACAGACGGTACTTTTGTTTATATCCCTAAAGGTGTTAGATGCCCTATGGAACTAAACACATACTTTAGAATAAATGCTAGAAATACAGGTCAATTTGAACGTACATTAATAATTGCAGATGAAGGTAGTTATGTAAGTTACCTAGAAGGTTGTACTGCACCAGCATATGATGAAAACACATTACATGCCGCCTGTGTTGAGTTAATTACAAAAGACGATGCAGAAATAAAATATTCTACAGTACAAAATTGGTACCCAGGTAATGAAGATGGAGTAGGTGGAGTTTATAATTTTGTAACAAAACGTGCAAAATGTGAAGGCAAAAACTCTAAAGTTAGTTGGACTCAAGTTGAAACAGGTTCGGCAGTAACTTGGAAATATCCTAGTTGTATATTAAAAGGCGAAGGAAGTATTGGAGAGTTTTTTAGTGTTGCAGTAACAAAAGGCAAACAACAAGCAGATACAGGAAGTAAAATGATACACTTGGGTAAAGACACCAAGAGCACCATTATATCCAAAGGTATTAGTTTTGGGGATAGCACAAATACATATAGAGGTTCTGTTAAAATAAACCCAGGAGCCAAAAATGCTTCAAACTATACTAAGTGTGATAGTCTAATGTTGCAAGATAGTAGAGCATTAACTATTCCTTATGTTACAAGTCAAAATGATAGTGCTATGGTAGAGCATGAAGCAAGTGCAGGTAAGATTAGTGAAGAACAGATGTATTACCTAGCAACAAGAGGATTTAGTGAAGATGATGCAATGAATTTGGTTGTAAATGGATTTTGTAAAGATGTATTCCAAAAACTACCACTAGAGTTTGCCGCAGAAGCCAATCAACTATTGGCTGTCCAACTAGAAGGTGCAGTTGGATAATAATTGACAATACACATATAAGGTAGTATAATAACGGAATGTTAAAATTAAAAGATTTTTCTGTAGAACATATTCTAGATAATGTCACAACAACATTTGATGTTGGTAAGACTTATGTTGTAATGGGCAGTAATGGTGTAGGTAAAAGTACACTACTACATGGCATTATGGGAAGACCTGACTTAAATGTTTCCGGTGATATTACTTTTATGGGTAGTGACCTTTTAGAATTAGAAACAGATGAAAGAGCAAGACTAGGAATGTTTGTTGGATTTCAAGCACCAACAAGTGTGCCAGGATTAAGTAATTTTCAATTTATGAAACAAGCATTAAATATTTCAGGAAAAGATATTGCAGAAACATTAAGAAATTTTAAAGAGTTAAGTGCAAACTTAAACTTGCCTGATAATTGGGATAAGAGAAACTTAAACACAGATGCTAGTGGTGGAGAGAAAAAGAAGAACGAGTTAATACAGATGAGTATGCTCAACACTAAATTAGCAATGCTTGATGAACCAGATAGTGGATTAGACGTTGATGGTATTAAAGCATTAATAGAGCAACTTAATAATTGGCGTACTGAAAACAACACATTGATTGTTGTTACACATTACCAAAAATTAGTTGAAGGCTTAAACCCAGACAAAGTATTAATCTTAAAGAAAGATGAAGTTCTAACAGGCGGTATGGAACTTGCAGACAAAATATTTAGTCAAGGGTTTGAAAGTGTATAAAAATTTATTCTATAGAGAAACATTAGAACCTACAAATTATTCAGATAGTTATTACACTATCAAAGATTTATTTGACTTTGTTACAGGTGAAAATACTAAAACAAAAGATTATCATCATCTAAAACATAAATTAAATAATTTTTATGATGGTTATAATAACAACATAGAATATATTTCAAATATAGGATTACCAAGTTCTAAATTAGAACAGTTTAATTTTTCAAATATACATAAGTTATATAATAAAGAAATACTTTGGTCAAATGAACCAAGTCAAAAATCATATCTTGCAGACTTAGAACCTTTTGAACAAGTAGCATTCAAAAAGAACACAATTTTGTTTAATGACGGTATGGTTTATCCTAGTAACGACTTAGGGGTAAGGAAACCTTTTCAACTACAAATTTTAGACCAAATAAACGTAAACAGAAACAAACAAGATGAATATGTAAAGTTAGTCAAACAAAGTGAAAACTTTTCTAATATAACATACGCATTTTCTCCATTCCTAAATACTATTATTGTGCCATCCGGTGCTAATAGTAACTTTAAGAAAAATCCTATACATATAAATTATGTTAATAAGAATTCACAAGGAATATTAGAATGTAATACAAATATAGTAGACATTCAACATAAAGCAAAAGTTCACATAAAAGAAAATGTTAAATTACAATCAGGACAAATGAATAACATAATTTACATTGTCAGAGAAAACTGTGAACTAGTATTAGATAGGGTTACAAATGACTTTGGTGGCTTCGGAGTATTTGATAGTAAGTTTATTTGCCACCCCAATAGTAAAGTTACAATTAATTTTAAAAATACAGGTTCAGAATATTATCAAGAAAACTTTTATTTTGATTTAACAACAAACGTAGACTTGTCTTTAAATGGCAGAAACAACATTTATAAAGGACATGAATATCATCAGTTTGTTCATGTAGACAGTAAAAGTTTAGATAACAAAAGTATTATAGACATTAAGAATGTTGGAAACGAAAATGCTAGTACAAGTTTCATAGGTAGATTTGATGTAAGTCCAAATAGTGTAGGGTTTAATGGTCACATGAAAAATGAGAATTTAATGTTGACTCCAAAGACTAAAATGCACTCCAGACCCATATTAGATATACATACCAAAGAAATTGAATGTTCACATGGTTGTACCATAAGTAATATAGATAAAAGCAAATTATATTATTTGCAAAGTCGAGGCTTATCAAAAGACATAGCCGAAGACGTATTAGTAAGTAGTTTTCTATGTTAAAAAGTTATAAAAAAGCAAAAGATATTAAACAAATTAGGAATTGTTTTCCTAGTTTAGCATACAGTAATTTGACATACTTGGACAATGCCGCAAGTAGTCAAACTGTTGATAGTTCAATTAAGGCGGTTAGTGATTATCACTATAACTATAGAGCAAATGTTCATAGGGGAGATTTTAAAACTAGCACCATTGCAAGTGAGAAATATGATGAAGCAAGAGTAGAAGTTGCAAAACTTATAAATGCTGAACCACATGAGATTGCTTTTACAAATGGAACAACTGCAAGTTTGAATATGATTGCAGACTGGACACCCTTAGAGTCTACTGTAATATTAACTGAAGTAGAACATCACAGTAACATCTTACCTTGGATGCAACAAGGCAGGACAGTATCTAATGAACAATTAATTGTAGTACCAAGTAATGATGATGGAAATGTAGATGTTAATATTTGGTATGAAACAGTAAAAGAGAACCCTGGAAGTATTTGTAGTTTTTTAACTCAAAGTAATTTTACAGGACAAGAGTTACCATGGCAACAAATGATAATGATTGCTAAAGAACATGATTGTGAAGTAGTTATAGATGCTTGCCAAAGTATAGGGCATAGACAAATTGATGTCAAAAAGAACGATATAGATTGGATGGCATTCAGTGGTCATAAGATGTTTGCAAGTACAGGTACAGGTATTTTATATCACAAAGATGGATTTGATGATATGCAAAGTTGGTTAGGTGGCGGCACAGTAAGCCAATGTGATTTTAATACATTTACATTACATAGAGGACCTGAAAGAATGGAAGCCGGTACACCAAATGTAGCAGGAGTTCACAGTTTGGGTGCGGCGGCAAAATGGATAAATGAAATCACATATGATGAAATACACGAATGTGAAACAGAATTTTTTAATATGGTAAAAGACAAAGGATTGTTCGATATCGAACAACTAGAACTTATTGGACCAATAGCACCAAGAAGTGTTTTTAGTTTTAAAGTACAAGGAACAAGTCCAAGTGATTTAGCAGGATTTTTAGACATGCAAGATGTCTGTGTTAGAACGGGCCATATGTGTGCCTATCCGGCTAGTGCAAGGTACACAAACAATGAAGGAATTTTACGAGTTAGTTCAGCACCATACAATGATGAACACGATTGCGTAAAATTAGTTGAGGGACTATGGCAGGCGATAGAAAAGATGAAACTGTAGGTCCACCAGAAGAGTTACAGGACCAATTAGTAGAACAAATTATAGCAAACTTGCGTAGAGTTTACGACCCAGAGTTAAACTTAAATGTTTATGACTTGGGTTTGATATATGAAGTAGCAGTAAACAAAGAATATGATGCACAGGTTATAATGACACTTACCACACCAAACTGTCCTGCGGCAGAAATTATTCCAATGGAAGTAGAATTTGCCACTAGAGCAGTTGAATGTGTAAACAAGGTAAATGTTGTTTTAACATTTGATCCACCATGGGACCCCCACATAATGGTTAGTGATGAGGGAAAATACCAATTAGGAATTCTATGAGTATTAAGAAAGAGTTTAATATAAAAGAAACAGATCCAACACCATCCCCTGATACTGTTATTGTTACAGATAAAGGAGAGGAATTTAGTGTAGGTGAAATACAACATTCAAGTAGAATATCTAAGAGTGCTACACCCAAATATGATTTGAGTTGGTATGTAAAATGGATATCAAGTATGTTTATATTGGCGGCTGTTATGATGAGAGCTCAGGAAGGAGACCAATTCCAAACTGCTGATAGAGTATTAAGTTTGATTGGATGTATGGGTTGGACATGGGTTGGTCTATTATGGAAGGATAGAGCTCTAATTATCCTAAATGCTATCATAGTATTTGCCCTAGGTTCAGCAGTATTGGGCCAACTACTCAGATATTTTACATAAATTTGCCAGAAAAAGTGGAAAAAAGGTTGACTTTAACCTAAAAAGACGTATAATAGTATATGTAGGTTAAGAAAAAGGAGCAACTTATGACACTTAATGAAATAAAACTTGCCATTAGAAATGGTAATTTCACAAACGAAGACCTAATTACTTTAGGTTCTTATATCCAAAATGTTAAAACTGAACAGGCTAAGGCTAGTATTTCAGTTGGTGACGAAGTTTTTGTAGTTCAAAAAACTAAAAAAACTAAAGGTATTGTTGAAAAAATCAATATCAAAAAGGCTATTGTAACTCTTCCAGCAGGACGTTACAATGTTCCATTATCAATGTTGGAGGCTATTTAATGAATATACCTTTGAACGTTTCACAAGCATTTAACAGGGCTGTAAGTAATCCTGAAAATATTCAGACTAATGGTTCAGTTAATTGGAATTGGGTTGATGCTGATGTTTACATGGATGTTGGTCCCGTCGATACAGATGGTAATCCAATAAGCAATCAGGAACATTACGCAATGTTTGATGTTTTAGCAAGTGCTTACGAAAAAGCAAATGGTAAACAAATTCAATCAGACATTCGATAAGAACAATCCAATATATTATGCCCGGCTTAGGTCGGGCATTTTTTTTCCAAAAGTTCTTGACAAATGCCACAATATCCGGTAAAATATAAATTATGACAATGCATCTAGCTCAAGGTTTAACGACCATAAGAAATAAAAAGTACAAGCCTAAGATGACTAAGGCTAATATTGCCAAGTGGGAAAATGGCTTACGACTTAAAAATAAAGAACATAAACGTATGGGTATACCTAAGTGGACGTTTGAAGAGTATGTAGATTATTGCCATGGTATATCGCCTAAGATTGATCCTAGAAGTAGAGAAGCATTTAAAAAAGCAAAGCCAGACCTAACGAGAGTTAGAGATATGGATGCACATCAGAAAAAGTATCCTAGTATGCCTATTACAATGGCAGGATCTTCTGGTGCAGTAGATATGAAATGGCAAGAAGAAAAAAAAGCAATCAGTTCAGGATACACTATTGCACCTGCTTACAACAAAGGTGCTTATCAAGTTATAGGTAAAAACAACATAAAGGATATAGGAAAATGAGTTTTCCATCTGATTTTACAATTAAAGAAGCCAAAGCGGCAATAGGTAGACTCAAAGGAGATACTATAGGTTGCTGTCTTTGTTATGAGCCTATTAAAGAAATTGATAGTCATAATGCTTGGCCCGTTGTAGATGGTAGGTGTTGTGAAACTTGTAATTATGTGGTTGTTGTTCCTGCTAGAATGAAAGCAATTGATGGACAAGACTAATGCGTAATCCATTACCAGATATGATATTAACACTCTTTGTACTAACTTTAATATTTGTTGCAGTTCATCAGTGGACAGGAGCAATGTTATGACAGATAAACAATTAGAACTAGAGTTAGAAGATAAGTTAAAAGAAACTAGTAACTGTATTAGTCATCAAGAAATAGCAAAAGTATTACATGCAGATGGTAGTTCTTATAAAATGGGAACAGTTGTATATGGAACATATGAAGAGATAGAAGAGTGGTGTGAGAAAAATGATATGTGGGTAGACAAGTATCTAGACCATGTAAATCCTTCTACAATCTACAACACTGGAGAATGGGTGGGGACTGGATTATCAGACCCATTTGCAGTATCAGTTCCTTTTGATTATAGGGAAAGTAGAACAAAGGGTAATTTTAATACTCGTGGTGTCGACCAAGATAAATGGTAGGTTGACAAATTGGAGTTTTGTGCTATTATAAATATAAGTAGAGATTCACATT
>Ga0181401_1000107_pt1 | contig 30566 bp, 25 predicted proteins | sample 24SPOviralmetaG_FD_130130 | JGI IMG/M metagenome (GOLD analysis project Ga0181401, IMG submission 130130) | Marine viral communities from the oligotrophic San Pedro Time Series (SPOT) site, San Pedro Channel, CA, USA - 24 SPOT_SRF_2011-07-20 | ecosystem: Environmental > Aquatic > Marine > Strait...
ATTCAGAGAGCATTCTTAGAGATTGCTAGATATTCTTATCTACCTGGTTTCCAGAACGATAGGTTCGACCAGTTCAGCATTATGCTGATGCCTGGTATTCACTATATTGATAACCGTCCTGGTACTGGTGATAGTAGTGCAATTGATATCTTCGGATTTGATACTGCTACTAATGCTTGGACTGATGATAGTATCCTTGACATCTCTAACCCAGATAATATCTTCTGGAGGTTTAACAACACTGAGGGTGGTGCAATCATCCCTAGAGGTTCTTCTCTCGTAGGTTATGACCTAAGAAGAACTGTTGTTCGCCCAATGTACGTTCCCGATCCTGCTGTAACGGAACGTGAAATTCCTCGCTCTGCAATTTTCAACGTAACAGGTGGTTGTTACTTCTGGCAGTTCACCATTAAGGATGGACAAACTACACCTGAATCTCCTCTTTATGATAATTCACAAGGCACAGGTCTTGTTTATTATGATCCAAAAGATTTTACTAGAAAAGCTGCTCCTAATTTCTCTCACCATAAACTAACTGTATTTGAATATGCAGATACAGAAGAACTAGGTATCTTCTACAGAAAGATTGCTAAAGCATTTTCTGCATATCAACCTACAATTGATGATCCAGGTGAATTTGATTTTAGAGTCCAAGAGAACAGAATTGTTGGACCTCTATCTGACTCTAGAGTTATTGAGTCACTAACATTTAATGATGCTATCTCTGATCCTAGCATCGCTGCATCTACTGCAGAAATTACAGTAACGACTAAAGTTGACCATGGTTACTTCCAAGGTCAGTTTGTTGCTATCTCTAATACTGAAATTGATGACGTATTAGAAGGTATCTTCCAGATTAAAGAGATTGATCAGAATGATGCTCGTAAGTTTAAATACGAAGTACCATTTGTTGTTAGTGCTATTGGTAGTAACATTGCTCCTGGTCAAACTAAAAATGTTGACACTACTCCTGCACTAGGACAGAATGCACAGACATTAGCAGAAGTTGACTCTGTTGAATCTGCATCACCATATGTCTTTAACGTATCGATTAGATCTACGTGGGGTATTTGTGGTATCTGGGCAAATGGTCTAAAAGCCACTGGATTTAAATCCATGGTCATAGCTCAATATACTGGAGTTAGCCTTCAAAAAGATGACAGAGCATTCATTCGTTATGATGAATATACTAACACATGGAACCAAGCATCACTAGTAGACGCATTTGCTACTGTTCCTTATCACACCAAGGGTGATAGTTACTGGAAAGATGAGTGGAGAAACTTCCACGTTCGTGCTTCGGATGATGCTTTCATTCAGAACGTTTCTATCTTCGCTGTTGGTTTCGCTGATCACTTCCTGATGGAAAGTGGTGGTGACATGTCTATCACCAACTCGAACTCTAACTTTGGTAATACATCTCTACATGCTATTGGTTTCAAAGGTTTTGCCTTTAACCAAGATAAGGGTGGTTTCATTACTGACATCATTCCACCTGCACGTATTGTTGATAATAAGGCAAGCACTAAGAAGATCAATTATTATACAATTGATATTCCAGGAACTCTACAAACTTCTCAGAATTACACCAAACTATTCCTTGGTAGTGATGATATTGTAGATCCACTGGTAAGACCTGCTGCAACCATTACTGGTTACAGAATTGGTGCTAAATCTGACGATAAATTATATGTCAAACTAGATAAAGCTCCTGGTACAGATGAGTTCTTTGAAGCACAACTAGAACCAACAGGTTTTCTTAAGTATGTTGCTAAGGGTTCTATCTTAAACCCATCTGGTGGTGTAGTTAACAGTGTTTCTGCAGATGCTGCTAACCTCATTGAATCTAACCGTCGCATGATTCAGGAGGAAGTATTTGGATACATTCTAGAAAAGCATCCACGACTTCAAAATATTCCTTATGTTAACCCTGGTCTAAATCCTGCAGGTAACAGATACTTTGATGCTCGTAACTTAATTGCTGCTAACCGTCAACAGATTGTTGATACAGCATTTGATGACATGATTAGAACTTATGGTTCTGGTGTCATTCAGGGTATTGGTGATGGTAAGTGTAAGCGTGACATCGGTCTCATTGTTGACGCTGTTGCAGAAGACCTTAAGGATGGTGGTAACTCTAATGTTATCGCTGCAACCAGACAATATTTTGATGGTGATGGTAACCCACTATCTAATGGTTTAGTTGGTGAGGAAACATATGCAACCTATGCATTCCGTAGAGCTCGTGATCTCTGTAAACTTGCTATTGCAAACCTACTAACTGTACAGGCAGATCTATATGATCCTGATCCTAACAGTAACCTTTCTCCTTATGGTATCAACATTGGCAAGACAGGTTCTCAGGCAGAACTAGATGGTGATACAACTAACGGTGTAACGATTGACCTTGCACTCAAGGAAGATCCTGCATCACGTTATAAGGATGCACGTAATAGAATTGTTGCTAATAAAGAATTTATTGTAGATGCAGCATTAGCAGAAGTATCAGTATATCACCCCGATTTCTACATCCCTGGTGATAGTCAAACTAATATTCAATCTCGACTTGCTGACGCATTCAGAATGATTCGTCGCAACTCTTCTGAGATTAGAGACAAGGCACTTGCATCTATTGTAGTCAATCACCCTGACTTCTTTATTCCTGGTGATAATCAAACAGATGGTGGATCTAGATTTGCTGATTCTTATCGCTTGATTTCACAGAACAGAGATCAGATTGTTGACACAGCATTAGCACAAATCACTGTAGCACATCCTGACTTCTTTATTCCTGGAGACCAGCAAACTGATGCTCGTTCTAGATATGCTGATGGTTATCGTTTAATCCAACAGAATAAGGCAGACATTGTTAACACTGCTTGGGCAGCTGTTAATGCTGCTCCACCAAACCCAGCACCTACTGGTCTTGAAAGCAAGTGTAGAAGAGACATCGGTATCTTTATTGATGCTGTATCTCTTGACCTTTTCGTTGGTGGTAACAAGTATTCCCGTAAGTTTATTTCTGAATACTTTAATGCTGCTGGTGATGCATGGATCTCTGGTGGTCTCCAAGGAGAGACAACAGAAAGTATTGCTGCATTTAATGAAGCAAGAGATCAGATGAAGTTGGCAGTTTCCAACCAACTTGCTATCCAAGACCTTTCAGTTACTGAGGGTCCTGCACAATATGGCGGCGGCGGTCCTAATATCTCTAGAACTAGCACTAATGCATGTGATGACGTTCAATCTGCTATCGTAACTCTTACTGATATTATTACCACACCTATTACTGCTGGTAATCTATCTTCTTTACCTACTGAGACACCTTATGAATCTGGTCCTGGTGAAGATAAGTGCCGTAGAGACATCGGTATCTTTGTTGATTCCTTAGCACTTGACTTATACATGCAAGGTAATGTCTATACCCATAGATTTGCTGCAGAATACTTCGAGAACGCAACCACACCTATTGCTAATGGTGTTACTGGTGAAGAAGCTCCAACGATCACTACGCTGAACAAAGCAGCAGAGATGATCAAGAAAGCGATCACTAACCAACTCTATGAGAAGGATCTAACGATCACTGCTGATAATGCACCTGGATCTGTATATGGTCAGGTATCTAAGGATTACACACCACATGGTGCAACTTATGATGCAGCAACTGGTGAAATGGTTCTGAGTATTGCTAATCATGGTTTAAGCAATGGTGATTATGTTAAGTGTGCAGATAATTCTCTCACATTTACTTGTACCTCTGATGGTAATGTTTCTAATGAGACATATCCACGTACATCTGATCCTGCATCTGGACAGTATCTTGAGATTACAGCATTTACAACTGATACAATTACAATCAACGTTGGTGCATCTCCTGTAGGTCAGCAATATGCACACACATTTGTAAGTGCTGCAACTAACGCGATCAACTTTGCTGGTAATACTGCTAACCAGAACAATGCACAACTTGCTCTTTGTTCAGACGTTCAATCTGCAGTTGATTCTCTAACAAGTATTGCTACTACAATTATTTCCAACGGCAACCTTGGAACCATGCCTATCGAGGTAAACTACGGTAGTGGAATGGGTCCTGGTGAGATGAAGTGTGCCCGTGATATCGGATACTTCATTGATGCTGTTTCAGTTGATATGTTCTGCGAGAGCACCACACATATCAGAACGTTTACAGAACAATACTTTGACAACTCTGGTAACCCAATTGGCAACGGTCTTGCAGGTGAGGAAGAAAAAAGTGTTACTGCTTTCAACACTGTCATCAACGAAATGAAGAGGGCAATCACTAACCAACTATACTATAAGGATCTGACGGTTACTGAAGGCAATAGTGACTATGACATGGCAAGTCCAGATGGTCCTATCTCTAGAACTTCTTCTAGTGCATGTTCTGATGTACAGTTAGCACTTACTGAACTTGGTAGTATTGCTACTGATGCAATCACTGCTGGTGCTATTACTGGTGGTATTTGGAATCAACCAGCAACTCCTGGAACATTCATCACTGGTGAAGCTAAGTGTCGTAGAGACCTTATGATTGTTGTTGAAGCAGTTGCACAGGATCTCTGGTTTGGTGGTAATGAGTTCACTATCGCTGCAACTAAAGAATACTTCCAGAACAATGCTTTAATTACTAACGGTGTTGATGCTGAAGTTGGACCTTCTATTACTGCATTCAAGCGTGCTGAAGATTTAATACAGCGTGCATTGAACAACACATATTATGATCGTGACCTTAACATTACACGAGATGTGACAGGTGATCCACCAATTGTAGGTGACATCGAGTGTGATGCACATGATATGGTTATATCTAACCTTGATTTCATTGCTGAAGAAGCATATCTTCGTATGCTTTCTGCATATCCTCTTTACACTCCAGGTACAGGTAATACTGCACAAGATTGTAAGGATGATGTTGTTAGCGTCCTCAAGGAAGTTATGTGGGACGTTAAGTTTGGTGGTAACTATAAGACATACGATTCTGCTAAGATCTACGTCACTAACTATGATTACAGAGACGGTACTACTGTAGAAACATTCATCGATGCTGAGCGTGATGAAGCTGCCAAGGTAATGTTTGAAGCTAAGAACATTGCAATGCAGGTTATCAAGAATGAAACCGTAACCACTGATGCTGCTAATACTAAAACTCAAGTCATCGACACTACAATTGTTGATGATTGGGATGCTGATGAACTACTACCTAAGTGTGGTTCTGCTGTCTCTGCTGTTGATACTCTTATGGGTATCATCATTCAAGCAATCGGAAATGACGGTGGTGTAGGTAATCTTGATGGTGTAGTTAGAACTACTCTTGATGGTCCTGATCCTGCATGGAACAAGGCACTCAATATCATCAGCACTACTGCTACTTCTATCACACTTAATGTTGGTGCATCTGCATCACAGGATCAATACCCACATACCTTCATCGCTGCAACTGCTAACGCTGTAGTATCTGGTGGTAACTATCCTCATACATTTGTAAGTGCTGATGCTGGTGCAGTTAATGTTGTTAACGGTTCTCAGATCACTCCAACTAATGCAACATACAATGCTACCACTGGTGACTTCACCATGTACTTTGGATCTGCACATGGTGTAACTACAAGTGATCAGCTATCTCTCGATGATAACTCATTCACATTCTCCTGTGACATGGGTAGAGATGCAACCACTAAGACATATCCTCGTGCTGGATCTGATCCTGTTGCTGGTCAAAATGTTAACCCAACTGCTGTAACTGCAACCTCTATTACAATTAATGTTGGTGCATCTCCTCTAGTTGAGCATAACGTATCTAACGCAGTATATGATCCTGCAACTGGTTCTATTGCTCTAACGATTGGTGCTCACTCACTAACTGCTGGCACTAGTATCAAACTCAAGGAAGAATCTTTAATCTTCAAGTGTACTAAGGATCAGAATGTAACTACACATGCATATCCTAGAGCATCTGGTAAGTACAGACCTGCTGCATATGCAGAGGGCAATTGCTCTGATGTTCTTGCAACAGTCAACGCACTGATTGACATCACATGTAACTCTCTCAACGAAGGTAACCTTAACAATCTACCACCTCTAAACAATGGTGAGTGGGATTGTGCAAACGTCCGTGGATCCATTGAAACTCTATTCGATATTCTACAGGATGCAATCGTTGATGGTACACTTGCTGGATTGCCACCACTTAACACTGGTGATTACACAATCAATAACGAAGCATCCAAGTGTTTCCGTGACGTTACTTACATTGTTGATGCTGTTGTTAATGACTTACGACTTGGTGGTAACCTTAACACTATTCAAGCAGGTGAAGCATACTATGTTGGTAACAACTTAGAATATATTGATGGAGAGAAGTCAGAGACACTAGATGCATGGGATTACGTCGGACAGATGGCAACTGCTGCCATGAGAAACTTCGACGTTCTTGCATATAATTGTAGTACAAGTGTTGGATCTTCAACTGTTGATGTTAATGATACTCGTGGCATCATCATTGGTATGAGTGTCAAAGAATATGATGACACTGATCCAGCAGCACCAGCATATGTCAATGGACTACTACAATCTGGTGCAACTGAACTTAATTCAAATATCCCTGCTGGTACATATGTTAAGCGTATTCTTAGCAACACCCAGATTGAACTTGGTAAGAAAGGTTCTAGATTACTTGAGGGCAACACTGTTAATGCTACTGCCAACAGCACTACAACTGAACTATACTTTGTATATGAGAGTGGTATCTGGGCAGACACACTACCTACAACTAAGATCGTAGGTCCCGCAGGAACTGGTGAAGAAGTCATTCAAGATACCACAGTTTCTCCAACAAATAGAGAGTGCTCTTCTACTGCTACCGCTATTGAAACATTAATTGGTAACATTACCACTATTATCAACAGTGGTCTTGGTACAGTCACTAGACAAGAACAGACAGTTAACACTGCAGCACTTGCATCTAGAGCTACAGTATTTACAATTGACGTTTCTGGTGCTGGTCCTTCTAACCCACACGACTTTGAAACTGGAACACCAGTTAGATTAGTTCCACGTCCACGTTTCGATCAAGTAACTGGTAAGTATGTTGACGTTGATAAGCGTCTTGTCAGATTGCCTAACGGATTTGAAACTAATAGAACTTACTATGTAATTGCTCCTGGTAGAAGTACAGAGGCAGGTGGTGAAGATTACTCTGGCACATCATTCTTTGATGGCAGTGACATGACCAGATTGATGCTTGCAACCTCTAAAGAGAATGCAGCTGCTGGTGCATATATCTACGCATCTGAAACTGATTCAATTGATAAGGATGTTGAGATCGATCTCTATCAGTTTGTATTAGATGACAAGTATGATCTTCATAACTATGAAGCTTCATTCAGAAATATTGGTGGTGTTGTTAATGGAATTAAAACTAATGTATCTCACATCTTTGACGTTCCTAATGCTTCTACCACGCTACAGAGAGCATTCATCCGAGCTGTTGAGGGTGGAGATCTACCACTAGTTGCAACTTCTTTGGCAAATGATTCTCAAGTTGCTATCACTGATACTAGTAATGCTAACGTTGGTAGAGTTAATCCTAACATTGAGTTCTATACTCGTTATCAGACACCCACTGTTATAACCCTACACAAAACACCTGCTGATGCAATTAATAATGTAAATTCGATTGCATTTGCACCTGGACAAAATCTCGTAGATTTCAAAATCTATGCTAACAAGCGTCGTTCGCCAATGCGCTTCGACCCTGGTTTTACTGATGCTACTGCATCCAATGGTAAGTGGTACATCCAGTGTAAGGATGAATCTTCTGCAGATCAATCTGTTCTTAATGATAATATTTTCTGGAGAATTAGTCAATCTGATTACAGTGATAGGCAGAGATCCACTGATATGTGGTATGAGCGTCTAGAAGACAATCGCGATAAGGATGAAAGAACATACAAACTACGTATGGTCATTCCTAAGTATCTTGAGAACGCAAGAGATCCTATCAATGGATTTGTTCTTAAGACAAGAACTGATGACACACGTAAGTTAGTACCACAGAAACTCCTACTAAAACCAGTTGTAGGTAGTGTATACCGTGCTAGATTCCAGAATCCACTAGATGCTAGTGAATTGATTGGTGATACAACTGGAACGTATGATCCATATAGAAAAGCACTTGCAGGAAATACACAAGAGTTCAGAGCATTTGCTAAGTTCACATCTGGTATTCAGGCAACAATTCAATCGGGTCGTGTAGTTCCTGATAGTTTAGATGATAACATCGATTATCTAGAATTGACAGTATATGACCATGCTGTTGATACTCAGAACTTCCCTGGTTTAAGAAACGAGACATTTACCACAGTTAAGATTACTGCTCCTCAAGGTGGTAATTTTGTATCTAGCAAGGTTGATAATACATCTTCATCTCCTAATGCTATTAATTTCTCTGGTAATTCCTCTGGTATTGCAAACGTCCATGCATATTATAGTGTAGGTGGTGACAACTATCTAATTATTAAGAACATCCGTACTGGTGATCTAGAATACAGTGAGTATGCTAACACAAGATTCCAACAGGGCAATGTCTTTGCTGATATGCTGGAAGACCAGGATATGGGCAAATCGCTACCTCTAAAAACACATATCCAAAAAAATTATCCCCAGTATTATTACAAGCAAAACGGCGCTAACGTTTACACTATCACGCCTGGAGACAAAATTCAAGATGACGCTGGTGTTGAATACTATGTTGATAGTGTTGAGGATGTTGGTGTTATTGCGGATACATTCTATATCTTCGGATATGAGACACTAAAACGCAGAATTGCAGGTCAACAGGATGGTGTATACTATCTAACTGCACTTCGTGGTAACATCTCACCATTCCCAACTGGTGCTGGTGTAACTAACAACTTCAAGAAGTTTAAGTTCTCTCAACCAGTCAGTAAACTATATCCTCTAAACTACAGAAATGATCCTCTTTGGTTCAAAAATTCTGGTACTAGTCAGAAGGAAAAAGATTACTATGCTGCATTAATTGACCCACCACAGGTATACTCTGCTGCTGACAACTATGTACATGGTCTTGTCACAGTTAACGACTTCAAGAACTCTACAACCAGAGAGATGGTTGCAGACCTTACAGAACAACCTGCATTTATCAACAACACATATACTGTTGAAGCACAAAGTGGAAATGCAGCTGCTGGATCTGAACAGAGATTGATTCCAATTGGTGGTGATGGTGCTGTTGCATTCACAGATCAACGCTATTATGTTGAACTTAGAAGACCTTCTATTGCTCGTGCTGGTAACCATACGTTTGAGTATCTTGGATTCGGTCCAGGAAACTACTCTACTGGTCTCCCAGCGCGTCAGGAAGTCGTCCTTTCGCCTACTGAGGACTTCTACGCCCAAAGTAAGAAACAAGACGGTGGTATCGTCTTCTACACGGGTATCAACTCACAGGGTGATCTCTACATTGGTAACAGAAGAATTAATGCTATTACTGGTGAAGAGACATTCATTGATCAAGCAACACTTGCAGATGATGGAGACGAGGATGATACGATTGGTGGTCTAGTTACTACCTTCGATACACCTGTAACATTCAACCAGAATATCACAGTTGTTGGTGGTGATGGACAGCTAGTCAATACATTTGAATCTCCTGTTACTATCGCAGTTCAGGATGCTGATCTAACACAGTCAAGAGATGCACTGATCATTCGTTCCAATGTAACTTCTGTTGATCCTGTAACTCAACTAGAGCAAGATGAGGGTCTTGATAGAACTGCATTCACACCTCCAACTACGGGTGATATTAGAATCAGTAAGAACAAAGTTGCTTCTGCTATCTTCCAGTTTAATGCTAGAGGAGATGGTCAGAGTTACATGTTCCAAACGCACACTACTTCTGGTGTTGCTACAAATGTAACTCCTAACCAATCTTCATTGATTGCAGCAGGTGGTTCTAGAATCAATGCAGCACAATATATCACATATGGTGGTGTGTTACCTGCACCTGGTGACGTTCTATTCAAGGGTGCTGAAGTTGGTAAGAGTGGATCTATTGCATGGGTCCTTGCTAACTACTTCGCAACTATTCCTAACAACCAGATCGATAATATCGAGTTTGATGGCACTAACGTTGTTAAACTATCGTTTAGAGACTTTAACAGTGGTGTTGCACTTTCAGTTGGTAGTGATATTGGCATCACTTCCTCTTCTCAAATTAGAATCAAGAACTTCTACTTTGAACCTGAACTAAACCTAACATGGAGAGTATTTGCTGCCAAACCTGGTGATCCATTCGACCCAGCAAACAACTACTGTCATTTCCAGGTACTTGAACAGGAACCACAATCCAGTCAAGCATGGGAAGATATTATTGCTGGAACTCCTAATGATTCTAATGGAAATCCTGGTATTCCACCAACTATTGAGTTCTCTAATTCTAACTTCAAGGAAGTTGGAGTTATTGGTGGTGAGGCACTTAGAACAGAGACAGAGAGTATCGGTCAATATAAGTTAGGAATCAATACTATTGCTCGTGCTCCACATAGTGCATACACAAATGCATGGGTTGATAATCTTACAACTGATCCTCGTGCAAACCTTGATGTTGTTGGTAATGCATTCATCAGTGGTAAAGTCACAGGTGACTTCTTACAGCATACTAACTTCGCTGATCGTGACAAGACAGCAATCGACAATGCACTGTTAGTTGGTGGTGACAGTTCTGCTCCTAATGATGAGGCAGTCCTACGTGTTGCTACTACAAATAATGGTCGTGTTGGTATCAATGTTGATAACTCTCAACTCGACAGAGCACTGGTTGTTGACGGCACATCTAGATTTACTGATGATGCTCGCTTTGAGCATGACATTGAAGTCAATGGTGATGATGGTGTTATTGCTGAAATTAGAACTTCTCAGACATCTGGTACATTCAACCTTGTAACTGATAGTACATTCACTGGCACATTAAATCTTGCTGGTGATGTAGAATTCATTAACGTTGGTAATGTTAGAACTCTCACTCAGACAATTAACATTGGTGATAATGTAATTGGTGATCAATTCATCAACATTGGCAATTCATGTGAACACAGTAACATTGATCTTGGTGCAACACCAGATAATCGTCTTTCTGACGGTGCTGGAACAATTAGTAAAATTCTGATTGGTGGTGCATATGATAGTAGCGAATCTCTATCCTTTACTAGAGTCAAGACCAAATCCTTTAAGGTTGATGGTGACTTCCAGTTAGGTTCAAGAAGAACTATTACAGATACTGTAACACTATCTACTACTGCTGGACAAGTTGACTTCTTCTCTAACTCTGGTTCTGCATCTATTATTAACTTCGGTCTAAACGCATCCGAAATTAATATTGCTGGTCAGGGTGGTATTACTACAATCAATAACCAACTAGAAGTTATTGCTTCTGCTACATTCCAAGGTAACATCACAATGTGTGGTGGTGTTGCATCGTTCTCATTCGTAGGAAACAGAGGACAACTTGGATCTCCTGAATTCGCTCATGCTGATGGTATTCTAAGTGATACATTATTCAATAAGAATATTGATATTATTAACGTTCTGATTGTAGGAACAACTGATGAAGGTTATAACCAAGTTGATACAGCTGGTGCTGGACTCTGGGGCGGTGCTGCTTATCAGCAGGAAGTTACAAACATTGGTGGTTCACCAGTTGTTGAACCTCAATCATTCCCACTCTTAACTGGAGATGAGTTCTACTTACCAATTAAGAATCAACCAATCAAAAATAATGGTGATCCATATTTTGTAGAGAATGATTATATCATCATTAACAGTGCAATCACTGCTAGTGGACATCCTGAAATCGTTCAGGTTCTAGAACTAACCAGAACTGCTGTTGCTCCTTACTACCTCAAAGTTAAGCGTCAACCACTTGGTACATACACTGCAATTCTAACAAATCATACTGATACCACACCTATCTACAAGGTTAACGTACAGTTTGATGCTACATGGACTGAGCTACCATTAGATGCTACTGGTCCTCAAGATAATGTATACCTTGCTGAATTTGGTGGATCATTAACGAACAACGATTACGTAATTGTTGATCGTGAAGATACTAACAGCGATGGCATCTTTAATCAAGGTGAAGTCATCAAGGTTGTTACTCCTCTAGTTGCTGAAGAACAGAAGTTTAGAATTTCTAGTGATTGTTCAAATGGAACTGACAGCGATGTATTTGTTGTTAACTCTGTAACTGGTGACACTACAATTCTTGGTAACACTACAATCAACAATAGTTTAAAAATTAAAGGTGGTTGTGGTACGATTTCTAAGATTGCATTCAGTGCAACAAGTTTCTCTGGATCCTTTGTTCTTACTGGTGTTAATGTAACGTCTCCTAATAAGACACTTAGTGATATTCAAGTTGGTGATTATATTGCCATCATCACTAATGAAGCTTCTCTTGATATTCTACCAGATACAAAAATCGTTGCTATTAATCCAGCATCTAATGAAATCGTTGTTGATCAAAACATCGTTGGTTTCTCTTCTGGTAATTTCACATTTGAAGCTAGAAGAAACGAGAAGTTTACTCTAACAAATGGAGAAGAAGTACCAGTATTCACTGTTGATACTTGCACTGGAACTACTCAGATTGGTAACCACTTCGGTAGAATTGATATTGAATATGCGACTGCTGGTAATACATCATCCACTACTGCTAATATTCCTACACTATTTGATAATGGAACAATCAAGAAAGCATATGGATTCTGGTATGATCCTCAAACAATCAATGCTGGTGGTCCTAGCACGACAGTTAGAGCTACTGCAGCAGGTAGTTCAGGTTTAGTTCAGGTCCCTGTACAAGATCTTGGTACTGGAACTGGTGCATTTGCAATTGACGATTTAGTATTCATTGGAACAACAACTGCAGGATCTACAGGTATTGGAGATTTCCAAATCTGTAAGATTACCGATGTTGTTAATGATGCTGCAAATCCTACCATTGTTGTTGGTCCTGTTGGTGATGGGTTGGATACAAATCAACCAATTACTCCTGCTGATAACATCTTTGATGTAGGAAACGTTGTAAGAAGAGTTCTTAAGCACCCAGAACTTGCTAACATTGTTGATTGTCAAACCAGACAAAGAGTTGTTACTGGTGCAACTAGTGATTACTGCTCTATCATCCTTGACAGAGGTTATATTGTACAGCAAAAACTAGATTATCTTGGTTGGATTGCTCTTGCTGATGCAGAGGGTGATGCAATGGTCTGGGCTGCTGTTAAGGGCAGAATGAAAGGAGTTGTTCATACTACTGTAATGAACGAACAGATTAAGGATGGTGCAATTGAATACAGATCTGGAGATTTAACAGTCGCCAGTGATATTAAGATGATTGGTGGTAGTTTCGAGATCTATGACTCTGTTAACAAGACAAGATTACTTGGATTAGTTAACGATGACGGTCACGCTGATCACCAAGGTCTATTCTTCTGGGATGCAGGTGTTGTTGCAAGAGGTGACTTCTATCTCTTCAGCGCACAAGATCCTGAGAATGTAATTCAGAATCCTGACTCTACTGTACCATCATTCTTCGTTGATAACTTAGGTAACGTTGGTGCAGAATTGACATTCACAGTCGAAGGTGTTGCACAAACAACACCATCCTCAACTGTTGAACAACTTTCTATTAAGAATCTTGGTCCAAGTGGTGGTAAGAAGTTTGCTGTTAAGCAAGATAACTCCATTGATTCCTTTGGATATACTAACTTCTACACCTCTTCTGGTGGTAGACACACGAGATATATTTCTTCTGCATCTACGGAAGAACAACTCAATCTGAAACCCAATATTACTTACATGGTAAATACAGTAGCAACCTCTACACTTGTAGTGAAGCTTCCAACCTCTCCACAAACTGGAGATATTGTAAGATTGATTGACGTTAGTGGTAATCTAAATTATAACACTTCTCTCGTAGTTAGAACAGAAGAATCTTCTAATGTTCCAATTCAAGGAGATAACACAGGAACACTTCTCGGTGGTAGAATCACCCCATATCCTTCAGGAGAACTAGTTGTACAAACTGCTAATGCAGCATTTAGTTTGATATACCTAGGAGCAACTGATAGTGATGGACAGGTTGGTATTCCTACTTCCGTACAAGGTTGGTGGTTAATGGAGGTCTGATCTAAACAAATGGCAAGTTACAACAGAATCAAATCAGTAAAAAATAACCCGATCGGGTCAATCTTACCATGGGGAGGGACATCTAGCAGCTCAGCGTTGCTAGAGTCCGCTATTCCAACTGGTTATCTTATTTGTAGTGGGCAAACTGTACGTGCCATTGATTATCCATTGTTAGCACAACTATTGGGTAATACTTATGGTCCTTATCAGGAACCTGGTGGTCCACCTGTAGGTATTCAGAATAATTTTCCTGAATATGATGACGATGATATTTTCACACTACCTAATCTGAATAACTGTTCAATGGTGGATCTAGAATCTTCTAGATTAGCTCCTGGTGATAATGCTGTCGTTGGTCAATATATTACTGAAAATGGTAATGATGCTGCTCCATTGACAAATGTTATTTCTTATATTGATGTAAACTTTCAAGTAGAACCAAACCAAACTTTGGCAGGAAAGATTACAGGTATTGATGTTCAAGATCCAGCGTATTTTACTACTGCTAGAACTATTCCAAGGAAACTTGGTATTGACCATACACCAGCTCATAGTCATGGTCAACCAGAAGATGCAGATCAAAAATATCCATCTGCAGTTCTAGGTGGTGGTTACGTTGGATTGTTTGAGGCAGGTAACTATGATACTCAGAGTGGACAATACACTACAGTTAGTGCTGAAGCTTCAAACCCATCAGAAGATCAAGCGGATAGATTTAATCCAGGAACTGCTAAAGTTACCTGGTATGATGAATCTGCATTTACTTTACCTGTAATGAACCAGTTTAGGGATTTTACAGCAGCACCTGCTTCTGTTCCTGCTATTCCTGGAAACTCTAGAGTTGTAGCACAGTACGGTAATACAGTTGAATATGATGATCCAAATACCTGTATTATTAATCAGCAAGCACCTGCAGTTTCTACACCATTCCCCCCTTCTGGTAGATATCAAGGATTTAAAAACTTCTATAGTAATGCAATCGTTCCTCCTTCTAGGGGTGGTAGTGCATTAAAACCATATCCAACCACACTAAATCATAACGCTGATAATTATAATTCGGAATCACTGGCATCTCATAATCATTTCACAATTGATATCACAATGACTAAAGCACAGATGCGTGTTCCTGGTACTATCCTCATAAATAATATGACGACGGGAACCATTGCACCTGTTAGTGTTGATAAGGCTTTGAGTGTGCAGATTAACCCTAATACACCATCACTTACTACTATTGTGATCATGAGGGCATTCTAAATGGCAGTAATGTACAACAGGGAGAAATCTAAGGTAGGAACTACTACTGGAACAATTATTAATTGGTCTAGGCAGTTGGCATCTAATGATCCTGATGATCCATCAAGTGCTGACAAGTTACCACAAGGATATTTGAGATGTGATGGAGCAGTTTATGCTGCTGAAATTTTTCCTGCTTTAGCAGAAGTTCTTGGTGTTGGTTCACTTTCTAGATTTAAGAAACCAAATCAAATACTATTAGACAATCAATTTCAACTACCCGATTACGGATCTAAAAAACTACGTGCATCATCTGGTTCAAACGCAGGCGATTATGTTGACCTGTTTATTTTAGATGATAACCAAAATGAAATCACAAAAGCAGGTGTTGGATTAGAAGTTGTTAGTAATATTGGTACATCGTACCAAATTCAATATACAGGATCATTTTTCTTACCATCTCAAACTATTGGAGTTACTGGAGAACCAGGATTTATTAGGAATACTGGTAATTATACTGAAAATAGTGACGTTCTACAAAATGCATTTGTTCCTCATGCTCACTTCCATGATGGAAATAGAACAAGAGTAGCATCTTCTACTGGTAATGAATTTGCTTCATTTGGTAGAAACTCTTATATTAGAAAATCTACTCTTTGTGTTTTAGAGTGGGCATATAATACAAGACAGGATTTATGTTACTACAATGCCACTAGACAGAGATTGTCTAGTGTTACTCAATCAGAAACTAACTCTGCTGGATGTAAAAGAGAATATTATGCTGGTTGTTTTACTGGATGTTTATTTACTTCTTCGTATGAATGTCTAATTCCAGAAGCTTATGTATGTGGTTTCCCAGTTTGGTCTGGTGATGGTGGTGGTTGTGGAGGAAGTTCAGGATCACAAGAGTCAGCAACTTGCGGTACTATTGAATATACTGGAACAGTTGCTGTAAAATGTTCCAGCACTGGATTCCCTGGATGTGCTATTGGTGGATATCTTGCAGACCCAAAATCTGGACCTGTAAACTTGACCAGTAATTATGATGATGATAACTTACCATTTGACTCATTTAAAGATTCAACACAAGATGGATTTGCTGCAGTTAATAACGTAACAAATCAAGTTGTTGCTGTTGGTAATGATGGTACACATAGACACTTTGTAAATTTTGAGGCACAACCGCATACATATCAAATAAACACAGTACCTACGTTTATTCCTGCTGCAAATATTGTATCTACGATCTCTGTTCGTGTCAACGAAGAGAATAAAGCAGATCAATTCATTCAACCATATCTAATCCAAGAGTTTCTAATTAAGTATTAATGACTACCTCATATAGAAATAAATTCACTGCTTATAAGCAAGAAACCGATGGACAATATGCTCCTATTGGATCTATCACGCCATTTCTAGTAGATAGTTTTTCTACTGGTACAGTTTATGATGGCGGAGCTGGAACTGGAGGAGAAGATCCTGAGTATGGATATAAGCGTTATTTGTATTGTGACGGGAAAGAATTATTAGTTAGAGATTATCCTGAATTATATAATTGTATTGGCAACACTTATGGTGGTACTGCTGAAGTTAATCCTACACAACCATCAAATGCTGGTGGTATAGTTAAACTATATTATTTGAATGGTAAAGCATTTATCAATGTCAATAGAGATCTTGGAATTCAAGGACCAGTAAAACTTCCATATCCATACGGATGTCAATTTAGATTTATTGATAATACAGGAGATGGTGGTAGTGGATTGGGATCAATGCCAACACCACTATTTGAATATAATAAATTTTATAGAACAGTAGTACCAACAGAAGATTTAACAGGTCAAATTCCTACTGATGGTAGTCAGTTTGCATATGAAATTCAATTTGCAGAAGGAACTACAGTAAACTCATTTGCTACAGTAAACTTCACCTCTGGAACTCATCCAAATTCATTTTTCAGAAAATCATATAATTTAGGTGATTATCCACATCAGATTGGTACATTTAAACTTCCAGATTATAGAGACAGAATAATTGCAGGTCTTGGTGCAGTTGATAACTTAGGATCTCCAACTATTGAGAATGCATTAGTTAATAATGTTGGACAAACTGGTGGTAGATGGTACATTTCTAATACTGATCTTCTTGATGGTGGAGTATTCTTTACTGTAGGTGATGTTAGAACCACTGGATATAGTAATATTACTGCTGATATTCTTACATTCATGACAGGTTCTGTAGAATTTAGAATTGGACCTGTAGATGACTTTATTTTCTCTAGACCAGTAGAACACTTTCATTATATTTTATCTTCTGAACCAGATGAAGGATTTGAGGCAGAATTTGGATCCTCGCCATCTGATGTATATGCTGTAATGTATTCTAAATCTAGGTCTAATATCTTACCATTTGAACCAGATGGTTCTGGTGGATTAGCACTAGGTCACTCTCATGGATTGTCAAAAGATCCACTAAACAATCCTAGAATGGCAACTTATGGTAATGTGAAAGGAATTGGTGGTGAAGATCCTAATGTTCCTGCTGATATCAATTATGATGTTAATGATCCTACTATAGCAGGAACAGCATCTCTTTCTGGTGTCTCTCTTGAATTTTATGGCACTGGATCTGGTGAAATTGGTGGTTTTGCTCCACCAGCTGTTACAGATAAAGGTGATAAGTATCTAGCATTTGGATTTAATAATTCAGGTGCATTTGGATCTTCATTGCAAACTAGTAGATCTGCTAGTTACACACTAGATTTCACTGGATATAATCAGTTTTATATCTTTGGTATTTGTGGTAATGATAGTAATGGAGGAGAGCGTCCTAATAATGAAAATGAAGGATTAGTAGTATCTTTCTCTGATGGAACAAGTGAAGAAATTATTCCATCAGGTAAAGATTTTAGAACACAAAATAATATTACCGAGGGTGGATTTGAACAGTATGATGCTGTATATGCTTACTGGACACAGAGTTTTGTAACTATCCCATCAGGTTTACAGACAGCAGGTCAAACTGTTACTATCTCTCAAAATTGTGATAATACTACAGTAGCGGGAAATAATGAATTGCAATCAGGTAATGAAGGTGATGCTAATGCATTAGATATGTTTGGTATTCAAGCAATTGGATTACGTGGTGGTATTCCTTCAATTCCACCTGATCCTAATGGAACTTATCCTGTCACAGGATCACCAACAATTTCAGTTACTAGTGCTACTTATGATGCAGCGTTGGGTTATGTAATTCTTACAACAACGTCTCCACATGGTTTTGATTCTGGTAGCACAATTGAAGTTCAGGGAGCAAATCAAGCTGAATACAATGGTGCATTTGAAGTTCTTCCAGATCAACTTAGTGCTACTGTTGTAACTTATACTCCTACTACTCCTCCATCCTCTAGTCCAGCATCAGGATTAATGACAGTTAAACTTGCTGTCGGATCTTTTACAGAAGAAACATCAGAACCAGAACCAAGAGCATATGTTGTTGATGGTGCTACCACGATTGCTGGTAAATTAGATACATTTGAAGATCCTGGAACAGGAACAACATTTAGTAATGATGAGATTAGTAGTCCTGGAACAATTAATACGTCTCCATATGTGCTTCAAGGAGGAGAAAATTTCGCTCAAATTGATATTTCTTTAGTTGCTCCTGGTGGAGGTGGTGCTGATACTACTAGTGATGGTGGTGATGCTGGTTATGCATATGCCACATTTAATTGGAAAGGAACTAATCAAACCATCTATGCATATGGTGGAGATGGTGCAACAAAAGGTACTAGTGGTGGTGCTGGTGGTAGTGGTGGAACATTCTTAATACCTCAAGTATTAATTGATGATCCCGATTTTACATACAGTGCTACAAATGGATCTGGTGGACAAAATGGTGGTGGCGGTGGAACTGACACTTCTACTATTTCTGGTGGTGGCGCAAGTGGTAACAGTGGTAGTGGTGGAGATGGTAAATCTGAATCATCTACAAGCACCATTACTGGAAGTTATACCACATATACTAATAGTGGAAGTTGGACCGCCCCCGCTCAATCTACAGGAGAAACTTCTAGAACTGTTACTGTACAAGCTGCAGGTGGTGGTGGTGGCGGTGGTAATGGCAATGGTAATTCTGGATGTAATAATAGTGCAAATGGTGGATCTGGTGGTGCTGGTGCATTAGTTACCGCTACCCTGACACTTCAACCATCTAGTTTAGGTTTTACTATTGGTAAAGCTGGTAAAGCAGGATTTAATAATGTTGACGCTAATGTCAGTGGTACTGGTAGTGAATCTGGTCAACTTGGCGGTGGTCTAGGTGCTGCTTCTGGTGGTAATGGTGGTACAGGTGCATGGGGTAACGGTGCAACTGCTGGATCTGCTGGTGGTGCTACTGGTGTTTTCTATAACCAAGGTACTGCATTCTTAGGTGCTGGTGGTGGTGGATCAGGTGGTGGATCAGGTGGTGGTTTCAACGGTGGTGGTACTACTGATGGATGTTATGCTGGTGGAAATAATAGAGATGCATCAACAAACTTACATACTGTAACCAGTGCAATGGACTTTGTTAATGGTTCTGATGGTACTAGTGGAGGTTGTACCGCTGGCGGTGGCGGTGGCGGCGGCGGTGCTGCTGGTCCTGCAGGTTCTGCTTCTGGTGGTGTTGGTGGTCAGGCAGGTGTCGGACATAATGGTAACGGTGGTGGTACTGGTGGCAGGAGAGGAGATTCTTGCGTCAGAACAACCTATGCTAATGCATCATGGAGCACTGCAGGAAATGGTGGTGCTCCTGGTAATGGTGGTGGTGATGGATATGTTAGAATTAAAGTTGATAGAACAATTTTAGTATATGGTTCACCTGGTGGTGGTGGTGGTCAAGGTGCAACTATTGTTTGTAGTTTGGTCGATCAAAATGTTGGTATTACTGCTGGTCTACAAAGTTTAGGTGGTGGCGGTGGTGATGGCACAAATGGCGTAAATGGTAGTGTCATTGTAACTTATCGTGGATCAGAGGGTGGTGGTACTGTTATTGGTGATACCACTAATGCTGCTGGTAGATTCTATAATTGTAATCCTAATGGATTCCCTGGTGGAGCATTCTACACAGCAAATATTTGGTTAGAATCTACTGCAGATGGTGATACTACATCTAATGAAGTAACACCACAAAATCCTGGTTTAGGAACTAATTCATCCAATAAATTTGCTATGCCTGCAGGTACTGGTGCTCCAACATATGGAGGATTGGCAACTAAGTATATTGCATTTAATGGAGCAGGTACAAGACAATATATTATGGGATCATTTGATTTACAAAATGTCCGTAAGATTAGGTTTACATGTATCAAAGGAACCAATCTTAATGGTGGTGCAGTTCCAGAAGAAGATCTTATTGGTTATTGGAAACCTGCAGGATCAAACACAACTAATGTATTAGATACTATTATTACAGCAGGTGATCTAGGTACAGGTTGGGTTGAAAAAGAAGTCATTCTTGCTGAGGGAACTGCTGTTAGAAATGCTAGTAGTGTTGATCTAATTATAAGACAAACAAGAAATGCAGGACAAGATGATAATGCAGTAGCATCAGAAGATAACTATGGTATTTCCATGATGACATTCTTCTATGATGAAGTAACAACAAAAACTTTTGTTCCATCTGATGGTAATACTATCAGTGATGTTGATTTTCTAGATTATGATATTGGTGTTGTTCAGGCAGGATTAGCAGCTGAAGATGGAAACTTCTTAATGAGTTCTTCTACTCCAATCTCAACCACTGCATTAGTTGTTCCAGAAAACAATATTCCACTAATCACTAAATATCACAGAGTAAAATATTTGATCAAAGCATACTAAATTATGAACAATGAAAATTTCATATTTCCACCAGATCAGATGGTGGGTGAGTTTGATGACTTTATTGGTATTTGGAAGAATTTCATTCCAAAGCAATTATGCAAAGAATTGATTGAAAAAGTTGATGAGATTCAGACATCATCTGCTCTAATTAATGATGGTGAAACTGGTAAAGATCAGTTTGCCAATGGCAAAATGGGAAGACATGACTATGCATGTGTTTTAAACCATTTTGATGTTCATTTATCTAACACTATCAATGACTATTTGAAGTGTTGCTTGAAAAGTTATTGCTTAGAGTATAATCAGTTGCTTAGTGTTAAACTGATGTCATATGCTGTGAAGGCACAGAAAACACCTCCTGGTGGTGGATATCATGAGTGGCATTATGAAAATGCATCATTCACTGCTGCTAGTCGTGAATTAGTATGGACAATGTATCTTAATACTATGCCAGAGGGTGAGGCAGAGACAGAATTTTTATATCAAAGACGTAGAATTAAACCAGAAGGTGGCATGGTAGTTATCTGGCCAGCAGGGTTAACTCACGTACATAAAGGAAATACAGTATTTACTGAAGATAAATACATTTTGACAGGATGGGCCCATAAAGTACAATGACAGAATTTGCCAATACACAAACCGTCGCATTGTTTGTAAATGCCACTACTAGGCAAATACAGTGCGATGGACTAACAAAGAGTATCAGCGATGACTACTGGACAAAGGAGATCTCTCCTGTACTGTATCCTCTATGGGATTCAGATAGAGATAAATTAGAAAGTTTTATCTTCTATAAAGATGAAACCTCTAAGATGCTGAAGAATAAGTATCAGAGAGATCAGAAAACCAAAGCATACAAGTGGGTATCATATGAGTTTGATACATCAGAATTTACTGCTGTAGAGATCAAAGGTCTTTATAATACTCTGCATGATAAGTTCGTCAACTATAGAGATATTGAAGATTATGATTTAGATGCCAAATTGAGGAGCATCTATGCAAAAGACAATATGGTCAACTGGAACAAACTCAAGATGATGAGAAAGTTCCTACTTATGGATTGTGATTGGACACAAGCACCAGATTCTCCACTAACTGATGAAGTTAAAGCTCAGTGGGTTGTATACAGACAGAAACTTAGAGATATCCCTAGTGATCAGAAAGGTGTCCCTGCAGTAGAAGTTGAATTCCCTATTACACCATCAAAGTATGCAACACGAGTTGCTGATGGTGATACAGAAGAATATCTAGCAGATACTAAGCATCACTATTTCTATCTTAATCAAGCAGTATTGAAGAAGTACACTGATAGAATCCTTACATATCTGTCTATCTCCATTGCTGTTGATAATATTGATGCTCTACCTGTAAGTAGAATCTTCGACAGTAATACAGAGACCAACTTGGATAGCATCCTTGAACAAATTGCAGCAGGAGAATAATAATGGCATTAATTTCACTCAATCCACACAGTATCTACGATGTGTGTGCTCGTATCGCTAAGAATGAGAACAAATATGCAGTAGTTATCGATAATCACGCATATCATGCCCTATCTGATGATAAGAAAGCAATTGTAAAAGCATATTATGTGGATCAAGATCCAGATGATGTTGAACTTTGCAATTATATTATTCCAGAGGCAGAGATTGATGCTGTATTTGAAGCAAAAGATGTAGTTTACTTCTTCAATAGTCAGCAGGTCGCTGTAGATAATTGTTTTGATTGGTTTCCACAACCACAGAACTTACCTGATGATGATCATCACATCAAAGCATACGTGATTACTCCTACTGGTACTATTCCATACATTAATAATCAACCAATCGAACCACCATCTGGAGGTTGACACCTTCATAGTGTCATGATATGATCTGGTCAGTCGCAATTCACTATGAAAGTGCCAAGACCGTGTGATCTAACACATATGCAATTGCAGGCAATGCTTCGTGAGAATGATATTCATGAATCTGAGCTGGTATATTGTGGTGAACGTGAGTATACTACAGAGTATGCTGCTCATCCAGAGTATCATGGACAGTTAATGCACTGGTACATCATTGGTGGAGAGCATGAGGTGCCAGTGTGTGACATTGCATCAGTTGACCGTGTGGATGACCAATCATGAAGAGATTGTAAAGAAATCAAAATACCCCTTGCAATGCCCCCTCAAATGGCATAAAATAACGGAGTCAGATTAAAACACATGGACTGGAATGATGCCACCAAGCATGAAAAACGTAAAGATGCACTCGGACTTTTTTACGAAAGCGTGTTGAAACCAGACAGCAAACTTAGAGCATGTGCTCACAATCAAGAGTGCTTTAATGAGCTGATGGAATGGCGCACAGAAATCATTGCATACCTAGATCAACGAAGAAACGAGGAATTTAATGACCATTGAGGAACGCCCAAATCTTACAAATGAGACCTATGTACACGACGACGAATACGCCAAACAGCGTAAAGATCGCATGCAAGATGCTATCGACGATTACCTCCAAGATGAGAAAGTCACGTCTAGACGAATATATGAGGAGATGCTATCTTGCGTCGATGATGTGATAAAATATCATCAGAGGCAACTAGATCGTGCTAATGATCTCAAACATCTTATGATGGGTCATCGCCTTATCGATGACATGGAAGATATGTCTGCTAAATGGTCACAAAATAACATTCCATCACGTTACTAATCATGAACGAAGAAGAATTTAAAGCAGCAATGCAAAACTTTCTGATGATGCAGAACAACAATGATGCTAATTTTCAAATCCTGCAAGCGCAGATTGATAACTTGCAAAAACAGTTGTCTGACCTTAATGATCTAAAGGAGATGTTCCGTCTTCCTAAACCAGAGAACAAAGATAGGAAAGCTTTCGATGAAGCAGACTGACTTTGAGATACTTCAACCTGTTGAGTATCGTGGCACTAAAGGTTACATCACCTTCATAAGTGAATACTACATCAGTATTTGCTTCATTGACATCCCACTGCCTGAGTCAGCAAATTCACGGTGGGGTCGTCATTATGTTAATTTTATTGTTTATCCTAGTTCTTGGAATGAAATACGCTGTCGTTTGGATGAAGTCAAAGAAGAACAGGAAGAGTCGCCAAGAAGCGATCTTCTACAATTTGGAAGACGCCGCTCAGTGGGAACAGCACATAAACAGAACCGTACACGCAAAAACTAACATTATCCCTATCTTTGGTGACAGTTGAGCTAGTGTCCACTATAGTGGCACAGCACCCCATAACCGTGTATATTAAGAGAGTCAAAGGAACACACCCCATGCAACTCACCACACTCGTCACCACCGTTGACTTCTTCCCTGAAGCATTCATCGCTGACGAGGGCGTCAAGCGTTTCCAGAAGCGCGTCACTTGGAATTCTAACGGTCTCAAGTCCTACAGCACTGTCACCATGCTCACAGCACGTAACGAGTGGGCAGAGCGCATCGCTAACGGTGCTGAGGTCACAGGTTACCACCTTGAGCAGATGCCACGCTCTGAGTACACCCCGATGGCAGTTTGATGAGAGGCACACAATTTCTCCTAAGTGGCATCATTGCCTTTGTCACTATCACTTGCTACCTGCTATTCTTAGCACAGCGTGATGCCAAGATGATGAACTACTATGACTCAACCATTGAACGATCTGCCAACTGATTTCCCACATGACGCACCACCAGGATACAGATATCGAACCTTTGACTTCAAGTCAAATGTTATTAGCATCTGGTGTGACCATCTTAACCATTACAATTACAATAGTGGCGCTCCAGTTAGCACAATTTGGGGGTTTTACAACACAAAAAAACGATGCTATTTCTCCCCAATCAACCACAAACGTCCAGGTAAAGTTGTAGATGTAAGTACAACAACTGCTTATACTGCTATGCCATTACTGGATGATGGTCCCTCTAACGTCATTTAAGGTGCCTAGGAGGGTCTATAACCCTCCTTAGTACATTATGACAATCAAATACACTGACGTGCCATTGACACCATCTCAAATCCGATTTATGTTGGATACAATGATGGGATGTCCAGCACGTTTCACAAAACAATATTCTGCACATTATAATACTGATGCTGCAGAATTGTACAATCACCTTCTCTCTCAACTGAACAATGATCACTCAAGATGACCGCAACTTCGTCAACATGTTGTTTGACAAGATGATTACACACACTGACATGGAAGCAATGGACATGAGTGATGATGACACTGCAGGTATGATGGCACTAGAACTGAAAGCAGCAGAGCTTGAGGTGACAGTTGATGAACTGACCCAGATGCTCGGTTTGCCGTCCTAAAGACGCTATACTATATTCATCAGCAAGGGACACACCCCATGACCGTCACCATCGTCAAACACTCCTTCTACAAGATCGAGATCGACACTGTTGACGCTCCCCAGCACCCCATCGTGTACTTCCGCAAGGAAGGCAAGTGTACGACTGCTAAGGGCATGGATCGTCAGCACAACCGCATCGTGAACGAGACCGTTGAGGCATGGAGACAGTTTGAGGGTCAGATCCGTCGCTACACTGTCTCTCGTGTGCCAGCTGACGTAGTGGTCGGTGGTGAGATCCGCAACGCCTGATCCCTGCTATACTAAGTTCAACAAACAAACAAAGCACATGACCACCACCACATTCGCTGACTACGCTGCATCTGCTGAAGCACGTAAGGACATTGAGCAGGCAGTGCTCGCTCACACTCTATCATTGTGTGAGGCACTCCGCATGAACTTCATCAACGAGAGCATTCGTCGTCACAAGTTCTTCATGGCATCCGCAGGTGATGGCAAACAATATCACATTGACTGTATTGCTAAACTTGAGAAGGGTATCAGTGAGTATAACTTTGTTGTTGACACTGGTCGCAAGTATCACAAGATCGTGATGGTAAACAATCAGCGTAGTGCTCATGCTTATGTTGACAAGAAAACTGGTGAACTGTACAAAGCAGCATCATGGAAGTCACCTGCTAAGGGTGTGCGCTTCGATCTCCGTATCATGAAGCAGCGTGAATGGTTGCTTGAGAATGCTGACTGGGCAGGAGGTTATTTGTATCAGAGAGGTTGACAAGCAATTGAATACATAGTACACTGTACTCAAGTCCATTTACTTTTCCTCAACCATGACTCCCCCTAATTTCTATATCGTTGCTGATGGCAACGCATATGCTATTGATGAAGAAGGTTATATGTTTGGTGCTCCTGTATTTCAGGATAATACTGTCGATTGGGAAAGTTCATATGAATTTAATCCCAATGATGAAGATGTCGAGTATGTTGCATACATGTGCAAGATGCTACAAGACATGCAATCACTCACTATTGAACACAACAATGAGGTATTTGTAAAATGAACATGCTTGCCGAACACATTAGGGAGTACATCCAACCATTCCCTAATCGTTACACTCGTGGAGAGTTTGAGATCCGTGTGTTACCGCATGAAGATCTAGATTATGATGGTCAATTGAAGTATTGGCGCATGTTTAAGAAGTTTCCTAACGATTTCGCTGCTGCTGCCGCATCTCTACTCCCTAAGGATGTAGAATTCATTCAATACGATCACCTCGCCAACATCCTCTTCGCTAACAAACTATGAACAACTACAACATTACTGACGACGCTGCAACTGTTGATCGTCTCTCACAACAACGTGATGACATTTATGATTGGGTAGTAGAACGCTTCCGTTATTTCATGGAGCATGATGAGATTGACAATGCAATGGCACTCGCTGATGAGTTCTATGAGTGGATGGATCCTGATGGTATGGAGAACGAAGTAACTTCATTCTATAATGAAGAAGAGTTGCTACGTCTGTACATGTCGTTGCCTGAGGAAGAATGAGCGATGAGTATGTTGTGACAGATGAAATGCGTGATCTAATCATCAAGTATATGGAAGCATTGAACGAAGGTGATCATGCAAAAGCTGAAGGTTTATTGCACAAGATTAGACAGGAAAACAAGAAAAATGATCTTACGTAAGATGATGGTAGCAGCGGCAATCGTTGCTACTACGGCAACAGCAGCAGTATTTGCTAATGAAAGCAAGATCACGCAAGGTTTCAAGTCATACGATGCTATGGGTTGTATGCTATTGCGTGAGTGTAAAGAGGATGTAGATGAAGTGTTCTCCTTATTGGATATCTCAAATGAGTATCCTAATACGGAAGCATTCACATCATACTCAACTGAGTTCAATATGATGTTGATGACACTCAATCAAATTGGTGTCAATGTGTATCTTGCTGATAGCAAGTATTTCCCAATCAATCATCGTGGTGTCTATCATACAGTCACTAACAACTTCTATCTCAACCGTGATCACATGGGTGATCCTGGTACATTGATGATGTTGATGAGACATGAAGGATGGCATGCTGCACAAGATTGTATGGCAGGTACGATTGACAATAGTATGATCGCGATCATTCTGCCTGAGGATAGTGTCCCTATGCTATGGAGAACCCTTGCAGAGCGTACATACCCATCAAATGCCGTGCCATGGGAGGCAGAAGCACAGTGGGCAGGTAGAACTGAAGATATGACTATGAAAGCACTTCAGAGCTGCGCTAACAAGTCAATGTGGACAGATTATGAACCGACTCCTATGACTGGTGAATGGTTACGTAATAATGGTTATATTGACTGATGGAATTAATTACTATCATAGGAACAGATGACATCACGGAAGACCTCTACGTCCAAATCCCAGAAACAATCATCCAACAACTTGGGTGGAACGAAGGTACGCAAATCGACTGGCAAATCGAAGGAGAAAGTATCATCATCAAAAACACAACAGAATCTCAACCAGAAGTTATCAACCCTAACATCATCATCGAAGAAGAAGTCAAACACTATCTCGAAAGCGAGTCCGAAGGCAAGGACTACAACTACAAAGAAACCTACGGTTAAACACACTAGATCGAAAAAGATCACTGACTTCCCACATAACTCAATGCCATGGAGATTAGAACCACGTACTAAGAAGTTTAATCTATCTTGGTTCATGTGTTATGATCATGCATGTGATCAGATTGAACGTCAACACCTACAACCAAAGGATTACAAACTACAATGCTATGTGAGTGTACCTCTCACTGATCCATTATCAAGTTCAGTTAGAACACAACGTTACGTTAGTGATTAAATGTGGTATAATTAGTATACTTGCCATCATAGATCATGACTATCGAAGAGTTCTATCAAGAAATTGAAGACCAATCACAGTATGATTTAACAAGTGACCTCCTACCATATGATGATGCTACATACAACTCAGTTGAACTAGATTACACTACACAATGAAACTATCACTAGAGGAAATTGATCGCTTGCTCATAGCATTGAATCGTGATCAATGGCAACAAGATAAGGAACTCATCGATAAACTTAAACAGTATCGATTTAAGCTCACTAGATGAAGTCACTATCAGAATATGAGTTTAATAGTAGACCACCATCACCAACTAACTTCTTACTACTCATAAGTGATCTTGAAGGATCATACCAAAATCTCAAATACATGGGATTCAAAGATGACATGGACACACTCAATGAAATCAAACAACGTTACTACAAACTGTACTTCAAAGCAAAAAAGAATTACGTCTGATCTATTACTTAAGATCTACATGAATGCTAGACACAAAGCATACGAACATCGTCCTGTACGTACACACTACAACTACAATACATTTGGATGACACCAACAATTAAACAATCAGATTGGTTCACACATACATCAGACAAACCATACGATAGACACATCTATACAATCAAATTTGATGATGGTAGAGAGTATCACTATGATGCATATGAAGGTGTTAGATTAGCATGGAACATGATACAAGAGAAGAAGTGTGTAGTCATTGTTAATGATACTAGAACAACTGTACTCCGCTCCAGTGGTGGACAGGGTTTCTAATGATACTATTGGGTAGTATCCAAATCTTTGTTAATCATTAAATTAATATAGGTAAGGTGCGCTGGAGATGTTGGCTTAGCGCCCAACCTATCGAAAGTCAAGCAGAGGTGTGCCAGTCCTCAAAGTGTCCCCAAAACCTCAAAAACACTTGCAAATCAGATCCAAGTGCTTTATAATATTAGGAGAAACACAGAAATCTCACTTTTTGCCTTTTTCGACTTTTTAAGAAAGTTTAAAAAGTAAGAATTTAAGATTTTTGAGTTTCTTCACAAGTTAAACTTTAACCACACTACAAGAATGTTTGTGAAAACTTACGAATTCCATGATAGTACAGCTATTTTCACTATGAAAGTAGATAAAGATATTGTATATGTAACATATAACAGTAATATTGACAAGGAATATGAATTTAACTGTGATAATACAGAAGAATTCAATGAATTAGTGTCAAATACACTGAAAAATGAAGAATCTATTGGTAAACTAGTCAATACTAGTATTAAAGAGGGTAAACTAGTTGCAGTGACTAAATAAATCACTATTTGAGTTAAAAACACTCTAGATCAATGAGTAAGCGTTACAATAGTTCAGACCACAGTAAGCAACAACAATTGGAGGACGATTTCGAGGACTTCGGATACAACATAAAGAATGTCCGAAGGTCATCTAAAAAGAAGGTAGCAAAGTTCAAACGAGAAATCAATGAGTATGAGGACACTTATTGAACTGTCCACTATAACCTCCATTCATCCCGTGATCGTGTATTGTATACATGTTGACGGGATTTTTTAATGTTCATGCACAAACTACCAAACGGCAAAGTTATCATGCACGAAGGATTGCCCCGTGATTTAGCTATCAAACGCATGGAAGATCATCAGCGTTGGTGTGAAGAACACAGGGACGAATTACAACGTGATTCACAACAGTTATTCGATGACATGTTTGGAGGTTAAGTAACACAAACTGGTCAGCCGCCTGTGGAAAACTTTTTTTCCACAACCTATTCACTTTCTTTCTAATCATGAAATTTCTTGTCATTAAGCATCGCACGTCTGGTGTTAACGAAACCACGTTAGTTGATAACTATCAAACCGCTGCAGTCCTAGCATCTGAGATTAACAAATACGAGGGATGCCCTGTGACGGTTGACGCAGTGTCCATGTCATGGCGCAGTGCTGGTTGAAATGGTCTATACTAAGGACATGAACAACGAAACACCAAGCAACAACCCATACGTCAACAATCTGGTTGCGATGGGATACGATCGGCAGGATTG
>Ga0181401_1000109_pt1 | contig 30417 bp, 29 predicted proteins | sample 24SPOviralmetaG_FD_130130 | JGI IMG/M metagenome (GOLD analysis project Ga0181401, IMG submission 130130) | Marine viral communities from the oligotrophic San Pedro Time Series (SPOT) site, San Pedro Channel, CA, USA - 24 SPOT_SRF_2011-07-20 | ecosystem: Environmental > Aquatic > Marine > Strait...
GTTTACTGACTCCATTCAACCATAAGGCATTGTTACTATAGTCAGCGAAGTCAAATTCTGCGGCGATTTGAAAAAAACCTTGATTTTTTATTCCATCCTCTGCGCTACTATACCCCCAGCTATCGCTATTCCAATGATTAAAACCAAATGGGCCATTGTTATCTCCACCCCAAATGTAAATGTCTTGAGTGTTAATAGCTTCAGAGCCAAATCCGAATAGCGCCATATTAGAATTTACGTTGTTCATAGAAAACCAACATACAACAGTTTTCACAGAATTCGTCCCGACATTTCCCACGCTTACATAGTCATTAGTGCCGTCGAACTGAATAGTATTGTTAGAAAAAGTCGTATTCACTAAAGATCCATTGTTGTTATTACCGCTCCTATCAACCCATGAAGTCCCACTACCAGAATAAGATAGTTTATCTGAAGCGTCTAAGTTTAGAACTAGACCATCAGTAACAATGTTTTTGCTGTTTTTTATTTTTAAACCCATTTTATTGATTTTTTATTTCTAAGCTAAAACTCAAAGAGTAATTCATTTGATCATTAACATTCATTGAGTAAGACGAGTTTTCTAACCTTAAATCCTCAAATGAAAAAGTATTCTGATATTCTTCATTGGTATCTATAACTTGGATATCAAAATCATAAGTTGATTCATTAGTTATTAAATTTGCAATCTCTCCTGTAGCAAAACCAGAAACCAGAAACTCTAAATTGACATCAGATTGTATAGGGTATTGAACTTTACGATTATAAGGGTAATCACTGCCTAACCCAAACTGATCTACTCTATTGATTGGGATATTAAACGAAAATGATTGTAAATGAGCGTCCCCACTAATAGGAGCGCCACCAATCTGTAGATTTTGTAATGTTACATTAACGTCTGTGGGGCTGCAAAGCGGTGGAGTGAATCTATTTACATTGCTATAATAATCTAAACCAGAGACTCCAGCGTCTTCCAAAGAAACTGTGCCTACATTATTATTATTACCTAACTGTAAATTTATAGCAGGATTTTTTACTTCGCTAGAAGTAAGGTTTTGAATGGTTGTGTTAGAACATTTATAAGATGTTGAGACGATAGGTACAGATCCTATCGAGAACCCTAGAGAGTAATTCGTCAGAAAAGCGTTGCCGATAGAAATAACTTCTGAACTTGTAGTTAAATTAGCTAATTCCGAAGCGGCATTATTTATAATGTCGGCTCCTTGATTTTCATGATTCACAATATAAAAATTTTGATCCTCATTAGTATATCCCTCAAAAAACCCTGTACCTTGATAAGAAGGGTTAGCGCCTACTAAACCTAATAAATTTTCGTTTAGCATTGCTGGAGTATAATAATAACTGATAGACAAATCAACATCTGGCATTCTAGTAATATTATTAATAGATAAATCTTGAGAACTTAGCTGTTTTGATTTTTGTCGTTGTTGAGAAAAACCAACCGACACACTTTGGACAGTACTCATATAAGCGCCACTCATACTAGAACCATCTCTATTAGCGGTGGTAAACGCTGGTCTTTGCCCAGCGATCACAATTGAATTATTACTCTTTAAAATATCTCTAGCCATATTAAGTTCCTGTTGGTATTACACCTAAAACATCTTCAACTAAAGTCAAAGATAGATCATTTGAGTTTTTATATTTCCAAGTATGATCCCATTCTGGGCAGTACATAACTTTGGGTCTATTATATACAGATGGTATCTGATGTCTGAATCTTCTATAACCCGCTTTATTCTCTAAAAAGTGTAACATGCATTTTAATTGCTTATCACTGATGTTGTTAAATTCATAAGAAACGGGGAATGATGCATTATTATCTTTTGTTTTTATTCTTTTTACAAAAGAGTTTTTGAATTCAATCTTTTCGTTTTTTAATTGGACCTCATTTTGTAAGCCTATATCAGGCTTGAAGAAGAATTCTTGAGACCAAGCTGAAGAAGCTCCCGTGGGGGAATTCGCGGCGGAAGAAGTATGATCTCCTGTGCAATAGTAGAAGTTGTTCAGTTTGTTTGTGTTAACTCCTGTATATACAACATCATACTTTTCATAAGCATTTGAATAGGCAAAACTCTCAAAAGATAAATTAGTAAAATTCATCCCAGACCAATTAAATAGATTAGGAGACTGATCTACTATATATTTTACAGCGACTTCATAATGTTGATTATTAATATGATTAATTGCGTAGCTGTCAGAAATACCAGATAATGATTTATATACGCCGCTGTTATCTATATTGAATTCAAAAAGAGTATCTCCATTTTTGCTTTCTATAAATGCCGCTATTTTTCTAGCATTGGTTTCATTAACATCATATCTGACTTGATATTCAGCTTCTAAATTATTTATAGAAGATGGGATTATGTTTGTTTGAAAATCATCTACTTCGTAAGTAAACGATTTTGATCTGAATGAAACTTTTGACCCATATACAGGGGTTAAACTAAGACCTGAGTAATCAGTTTCTACTGTTACTCCAGAAATATTAGAATCTCTATTATAAAACAAATCAGAAGCCATGACCAATATAATTTAAATTTAAAACTAACGCTCCATCGGCTGAAGCAGATAAAGACTCACTAACTAAGGAAGCGTTAGGAATACTTAATGATTGAATATTAGCCCCTCCCCGACCATCTATATCAAAACTAATAGTTTTATTTTCCCTATTAGTTAAGAAATTAAAAGCCGATTCAGGTAAAGCTTGATCGACTTCTATTTGAACTTGAGCGGAATATTCTAACGGCGGAATTAATTCTACAGCAACCGCAGATTCTTGACCGATACTATACTGGGGTTTTCTCTCCGCTTTGATCGAGTAATCAAAACCAATCACACGATTCGTGGATGAGTTGTCACAACTTATACTTATAGAACCTTGAGACGGGATATCTATAGAGCTTATACTTTCGGCAGACGAGGTCTCACTGGATTGACTGACTAATTCATCAATAATCATGAAATCAGCATTGACTTTAGGTACAGAACCAACAGCGCAATTCACAGAATAGTTATTTAAGTAACCACTATCGAACTCGTATTGCTTACTGTTGTAAGTTACAGACCCTGAAGTGCTTGACGCTCCTGTCAGAGCTAAAACAGGATCATCATAAATAAGATATCTAGATACAGATAAGGTCTGTTGTGTAGCTGCACCAACAGTAGTTAATCCGTTTTTGGACCCTAGTATCTTAGATGTCGTCGCATTATTGGAATATGAAATACTAGCGGAATCAACACCAGACAGGTGTTTTCCCGCGACACGGACCTCTACTTCTTCATTTAGTCTTGAATCAAACATTATCTCCTAAGTTGTCCTCCCAATCTTTTCTCGTCAGCAATGACCTGCTTAACAGCAGATTTGATTTTCTCGGATAGGTTTCTTTGCTCCTCAGAGGCTCCCTGACCACCGACACTACTTTCGGACCCGTTAGATCCATTTACAGTGATACTGATGTTACCCGCCGTCTGAGAGTCTTCTGTGGCTCTTATAAGCTCATCTAGTTTAAGAACTAAATCTGAATTGTCGCTAACTCCAGTTCCAGAGTTAAGAGCTTGTAAATTTGATGCTCCAATATTTTGGGTAGCAGCAGCGTTCATAACAAACTCTCCGCCAGAAAGCATTGCGGGAACTGTATCGACTCCACCAGCAGCAGGAATTAATCCTCCTGTAGCTCGTTTAGGGATCATAGGATAACTTCCAGTTAAGTCCCCATCTTCATCAAACAGATCACCAAGATTATGTTTAATGCCATCAATAGTCATTATTGCGTCAGATGAAGGACGCGCCAGAGGCATTGTGGCAGCGGATTTAGAACGTGTGGCAGCTGATTTTGTAATTACATTCAAATTAGCCCCTTCTATTTCAGATAAATCGACTTTAGAGCTTAACAGATTGGTAAATGCCCCACTTTCCGTGGCGGCAGCTCCAAACGCTCCTCCTGAAGAAGGCGCTCCAGTAGTCACCATCCCGGCGTAATTACCAGCTGAAGACCCTATAAGTTTAGACATTCCACTCCCTAACCCCATTGTTGACCCTAATTGGGTAGCCCCATAACCAACAAGAGTACTGATGGCTGCTGAAGCCAGCATACTACCTAAACTGACTTTTTGGTCTGAAGCTTGTTGTCGTGCGGCTATTTCTTGACCTGCCAACTGGAAAGCTTGCAGCTTCGCGGATTGCACTTTTTGGAAAGCGGGATTATTTCTGCGGCCAAACCCTGTCATCCTTGCGCTTTCAGATCCCAAGAATGCTCCGTAACCCCTTAAATCATCTCTGCCCATAGCGAGAGGCGTTTGCGTAGCAAAAGACATTAAGTTCGCCCCTCCTCTTATAGCCCCCGCTCCATTTACTCCCGGAGTCATAAACATACCTTCTTTATCTCTGACTTGACCTCCTCTAGCAAAGCCTTGAATAGATCCAGAGTTTAACGCTGACATAAAACCAGTTCCGTATTTACTTACGGCCTTTTTATTCATGACGTATTCTCCACCCATTAACATAGCTGGCACATCATCTCTACTACCAGAACCACCATTAACTTTACCCCCTTCAGAGAAACCGAGGAACCCTAAAATTCCACCTTTAGTACTTTCGTTCGCCGCTTGATCCATAAACTTTTGAACAAAGTTCTGAGTCATAGATTGTAAAAACGTATTAGCAGCGTTTAAAAGAGCGTTTTCTAAATCTTCAGCGCCTTTTATACCTTCCGCGAAAGCAGAGACTATACCGTCTCTAAATGTTAAAGAGGTTGAAGCCATCTTGTTTAGGAATTCATCATTGATAACTTTAGGATCTTTTTTCATATCGTCTAAACGATTTTGGTAAGTTCTGGCCATCATCCCAGCCCTAATAGCTTGTTCAGGAGGTAATCCGGGCCTATCTCCTATAAAATCAGAATCTCTTTTCCTTCTAGCTGCTTCTCTACTTAATCCCATCCCCTCAAGGTCCATAGATTCAGATTGAGCTACTGCCATAGCTTGCATTCTAGCATCATTTATTAGCTCCGGTTCTCTTAACCTCTTCAATCTTAATTGAACTGAGAATAGGGTGGCTCTAGTTAATTTAGCTATCTCAACTTCATTGTCTAAATTGTCTTTTGTCGCTTCTTCTGTTTGTTTGAAGTTTTTTAAAACTTGTTCAGATATTTTGTTTATATTATCCCGAGATTTTGAGAAATCTGGTGCAAAAATTCTAATAGAACTTTTCAAATCATTAGTGAATTGTTTGAAACCTTCTTCATCTGTAATCCCTGCAGCTTTACCAGACAATTCCTTGCGTTGGAACGCCGATAACTGCTGCTCACTCAATTTACCTAATAAATCCGAACCTGCCGCACTAAAAGTAGACTGTTTCCTTAAGGCTACAGCCGCAGGACTTAGTTCTTCCTGTCTCCTCGATTCGGCCCTCTGAATTGCTTGAGCTTGATTTGCAGCCCCGACATTTACTGCGGTATGAGCGATTAACCCTAGAGCATCACCCTCTTGTTTATTTTTCAATTTCATTGCAGCCGCCTGATTCCTGTCAGCCATATTCTGCAATGATATAGAATTAGATATTAATTGATTCTTTCTCTCTAAATTCTGCAAGGAGATCTCATCTTCAATCCTCTGTAATTGTTTTGCGTTTAACTCTCCTTTTTGTAAAGTTTCAGACTCGGATAAAGCTTTTAATTTCTCTCTGAGAAGTTTCTCATCTACCTCTCCCAATTGCCCAGTCTCCCCCGCTAGTTGATTTAGCCTACTCGCAAATCCAACCGCCGCATCATCAGTTAACAAACCGTTCCTAGCTACCCCAAGCATGGATTGTTTAATCCCTTCTAATGTCGCGGTATCCACATTTAATTGTTTTAGCTTATCAATTTCCGCATCTAAAATACTTAATCTTTTATCATCAAACTTGTTAGACAAACTCTTTCTTTCTTTAGCGTCTGTCAAACCCATCAATTCCAACTTAGTCAAAGAACCCAAAGCTTTAGCTTTGTCTATTTGTAAATCTAATTGGTTAGTCCTTAATGTTTCTTGTTTAGCTAAAGCAATAGTGTTTTTTAATTGGGCTTTAGCCACTTGCCCCTTAGTAAGTTCTCCGCTTTTTAGTTTTTCCTCTTGTCTTAATTGCTCGTCTCCTAAAGCTTTGGAGAGAGTTCGACCCATTGAACCCAACTGATCTGCCGCCTTCTTCTGCGCGTCTGGGGAATCTTCTTTCGCCATGTTCACAGCCGCTCCAAGTTCAAATCTTCTGAACTGTTTTGAAGGCATATAATCGGCTAAATACTTGGAGAGTTGTTCACGAAGTTGATTACCACTCATGCCTTGCGCTCCACCTTCAGTGAATGGCTTATCAGGAGCATTCTTTAACCTAGCCTCCATTTGATTGTTAAGCTTTTCTTCATCGGCCCCTTTCAAAGCTTTCTCAAGCTTATCGGTTACCAAAAATTGAATCTCTTGATTGGTTTTGCCGCCTAAAGATAGTTTTTCCTTAGAATCTAAAGATGAAAGTACTGAGATAACAATCTGTTTTTGAACATTTTTTTCAGCTTTCCTAAATTCATCCATATCATCTATCTTAGTTCCACCGAATGAATCTAGTTTTTTAGCTCCAACACGTTTCCCACGACGATTCCTTAAAATCTCTACATCCTGCTTCTCTCCTGAGAATTGTCCCACAATATCATCTATTCTTTTCTTCGCTGCTTCTTCGGGGCTTCGATTCTGTATCTCTTCAACTGTTTTCCCTTCTTTGCTGGCTTGTAGCATCATTGCAGCCATGCTACCTAACATATTTACATTACCTTCTCCTCCTGAAAATATATCTTGAGAAGCTTTTTCAGCTAACTTATCCAATGCTTCTGAAGCTTTTTCAGCTGGCGTTTTAATGAATCCTAAGGATTTACCTATTGAGCCTATGATATCAACCCCGAATCCTTTCAATAAAGGATTCAAAAGAGTAAATGCTGTCACAGCTGTCCCCACAACAGGCAGAAACCTCATAAACCCTCCTGCTAATTTAGCTAAGCCCGACCCCAACTTTCCTACACTTTTACCTAATAGAGGAGTTGCTGCCACCGCTGTGGAAATCCTTCCTCCCCCGCCAGCCGCGAAGTTTTGTGATTTTTTAGCAAATGCAGCAGCGCCTTTACTTTTACCGCCTAATCTTAAGCCGGGGTTAACCCCCATCATTTGCATGGTCATGAAAACCATCAAAGCACTCATAGCCCCTTCAGATAGATCTGCGAAACCCTTAGTTAATCCTTTTGCATCTTTAGACGCTTCACTTATACTAGATCCGAACAAACTTAAACCCATTTGCATAGCAATGAACTTCATGCTAAGACCATCAGCGCTCATGCCTGTCTTTTTTAAAGATTGTGTTGTTTTTCTGGTGGCCTTAGCAGCTTCTTCAGAAGCTTTTTGTGAGGCGAGTAAAGAGTCTTTTGCAGCTTTTCCACCGAAGCCAGCGGCTATTTGTTTATCGCTTAAAGCAAAATTAGGAATAGCTCCGGTAGGCTCATCACGGGTATTCGTCACAGCGAGACCCATTGGGTTTTTCGAGTTACGAAGCTTACCACTTTGATTAATTCTAATTTGACTAACAGGCAAACCAGCAGCCTTCTCTCTGCCGACAGCTTCTTCTAAAGCCCCACCCGCGAAGTTAGGTATGTATCCTGTCGCGGCTCTAAATTTAGGAATCACCTTTTTTATTTGAGAGATAAGAAAATCTCTTTGGCTGGGATCATTGAAAGCTTTACCTATAACTGTCCTTACAGCTTCGTTAGAGGCTGTTCTTTTTCCATCTGATTTTTGAAGTGAAGGAGTAAACTTAAATGTGTTTTTAAACGCTTTACTAGGTCGCCCCGCACCTTCTTCAAAGTCAAAAGGTTTCTGATCATCTTTCTCATCTTTAAAAGCTCTTAGTCCCGAAGCTTTCTTTGTAATAAGTCTAATCGCAGATTCAAATATACCACCTTCTACAGAAGAGCTAAAAAGATTAGCCCCGCCACCTTGGTTTTTTATCTTTTTTAATTTGTTATTTAATTCTTTGGCATCATTACCTTGAAAAGATGTACCAAGAATATTAGCGCCTAATGTAGCAACAGGATTTATGAAAAGATCCGCTATTTGATTTTTAAATTTAGTTTTTTTATCTTTTAGATTATCAGAATGCAAACTCCTAACTTGAATACCTTTAAATTGTATATCAGTTATCCCCGCTTTTGCAGCTGATTTAGCTAGAGGAGAGCTTAAAAGAGAGGGTGATGTTTTAGAATCCCCTGTTTTCTTTGAAGAAAAAAGAGACGCCACTCCATACCTATCAGCTGGCACTATTAGAGTTTTAGATCCTTGGTTCCTGTTTCTAAATTGATTAATTTTATCTTTATCTGCTTGACTAGCATTTCTAAAAGATTCAGCGGCTTTGTTAGATTTAAAAGTCCCATCCGCTTTCATATAGTTTCCGGGTCTCCTAATAATATCTTGAATACTCGCAAAGTTTGGAATATAACCTGAAGCAGCTCTGACTCTTTTAGCGTTTGCAGGAAGACCCATTGAAGAAGCCATATTTTGATTAAATATAGCATCTCCGCCATTAGCGTAATTAGGAACAATATATTCGCTGCTATTAGCTACCATAGTTCCCCTCTTGCCCCCACCAAAAGCAAAATTAGGGATAACTACGGGTTTGGCAGAAGCAGGTGCGCCGCCCACTCCACGAGATATATCAGACTTCTCTGCTCCAACAGGTAAGAAACCGTCAGCCGCTCTACGACCTCGGCCCCGCCCTCTTCCAGTTCTTGTCCCCGCCATTACAGATGGAGCGATATTTGCGGCGATACCTTGCATCTTGGTCATCACAGCTAATTGCTCGTTAAGAGCTGTGGTAAAGAACTTAGCTTGTAAAACCTTTTTTTCCTCAGTAGACACGCTTAGCTTTTCAATATCTAATATCTTTTTTCTTATAGATTTATCATTAATTAAAGAAGAAGCTATTTGACCTTGCAATTTAGCTTGCCTTTCTGCAGCTTTATTAAGACCAAAAAATACACTTAAAGATTTAGCTCCAAATTTTCCAAAATCTATTAGCAGCTTTCCAACTACAGCTAAAGCTAAAGCTAATCCGGGGCCAGAAATTATATTAGAAATGCCTTTTATCAATCCTTTTGCTAGGTTCGAACCAATACCTTCACCATCTAAAACGCCTTGGATATTACTTACAATACTATTGAAAAATCCTAAGATGCTTTTTAAGTTGTCTGTAACTCCAATTTCCCCTAAAGTATTAGCGAGTTCCTTTAAATTTAAAGTTGCTTTATTGATCGCTGCGGATAAAGTATCATTCAATGCGGCATTCCTTTGATAAGCTTCATTAGCTGCATTAAAAGATGTTTTGGTTACCTCACCACTTCTAGAGACTTCTTGGTTGTAATCCTCAAGTAAAGCCAAGAAAGGTGCAATTTGAAATTTTCCTACAAGCTTATCAGCTAAATTTACTTGAGCGCCTTGACCTAATTTAGCGAACGCTGGGGCTAGGTTTTCTATGATTTTACTAGAAGATAAAACTTTACCTTCTAAATCTGTGACTTGAACCCCTAAGTTCTGTAAACTTTGCAGTTTATCAAAATCTTGAATTCTTACAAAAATTGTTTTCAAAGAGTTACCAATAACAGCCCCGCCCCTAGCAGTTTTTTCTTGTAGGGCAGATATAATACCAACTAATTCATCAAATTTTACACCTGTAGAAACAGCAACCGCTCCAGAACGCTTGATGCCTTCGATTAGGTCTCTATCCGACACAGCAGCGCTTGCAGCTGCAGCAGAGATTTTGTTAAGCACTTCAGCGCTAGTTAATCCTGCGCTTTTAAAAGAGTTTATTGCGGCTGTCAATCCAGATACAGAATCAGCAGCGTTCATCCCAGAAAGACGAGATAAAATTAAAGCATCATTTAATCTTTTAGTAACCTGTTCAGCTTTAAGGCCTTGACGAGATAACTCCAGAGCGGCTTCGGCAACATTAGCGAATGATTGTTCTGTATTTCGCGCTATATCAAATATATTATTTTTAAATGAGTTTAATTGAGATTCACTCTGTTTAAGTATAGAATTTATATTAGCTAAGCTCTTCTCGACTTCGATAGTCGTAGTCACTAACTCTTTCATCCCTCTTGTCACGGCGGCTATAGTGCCTACAGAAGCGCCAAAAGCTAACACACGAGCGTTAGCAGCCGCCATTGATTTAGTGAAATCGTCTGCCTTGCCCGTAAGCCTACCTAAAGGTTGAGATAGAGATTCAATACTCTTAGCCCCCGGCCCCATATTAATCTTGAGGCTTTTCCCAGCTTTCTGGGCAGCTTGTTGAATACTTTGTTCTAAACCTGTTTGTACGACTGGGACTTTAATTGGCATGATCTTACTCCTTTATGAGTATATACACTAATATTACACATCATGACCTGCTAATCTCATCATTTGTTTCATATCTAGTTTGCCGCCAGCTTCTTTAGTAGCTTCTGATAACGATGTAGAATTAGAATCTTGAGCAACCATTTTCATATCTTCTTTTGTGGCTCCAAATACAGCCGAAGCGTCAGCATCATCTTTAATACCTCCGTTATTTGAGTCTTTATTCCTTTGATTCTCTGAGAAAGCCATCAACTTATCTGGATCTTCTTTTATATTATCAGGAACATCATCAGTATATTGGAAAATGCTATGGAAGACCCTGCCATACATTACTGTTTTCATTTGATACACAGATAAATCTATTATAGCTTTACCATAAAAATCTCTAGGGTTTTCACAATTAGCCAGATACATACTAAAAAACGGTTTTAAAACCGCATATTTAATATTATCTTCTGACATTTTATCTGTCACAGCCCCCAGTCTAATATTTAATTCTGCTATTTCATCAGATTCTAGTTCCCCAAACTCATCTTCCGTATGGAGGTTTTCTTCAAATTTAAGATCCTTGAAAAAACAAAACCTTAACATTTCATCCGCAGATCGTCGATTAGCGTAGGCTTCAGCAGTTAAACCTACAACTTCAGCTTTTTGATTCTTTAATTTGTATAACTCTAGCAGCTTTTCATTAATGGTTTTCTGCAGAGCTTCTCTTTTAGAGGGCAGGAATAAAGATTTTTTTGTCTTTTGTAAATTTTTAGTCTCATTTTCCAATGAAACAATTTTGATATCATCGGATTCTTCCCATAAACCCTCATCCTTCACATAAGCAGACCTCTCTTCTTCACAATCTATTCCTTTAGAAATAGCTAGGTCTTTGTAGCGTTCATAGTACGCATTGAGATACTTCTGATCTCTTAAGTTTATGTGTTTAACGAATACGTCCCGACCTTTGAAGGTCGAGACGCTGTATCCGTCAAAAACTTCTCCTATCAGAGAAATATAGAACTCGTCACTATAGCTCACCTTTTTCTACCTGTTCCATCAACTCTTCAAACTCTTTTTGAGATGAAGCTTGGTTGTAGAACCAGAAAGCTAATGTGGTTGAGACTTGTTTGATTATCTTTTGATAAACCTCAGAGTTTTCCTCCTCTTTATCATAATAATCCTCAAGTTTCGCTTCGTAATCTAAACCTTCAAAATAAGAAACAGGATCTTCATCCTCCTCCTTTTGGATATAAGTTAGATTCAAAGCGTACCAGAGAAGCAGTTTGTTTTGCGCTCTTACGTCTGCAGTGTGTTCAAATAGACCTTGTAGATTCGTTTCTACCTCAACTAACTGTCTTTTTACTTCAGCGATTCTTTCTTTGACTTCTTCTAGTCTATCTTTCTGATCTTTTGTTAGTTTAGTAGCAGAATCAAGTCTGACATATTCATTTTGATATTCTAAGATCTGCTTGTAGAGCTTTCCATATTCCTTTTGCCCTTCCTCAGTAAAAGCTCCTCCTGTATCATCATACTTCTTAGCGAGCATAGCTTTTGTTAGAATGCCTTGTTTGACACACTTACTCATTTCGATTGTGTATTGAAGCTCGCCATCTTCAAGTTCGCGACGAGAAGGTTTCTTAATTTTTACTTCGATTGGGGTTTTTTCCTTAACCTTCTTTTTTACGATAGTAGTCTCACCTGTTTTTTTGTTCTTGCGGGAAGTCTCTTTTTCCACTTCACGAACCTCATCTACAGTGAACTGATATAATAATTTTAAATCCATATGCCTACTTAAATATAAATTCAACTCTGTAATTTTCTATTTCATTCTTGACATTTCTTAAACTTTCATTGCCAAAATCTAAAATCCTCTTTCTGATCCAAGATACTTTATCTGGGGTAAAATGATCTGCAGCCTTTATAACTGGGTGGTATTCCTTAGGTATACCCTCGTAAAGCTTAGTGTAATGAAAATCGTGGTCTTTTTTCATGTCTTCCACCATGATTAGCATCATTTTGAATAGTGAGGAGACCTCATCACCAGACCTTTGATTTAAATTTTTTTTAGCATTCATCCTTTATCCAAGTTATTATAAAAAAAAAAGTGTAAATATCTACATGGCTGGCTTTTTATCTACAAACATGGAATCGAGTATCAACTCAATGTACGATACCCTTCATGAAACTTTTGCTCAAACTATAACTGTTTTCAAGAATTCTAAGAGGACGGTGGTTTCCACGAACTCAAAGTATAATAATATTTATGGTAGAACCAATACAGGTTCAAAATCAAGCGTAGAATATACCACAGAATCCCAGTCTTTCGCGGCTAGAATCTATTATATTGATATGGATGAAGAGTACCTTGATAACGGAGCTAACCAGCAAGGGACTCAGAATAAAATCGTCCTACCTGATGGTTCGGTTAAGATGATTGTTAAAGCTGATGCTTATGATTATATCAAAGAGGCTAGAAGGATAGAATTGGATGGGATTAGATTCGCGATTAAAAGTGATGGATCTCCTTCAGGTCTGACCACTAACATTTTTTACACTTTCTTACTTACACCAATAGATGAGTAATGGCTATTCTACCTAGAGACGTCCAGCTTGCTTTAGAAAAACAAGCCCCAAAACAATTAAGAAGACCTTTCGAGAAACAATTCAAAAAAGATTTCTTAAGGATTAAAGATCAAATGATTAAAGAGTTTCTATCTCACCCAGTGACTATAGAATTATCTATGGGGCCGTCAGGGAGCAATATCAGCAATACTTTGGGTGGTATTTCTAACCTTTTCTCATTTATAGGGTTCGACTCTTCAGATGATCCGATTACACCTATTTTAGATATTTTGCAGAATTTAGATTATAATTATGTAGGAGAGGTTAAAATTGGGGTAAACTATTATATAAACATACCCGAAGCTGCAGACATTTTTAAAATGACTCCAATGCCTTGGGCTACAGGAAGAAGTTGGGCGCAAGGAATAGAAACGGGTATATCAGGGCTTGGCTACTTACTTAGGAAGAATGATGGACGATCTGGAAAAGCTATCCAATCCAGAAACAAAGTAAGATCGGGTAAGTTCCAAAATACCAGTTATATTTCTGCACTGATAAAAAAATACAAAAAAGAATTCAATAATATAAAATGAAAGAACAATTCATACATACATTGACCAATTCATTCATGCTTTGGTTTGATAACTTTTTGTTAAAAAAAGGAGATGCTTACTCCAACCAAACTGGACAGTTTTACCATACCCCAGACGATTTCCTTCAGGATTCTTACGTTCCTTTCTCTAGTCCATACAAACAATTTGTAAGCGACTCTTCGATTGTTGGAGCTACGCTACCCACAGGGATAGCTGGTAACTCTCATTATATTGATTATGATAATGGCCGTATAGTAGAAACAGGAAGCAATTATACATCAAGCTCAACAATTACAGGAACGTTCGCGGTAAAAGATTTCAATATCTATTTCACTAACGAAACTGAAGACGACCTTATCGTAGAGAAGAAATTTGAGTTAAATTCTAGAATCCCAACATATAACGATTCTGGTATAGACCCTTATGATCAAGTAGTTCCAGCTGTTTTCTTGTCTACAGCTACAATGCAAAATAACCCTTTAGCTTTCGGCGGCGAAGAGCAAACTACCGTTCGCGCTAATGCTGTAGCCCTTTCAGATGACCCTTACAAATTAGATGGTATCTTATCTATATTTGGGGACTCACACAATGAAGTTTTTTATCCCATTCCTATGAGTGGGCATCCTATGGATGAATACGGCGATTTAAAGAATGGTTCGTATTCGTATTCAACGCTATCAAATGAGTATAGCAACAATAAACCTTTTTTAGTAGATAATGTGACTACTTCAAAATTGACAGATAAAGCAAGAAAGTCTTTAGCCAATGATCTCTATGTCGGATTTATAGATTTCGACATCAAGATCCATAGGTTCAGGTTTTCTTAATTTCACATTATTCAAAAATAAATGTAAACAATATAAAATCAACCTATTATGTCCAGAAACAGAGTAATTTATCAATCAGAAGCCCTTTACGTCAGTAAAGACGCTATTGCAACAGGATCAGGCGACCACAAACAGTTGGAGCGCGTTCAATCAGCTAACTATAGCTTTAATATTTCTAGGCAAGATGTCAACCAGTTTGGTATGCTTGGAAAAGTCGGAAGTATGGTGCTTGAAGCTCCTACTGTATCAGCAGATACATCGTATCTTGTAACAGACGGCTTTAACGAAAGAGCTTTAGGGTTTTTCGTTACGAAATCTACCGCAGCGACGACTTCAGGATCTTTTATTTCAGGTCACATGAACGACGGTTCAGGTCAAAACCTTTTCATCACAACTGTTCCCGAAGGAGGTGACGCTACTGGTGTAACTGTTTCGGGAGCTACTAACGATGCTATCGGAATCGGAAACGCTTATCTTTCAGATTACAGCTTAGATCTTTCTGTGGGGTCTTTACCTACAGCTTCCGTTTCTTTCGAAGCGTCTAATATTAATAGTAATGCGGGTAATGATATAATCAACCCAGCAGTTAATCAATCTAACGGAACCGCTTTAACTACTAAAGTACAATTACCAACCGCCGACAGTGGAAATACTTCAGAAATAGCTTTACGCCCCGGAGATATCACAGTTGATATTTCTGACGCTACAGGTCAGGTTCTTGTAGATATTGATAGCCCAGATAATGATTCAGCTCATATCCAAAGCGCGTCTTTATCTATCCCACTCTCCAGATCTTCTTTGGAGCGGTTAGGAACAAAATACGCCTATGCTAGGGCTGTTGATTTCCCAATTCAAGCTACTTTATCAGTTAATGCTATTGTCAATGAAACTCAAGCGAACGCTTTAACTACCATCGTTGACGATGAAGCTTCAAAGACTTTGAGATTAACCCTTAAAGCTGAAGATGGTTCTGACGCTATGATATACATCTTGAAGGGATGCCAAATCACTAGTGAATCCTTCTCTTCATCTATCGGTTCCAATAAATCGGTAGACCTGACATTTGTGACTTCCATTGGAGGTCCAAGCGATACAGCTAATGGAGTGTTCGTAAGTGGAGCTAATACAAGCGGATCATTCTCCTAATAACACTAACAAAACCTTAACAATTAAAAAGGGCGGTATCACTACCGCCCTTTTTTTATGTATATTAAGTGTTAGTTACTAACTTTCTCCAGTTAGGATAACAGCATCTATGCCTCCAACCTGCTGAGGGGAAGCTTCGTAAATATTGTACTTAGCTACTAATCCTTCTAGATTAGCCTTAGAATCGTTTGCAAGCCCTCTGTAGACCTTAGCCACCTCATTGCGGTTAACGAACGTCACAGACGATTCTCCGTCCTTTAAAGATAATATCTTATCGTCGTTAGTGGCTGAAGTTATTCCCCTAAGCGCATTTCGTGTTTGCTTATTGTAATAATGATATAAATAAAGCTCTTTGTGAATAGATTGAGCTTCAGTGTCAAGAGCCGCCCCAGTACCACTGAAATCTTGATAAATTAAATTATTTAATTCTCCTAAATTATTCTCAAGCCAAGCCTGAATAGAACCTGAAGTAGCAATACCTGTATCGCTATCAAATTCGTCCGTAAAGATGTCGGAGGCTAAATCACTAATTACACTCATGCTTTATATTACACTATTTATTTTTCTTTTCGCCCCACTTCTTTTTTTCTTTTTCGTCTTGAGAGATTTTACTGACAGCTTGGATCATATCTTTAATTTCTTCAGAGGCGTTAGAGAACATTGGGGTAGGGGCTGGAATTGGAGAGTTACGAGATTTATATTCGCGAAATGATTTCAAAATCATGTCTTTAACCACTGTAATCTTTTGGTTAGGGTTTAAACCTACTTTACCTGCCAAACCTCTAATCTCAGATCGATCACAAGAAGCTAGTTTAGCTTTTAGTTCTTCCGTGGTATCAGCGCCAAAATAATTATTCTCGCCATTGCCATATGATACGTTTTCAAAATTGTCCATACAGTATTATACACTTAATGCAGATAAATAAACAAAAAAAAGAGAGCCGCCCCGAAGGGCGACTCTCAAATCAAGTTTTGCTATATTAAGCAGCGTCGATGATAGTAGCGGTTAATGCACGGTTATCAAGAACCATGCGGCCCTCTTCGATAGAGCCAAAGTAACCGATCTTCTGTTGGCGAATGCTATACTGATCGTCAGCGATCAGGTTGAATTCTCCACCAGAGTCTTCGTCAACTGCTACAGCGCGAATCAGAGACTCACGAGAGCGATCCAAACCAATAACAAGGTCATCAGTGGCAGTGTTGAAAGCAACACTGTCATGAGTACCAGAGAAAAGTTTGGTGAAACGCTTGCCAGCACCAAGCTCAAGGATCTCAACGATGGAGATACCGTAGAACTCAGGGAGACCTGCGCTGTTGTAAATGCTCATACGCATTTCGTCAGGAGCAGTGTGTCCATCTTTAACAGCAGAAGCGATAGGCGCTGCGCTAGTATTGATTGGATTGTAAGCCATTGCACGAAGCTTCTCAACAGTTTCAGGAGAAACAATGAGATCGGTAATACCACGACCTTGTCCAGAGGCAGGAGTTCCGCCAAGGAAAGAAGTGTTAATACGCTTAGCAAGGGTCATCATTTTGTTGATGTCGTCGAGAACGAAGCTGTTAGTGCTGCTGTTAGCACGAACATGTCCAGTTCCAGCGGTAGAAGCATCAGCAAGAGATCCCATTACCAATGAAGCAGAAGTAGTTTCCTGCTTAGCAAGAATCTCTTGAGCTGCACGGGAGAAGGTCTTAGAGACAACATCCATGCGGGACTTAGCGGCGTAACGACGATCAAAGCTGACTGCGGTATCCAAGCTGTAAGTGGCGACCTTCATCTCTGATGCAGTAGGAAGCACTTGGTTAGTTGGAAGTCCACCAGCGTGAGACTGACTGTAAACCTTCACGTAATCTTCGTCATTGATGTCGTAATAGAGATCAAGAGGGATCGAAGGATTGTCGTCAGCGTTGAACTGAAGAGTAGTGAAGAGATTCGAAATGGTAGGAGCGTTATTGATAACCTCTGCAAGCACAGGTCCAATAAACTCAGCGAGAGCTACTTGAGCTTCGTAAGCGACAGTGCGATTACGAGAAGCCATAGCTTTCACAAGCTCGATTTGTTCTGGAGTTCTTTTTAAAGTAATTTTCATTTTCTAGATTCTTTCTATATTATTTGAATTTGAAGACGAGGTACTCACCAGAAAACTGATCGGTAATTCCATTAGAATTAGCTTGATCACGGGTTCCAGTTCCAAGAATTGTTCCGAAACATGCGCTATCAGTTGGAGCGCATCCAGTAATAGTTCCACCAGTAGAAGCTTTAATACCGCTACCGATAGCAAGATCGCCACCAAGATCACCTTGGAAAGCAGAGCTAGCTACAGTAAAGATACCTTTAGTAGCAACAGGAATAGCTTCTCCGGGGAGAGCAGACTGAAGCTCAGCAGCTTTTTGAGGATTGTAGAGAAGTTTCTCTCCGTTCTCGTCATTTTTAGCGGTCTGAAGAAGAGTGATTCCAAGAGGAATATCTCCAGCACCAGCAGGTTCGACCTGCAGACTTACTTTAGGGTATTGATTACGCCCAACATGAGGGTAGTCAGTTTTACCTAAATAGCTGTCTGTAGCATAAGCAACAGGGTCAGCAGAGAAGTCACCAGCAGAAACCTTCACAAAAGTTCCAGCATCGCCAGAACCTGCGTCGGTTGTGCTATCGAGTACCATTCCATCGGCAACACGATAGAGATTAACGACATCTTGGTCGTCATATTGTCTAAAAGGAAGAATTTTAAGTCCCATAGTATTATATTTTGTTTAAGTTAAGATATTTCGATGTTCTCACGAGAGAACGCTTTTTTAAATTTATCAACGAGGTTTTCTTCTTTCGAAGCGATAGCCTCATTATTGTTAGAAAGGTCAGCATCGACCTGCTTAGCATTGTCAAGAGCTTCTTCGACATCAACTTCTTCCGAAGCTTTAGCGACCCTCTTGGCAACCTCTTCATCAATACGAGCTTGGATTTCAGCTTCAAAAGCTTCTTTATTTTCCTTACTCTTATGCTTCCAGAGGACTTCAAGCTTATCAGAGAAAGAAGCGAATGCTTCCTCGGTCTCTTCGATAGACTTGACCTCTTTAGCAAGAAATTCACGATCTTCATCAGCAAGGTCGAACTTAGAATCAAGTTCGTCCATACGAGTGTTGAAACGAGCTACAGCTTCTTCAGCTTTTTTCTCATTTTCGAATCCGTTGATGCGATCATTAGATTCTGCCAGTTTGCTTTCAAGCTCAGCGACAGAAGCTTTAAGATCTTCGTATTCTTTCTTGGCTGCTTCTTGCTCGCTCAGAAGAGCTTCTTTTTCTTTCAAAAACTCTTCGTTCTTTTGACGAATCGCTTCAGAAAAAGACTGAGTCATAGAAGCTACAGCCTCTTCACCGATTTTTTTCTCGACGAGAAGCTCCTTTAGTTCATTAACAATGTTTTCCATAGCTATATTCTTTTCTTTTGTTACAGTTTTTTTAATTTTTTGTGAAATTTTATCTTCGCTATCATCTTTGATAGATTCGGCGTTTTCCTCTTGATCTTTATATATACCTTTTACATCAGCAGCGGGATTAGAAGTGAAACCAATACCCAAAGGATATATCTTTCCGGTGATTAATCGGTATACAGGTTCGCCTTTTTCAGTTTTCCCAGACCCTCCATACGCTTTCAAGCATCCATTCAATTTTTTTATTTCTCTCGGATCTTCAACTATAGTAGCTTCACTCAGTTTATCGCTGCCGACAGCTAATACATAACTGGAGAATCCAACTTCCCAGCTCGCAGATATTTTTTTGTAGTATGATTCATCTTCAGGGTCAGTAGATTTTTCTATAAGCTCCGCAAAAGATTTATTAGCTGAACGATAAACAACAGCTCCTAAAGCTATATTAAAAGGATCTTTTTTATTTTCTATTTTATCATTAGATAATATTTTATTAGATCCATACTCACTAAATCCAGCAGTCACAATATGCCCGACAATCTTATCTTTGTTATGCTCTATGTTGGTGGGCTTATGGATAAATTGATCGTTGTATTTTAAGGCTGTACTAGAATCAATACCATCACCATTCCTATTAAAAACATTAACAACTGCAGCGTTAAAGGAAACACCTAGTAAATCAACGTTTTTTTCAAAGTCTATGTCTTTTGGGACAAGGGAAGAGAGTTCGCTTAGCGAAGCCTCAGAGATAAACTCATCATTAATTTGATGAGCGAAGATTTCAGATTCAAAAGAGGTTGTATACTTATAAGGCATTTTATCCTTCCTTGACATCAATTTTTTCACCCTTTGGATCAGACTCTTTTTTATCATCTTTTGATAAGAGCTTTTTAATAGCTGCTTCAGACTCTTCTTTGCTAAGTTTGCCATCTTTTTTCATTTTTTCTAAAATAGCTTTCTGGATAGCGGGTGGAAGTTTTTTCTGTTTATCAGTTAATTCTCCTTTGCCTTCTTCCGTCATCATAGCTCGCATTTTGTCGTATTTTACAGCACAAGCGGCGTAGGTGGAGTTTTTATCCATACCTTCGGTATCGGTAAGGGCTTTGTCGTCTGATGCACACATGCTCATATAAGATTTATATAAACCCGCTTCTGAGCCTTTATACTTACTGGCGATTGAGACTTCAGCTTCCCCATTTTTAAAACTAACAGTTTTTTCGAGGGGTACTTCAATTTGTTCTGGATCAATTTTCATGACTGTGATATAATATTGCTGATGGATAAACTTCTAGGTTATGCTTATTAGCTACACTTAAAACTTCATTCATTACATTTAATTCTTCGATAAGTTCGAAATTTTCTATACAAGCTTCTAAGGTTTGGTTCCAATTTTGCTTGTCTGTGGAGCATATAATCGACTCGCAAAGTTTCGCGACCATCTCCTCTTGTTGCTCATTTAAAGTTTCTCCAAATTTTTCTTTAGCGCTGTCTGTAGCCAAAGAATTAAAAGCTTCTATAGAGTAAATAGTATTTTGGATATCGCTTCTGGAATATTCAGCATTAGATACCTTATCTTTCTCTACTGTTGTAGTACCATGAGGTCTACCCGCAGCTTCAGGGGTTTGAGACTTTTCAGAGACTTCGTCTTCTATCATTGGAACACCTCCAACGATAGGGTTATAAAAGCCTTCTTTACGCTGTTCGATAAACTTGCTTTGTGCAGGAGCTATATCTTCGGCATTTGGGAACTGACCATTGTGGAACATCTGCATACCCTGTTGAGGTGTAAGAATTCCAAGCTCCATAAGGCGGGTAGATACACGCATGAGCTGCGTCTCATCTCTCATATCAATATCCTTCATGGTCGCGGTTGGATATGATTTAAAACCTAAACTATTAGCAATTCTTTTTATTTCTCTCTGTAGGAAATCATTCAAGAAGCAGCTCCTAGCCTCTTTGAGGCGGTCAATGAATATTTGAGCTTTAACTTGAGTAGAATTATATTTTTCATCCCCGACAACAATATTCTGAAGACCTTGCTTGATGTCCTCATTGAGTATTTGATATTTAGCTGGCCCTAGAACTTTATTAAGATCAGGGATAACAAAATCAGCTTTTGTCGTGTGGTCAGAAACTAAGACCCGGCCAACACTCTCATTTTTAAATAAATGTTGCATAGCGTTGATGTTATTAGCATTAACGCCTCCTTTATCAGGTTCAGCACCCATAGTGATAAGAAGTATAACATTCTCCACGGTGCGAGTAATTGCTTGGTCCATCTTCTTAAGCTCAAGCTTAGCGTTGATGTCTTCTAAAACTGGATAACCAAATGGTATAGCAAACGGCTCATAATCTTGTTTCTTGTAGAATGAGAAGCTCAGACGCTTAGGATCTAACTCGACTTTAATACCATCCGTATAATAAGAACCATCTTTCACAAGCTTCTTCATTTCAGGATCTAAAGCATCATAAACTAATTGATCTTCTTCTGTAGAGGGATTTTGCAATCTAGAAAGCTCATACTCAGAAAGAACTTTCTCATATGCTCCGACATTGAATGTTGTAGCCCTTTTAGATACGATATCGAAAGGGTTAAGGACAACATACTTTACTGGTATTTTGTTTGCTGTTGGGTTGATAGCTCCAACCTGATTCATTAAACGGGCATAATCTTCAGCTTCAAACTCTCCGTCAAACCTATAAAGAAAGATGTTACCACTGCGGTAGTATTCACGAAAATACTGATCTTTTAAATTTTGTAAGTTTATACGCTTGAAAAACTGCTGGAAGAACTCCCTGCTTTTTTTAGAGCCACCCTCTAGGTAAATCTCTGTGTTCGCGAACTCAGACATAACATCTATCGCATTTCTGAACACCGCGACATTAGCATAAGCTTTTTGACAAAGTTCAATACCTTCCCGGACATTCACTCCATCTCCGGCGTACTCATAAGGCAGCAACCCTTTACGGATACTAGAAAACCTATCTATAGTTGTCCTCATAGCTGAAGAGTTAACTCTAGCGGAATTAGTAGTCCCCGCCCTGTTAGTCCTAGCTTTAGACACTTTTTTATAGGAAGCGTCAGAGGTGTAAAAAGATTCACCTAATAGCTCTGGAGTGTAAGACTCTTCAGTGTTTCGGGCTTGAGATAATTGCTGCAAACTATCGTTGCTTTGGAATTTTTTCCAGTAATCAGATTTTTTTGTATACTTCCTAGCCATTGTATAATTATATTACACCAAAAGTAACTTTCTAACTTTTAAAAGTTAAGAAATAAACATTGGGGTGAAAGTTTCTGTAATAGAAGACCCATTATCCTCTAACATATCGAAGTAAACGTTCATAGCCCAGTTACCTAGAACCAAGGCAGAATATGAATCTTTCCGGGCTTTATCGGCTCCCCGCTGCTTCCTTAAGTTGGGTGGGAGATCAAAACTTTGCGTCCCTTGTGGAGATGTCGTTACCTGCACTAAAGCACATTGTACTTTCATAAGATCCATCATATCTCTCTGATGCTCTACAAAATCGATCATCTTAGCTCCTTTATTTTTTTCTTCCGCATCTTGATTTCTCAAGAACTTTAAATTCTCAATGGGTATATTAGCTTTTCTCTGCAAGTTGTAGTTCTCATCCATAGCTGAACCAGCGAAGAATATCCGTTTATGATCAAATGCAGATTGCAAGCTCTCATTAGCAAAACGAATCCATGTAGAACTAGGCTTCCTTAAAAACACATATTTTCTAGAAGATTTATCTATTGAGTTTTTTAACTGCCTAATCCCTTTCTGATAATCTTTCGGGTTATCTAATTCAGCTTCTACAGTATCTATTTTTAATTTTTCTTTTTTAAATATGCCGCTTTCCTTACACGCACTCAAAAACTGGACGCCTCCATTGTAGTCACCTACGACCATCTCAATATTGAAGTGAGTTAACAGATACGCCATATATCTTATGTGCGTTTGTAAGCTGGACCCAGAAACAGCATAGCTATGCACTACAGTGCCTTTCCTAGTATCTGGGTGGACTTTTATCACGAGTATAGCAAAATCATCTGAGCTTTCACTCTCAGACCAAGAGGGGTCAAATGCCAATATGTATTTTGAGGAGGGATCTCCAATAACCTCGACACATTGACCTTCTCCATCAGGAATAGTACAAGAAGCCATTTTACTAACTTTGAAGTAACCAGAGCTATCATCTGTAAACACAGCTCCAAACTCTCGATCAAACTGAGACTGACTCATTGTTGATTTAGATTGATTAATCAAATTTTGATCATATAGCTGATCAGGGGCGCAATCATAACTGAAATGCATAATCACGCGATGAGCGCCGTCTTGCTTATTCTCATTAACAATTAAGCTCTCATATTGTTGATAAAGTTTGTAAAGGTATTCGAATTTGTATGATGCAGAAGACAAACCAATAATTTTGTTATTTGGCCAACGAGTCCTTTCGCTTTCCTCCATCTCTCCCTCTTCGATCATCTTCGTCTCGATATCATACGTTTCTTGGCGCTCAGTTGGATTCTCAACGACAGATAGGAATGGCATGATAACCTCGTTGAAAATCTTCTCAGGCATCAGGAGAAGCTCATCTATGATCATTCTCTGGAATCGGAAGCCTCGCAGCTTTTCTCCATCACCCAAAGGTAACGCTCTGATACTACTAGTGCCTATTTCCATAACCCATTCATCATTCATTTTAGATGTCCTAGTTATACATTGGGATAGAAACTCTGCTTTAGGGCTTTTAGCAATATCTTCAATCTTTTTGAAAATCATCTTAGCCTGACGAAAAGACTTGGATATGATACCTATCTGAACTCCTTGATTCATAATAGCATCTAAGATAGCAAATACAGCAGTTGAGAATGATTTACTCATGCCTCGACTCCAGATTCCTAAAAAGTAGTCTGTCTCCATCATAGATTTGATGGCCATATGCTGAAAGGGAAATAACTTCACACCCGTGAATAACTCACAGGTGAATGAAGGATTATCCCTAAGAAATTTATATAGAAGGAGCTTAGCCTCTCCCTCTTCGATATAACCTTCTTTTGAAAGAACCTCTTGGTTTACTTCCTTGAATTTCTTGTAGAGTTCCTGATTCCCGTCTATCCAAGCCATTTTTTTCTAATTCTTTTTCCCAAAAATATTGTAAATCAACTTTCCAGAGTTTTTTACCACAATGAAGGATCTTGGGTATTAATTCTTCACTATCTTTCCTAGAGCCGCTAAACACAAATTGACAGCAGCCACTAAATTGCTCCTCAATAGCCCGAAGGCGACTGAAAACATACTTCATATTAAATTTTTTATAAACTGACTGATTTATTTTAAAAAGATCTCTATAATCAGCCTCAACAACAATAAATAAATAACACCCCAAACTCTCGCACCGTTCTATCTCTCTCAAAAACCTATCATAGCCATTTGTCACTGTAGCTGCAAAGTCACTAAAGGATTTACGTTCAACGTGAGTATATGTATAGTTTTGTGGGGGCAGAGTATAATCACCAAAATCTAATTTATGAATAAGAGAGTTTTCGAAAGACAAAGGTTTGTTTTCCCTAGTATCGATCCATATCTCCGCATTATTACAATTTTCAAAAAACTCCTCACACAAATTTTTATTATATGCTGGCTCAACCCCTAACGCATTACATAATGCCGTGTAACTGCCGAAAAGTTTCTTAATTATGTCTAACGTTGGCCAATCCCCGGTCTTGAGGTATAAACTAGATGGACCGTGTCTTAGGTTCTTTTTCTCTAGTCGTTTTTGAAATTTCTCCAATACATATTTTTTTGTTTCATCTTCTGGAGCTTGCAAACACCAACGCCTCATATTTTCAGAACTATTGAAGTCCATAGAGAAATATTGCTTGGCGTTTTTAAATTCTATAGGCTTCTCCGTCAGTTTGTCAAAACGTGGGTAATGTTTGACGTAATACTCACCTAGGAGCATGTTATGCGCTTTAATGTGCATGTGAAGCCCTCTCTGCGATTCAAAGGTCTTTCCGCACTCTTGACATTCAAATTGCATCATCTTTGCTTATACCTAAGATCCTAGCCTTCCACTCCGCCATACCCTCCATCCGCTCAGCTTCTTCTTTAATTAATTTTTTCTGCATTTCTGCCATACGAACCATATTCTTTCGTTCCTCCTCCTCTTGAAACATATGAACAATAGCTAAAAACGAAGCGTTGTCTTTTTGATTCTTCTTCATGCGCTCCGCACGGTCGCCTTGAAGTTTTTTCGTCAAATTCTCAATACGGGTCTCACATTGATGATATTCTTGTGATTTAGCTTTGATGATCTCAGCTAACCGGACAGTCATTTCAGTTTGATCGTCTGCGACATCGAACATATCATTAAGTTTATTAAGATGCGCCGAAACAACCTCTAAGTTAATAACTTCTTTACATACGTTTAAGTATAGATTGAGTTCGTCAGCGGTTAAATCGGGCTTATCCCAACTTAACCGGATAAACTCTTGCTCGAACAGCTCCCTGTCTTGCTTATTTAAATAATTATTGATGATTTTTAAAAATCTGCTATTGGATAAGTTGATGCGAAGTTTCTCTATACAAATTTGTTTTTGCCTGTTCAGTTTACTCTCCTCCAAACCTATTCCTGTAGCATCATTTATTTTCTTTACGATTCTGCTCGCGCTTTTCGGCGATGAATAATCATTGACCGCGCCAGACTCTTGCGATGGAACAAAATCAGGGTTTATCTCATGAATATAAGAAAGCACTGTTCTCTGCTCATTACTTAAAGGTTTTATTTGTTTTTGGGGGAATATGAGCTTCGCTATCTCAAGGGAAGACAAACCTTCTTGCGCTTGATCCAATATGAATTCTTTTTGTTGGTCTGTTAAGTCTATCTTATCTGTTGGCGCTCTGGCTGTTGTTTTATAATCAATATCATTCTCAATCAAAAACTTTCTTACAGCTCTCCCCTCTTTGTTGCGGCCATCTAATTTATCATCTTTAAAGCATTTTTGTGTTAGATCATTAAGGTCTAACATGTCTTTAGCGTTTTCCTCCAAAAATTTTTGCTGTTCTTTTGTTAATCTCATTTTTTCGGGTCTTCTTGTTTCAATATTGATATCGCCATTTCTTGAAATTTATTTTTTAGATTCTTAACCTGACGGTATCCTGTCTTGCGAGTCGCGTCTGTGATCTTATACCCCATGAAAATAGCAATATCTTCCTCGGAACATTCTTCAAAGTACAACATATGATATGCAGTAAAATGTTTTTCGCTAAGTCTGTTGCTCATTTCTTGATTTAACTTTTCTATGTTGCCTTCATAATCAAAATGAGAATTACACTTAACATTGCCAATTGAGTCGGTTTCATCCAAACTCCCGGCTGTTTTAAGCTCTAAGCCATATTTTTTCTTTTTTGACCATTTAGCAAAATCTTTACAGCTAATATCTTGATTACCGCTCTTTGTTTTGGCACACAACTCGTCTCTAGCGTGAATACATGTAGAACAAGGCTTTATATAAGAACCATAATGATTCCTTATAAGATTCCACATCCTATTGGTAATCACTCGACTCAACCAAGGCTCAAGAGGTCTTGTTTGATCCCACATATGCCACTTCTGGGCAATATGAGATTTTACAACCTGCTCTACGTCTTCAAAATCAAACCACTTAATTGCGTCTAAGCGCCATCTAGATTTTTGCTTTTTTACAGCTAAGTCTATTAGATCTTGGAAGTCTTCATATTTTTTCTTTTCGCCCATTAAGGATTGGAAGTAAATTCATCTAAGCCATATGAACCCTTCCCCTTAAAGTCTGGCGGTGTATTTTGTCCTGCGAGAGAACCAATAGTAAAAGATTTATTATTATAAATTTCAACATCTAAACCCCGAATATCAGGGACAAATTCAGCATCAGTCTCATCATCAGAAACTGCAGATACCCTTTTTCGAGCTGGCTCAGCAACTCTTGCGTTAGATTGACCTACAGAACCAAAATTTGCCCCGCATTTGGAACAAAAATTAGGTTTTGCAAAATTATATTCAATCTTAACCCCACAATCAGAACAAAACATGTGACTCATCTCATTTATTATATTAGTAATGTATATTTATTACACTATTTTTAGCTTTCTAGCTTTTTAATAATGAATTTTAGTATTTTACTACGCACAATGTCGCTTTCATTGAAGCTGAATGTATGAATTCCCATATCTTCCGACTCATCATCATCGAATTTGTTGAACATTGGGTTAAAACCGCTCTTTCCGTTGATATCACTTTGGAAAAAGTCACCGCCTATGATGATTTTACTGTCTTCTCCTATACGAGTGATCAAAGTAGTTAACTCTTTCAAAGTGAAGTTCTGCGCTTCATCAGCAAAAACCAACTTATTTTGCCAACTAGCGCCCCTCAGAAAGTTTATCGGGACTGCAGATATCTTTCCTTTCTGTTTCAAGAAGGTTGCATCGCCGGGAGCGACTATTTCTTCCATTTTATCATAGAGAGGACCAAGAAATGGGTCGAACTTCTCTGTAATATCTCCGGGTAGACTGCCTAATCCCCTATCCGCACTCTCAGCAATACTTCGGACATACAAAATATCCTTACTGAAATCTTCCTCCATGAGTTTCAACATGCCATATAAGGACATGTAAGTCTTTGAGCTTCCCGCAGGACCAGATACGAAGATTATTTTCGAATCTTCACTCAATACTAACTCTAGAAACCGCTTTTGTTTGGGGCTGAATCTAAATTTCCTCTTATTAAACTTAATTGATCTCTCAAAATCCGCCATTAAGTCAAATGGAGCCTTCTCTTTCACCGCTTGTTTTCGGGCCATATGTATTTATATATACACTTATTTTACAGAATTATCTCCCTAATTGTTGCTCTAGTTGATAAAGTGTCTCCTCCCTGTACAGAATACGACTCGCTGACCACATGCGCCCCAGCATTTACCAATAAATCAAAATCAACACCATTATAATTTAAACCAATACCCGAAGAATCTTGCAGGGCCACCCCAAAGAAATTCGTCAGCTTATTCCCACTAAAATCAATAAGAGAATTCAATCCTGTAGATTCCACGTCCATACTCACTTCCACTCCATCCACTAAATGGTCAGATGCATATTGAGATCCTAATGTATAAACAGGCGTCCTGCTGAAAGTTTTATTATATGTCAAATTATTTATTAAATTACTAGATACCACATTACCCGCATTTTGCAACGTGCAATCATGACCATAAATAATATCTTGAGTATCCATGAATCCATCTACAGTAACGGATGATATTCCCTGTAAAGCTGTTGCGCTTGGGCTAAAACTAGTAAAACTCACACTCCCCACGACGGGTTCAAACGGTTTCACCGTCAAATTGTAACTATCAATAAAACAGCCGCTATATTGATTGTTTCCCACGTCTAAAATCATTTCACTCGCGCCAGTATTATGATAACTATCAAATAAGAAATCTAACCCCGCATAATTACCCCCATCACTTCTCAACAAGAAATCAATAGAGATCTTACATTCCACATCCCCCACAAACCTCAATTGGTCGTCAGCGTTTATATTCGCGGCTAATTGCTTTTTCTCTTCATTTTGTGTACTAAAATCCACAGATACTCTCGTCCCCATCACAGGATCAGAACCATCAACAGCCACAAGCATATTCCGATATGTCATATCTTATGTTACACTTTTTTTTTGGTTTTTTTATTTTTACTTTATCCTACACCCTCCACGTTCCTAATTAATGGGTGGGGGCCATTGAGAAATTGAAAATTGACTCCCCCCGCGACTTTGCGCTGTCAAGCATAAAGTTGTTTTTATTTTAATCGGGGGGGTTAAAAAATATAAAGAAAAAGCTTTTAAATATTAGCTGTTTAGTTTATCCTATGCCTATGCAGAAACCAACTCCATCTAACTCCGTTTTCCATCTCCGCCCCCGCCCACTCAACTCACCCTTTAGCGAGGAGGCAATGCCTTTTAACTACGCCAACGAAGATGGTGGAGGCATGAACAAGAGTTTATTCTTTCAGATCATGGATGAGGTTTTTGCTGGTAGTATGTATAAAGACATCGAAGACAAGTATGGTTCAGAGATCGCCAAGGAATATCTGAAGTATGGAGATGACAATGGTCACTTTGACTTTTTTAAGTTCGGCTGGGTAAGTAAATAATAGCAGAAAAAGCTTTTTTAAATCAATTTTTAATGTATAATTCTCACATGAAGCAAAACAAGCCTTACCCCGCCACTCGCTCACAAGAAGTTCAAGATCAAATGGACAAGGACAAAGCTCAGTTCAAAAAGAATTCTGAGGAGTTCGCCAAGAAGAATCCATACGGATTCCATAGCGATTGCCCTTGGGCTTCCCCCGCCCCAAGAAAAACAAAATAAATCTTTACACTAGCCCAAACTCTAGACTAGAATACCCCCATGACTGACACACAAATTAAGATTGAACGATTCAAAACCTACACTTGCTATACAAACAAGGATGTGATTCTTAACGTCTCCAAGATCACTAACATGACTGGGCTTGTCTATAAAGTTTCGGAATTAAAATTTGGATCGGTATTCATTGACAGAAATTCAGCCGCGCAAGCTCTTCGCGATATGCGTAAGGCTAGCAAGTAAAACCCAAACACCCTAACACTATGAACTTACACAACTTCAAAGACCAAGACACCAAGGGCAAAGCCATTCTTATTCTCACTTACCCTTTCGCCATTGGCATTCACTTGGGTGAATGGCTTAGGATGCGGAAGCTCCAGCGCATGATCAGGAAGTGGATCGGTGCAGCTTGCAAGAACCCAAAGGGGCATGAGGCTAAGATGGTCAAGGAGTGGAGCAATGAGCTTCGCTGGATATACGGCAAGTAAACAAAAATAAGATGACTAAAGCAATACACATGAGTAAAGAAGAAAAAAGAATCCATGATTGGGCCACTGGCTCTATGCAGTTAGAGTTTGACGGCGAGAACTACTTTAAACTCAACCCTTGGAGAGAGATGAGGGTTGATGGTAAGAAAGTCCCTAACCCAGACTATGGCAAGAAAATGATTATCCCCCGTGATAAGATAGATGCAGACATGGACTTTGCTTTCAAAAGCTTTTCCCAATATGGGTGTGACTAACCAAGAAAACTATGCAGTTCCATTTTCAAATAAGCGAAGAAAAGAAGGGGTGTTGGGTAATATCTCTCGATCACGCTTTCTCTACCTTGGAGGAAGCCAATAAAGGGATTGATGAAATTTCTTGGGCGCTTGGTATCGAGCCTCTACCTCCCGTCATATCATCACTCGATGATGCGCCAAGCTGTTTATATTGTAATGGGGATTGCCCCAAAGATGAAGACCATGCGTGTGATGGATACTTGGGAGACATAGACAATCTTTATGACCAAGAAGAAAAGCCAAAAACCTAGATCAATAAACTTTCGTCAAGTGAGTA
>Ga0181401_1000110_pt1 | contig 30393 bp, 18 predicted proteins | sample 24SPOviralmetaG_FD_130130 | JGI IMG/M metagenome (GOLD analysis project Ga0181401, IMG submission 130130) | Marine viral communities from the oligotrophic San Pedro Time Series (SPOT) site, San Pedro Channel, CA, USA - 24 SPOT_SRF_2011-07-20 | ecosystem: Environmental > Aquatic > Marine > Strait...
ACCACCAACGGATAGATTGAGTAGTCTGGAGTTAGCACCAGAAGCACTATTGGTTACATCAACATCAATACCATAGAATGTTGCACCAGCATTATTCCAAGTTGATCCAATGTTTAATGCGGTGTCTGCAGTACTTAACGATGGAGTTGTAATGTCAATAGCACCAGAGAATGAATCAACTACGAATCTGTCAGTTGAACCGTCAGTGATTTTAAATGTGTTAGTTCCTAGAGTAGCAGCACCGGCAATAATTACATCACCAGTTCCATTAGTATCTATTGAAAGATTACCATTACTATTTGTTGTGGAAATTTTATTTCCATTTAGAGTAATATTATCTACATTCCATTCATCAACTTTTTTAGCAGAGTCAACAATTGCTGCAGAGTTTGCAGTTATTGTTCCATGACCATGATCTAAAAGATCTGTAAAATATTTACCACCAATAATATCAATATTTGCCGCGGCACCACTTGTTTCAGTACCTCTACCTACAAATAGTTTACCGTAAGAAGTTACTGTCGCACTTTGTGCATCAACATAGGTACTAGCACCTTCACCATAGGCAAGTTCACCTTGACCAAGACTAGATGGTGTTGCTGTTGGAGTTGTACTAGATCGTTTGATCTTTAAAATAGTTGCCATTTCTTATTTACCTTGGGAATTAAAAGTTACCACAATTAATCTGTAATCCAGATTTTTCCAAAATATTTTCTGCAATCCAAGTTCCTGTTGCAGAGTCATATTGAAGAACAGCACCATCAGTAGCTGTTGTAGTATTCACATCATTTAAATTGGATAGATTGGTAGAACCACTACCAGCTTTTGATACTGTAATTACTTGTGGTACATTAGATACAGTTACTTGTGACCTTGGGGAAGAAGAAGAAACTGATACATTGGTGTTCATATTGTTACCCCTGGATTAACTGTCGCAATACCTTCAATCACTCTGGTTTTTTTATTTGCAGGTGAGACAATAACAACATCATACAAATATCTTCCTTCTGTAATGTCTGCCGTAGAAGCAGAAGTTAAAGATAAAGTTATCGTACCACTGTTTGCGACAGTGACGGTAAAATTAATGGAAGTCGTGCTATAATATGATTTTTTTATCTTGGCCGTACCAGTGTACCCAGTTAAATCCCAGGCACTATTATTATCGTCATAGACGCCGACCTCAGCAGAAAAATCTGAGCCTTGATCAATATAAAGATTGTGTACTGCCGCCATAGGAGTTTACCACTTATTTGTATTTATATCAAAAGATAATCTTCTTTAGTATTTATAAAAAATTACTTAGAAATTAATTCTCTTAATAAACATTTAAGGTCATTAATTTCTTCTTTTAGTGATCCGAGATTGGTCTCAATATCATTAATTCTGTTTTTTTCCATTTCTCTACTGGCACTAATTCTTAAATATTTTTCATATTCAGATTTATTTTTATTTACTATAGCATTGTTAGAAGATGTTCTAACAAGATCAGGTTGTCCATCAACTTTATATTCTTTCATATCAAAGTGCCAATGCTAATGATCTAAAGTTTTTAATTTTAGGTACATTACTTTGATCATTCCCAACAAATATTACTTTTACACTAAACTCTTGGAATTCTCTCAATGATTTAATTTCAAAATCAAAAGCCCTATATTCCTTAGAGTTTCTTGATGTTGGGTATGATAATGCGGGTACTAATTCATAATTCATATCATCAAAATCACCGGGACTTGAATTACCTTTCACTTTAACAAATACCTTAATATCACAATTTTGAGTTCTTATGGCATCAAATAAAACTTTTACAGAAGTAGAAGAATTTTCAAGAATAACTTTCTTGATTATATAAGCAGAATGTTTTCCACCGGTCGGAGTGATCTCTGAACTGAGATCAAGATCACCATTAGAATCAAGTTCTTTATTAATTCTATTTGATATTGTTATGTGAGATGATCCAGTAATATCAATAATGGGGCTTACTCTATCGGATAATGTTGACATATTTACATATGTTTTTAAAGACCCGGATAATGTTGACTGGAAATTATCCATATTAGGTTCACTCATAATCAATTTTGGTTCTGTTAATTCATTCTCTATTAAATTATCAATACCCAATAAAGGTCTTACTATAAATGATGATTGTTTTGTGTTACCTATACTAGTTCCACTAACTGTAAGTAAACTTGTTTCACTGACAGTATTTTGTGGAGTAAAAATATTAATAGATGGAGTTATTGATTCATATTGAATATTTTTTGTAGCAAGAATTTCATTTCCGCCAGTTTGTATTGTTTCATTTGCTTGATATGGTACAGTAATTTCATACTCATCCATACTGATGACTCTAGATATAGTATGTGTAGTATTTAATTGATTTAATAATATTCCGTTCAATTGAAAACAACTCACAACAGACCCAGAACTATGTGAAATTGCCGTAGTTCCAAATTCTCCTCTAACGCAATTAGTAAAACTACCATTAGATACACCAGAGTATGAAATAATTTCATCATCAATTTTGAAAAATCCTTTATTACTAACAGATACTAGCGAGTTATTAATAACATTCCATCCATCAAGCGATGGATTAAAGTTACTTGTATCAAGTATATCCGTGATAGAAATATTTGATTGGTTTCCAGATATTTGAGATACTAGTTTTAAGTTTGATTTATTTGTAGCAACATTAGTTAGGGTTACTTTATTACCCGTACTATTCATACCATGATTTGTCTGGAAAACTTTAACTACTGATGACCCATCTACAAACTTAATAGGATTAGTAGATAATTTTTGATCTTGTATTGGGGAATTTGGTAATACTGCTGTATATGTCGTATTTGTATCAAATTTTGCTCTATTTAATACAAACTTAACATCTTCAAATTGATCCGGAGTCCATATACTTTGGTTTGATGATTTATATAAAACACCGACAGCTGGTTGTTTATCAATAAAGAGTCCGGTTGTTACATCAACTTCACCTAATCTAGAAACCCACATATTATAATTTTTATTAGTTGTTCTTACAACAAATACATAACTATTATTACTTGTTAGATATAATGGATTGTCAAAAGTAAATGTAGTGGGTTCAGATGCATCTGATGAAATTTTAACATCATTTGATTGTACTGTGACTACAGAACCAGGTACAATTGACTGAGTTGGCAATCCATTTTCTACAGTTCGTATATCAATAGTAACTGGCAGAGTTTCATCTTTGGTTAGGAAATATACTTGAATAGAAGTTATAAATGCACCTTCTTCACCAATGAAGAAAGACTGTGCAATTGGATCATGACCAGCAGGTCGTGGTGGTGGATCTGGAATAAATCTTGTTGTTGATTGGGTGACAGCAGTAGCTGTCAATTCAGGAGCTTCTAGTGTAGTTACTGTAGATGTGACATCAAGTTGTGTCCCTTGAGAATAATATTGAGCAATTGCATATGATCCGGTAATATTTTTGACTTGTAAATTATCAGGAATATCAGAAATTGAGAAAGTCAAATCTCCAGTTTCAAATTCTCTACCAGGAAGTATTACAAATGCTGATAAATTTCCAAACTCATCACTATATAAATGTTGACTAGATTTTCCCGAATTAGCAACTGCACCAGAGTTTCTACCAACAATCATAAACTCTGTGCCTGGATATGTAGGATTGATATCCGAATTATCAGTAGATCTCACATCATTTACTGCTAAAATAGTTCCTCCAGAGACATACCCATTAGAAAAATCAGATGATTTAATTTTAGTACTATCTTGGAAATCGTATGGACTTACTACAGTAGCAGATAATCTACTGTCAGGAATAACCTGGACGCTAATATCAGAAGGATTTTGTTTTTTATAAAAATCAACTTTTTCACCTACGAGAAATGTTCCGGTGATAGATAAATCTCTTAATAAATTTGGATAAATTATGTCGCTAGATTCTACTTCATCAATATAAAAATAAAATCTAGTGTTTGGTTTTAATAATGTTGATCCAGTTGTAATAACTCTAGATCTAGCATATCTCAAATCTCTAATATTTTGAATGGTATCTCCAGATTCTAGTTCAAAATTTAAATTATTAATATCAAACTCAGTACCATTATTAGTTGATGTTATTAAAGTTCCTCCAGATACTCTATCAACGTCAGTCGTCCAACCATCCCAAATTTGTCCACTTGGTACTACTAAATCAAATAAGTCCGTGAATGGTGTTGTGAGATCTATACTTTGAGTTTCTATGACTTCTCTTTGGGTATCATACCAGATATCTTTTTTGGGAAAGACATCCATATTTCCAATCCAAGAAAATACTTCATATGGAAAAAGATTTTCAACTCTACTAGAGTAATTTTGTTCTACTAAAGGCACTTCTTCAAATGGAATACTAATATATGATTTACTTAAAATAGCAGTGCTTTCGGAGTCGGCAAAGTATAAACCAACACCAGTTACTGATGGATATGGTCTGACTAAGTTTTTATCTAAATCAATAGAAGCAGAATAATCTTCATTATTTAAATCTGCAACATCAGTCGAAACAAATCCATCAACTACAAATCCATTTTTAAATCTATTTTTACCTTCTTCATCTAGTATATTTAAATTATTTGTATTAACTTCTAATAAAGATAAAGAAGTATACTCCTCAAGGTTAATAATTCTATCTTCAAGTTTTCCTATATCTTTCATAGTATAATTTCTAGTCTTCTCCATTTTAACTTCAGCTTGAGTAACATCCTTCAGGTATGGAGGAAGATGAATAGTCGCTATAAGTAACCCTGCACTTTCATCATCAGATAAACCCGGTTCTACAGAATCTGAACCCTGAATTACTCTAAGTGCTCCTGAATTATATCCATATTTTTCACCAGCTATAGTAAGATATACTTTATCAACTCTCCCTGTATAAAAACTATAGTCAGATATGAATACATTTTCAGCTGAAGGAATCTTTTGATTAGTACTAAATGATGCTTCGTATATGTTAAATGGTGAATTAGTAGCAGTTTCTGAACATGGAGATGATATAGTTCCAACTGAAGATCCCGAAGACGCAGAAACTGTATACCTAAAATCAATCATATCCGCCATAGAAACAAAATTGAAAGCTTGAGGAATATCTTCATAATTCACTGATCCATATGATTCTTTAGAGTAAAAATCATTTTCTGTATTACTATGTTCGAAATAATCAAATACAACAACCAGTTTTTTATCTGGTTGAGCTGCAGAATTTTTTCTAACTAGTTTTGATATTCTATAAAAATTATTAGTATCATTTCTAACTAATTTAAAATCATCCTTAACATTTATATATTTTCCATATGTAGATGTTTTAATAAATATTCCCGATACTGAATTTGATGACACAACATCAACAGATATTGTTAAATTACTACCTGGTTGGAATTTAGTTCCTGACAAATATACAACATAAACCAGATTTGAATTCTTAGATACAATTCTTGCTCTAATATTACCTTTTTTAATTACATCACCAACATTAATATGAGTGCTATCATTTAACAATAAAGAATCAAATAACTCAGATGCACCACTATTAGCGTTAATTGATTGGTGAATTGCGTGTACTTTAATTACATCCGAAAACTTTAGAGATATTTCTTTATCCGTATACCTAGTGCCATAAACATTGTTAGAGGCAGATTTTACTTTAGATACTTCTAGGAAGTTATAATTCCTCCTAGTTTTAGTTCTAATAGTTGGATTTCCAATTTGCTCTGTGTAATATACAGTTATTGATTCTCCATTAGTTAACCCAGTAGAAGAAAGAGTAACAATATTAGTAGCTACTTGAGTAGTTACAGCACCAGTAACTTTACCGGAACTAGTAGTTACAATTATATTGTCTTTATTAATAACATTACCAGATTCTACTTGTATAGTAACTTGTCCGCCACTACCTGCTGTAGTATTTTCGGTTATTAATCTACTGTGAACATAATCATCACTAGATTCAACTGGTTTTAAAGATATTCTATTAGTTAAACCATTTTTAGAAGTATGTAACTTACAAATTTGTTTTGATGCATTATAATATGTACCCGCAGTGACGGCAGTGGATAATGTGACTGTGCTTGATGTTACAGAAGATACTTCAACCGGAGTTTCATTACCCAACTTTATTTTTGATTGTGGAAATATTTCAAAACCAAATGAAGTATTTACGCCGGTGAGAGTAGTACCATTAACCGTAAATGAAGATCCTGACAAGGAAACTGAATCTAGTTTAACAGTACAAGAAAAACCACTATTTTTACTGAATGTTCTAACATTTTCCAATACCCCTTTACTTATTAAAGTTATTGTAGTAGTACTAGGAAGTGAAAAGTTACTTGACTTTATTAGTTCATTTGAATTAAATGAACCAGAAACTTGTTTTAGTCTAACTACAGAACCAACTATATCATGAACGAAACCAGTAGCTCCAGATATAGATCCAGTTATGAAATCACCAGCAGATATCCCAGCAACCGATGACAAAGTTAGTTTATCAAAAACAGATACATCAGTAACATACAATTTGTCACTTCCATTAAGACCCAAAGCTTTTGATATACCAATTTGATTACCATCTACATCAGATAATAATAAGTCATCATTAAAATTAACCGTCCCACTAGCATCTGATACATTTACATAAGAACCAATTTGTAGTATAGATCCCTCGTTGTTAATTGACTGTGTTTTTCTTGGTTTTGGTACTATTCTATATTGTTTCTTTTCATTTAGAACTTCAAAACCTTCTACAGATGCTTTACCTTCGGAAAGTTCTATAACAAAGTAATCCTTACCAATAATATATGTTGATACACCATCACCATATTCACCGACAGCCGAACTTGTAGCACCAGCAGGAATTTCATTTACAATAATCTTACCTTCAACGGTAACATCATTTAAATTATATATACCACCATTAGTTCCATTATTAAGAGCTTCTTTAATTTTAATTTGATATGGTCTTGTAGTAAAACTACCATGATTACTATAACTTCTTCTAGCTAAATTTCTCTCTAGTTCAGAATAAGCTGATTGCAATGCATCAGCTTGTTGGGTTATGTCACCATCTTCAAATCTTAATAATTCAATAAAATTAGAATTTTCAGAAATTAGAAGGTTTTGTTTTACTAATTTTAGTTCAAATTGTAATCTATCTGCTCCCGGCGATGCAAAATTACTTGCACCTGTAGAATTATCATATAATTTAGAATCTTCCTCGGAAGTAACAACACTTTCAATAACTTGAAGACCAACCTTATATGATGGTCTTATGGAATACTGTTCTAATATAATTTGTTGGGTTAAAACTTCGACAAAAAATCCTCTAATAAAATAAACACCAGAATTAATAGTAGCAGTAGATCCACTATAAGCAGTTGCATTTTGTACTGTAGTAACTGCTACAGCATTACCAGATGAATCCAAAAGAACTTCATTATTTTTAAATTCTTTTATCTGAACACCTTCCTCCTCAATACCACCGTAATTATAAGCAACATACAAAGTATTAGTATCTTTTTCAGAAAGAGTACTAGTTAATGTATTTGTGACTTCAGCTTTAACTCCAGAAGTAGCCCCAGTTAATACTTTTCCTTTTAGAGAACTAAGAGTTGACTCTACAGAAAATCCATTTACTATAGGTTGAATCAAAACAGCCTTAGCTAAAAGGTCATAATTTACGTTACCGGGGATAACAAGAGATCCATCCTTAAATATATGCTGACCAAATCTTTCAATTTGATTTTGCAAAATTGATTGAAGAGTATTTAATTCTCTTGTCTGAACTGAATATCCCGGTTTAAATAGTACTTTTTGATAATTTTTTGAACTATCAAAATCGTCAAAATACGGAGATATTTTAGTATTTGTTTCCTGCATTATTGTGAGCCTTCAGGGTGTTTTACTTTTTATTATTTATTTTAGAATTCTACTACTAATTTGACATCTTCAATTTGATCATTTGATCTATTTACTGCTTTTCTATTTTCAACATAGATAATATTACCACTATTTTTTTTAACTTCTGGAGTAGCATATCCATCAGTAAAATTTACACCAAATGATAAAGAATCTGCAGTTGCATCAGGTGTTCCTTCAATAGATGTTCCGCCGCCACCTGGTGTAAATGATATTTCATTATTCCCGCTAAAAGGAATATTTTTATATCTGAATGCAGTAGTTTGACTGCTATCAGCATCCAAGAATTCATTCTGATAATATCTTAAAACTTTAGAAACCGTATCATAGTGAATTACTCTTCCTATAGCACCCGTAGTAGCCTGTTTAATTATCTGACCAGCTTGAAAATCTCCAGTGGGAGCGCCAGTACCACTTGATGGAAATTTTATAGAAAAACAAGCTGTAGCAGTAGTTGTAGTTAAATCTGTTGACGACAAGTTTTGTGGGTCTGAAATCAAACCAAATCTTCTAAATTGAGAATTAACTGGAATATCTCCATCACCCTCTAAAAAGTCTAATGACTTATTGATCATAACTCTAAAACCACCAAGTTCTAAAGCAGGGTTTGATCCATGACCACCAGTCGGTCCAATCACAACATCAACTGTTATACCCAATGTTATTTTACTTCCTGTTCTTGATAATGCATCTGATTCTGAACTATAACCTTCAGTCAAGATAACTGTTCCTCTTGTATATCCAGTACCGACACTTTGTATAGATACCGTAGATACTGATCCAGAAGTTACAATAAACTTTGCTACAGCACCACTACCATCACCGAGTATTGGGCAAAAATATGTGCCATTAGTTATACTAGAACCTTTATTTGTCAGCACCAGTTGATTGATAGCACCATCAACAGCTGCTGCAGCAACTGATGAGTCAGTTTTAACTGGAATAAAATCTGAGGATACAAATCTAACATAATCGGAAATACTAATGGTATACATATATTTCCATATATATCCATCACCACCATCAGATTCAAAAGTTGTTTGAGTTCCAGTTGGTTCTACTGTTGATACTTTACCAGTAGTATTATCTGCATCAGTTCCATTAAAAATACACTTATATACCTTAAAATCACTATTAACTACATAAAATTGCGACTCATACAAACTAGTTTGTCCATTTAATGATGGGTTTACCTTAGAATAATTATCCCTATACATATCATATTTTACTCCAGTTTGCCAATTAATTCTTCTAACTACTTGAGAAAGATCTGCTCTATTGACTCTCTTCAAAGAAATCATATCATCATAAATTTCATTTAAATCATTAAATGAATCGTATGGTTCTGGTGGTGAGAATTCTGTAACAGAACTATTGGTACTATATCTCTCCAGCGTCCATGGTTGAGATCTTCCTGTAAATAAGTAAAGTTTACTTCTATATGCTTGGGCAGCTGCTGAAGCATCGTCTTCAGGAGTATTACTGGAATTATATGGTTCTTCCAATGATTCAATAAATTGTTCAGCTGCAAAAACCCTAAAATTATCAGTTACTAGTGAGGGCATTATTTTTCCTATTAATATTTGTACTGTTATTTATCATAGATAATCATCATGATTTTCAAAATATACCAATGTATACGTAGATGGATCATCAGTACCTGTTTCAATTTGTGCATTGTGAGATACAGCAGTTGTATTTCTGGCACCTCTAGTACATCCAGTAATAGTATTACTGGATACGGTCGTATATTCAATAACTTCACTATCAACAATTACACTAAATGTGTCATATCCAACTCCAGTATTTCTAACAGTAACTCCAGTAAATACACCTCCACTGAGAACTGGTTCGAGTACACAACCAGTTCCACCACCACCAGTTAGTTCTATAGTAGTTTCTGTATCATCATATCCAGAACCACCAGAAACAATTTCAACTTTTCTCACTTCTCCACTAGAAACAAATATATTGAACGATGCATTGGCGCCAGAGTGAGATGGTGCTGAAATTGTTATTGATGGAGAATTAGAAGATACTCCAGATGTGTTTGATAATGAAACCGTTTCAATACTTGCATTTATATTAGAAGCAAGTTTAGTCGCTTTAACAATACTAGATACATGAAGAGGTAGTTCTTTATAAATTGACCCAAATACGGTTGCGACTGCCTCTTGATTTACATAGATATTACTTCCTGGATTAGTAATATTAATTGTACTAGAATCTATTATATTTTCACCAGTAATCATATCAACCTTAGCAGTAGCTTGAATGCTAGTACCAGGACCTTTTGTGCGAATAATTACATTATTTTCATAGTATGCACCACCATTAGTCATAGTTAAACCAGTAACTTTACCACCAGAATAAGATACAGTAGCACCAAAATTTTCTGGAGAATTATCACTATATGATGCAGTTTCGATTACCGTTGGAGATAGTACAGAAGTCACAGTTCTTGGTCCTGATTCGCCAGAAATAGTAATCTTATCGTCAACTGATATTTCATTAAGTCTAGTAACAACTTCAACATCACTAGGAGCGCCACGAAAATCAATAAAAGATAATCTAGCACCGGTAACAGAACTCATAAAGACAATAGTATTATTATCAATATAGTAATCATATACAGGACTTTGAATATTACCATTCTTGGTAACAATAATTTGATTTTCTAGTTCTCTTGGTCTTTCAATGTGAGCGTTTGGATAATATGGAGAACTAGATTTCTGTAGTGGGAATTGGGTGCCAGATCCGCTAGAGATAGTATCCAATTTATCAAATGACCCAACAGATCGGATAGAAATTATATCATTTTGTTCAGGGGCGGTAGTAAAATTAATTCTACTTTTGATATCACCACTTAATGTATAATCATATCCAGATTCTAATAATTTACCATTTTTTGTTACTAAGATACTAGAATCACTCGAAACTCCATCATTGTCTATAGTACCAGATGGTACAAAATTTTCCATGGTTTCAAATAAGTTAAATATAGTTCTACTTCCATTAAATGGTGTATTAATTTCATCCAAAATACTGACGACACCATTAAATTTAATTGCAAATAGACTACCAGTAGTATGAGCAGCTGAAAGTGTTATGGTATTGTTATTAACCCATGTAAAATCAACATCGGAAATATTAACTTGATTGTTAGAATATACAATTAATGATTCTCTATCAGATCCAGTATACGATGAACCTAAAGTATAAGTATTGCCGGTAGTATTTGTTATACTTACTTCATCGTTTCCATACATTCTTATACAATATATATTATCTGTTGCGAGTGGAGCTGTGGTAAAAGTTACTAGTGATGCAGAAGCATTAATACTGTATTCATTACCTGGATTTAAAATAATTCCATTTTTTATTGTTAATATATCAGCATCTTCAGTAACATTTGCATTATTTAAATTTGCATTATTGTAAATAAGTCTAAAATCTGTTCTAGTCCCATCTGGGCAATTTTGCAATTCATCGAAAAGAGTTACTGTAGGATATTTTACAATAAAAATGCTTGTTGGTGGTACACCATCAGTATGGGTTAAATCAATTTTATTTCCACTAACAGTAAAGTCACCTTTATTAAAAAATCTTGGAGTTCCATCAGCATACACAACAACTTCATCATAATCAGATGATGCAATAGTTGTACCTAATGTATATCTCATTACACTACTTGACTGTGCAGATGAACTAGAAATACTAAGTTCTTCCGAACTATGTGTATAAAGTATAAATGTAGTTTCGGTAGTTTGTATAGCAGTAGTAAATGTTATTGTGCTACCACTAACTGTAAAATCTTCTGATGGGTTTTGAATTACACCATTTCTAAATACCATCAAATCATCTGCATTTGGGGGTGTGAATGCAGTACCACTGTCAGTTAAATTGTGGGTTGTTTGAGATCCATTGATACCGGTTAAGGAATCTAAAATAATATTTTGATTTAGTCCATTATATGAATAGTAAACATGAATGGTTTCAGAAAAATCTATAGCGTCACTAAATGTAATAAAACTACTATTTGTTATACTATAATCCGTACCAGGTTTTTGAAACACTCCATTTCTAACAACAAAAATATGATTTACCGATATTGGCGTTTGTAATAATCCACTTACTGTTAATGGAAAAGTTAACTCTGTATCATTAAAACATTGTGAAATATTAATTACTACATTTTTAGTATTAGCTGGAGTTAATTGTCGGTTAAAATATAACAATTGTATATTGTCACTAGATGTAGGAGCAGTAACATATGTTATTTTATTATTTGTTAATGATTGGGATGTAGAATCAGGTCTTAATAATTGATTATTTTTAATTGTAAAAACATCACCTACATTTTTTGTGTACTCAGGAACTCCATTCGTAGAAAGATTGAATATTGTTCTGGTGCCGTTTTGTTTGACATTTAATCTATCTAATATAGAACCCCGTTCATTACTAGTATTTGAGAGGTAATCACTAACAAAATCAATTATAGTACATTCGGTCGAAGCGGGATATGTATTAGAAAAGGTTATTGTAGAACCAGACACAGAATATTGATCATGATCCAATATCTGATTATTAATATTTACGACTAGACTCTCTTCACCATTTGATGGATTGTATGTGTATCCATCAACTGTTATATTAAATGTTGTTGTGCTATTATCTAAAGGTAATTTATCTATAACTTCCACATAACTACCAGAACTACTGGGAGTTGTGTATGAAAATTTAGTATTAAATCCTTCTACTCTAGTATTACTAACAGGAACCATTGTTCCACTAAGATTTTCCTTTCTAATCTCAACAATAGATTTTGGTTTTCTGACCGAATTAGATTCAAATACTTGAACAAATCTAGTCTTTTGACATGGAGTTAGTTTTTCAATTGTATTTTGATTAATAGTGGAACCCTGAATTCCTTGACATTGAACTGTCTCATTAATGTGCCAACCAAACACTTCACCAGCTGGAATACTCTCGGAAAATGTAATTACATTTCCAGATCGACTAAAATCTGTAAATAATTGTGATTGAGAAACACCAGTTCTGAATAGCAATAACTGACAATCACTAGTGATTGTTTGACCAGATGTAATGGTACGAGTAGTACCTGTACCGCCTGAAAGTGCTAACTTACTAAGATTATCATGTTTAACTGTTATTAGTTTTGAATCATAACCAAGTGATCCTGACAAAGTAAAAGTATTTCCTGCCACGGTAAGTGAATTTGGATCCTGAACAATTCCACCAATGGAAATTATAAATTTATCTATATTGCTATGTGATACTGGTATATTATTTTTTGTGATGGTAATGGATACTTGATCTTTAGTAACAATTTGAACATCCATTTTTTCAATTTCAGTATCAAAATGATAAAGAGTAATCTCATCATTATCATCAACCAAATAATTTGGTATATAAATTACCGGACCACTACCAACAGCAGATGAAACATCATAACTTATACTAGGTTCTTGATAAATTCCATTCCAAAAATTAAATGTTTTTAATGTTTCAGTTGATTTACCAGATGCATATACACTACTAATTTCTACAATAACTTCACCACTAATAAAATCATTATCATCAAAAAGTCTAACTAGTACTGAATTTGCCGTAATTTCAATAATTTGACCAATAGCTCCAGATTCTATTCCTATTATAAAATCATTTACTTCAAAACCTGGGTCTACTCCAATACTAGTACTAGGTAAGAAAATTCTAGTTTTTCCGCAGGATGCAAGTTTTAATTTGAGATCAAGTTTGCTGGAAATTACAGTAGTAAAAATTGCACTACTTTTAAAAACATCAAGTGGATTCCTGAAGAAAAATTTTCTTCGTTCAATTATTTTTTTACCAAACTGTCTAAATCCAGCTGGGTGCGTATTAATTTGTTGTTGAGATTTCCAGTCTTTTGTATCTCTAGACGATGTGATAGTGTATGACCAATCTTGGTAATAATTACTGTCAGTAATTTTTTGTAAACTATCACTTAATGTACCAGATATATTTGTTTCATTTGGTGGGAGATCAATAGTAGAACTAACTCTAGAATATGCTTTAGATCTACTAATTTTTTTTATCTTTCCATATATTTTATCATTGAGTCTGATAGTATCGCCATCCTTAAATTGTCCAACATTTTCATCAAATTCAATTGTAGATGAGTTTTGATCAAATGAAACTACGGTTGCCTCTATATTCACTGGAAATAATGCAGAGTTAGCTAAACCAGTAAGTTTTTGACCCACTATAATTTTTTTTCTTCTTATATTTGCTTTTAAAATAGCACCACTACCAACAATTCCATTGACGGGAGTCTTTACTGTAATAGTTGGTTCTTCTTTAAAATTAAGTCCACCATCAATGACTTTTACTGATGCAATAGATCCAATAGTAATTTTAGCTTCTAATACAGCAAGATTCTCTACACCATTAACCAACAACGTAATTGCATTATTATAATTACTACCACCATCCAAAACCTCAATACTAGATATTTCAAAATTATTAATTATTTTAGCGGTTGCGGGTATATTTACATAATGATTTACAACCCCATTTGATGTAAATGATTCTCCTGAAGAATTATAAGTTATTTTTTTAATTTTACCAATGGTGGTAGAGTATGTTTGAACTATTGCCTTACCATTCCCAGCAATAGTATCTAATGTACCCTTTTTAATAATTTTAGAAATTTTGGGTAATTTTTTATACCCAGAACCACCACTTGAAACTGAAACTTCTGCAAGCGGACCTGATGCACCATAAGATTTAGCAGTATATGAAAGTCCTATGGTTTCATAACCATTTGTTGTTTCTGGAGTTTTAATAGTAAATGAAAATGGTGTTACTTTTTCTACTCTTTGTATACCATAGTAATCTTTTGATTTATTAATTTCATATATTTTATCATTATTTACATGTAAATATAATCTATTAGGAATTTTTTCTGCATTTAATACTACAGTATTTGTAGGAGACTCTTCTAATGTAAAGAACTCATTTCTTTTTTCAATATCATATGTCAGTAAGAAATCTGCGGCCGCTGGTAGTTTTAAAGAATATGTATATTTAAAATTTAAATTAATTGCATAAAAAGATTTACCAGAGTAAGAATTAATATTTTGAAAACCAGATGTTATATTTTCTTCACTAATAGTTACATTAACATTAGATATATCAACAATATTACTTGTAGTTATATCTTGACCAAGATGGTTATCATGCAAATTAATATCAATCACACCATCGTGTTCATAGTTAAAATAAACAAAATCATTTATCGTTAAATTATGATTAATAGTACCTGTGGTAAATGTAGTTTCTAATAAATTTGAAGATTTTTGAATACTTGTAATTAATTTACCACCCACCTTAGATACTATAGCACTAAATCCAGATCCAGAAGTCAATTGATTGTCGGATATTAATCTATCACCAACTTTATAATTATCACCCTCGGATTCAACTAATACCGAATCTATAGAACCAGTTGTTATAAACGGTTTCATTACAACTTTGCTTGTATTACTATATTCTTTTGGATATTCATCATTATGATCTATCCCATCAAATTTAAACACTGGTACATCTGGGATATCTTTTTCAAATGATCTAGTAAATACAGATGGTATCTTATCAGAAGTTCTATTCTGACAATTCATATATTCATCATAGTCTGATGCAAATGAATCTCCGATAAAATAAGGAAATCCACTAAAATCTGAATCCGTTAATGAATTTGTAACGGAATCATATGATGTTGATGTTGTAAAATAACAATATCTACCCTCAGGAAATTCTGGAGTAATAGAAAATCTTCCATTATGTTCATCTAAATCATTATCATCACCTTCATTATATTCATAATCTTCAATAAATGAACCAATTGGGTAATTTGTAATTGAAGGGCCACCTACTCTGCTAATATAATATGTCGTACCATTATGAGTGTGAGTTATTTCATTACTACCAGAAGATGTTGTACTATATTTTAACTTATATCTAGATTTAGTTGATACATATGATGTTGAATCCGTTATAGGAATATTTCTTTCATCTAAAACTTTGTTACCCCCGTAAATAGGAATACCATCATATGATACACAAACAACTGGAGAATGTAATGGGATATAAGTTAATATTTCACTATCAGTAAAAGTATCCTGAGTTTTGCTAAGAGCAGTTTCTACTGCTTGAACAACGTCTGACGGCGCTTTTTCCAGTGTATACTTTGCTAGTAACTTATCAGTATTTTTGATCAAATAATATTGTTTTGTATCCAGATCTTTTGGAAAATCATTAATATAATCTATAAGTTTAAAATTATCATTATTGAGGGTTGATGGAGTGTCATCTGCATTATCATAGACATAACCACCATATGAATCAATTCTATCAAGTTTTTTGAGTTGTCTTACTAAATTAAATGTCCATTCTCTCAGTTTACATGTAATACTAGATTTAGTTTCTGTTGATAAAATTTGAATATTGGGAGAAGATATATAACCACTACCAGGATTTTTAATATTAAATCCAATAACATTACCATTTTGTATAATCGATTCCACAACAGCTCCTGTGCCAGCATCATTAGCAGTAATTACTACTTCCGGGGGTGTCAAATAATTTGAACCATTATTTACTAAAGCTATTGATGCAATTTTTCCATTTGATGTGAAAGCTATTGCTTCAGCACCATTGCCATTATCGATTGATACGGTTGGTGGATTACTAAAAGTTTTTTGTATTGTTCCAAAACCACTAATAAGATTTGTTGATTCAGTCAACTCGTTAAAATTTTGTTTGTCGAAGTTATACTTAGAAACTAATGGTCCAGAAAAATCAATAATTCTATTTGAATTGTAACTATATGGTACATCAATATACCATTCATTAACACCATCAACTTTTCCACCACCAGAAATTCTTATTGACGGTAATTCTACATATCCAGAACCAGATTTTTTAATAATAATATTATCTATAGTTCCATTGGTATAACTTATATCTAACTCAGCTTCGCTAAAATTTATAGGATTTCGTATATCGGATTGAATTTTAAATGATACATTTGATGTGCCGGTATAATAAGATGGAGAAATTGCATTAATGTTCATTAATGCATCTGATTTTGTAACATGTAATGTAAATTTATTATTGTTAAACTTTCTAACGTAGTATTCTTCATTGGATACTAATTTTTTAAAGTATTCGTTATTATCCTTTGTGGTAAATAAAACTTTTATTCCTGTTGTAAGACCATGATTGGACTTATGTATTCTGGAATTTGTTACATTAATACCATTAAAGTTACTAAATTCTAATTTAATTGATGGATTATTATTAATAATTTCAATTTTTGGTTTAGAACTAAATCCCGTTAAATTTGTAGTAGAAGACCAAGCATCATTTAATTTTGCAAAATTAAATGATTTAATAGAACCAGATATCAATATTAGATTGTAATTATGATCTAATTCTGTCGTATATCCAGTTAACTTCAAAATTGGTAATTTTGTATCATCTATACTATACCCATATCCATTACTGTCTTCAGAATATACAGATTTATAATCACCGCCGTCAGATATGTAAAATCTATTCACATATCCATAAGATATTGTATTTCCTTTATATGAATTAACTTGAATAGCATCAATATTAAGTCCAATAGATTGTTTAGTTTTTCTGCCGGATCCTATAGCTTGAGTATCGGAAATTAGTCCACTTTTTTTCCACCTAGTCAAAAGTTTTTGATTAGTAAATGCAATTTTCTTAAGATCACTACCAGATATTGTAGTGTCTAGGTTTACAATATTTTGCCACCACCTAGGCACACCTGTAGATGCAACATAAATGTAATCACCATAATCATACTGAGAATTAAATGCAACTAGAGATTTGTATGATGGAAAGTTATTTTCAATATTATTATTTTTAGTAGTACTATAATTAACATTTTTTACAATAGATTCTCTAGTCCAATTATAATTAGTTCCAAGTAAAAGTGATAATCTATCAGATATTTCACTTGTAGTAAAACTATACGCATCTACATTTGGACTATCATACTTTGCAAATTCATACTTATCTAATGTATGAAGAGAACCGCCATCTTCAATATAAATTTCTCCCGGAAGCGCTAATAATTCAAATCTAGGATTTACCAAAGATGAATCATTATAATCAATATAAAGAGTATGATCTAGTCTATTTTTACCCACATATTCCCACTCAACAGGAGTTGCATTAACAATAGTACCATCATATGCTTTACCTTCAGTATGTACTGGAGCTGTAGTTCCTGACATGCCCGTATTTTTGGCTACATAATAATTATCCCCACTATAAACATATTGTTCAATATTATAATTTATTCCCGTTTGCCATTCATCAGAATATTTTAATCTTGCGACAGAAACTACAGTATCCTTAATAGAAAGATTAAAAGTTCTTTTGGAAGATTGTCCAATATCAGTCAGATATTCGCACCCAAAAAACTGATTAGATGATCTATTTTTATAAAAAATTTCTTTTCCATTAACATGGAAAATACCATTTGTAATTGGAAATCTTGTTGCTTCATCTACAGTTACAACAAAGTTAGTTGTTGATGATGATATGTTAGATTCAGATAACGTAATTACAGTAGATGGAGGTAAGAATAGTTTATTAATGTCACTATTAGTAGTGACATCAAGTACAAATATATTATTAATTACAGGAGTACTATTATCTATTTCAATATTAACACCATCAACACCAAAAATTTTATCTTGATCCTGTTTAAAATTAACTACATTTGGTAATGAATTATTAGTTAAACTATATCCATCTAATAATCTAACTTTAGCTGATTTTGTCTCGCCGATTTTAGAATTAGAAGTCTTAAATGTATATTCTTTTGGAAATTCTATATTTTGGTTTTCGCCAATAACATCAGCACCATTTCTGCTAATAGTTGGCTTTATGTAAGATTGCGAAATAAAAGCTCTGGGTTTTTCTATAGTATCAGAGTAAATTTCTTCATTTGGTAAAAAATATCCTACAATATCATATAAAATAAGTTCATCTGTAGATGCATCATAATATTCTACTCTACCAGAACCAGTACCAGTAACATTCCTTACTATCTGATCTTCAGAAAAAGCTCTAGGTCGTATTCTGTGATTAATAGCACCTTCATAATTTGCACCTTCATCAACTACATCAATACCGTCAATAGTTCCGGCGGAATTAATACTAGTTACATTAATTACTGCAGATTTATTTTTTATTAATTTTGTAGTGGTATTAAGTGATCCTGTTCCATTACCTATTATATCAATCACCGGAGAATTTATTAAAACTCCACCACTAGTCCTATTATCATATTCAACACCACCATTTATAATAGTAACATCTTCAAGACGAACTTTTCCAAAAGAATTATTAATATTTAAAATTGCATCTTTGCCACGTGGTTTAAATTTAATATTAATTTTTCTGTCATTAAATAAAATTTTAAACAGAATTCTATGACTGTTTAAACTACCCTTGGAAGAATAAAAAGACTTTATATTTTTTATAAAGGATGATAAATCTAAATTTTCATCAAGAACTTCTGGTATTAATGGTGCAAGTTCAGATTTTATTTTTTGTAAAAATTCTTCAGTGAAATCATATGCAATATTTCTAACTAAAGAAGTTTTATCATGTTCTGATGCTACAGAATTTTCTAATTTAATTTCAGATATAACTTTTTTATTAAGTACTAACGAAGAAGTTCCTCTTATACAGTCTAAGAATTGAGAATTATTTTTAGACTTATAAAATATAAACTCATCATTTATTTTAATATATCCGTTTTTATCAGGAAAACCTTTAGTACTTTCTACGTTTATAGTAGTTAATGTTTTACTAATATTACTAGTTTCATTTAATTTTACATATTTTACAAGTTTATCTTTTCTATAGTAACCAACATTATAATAATCAATTAGATTTGAAGCTACATCAAGTGAATTATACTTATTTTCCTGAGACTCATAGTAAGAGGAAATAAATTCTATAAATTTACTGTTATTTTCTCGTACAAAACTAGGAAATTGATTTTCAACTAGAATTGATACATTTGAAGTTTTTTCTTCTAAATATTTCATGAGCAGGAATATGGATTTGTTTCTGGTGTGAAGTCTTCTATACTAGTAAAGTCATTTGGATCAGTATCTGGTACTGGAGGTAAAACTGTAGTAGGCGGTACAATCGGTGAAACAACTAGTGATCCTCCTGGCGAAGATATTAATGTGTCTGTTTCAGGAGCAGTTAAGTCTCCGGTAGATGGTGGAAAAGTGTTGATATTAGGTATAATTGGCACATCAGGACCTAAGATATTTTCTCTATCACCTATACCAATAACATCATCTAATGTAGAAACGTCATTAGTTTCAAAACTGGGAACAATATTATTACCAAATACAATATCTAAAACTTCTGGCGCCACAATTATATTTATTGGTTCTTCTTGACATGGTTGTATAACATATTCCAAGCTCCCGGTGGATGGATCTACAGTACCAACTTCTTTAATTACATTACCATTCGTAGTTATAAGATATAGTTTATTATCACTTTCGCATCCAGTAAATGCTGCTAAATGAACAGGCAAAGAAATATTTCTATGACAAAATGGTTCAGAAAGTACATAGTAATCTCCTGTAACGCCAGTATTTAATGATGTATAAAAATCAGTGTAATATATTTTCTCAAGTCCTTGGATTAAATTAACCGGTTGACTTAGATAAATTGGTACTGAAACAAACTTAATTGCAGGATCTAATGATTTTAGACCACATCGTAAAGAAAGATCAGAGTATTCACCACCAAAATTACGGAAAGATAGTTTAGAAATATAGTCTTGTATATATTCATTGATTAAAGATTTAAGTTCTGATTCTAAATTTTTTGTTTTTGATTTATCATATATTATATTTGGATTAGCAACTATAGTAATGTTAATCGGATCTTTTATTTCTACTTCAATAGATCCAACTTTATACTCTCTTAGTTCAGATATAATTCTACGTTTTTCTGCAAAACTAACAGTTTCTCCAACGAGTGGTTTAATAGTTATAATAACTTTACCAAATTGTGGAGGTATTAACGACTCACCACCAACAACTTTGACTAAATCAGTATTTGGATATATTTGTTTTATTAGTGATTCATAATCAGAAAGAGTAACAGCTCTTTCCTGTGATGCATAATATCTTGGTGCTCTAAATTTTATTGATTGTACACTTTCGTATTCACTACCACCATCAGAATATTTGTCTTTATATACAGGAGTAATACCAGAATACGAAATTGAAGTAACAACATCACTATCATTTTTTGACTCTATAGATCCTGTTATTTTGATATTACCACTACTAGTATTAATATTATTCGATTTAGATCCTGAAGAAACTATATAATCAAGTTTTACAATTTCTCCATCATTAAGTTTTCTTCCAATTACATCATCACCAAAAATTACTTCATATTTTTGATCTTGCACTTCTTCGACAAAGAAAATTTCATCTGAATTAGATACATTTACGATAGTATTTTTTTTAGTATATTCTTTTACGACATTATTTGTTGGATCAGTAATTACATAAGCTTTAATTGTATTTGAGTCAACAAAATTATTTGGTATAAAAAATCTTTGATTTTCATTAGATGTATCTACAGTATAGAAAATAGAGAACTCTGTTCCTTCATATAATTCTACATCTTTAATAGTTACACTAGTTTTTCCAAAACTATCAATTTCTATATCATTTCTTACTAAAAATGTAAATGTTTCGCCACCCGGTGATGCAGAAAGAACATTACCTTTTTTTAATGTAACGTATCTACTATCACTAGGTAAAGGATTACTAGAGTTGCCAATAGTAAGATCTATAGTTAATTTAGCTGACCTGTAAGAATTTGATCTATATCCTAGTCTTTTTGCAATAGATACTACGTTATCTCTAAGAACAGCAGTATCAAGATTTAACTCATTTGCTGCCATATTTACATTATATGAAGTATATAATGTATTATAAGCCAGTATATCAATTAACATTGAAAGGTTTGACCCTTCAAAATCATATCCAGTAAAACTATTTTGTGTTTTTATATAGTTCTTTATAGAACTTTTTATCTGCTCAAATTCTAAAGCAGATACTACAGGTAATTCCATTTAATTAACTTTCTCTGACTAGTACAAATGACAAGTTCTGTAAAGCTGGAGGTAATCCAACTATAAGATATTCTATATAAACATCAAAATTATTAGAGTCGGGTTCAACATCAACTTCAATTGCTGATAATGAAATTCTAGGTTCTTCAGCAAGTAACACCCGTTCTATCTCTGATATTAAAGCATTTGCAGATACTTTTGTATGTAACTCAAATAAGTGAGAAGTTACATCTGTACCTAATAATGGATTAAACAATCTTTCATTAACTCCAGTTAAAACTAAGTTTTTTACTGATTGTTTAATTGCTTCCTCGTTTTTTAAAACTACAATATCATTGGTGATAGGATTTAGACTAAAATTAAAGCTAATATCTTTAAATGACCGGGAAACTTTTCCCAGATATTTATTATCTAAAGATCTCCTATTGGTTGTAGAACCAAGATATTGAGCCATTAATCCAGAGTATTAGTGTATACTATATATGTTAGTTTTACTGTACTTTTTTTATTTTTTCACAATTCCGTAAATCTAACTTATTTACACTCTTCAAGTAAATATCAGATTTGGGATTTGTTATTAAAACAACTGTACCAAATTGTTCATACATGATAGATGGAATATATTCTGGATTTGGTGAATTTGCCATTTTTAATAATTCGATTAAGTTAATTAGTTTCTGTTTCTGTTTGCCAAAAATATTCATCTGTTTGACCAAGACGACCCCACTTGATCCCATTTTCAACTTGATAGTATTTTGTTGAAACTTTAAAATCAGGAGTTTTTGGAGTTTCCGGTGTAATAGAAAGATCATAAATTCTCATTCTATTATTTGGATATAGTGCAAACTGTCCATTTTCTAACAAAACACAGTTATGAGACTTATGTTCATCAGGAACTTCACTTACATTAGTGTCAATAGAGTCAATATCAAAATGAAAGTTGTCTAGTGTGAACAAATATTCACCACTCACCGAACCGAAGTTACGAGTTCGTAATTCAATATCCATAGAAGCAATAAATTGTTTTTGAATTGCTACAATACCATAATCCATGCAATTCCAAAATTGTAGGTTAGGAAGGTCTAGATCGGGTTCAGGAGTCGCTGGGCGGTCCAGGAATGCACTGATTGGTAATTTATCATACATTGCCCCATATTCTGGTAAATAGGTCTCAAAATAAAAAGCACGTCCAGGTATACTTTTAGCAGATACCCAAACGCCCTCAACAAATTCGCCAAAACCAGTCTGATGATCAGTAAGATATTCTTTCCTTACATACACCTTTTTTGCTGGTAAATTGACGACTAGACTCACTTTCCTTGACCCCTATATGCTTTTTGTTTGCCGTTACGACTAGTTGCAGACATTTTAGTATTTGTACTACGTCCCTGACGAGTCATTTTTGGCGCGCCAGCAACCCAACCATCTTTTGTCAAACTACCTTTTGATTTAGCCATAATTGTTTTATCAAACTGATGTTATTATACTATACTGATGATCACAGGTCAAGTAATAATGACATTAGGAGACCCCGTAATTCTAATGTGACCACAACTATCAAAAGATCCAACTGTAGTAGTAGGACTACCCTGAATAATTACATTTGGTCTTCTTGTTGTAGTGACAGCAAAATGAGTTGGTTTTGAATCATGGGGAGCAACAATATCACCAGCAGTTGCTGCTGGTCTTCCATTCACATAAGTTCTTAAAGCTTTGCATCCAATAACAGGAGCTCCATCGGAGTTGATATCTCCAAATCTTACTTGTAGTGACATTAGTTCTCCTTAAGACTATAAATCCAATGTTGAGATACACTGAATCCCTTCTCATAACTACTTATAACAGAAATTTTTGGAGTTGACTGAGATCCTGTTAAAATAGTATCATCTGGATTACTTTCTGAATTAGTTCCAAACACTTCTATAACACCAGTACCACTACCTTTACCAGTTGCAATAAAAACATCACCAATGGATGGAGTATCGCCAGAACCATATAATGTCCAATCAGTATTCCCAAGAATAACAATTTTATATTTTGTACCTTTCCTCATTTCTGGAGCAGTAATAGTCTTTAGAAACACTGGAGAACTACCTACAGCTCCTCTTACAATATTATCAAATGAATTATCTGTTTTTGAACCATAATAAATTATTTCTTCGCCGGAATAAGTAAAGAATGGTGAATTGTTACCACCTTCATCAGTTTGTATTTTTTTAGTATACTTTGGAATAATTAAATATCCAGAAGAAAGAAAACCTACAGTACTACTAACTTTTATGCTAGTACTAACACTCGTGACATCTTCAGTAATTGTTGTGTTTATTGGTGAATCCATATATGGATTACCTAAATTTTGTAATGTTTCTCCAATAAGATCAGTAAGTTCATTGAGTCTAAACCAAAATAGTTTATAATAATCCATTTGATAACTTACATTTGGTTCCCATAAAACTTTTGGATATGATGATACAGTAGGATTACTGATGTCATCATCACTATTACGATCTTTGTAATCTAAATCTCTCAAAATAGGCGGTAATGAACTATTAGTTGACTCATAATATGCACCACTACCCATTGATTCCGATCTCTCCCCGACATAAATGTTGTCCGCCGTACTTTTTGGACTGGGTGACTTCCAGGCTACACTATAATTACACCCAGACCCAGAAGTACCTGGTGTTGGAGCAACATATCCAAAATCGCCAGGATCTCCTCCCGACCCAGGTGAACTGGCGGTTCCAATAACAAGATTATTTGTTTTTAATGAAGAGAGACTGCCAAGAGAGGTAGTAATATCGGTTACATAATTATCAGAATTTTTGTTTATATTAATGTTTATAGTTGCAGCTGCAACACCAGGTACAGTTACATCAAAAGGAATAGGAGAAGATTCAGAATTTGTCCAACATGGTTTTGAACGAAAAACTAATTTTGGTTGATTAACCGTAGTTCCTGGATCTAGGTCTAGATTTGGACTCATATAACGATCATCTGAAATAATAAGATCCTCAACGTAATATTTTACTCTATCCATTGCCGGAGGAATGTCCCTGTAAGAGTAAGCAATGTTTTCTATACCAGAATCATCAGATCCTTCTACGGAAGGTGGAAGATTATCAATATTTGTTATGACGGGAACTACATTATTAGTCTTCTTTGTGGCTTCTTTTACACGATTTACTACGGAATCTTTATCATTAATGAGTTTATTATAATATTCTTCACTCAAAAATGAAGAATTTGATAAAGATTTTTCAACAACTTCCGTAAATCTATCCTTTACAGAGTCAATTGTATTGTAACCTTGAGGTTTTTCCGCATTTTTTGCACTTTGAAATTTTAAAATACACTCATCATTGATTGCATCGACGATTGATACTGATGCCTCATCGAGAATATCAAGTTCCTGAAATGGATCGTAAGACTTAAAGTAATCTAGTTGAATAGAATCTCTACAAACATCATCATAAGTTGATGCAGCTTTCTTAGAACCTATATTAGATATTACATATGAATTAATTTTTTGATATAAAGTAATAATATTCTTATCTTGATTATAAAGTTCCAGAAAATAATAAAACTTATCTCTAGATATTGGTGCTAATGTCAAAGCTAAGTATATGGCACTAATTTTATATGCAGTTTCATTCTTAGGAGAGAACATTAGATACTCATTAGTATCTTTAGTGTCATTATTCCATGCAATAGTACCTAATATGAATTCACCATTTGCATCAGAATCTACCTCAGGAGTACATTTATTATTTGATGTATAAAATATTGGTGTATATTTGATTTCTTTTCTATCTTTACTATTATAAACTCCGACAATTGCAGAACGATTTACAATTCCCTTACCCGCTCTTACAATAATAGAGATATCATTTGATGTATATTCAGTATCTACAGAAAAATTAGATCCACTGCCATTAAGTGTTGCATAACATAGTGTATGAACACTTACTCGATTGACTGCTGCATCAGCAAATTTTATAATTTTTACTTTACTATCACTAACTGGTTTGTTGATGTAAATAATTCGATTTGTGTTATCAACTCCAGTAATGTATGTACCATCACTAATACCATCACCAAAAACTTCCATTCCCGATACTAGATCATTAGTTGCATTTAAATGTAACCAACCTTTAGTACGATTAAAATCTGCATTTGTGCCACCAGTTGTAGAAATAAATTTTGATTCAGTAACTCTAGTTTCTTCAATTCCTTGTTTAGACTTACTTGATACTGATCTTTTTAAAGCTACGTCAACAACATAATTAATAATATTTGTAATTTGATGTCCATTAATTGTATCACCAATACTTAATAACTTAGTTGTAGAACCAGTATTAGAAGTACTCGAAGGATTTGTATAACCAAATTTTATATTCCAATCACGTATGAATGTATTTGTACCATCACTACTCACAAACCACACCAGAAAAGTTGTAGGATTGACTAATTTTATTTTAGAAACACTTATATCTTTTCGTATACCTGATGCTGTTTTACCACCAGTGACAGTAATATTCAGATCATTTTGTGATGCTAAGTTCACACCTGTGATTGTAACCAAATAATGTTTTCTTGATAACGAATTGTCTTTACCACCAAGATCTGCAACTGATTGTGGAGTAACTGTTACACTAGAATTTGATGATGTTAAACTATTTGTTACATTTGCAGGATCATCAAATACATGTTGAATATCAGAATTCTTATTTGTACTTGAAGTTGTTACATTTTCTGGTTGATAATTGAAGAAAATTGAATTATCATCTGTACCACCCTGATAAATTATTGGACTGCCAATTTTAGATTCAAGAAAATTTGCATCATTTGACACGTTAGCTGGTGGAGTTCCTGTAATTGAAAGATTTCCTTTTGAATCGAATGATGCATTACCAGAGGTTACATTAATAACAACTTTAGCATTTATATCACTACCAGCACCATCGTAAAAATTAATTCTAGTTCCGCTACTAACAACATCAAATCCACCTTGATTGTCAATAACGTCCATTGCATAATCACCTACTGGTAAGGTAACTGTCTGACTTGAACTACCCTTCTCTCCAGTTTGTTGGAATGTAACACCACTTCCATTCCAAGTTAATGTATTAACTGCAACACCAGCAGTGTTTGGATTATCATCCCATTCAAAATCAAATTTAATTGTTGATTCTACATTATTTGGTACTCCTGCATCACCAACAATTTTACCAGTCGTTGCATCAATATTTAACTTACGATAAACCCAATCACCATCACTATCAGTATCAACCCAATAAATTTCACTTTGAGTCTTGTCTAATGTAAAACTTGTATTAAATGTATTTGATGCCGCAAATGGAGTATATGTTGTGGAAGTTGATCCACCATTTGGAGCTGCACAACCGCATGTTTTTGTTTCTTCTATAAACCCACCAACTGTTCTTGGTTTTAATGTATGACTTGTAGGCCAGTTATAAACATGTTGAAAATATTCTTCATCATAGGTAATGAATGGTCTAATTTCTTTTTCATACCTAGGTATTCTAGATTTGCTTTTACTTTCACCTTCAGTATCTTGATCGTAAAAGTATTCACTACTTAAAATATTACTTAACTGAGTTGATGTATCTCCATCAACATAATCATCAATGTCATTAACATAATTGTAACGCATGTATAAAGGTTCACGCTCATGAAATGTTGCGTTCTTTATATCATTGCCGTATGAGTCTGTGCCAGAAAAAGAGCTTTGTGTACCATTACCAACTTCAAATTGATTATATCGTACAATCGACATGGTTGTCGTAGTGCCAGGTGCTGTTTCACTTTCACAATCTGTCCCATCTTGAGATGTAAATGATAACGTTCGAGTCTTAAATGACTCTGTTGGTTTTGCATTATTAATTTTTGTCTTGTCTTGTTTCGCCATGATTCAATCGAAATTCGCGTGCTGAACTATTCGCCTATCTTATGTAGGCGAAGGCCCGGAATGCCATTGTAGTCATGATACTCCCATTCTAATACGTCTCCTTCTCCCCATTGAAGTTCATCGATGAGTGATGGAGGGATTGTTATGAAGTAATCTTCAGTATCTGAGTCATACTGAACTTCTGTACTGTATTCATTGATATTCATTTGATTGGTATTACAATTCTTCAGTATATATCAGAGTTATTCCCAATCTTGCAATGTTGGGTGATATTTCAGATACTCCCAAAATGTCATCTTGAGTTCCCTCTGAGTCATCCCACAATGTCTTGCAGCTTCTGGGAGATTCATTGTTGCATGATATAACCCTTCATGTGCTTCACGAACATTCTCTGGAGTGGTCTTCTTGGGAACTTCTACGAGTTCTTTTTTATTTACTTGAAGTAGACTCATAGGGGATTTTTGGCTGGGAAAATTTTTTTAATTCAGAGTGTTATCGAGAGGTCGAATCTGGTCCGTTATAGATTAGGGTAGTTAGGGGTTTTCGCCCCCATACCATAGGGGCCAGTGCCCCGTTAGCATCTTGTTAGCACATCACATGGCCTTAGAGCACTTGTTGCCAGACTTGACCGAAGCAGCACCAGGGACACTGCCGTGCTGGAAGGCACCTTTAGGTGCGGCGTTTGCCCAACCACGTTTGCCGGTGAGTGCCTTGACGCCACGACGTGAGGGGCGGAGCACTGTAACCTTAACTTTCTTGCCGTCTGCCTGTAGGGCGGTGGCAATGTCGAGCAGGTTCTGAGTGGCGGATGTCATGTGAGTTTGTTTGTATGTGGCTATTGTACAGGGTCAGCGGTCAGGTGTCAACCTCAGACCAGCAACTCAAGAGCAGGCGTAGCAGCATCGATTGTCTCGTCGGCATAGACTCTCACCCAACGGATCGGATCACCAGCAGTCAAACGCCAGATCATCATGTCGCCATCCTCTCCCCCTGCCCTCCACTGTCGGCAGATCTCGTAAGCGTGTGAGATGTTGATGGCGTAGTCAGCACCTGCCTCATCGAAGCATCCCCAGGCGTTAGGTTGGACAGCGAAGGTTGGCAGAGTCATGTGGGTTTGTTTCGTATGTGGCTATTGTAGGCCATAGCCCCTCCCTTAGGAAGGGCCGTTGTGACAGTTTAGAAATCGATCTCGTCTGATCGTCCATAAGCAGCAAGTCCTGTAGTCTGGTCTGGCATAGCACCTAGTTGTTGCAGCATGCTGAGGTCCTCCAAACGTGTCAGCAGTTCGCTGGTGTTGGTGGCGTCACGAAGCAGGGCGATGAGTTGTTCTTTGTTCATGGTGTTGTGTGAGTGAGTGGGTGGATGAGTAAGGATTAGAAATTATCGTCATAATCGTTCTCTCTGATGTCATCTTCGGAGAGTTTGGTGGGTTCATCGTCCCATCGTGGTTCCTCTTGTAGGAACACATCTGCACAGTCTAAGTATGCAATCTCGTTGAATTCGTCGTTCATGATTTCTAAGAGTTGTTTGTCTGTTTGGAGAGCGATTGTACAGGGGTCAGTATACATCATGCAAGACGCATACCAGAACGAAACTCAGTAGTGAAAAACTCTGTACCGTTCCACAATCTGATGAACCACTCAAAGTTTTTCTGGAATACACCCTCTCCAGTGACACCGTGTTCTGACAGAATTGCATTCAAACGTGATTTAGTGGTGTTTGACTGATAACCCCCATCATACAGTTTGATCGAATCATCGGTGATTTCTGCAATCAGATTGTTGTGAAGATAGACAGAGGAGACACCCTCAACGGTCTCAACGCGAGTGTTTGCAGTTCTCCAGTCTGTACCCTCTGAAATTGCGTTGTTCATCTGGGTTTCGATCTTACGCATGGTTGGTCTCCGTTTGGTTGATGTAGCTACAATACACGATTTTGAGGTCAGTGACGAAACCGTGTGACACTAGTCTGACTGTCACAGACCGTTCAGGTAGTCTGCGAGTTCCTCATCATACTGTTCTTTGGTCTCAAAGGTCCTCCCATGGATGACACAAGGAAACGTCTTCTCAAGACCTGCAGACGCGACCATCTCGCAGTCTTGACGATCGTAACCCATCTCAACGAGTTGGTTGACGTAGGGGTTGTTTGATTTCATGAGAACAATTCAGTGATTTTTGATTGGACAGAATAAGACAATTCGGTCTCAGTCTCTCCATGATCTTGATAGTCGGCCATCGCATCATAGATCGCATTCCACTCATCTTCAGTGAAAAACTCTTTGATG
>Ga0181401_1000111_pt1 | contig 30385 bp, 45 predicted proteins | sample 24SPOviralmetaG_FD_130130 | JGI IMG/M metagenome (GOLD analysis project Ga0181401, IMG submission 130130) | Marine viral communities from the oligotrophic San Pedro Time Series (SPOT) site, San Pedro Channel, CA, USA - 24 SPOT_SRF_2011-07-20 | ecosystem: Environmental > Aquatic > Marine > Strait...
AGAAATTTTCTACCCTTAAGTTTGCTAAGTAAGACCAAGAAAGTCTTGGCTAGGGTAAAACCTAAAAAATTATTTAAGTAATGATGAATATTTTTTTGTACAAAACTTAGCAATGATGGTGGGAGACAGCCACAATTACTTAACTGTAATTTAAGAGGTTGCTTAGGGGCGTAAGCCCCTTTCCACAAGAAAGGTAATATGATAAAACAGGGAAATTGTTTAGAACTTTTAAAAGAATTAGATGATGATAGTATTGACTTGACTATTACAAGTCCACCATACAACATGAATCTAAGGATCAGATATGGTAAATATTTGTTTAGATCCGAGGAAAGCAGCATTTCAACTAAGTACAAGACATCTTTTGATGACAAATTGACTATGGATGAGTATTATGAGTTCCATTTAAGTGTTTTAAAAGAGCTTTTAAGAGTTTCTGACTTAGTTTTTTACAATGTGCAGTTCTTAACAGGCAACAAACGAGCTATATGGCGTATTATGGGCGAATTAAACGAATATCTCAAAGAAGTTGTTATTTGGAATAAAGTTATAAGTCAACCAGCTATGCAACCACAGGTTATGAACTCTCAGTTTGAAAACATTTTAATCTTTGACAAAAACAATGCTATATCAAGACAATTTGTAAATGCACCATTTGATCGTGGAACTTTGCCAAATGTTTGGGACATAAGACGAGAGAAAAGTTACGACAAGAAACATAAAGCAACATTTCCAAAAGAATTAGTAGAGAAGATCTTAGATAACTTCGCGCACCCATATGAAGATCAAACAGTATTAGATCCTTTTATGGGTTTGGGTACTACAGGTGTAGTTGCACAAGAAAAAAATATGAAGTTTGTAGGATTTGAATTAGACGACTATTATTTTAATGTAGCGAAAAAGAGGTTAAATGAAACTATTTAATGGGGACTGCTTAGAAGTTATGCAGGATATACCAGATAGTTCTGTTGATTTGATTATTACTTCTCCACCCTATGAGGATATTTCTGGAGCAGGTTATCAAGCTAACAAAAAAGATATATTATTTCTTAAACTATATTCTGAGTTCTTAGATAAAGTTTTTACCCATTATGAAAGAATACTAAAAGATGGTGGGCAATTATTCTTTAACATAAAAAGTAAAACTGCAAACAAGACATTGAGATCTCCACATTGGTTAGAATTTACAGATGCTTTTCAAAAATTAGATTTTAAAAGTTATATTATTTGGAAATATGCAGGAAGTTTTGATAGCACTAAAGCTAGGTTTCATTTAGATTATGAAATTATTTACCATTTATCAAAAGGAGATAATATTTACCTCAACACTGATTGTGGTATTGATGATCCGTTAACTTCTGTATGGTATGTACCACACAATATACCAAAAGCAGAAAGGGTACACCCAACACAAATGCCTATAGCACTAGCAGAAAGAATATTAACTATTGCTTCTAAAGAGGGAAATACAGTATTAGATAATTTTATGGGTAGTGGAACAACAGGTGTTGCTTCTAAAAAATTTGATTTAGACTTTATCGGCATTGAATTAGATGAAAATAATTTTAAATTAGCAGAAAAGAGAATAAATGAAGTTTGAAAAAAACAATAACTTTTACGAACTATATTTAGGTAACTGCATTTATATGATGAAGTTACTTCGTCCTAATTCTTACGACATGATATTTGCTGATCTTCCTTACGGCACAACAAATTGTAAATGGGATGAAGTGATACCTTTTGACAAACTGTGGGAAGCAATTGATTATTGTACAAAAGACGACTCAGCAATAGTTCTTACAGCCTCACAACCCTTTACTAGTGCATTGGTTTCAAGTAACTACGAGTGGTTTAGACATGAGTGGGTGTATCAAAAGACAGGTGCAAGTAACTTTGCTCAGGCCAAATATGCACCTATGAAAGAGCATGAAAGTGTTTTAGTGTTTAGTAAAAAGAAACCAAAGTATTATCCAATCAAAGAGGAAAGAAAAGGTAGTGGGTTAGCTAGATCTAAATATGCTTACAGTGATAAATCTAGAAAAGCAGTTGGTGAGTTCATGGGGCAAGGAATCAATGAGGGAACACATGATACTAAAAAAGACGCAGGAAATGATGAGTTAAGATATCCTAGCTCAGTGCAGCTCTTTAATAATCGTGCAAAAGGTGATCGTGGATTACACCCAACACAGAAACCAGTTGCTTTGTTAGAGTATTTAATTCAAACTTACACACAAGAAAATGAAAAAGTTTTAGATATGGTAATGGGTAGCGCTACAACAGGGGTTGCTTGTATTAATACACACAGATCGTTTACAGGTATAGAACTAGATCCAGAAATCTATACAACTGCAAAAGATAGAATTGAAAATGCTTTACAACAGTGATTGTTTAGATGTTTTGCCAACTGTGGCAGACAATTCAATAGACTTAATAATTGTTGATCTCCCATATAAAGAAACAGGGAACAAGTGGGACAACAAACTTATAGACACAGCTTTACTTTTTGATCATCACAGAAGAATACTAAAAGAGGGTGGGTGTATAGCTATGCACTCAACTATGAAATTTGCACAAGAACTTATACGAAATGGTCAAGATTTATATAAATATGACATAGTTTGGGAAAAAGATAATGGAACAAATTTTGTCAGTGCTAAATGGCAGCCGATAAGAATACATGAATATGTTTTAATATTCGGTAAAGGTAGAGTGACTTACGGAAAATCAACTCCGATGAAATATAATCCACAATTTACTCAGGGAGATCCTTATGAGCAATATTCAGGAAAAAGCAGTGAAAACTGGAAAGGTGCTCCGTTAAAAAGAACTCTCACAAAGAACGATGGTTATAGATACCCTAAGACAATACAGAAGTTTAAAAGAGACAGAGGACTGCACCCTACACAAAAACCAGTAGCTCTGGCTGAATTTTTGATCAAGAGTTTCACTGATCCTAATGATGTAGTATTAGATTATTGCATGGGATCAGGAACAAATGGTGTTGCTGCAATTACTAATGAAAGAAATTTTATAGGCGTAGAAAAAGAAAAGAAGTATTTCGATATAGCAAGAGAAAGGATAATGAATGTCAAAAATAAAACTTCCTGATAGTTTTATTCACCCAAGATCAAACCAGCCTGCAAAAGGTCACGCAGGAAGGATGGCAGAAGTGAAGTTCTATCATATATTTAAACAGTACATAGATAAAAATGTGCGTTGGGCTACAAGAGACGAAAACATTTACAAAAAGTTTGATATTGCCTCATCAATTAAAGATTATGGCAAAATGGACATCAAAGCTGAGAAAGACGCTTTATCAGATGGTACAGTGTGGATCGAGTATCAAAATGGTGATGGTAAACCAGGTTGGATCTATGGCGAGGCAGATTATATAGTCTTTGATCTTTACTGGAGATATGTAGCGATAGATAGAATATGGTTGCAGGTGATTACTGATAAGTTAACTAAAGGTAAAGTTTATACAGAACAATTTCAGGTATATAACAAGTATGTTTACAAGAGTCAGGCATTGTATAATCCTTATCGTAGACAAGGCAGAAAAGATATCTTAACTAAAATTAAAACTGAAGATGTTCTTGATCGTATGTCTTGGGCAATACCAATACCTAAAGAATTTCATACACAAGATTACCGAACAAATAGCTAGTACTAATAGCTTATAAAGAGAAATGCCCCTCTTTCGAGGGGCTTTCTTATGGACTTTCTACCTTATGAGAGAGTTGTAGAATTAACTGATCTCCAGTATAAAACGAGATTGAAAATATGTCCTAATGATAAGTCAAATATTGTAAGACCAAAAATGTAAAAACGAGATTGAAAATGAGTCTTAATGATGAGTTTTGAGTAGGATAAACGGAAAAAAATATAGATCTTTTAGAGCATAAAAAAAGGGGGCATAAAGCCCCCTAATTTATATCGAAATTGAATTAGATCGCTACAACCTCCCTTAAATTTTTGTTTAATCCCTCTGTTATATTGAGATCAATATAATAAGCAATATGGAAGTAATCTATCTGTGAGTCCGATTTATTGAACCACAGATCACCGACACCAGCATCAAAAGGCGCTCTCTTTATAATTGTCTCGACCTTGTCCAGAAATTCAATTTGTTCTGGAGTGAACAGAATGTGTATTCTGTCGGCAATATCATAATGCGCCTCCCATTGATCTGGGTTATTGTCCATCCATTTAATTAATTCTGGATAGACATCTGGTCTATATTGCTTGATCTTGTCGACTGCCAGACCATATTGTGGTTTAAAGCTGTCTCTATAATATACATCATCAGTTATAAAGACATTAGACCAATCTATATTGCTTGATTTTATGTCTACGCTAAGGGATGAATGGTGACGGATACGAACACCAAACTTAGATCCTGGAAACTCTTTTTTTAATGCTTCCCTGATCGCTTTAGATTCTTCTTTATTTATATAAGCCATTTTGTAGCTCCTTTTTTTTGTTATTACTAATTTTAATTATAACTGCATTGCACAGATATGCAAACTAATTTAAAAAAAAGCACTACTGGATCGTATTCTGCTAAATCGAGATTGAAAACGCCCTTTAATGATAAGTCAAGAATATGATCATCTACAAAAACGAGATTGAAAATGCCTCTTAATGATAAGTTTTGATTGTGATAATAGAAAAGGCCGCAGGTAGATCTTTTAGTGCAAAAAAAAGAGGGGCTAAAAAGCCCCCCTATCTTATGTGTTGCAAGATACTTATGCGATCATATCAGGATCATATTTCAGACCTAATTGTTTTCTACACTCGTCATCTAGAATTAAAATTACATATTCACAATCATCGCAAGTAAGTATATCTTTTCTTTCTAAATCAACTGTAAAGACAATCGCAGTTGTATCACATTTTGGGCAGTCCACTTCAAACATTTTTGACCTCAAATTTGTCCAGTCCTTGAATAAAAGCGCCACCATTACCCTCAGGATCTTGCATAAGAGTGATCGAAATGATCGATCCTTTACTGTCCACTAACTCAAGAATTGGAAAAGCGACATCATCGCCCCACTCCTCATCGATATTCATTTTCCATTGTGTTTGGATAAAGTAAACATCTTTGATAGATAGTCCTTTAAGTTTCGTTAGGTCTTTGTAATCATTTAGGTTGTGGTCAATATCAACTCTCTTAACGACTTCTCGATAATCAGTTGAGTCTGTATCACTCTCTATATAATCAACATGTCCGTCTGGTTTACTCATTTAATACCTCTTTCTTTTGTATTACTTTCTTTAAAGTATAGTTGCAAACCAGTGATATGCAAGTATAATAATAAGAAGTATATGTAAAAAAAGCGAGGTAAAAAATGAGTAGGAAAAAAACTACTGATGTAAGACAAGATCCGATCAAAGACTGGAATATGGATCAAGAGACAAAAGATTTTCTTTTGGATAATGGCGTTTCAGTTTATCACAGTGGGGGTGGTTGTGTTCATCTCTATTATAAAGGTTGGATCATAAACCCTAATGAAAGCGTTGAGGGTATTGATGACCTTTACGCTCTTGATCAAGTAAAACTAAATCGAGAGGTTGTATTTTCACAAGTATGGAACGATATGGGTGGTGATGAAACACACTTTTTAAACGACTTAGAAAATGGTTTTAAATTCATTAATCAGTATCAAATATTTGGCGATCAGTTTGCTAACGATAAAGAGGAAAGTACTGAGAACTCTTTGAAGTGGAAAAGTTGGGGCGACCTTATGGAAGTACAAGGTGGCGAAATGGAGTTAGATGAGGCTGAAAATAGTCAGAATTATTTTCTCTGTATGTGGGAAAATAGTTGGTTAGTCTGTAGCGAAAAGCAATTAGTCAAACTTTTCCCTCATGATATCCACGAGGTTGACTTGAGGTGGGCGATGTATGACACCTTAAGAGGAACTGTAACTATGATCGACACTTTTAATGACGCAGTTGAATTTGTGAAAACTGGTTTAGAGAGACAGTACTTAGGTCAGTGCGACAATATGCAATTCTCATTAATCAGAGAGAGGTACGAACAATGATCGATCTTTATGAAAGAAAAGAAACTCGCCACACTTATGTGTGGCAGTTTCGTTTCGATATCAGGAAAAAAAGTATCTTGCAAGATGTTCATTTTGTTACTGTTGTTTCCAATAAAGGAAAAGCATGGGCATACCAACAAGCATACGAGGAAGTTAGAAAATTGGGTATATGGGGAGTTATGGCGCACTATGAGGATCCAAAAAAATGGTCTCAAGTGTTTGATGACATTTTAGATATAAGAGATACTGGTATTCAATTAGCTTACGGATATCCAAAAAGAACTAAAACAAGAGAGGGAGTTAAGGTATGAGTGAGACAAAATTCGACAACGAAATATTCGAGAGAGGTCAAAGACGAGTTAATCCGTTTAAGAATAGAGAGGAAAACGAAATCTTGATGACGATTAAGCGTCTTGATCCAAGCGATGAATATGGAACAGAGGGTTTAATTTTAAAGCTGACGGAAAAAATTGGTGGTCATGTTGTGGCTGAACTAACAGTGAACCACATGGCATTAAGTTACATAGCGAGAGAAATTGACCACTTTCAAGAGTATGGTTTCAAGCAGGAACTAGATCAGGAAACTGATGATTCATTTAATTAAAATATTAATAGATATTCTTACTCGCAAGTAAGCATATAAAGATCGAGAGAGGGGCTTACAAGCCCCTCTTTTGTATTTGCGATTGAAAATTTGCCTTAATGATAAGTCAATTAGTTGATCATCGCAACAATTGAGATTGAAAATGCGTCTTAATGATGAGTTTGTAATTGGATACACGAAAAAAAAAGAGGATCCTAAGATCCTCTCTTTTCATTAATTGACTGGTCTAACTAATTTCACCAGTAGTAAAATTTACACGATCATAATTATATTGATCGTTAAACTTCTTAACTCTTTCTTTATTCACTTCCTCTATCTTATGATCATAGATCCATTTAAAGTTATGTAATAAAAACTCGTGAAAGTCTATACCACCTGTAATTGATCTTTCATGCTTGATCCATTTAGATCTAAACTTTTCTAAAGATCCGTCAAAAGTTTCCATACCTAAACATTTTCCACAACCGATCAACAACGCGATTGTCATAATGTTTGCATAGTTATCTTTTTTAACTCTAAGATCAAAGATCGTATCATATTGCATACGGCTACTTTTTTCTCTACCAGTTTCTAGATCAATACAATTATGAGTATAAGAGGGGTAAAGATCCCCATAAATATTATCAACTTTGATTGGTCTATAACCTTTTTCATTGTATTCAAGAAATCTAAGATCAACAGTGATCGGCTTAAAGTTTTCTAAAACATTTAAAACCATTGCATATTCATCTTTAGTTAATGAGTGCGCACCGATCATTATTTAACCTTATCCAAAATTTCATTGATCATGTTTGCCTTAACTGGATCTTTAAAGACATCGTAGTTAATTGCTTGTGAAAAACCAAAAGGATCATTTTTAGATAGATCCTTTTTTAGTATTTCAATATCTTGATCATCTAAGCTAAGATCCTCTATGATCTTTTTTGACATCAACTCATAACTAAAGTAGTTATCGCTTAAGCCACGATCCTCTAATCTTTTATCCATTAGTACATCGGCTATTTTCTTACCTTGATCCGTTGCAACGGATATGATAATTTCTACACCATTATCCATTGACTTCACTAGATAATCATATTGCCACATATTCTTATTTTTCATGATATTCCTTTTTTCGTGATTACTAAAACCAGCATATCACAGATTGGCAATTTAGAAAAGTCAATAAAATTAAACTTTTCACTATGGGGATCCGTAAAGATGACAAAACGAAATCGCTTAAATCGGCTCTAAATAGCCTGTTTAAAATTGAGATTGAGAATTTACCTTAATGATTAGTCAAATATGTGAATATCTAAAGAATTGAGATTGAAAATGAGTGTTAATGATAAGTTAATTATTGGAAAATAGAAAAAGGATCCAGTGGTTAGCTGGATCCTTTTATTTTGATTAGTAATCGATTGGAGTTTAAATTTTTAGTCCTATGTATTTAGCTCTTAGTTCATCTTTAGTTGGATACGGACTTACAAATTCTTTAAGTTCACTAACCATATAAGATAATTCACGATCAAATTTAATATTTCCTTTTTTAAACTCTAAGCGATCAAGTTCTATCATGTTGAATGATCGTGGTTTACTAAATAGTCCAGCGTTAAATCCAATTCTGTATAACGCTCTATATGGATTAGTAAAAGTCATCGGCTTGATATCGAACTGATTATCATAGAATTGTAAAGAAAGATCTTTATTTACCTTATTCAAATACAATGGATTTTCTTTAAGGAACCCTTCACTACTTTTATCCTGTACAAATGTAAATAACTTACCTTTAGGAAATGATTTTATGTTTTTAAGTACGGAAAGTCCTAACTCCAGTACATAATCATCGGACTTAGTAGACTCCCACTGTTTAACCAATTGATTTTTCCTACTTAATATTGCTCTAACTAGATCAATTGCTATAGCCTCATCTAAATGAGTAACGCTGTTACTTTTAGATTGAAATTCACCAGTCCAAAAAGTCTCTAATAGTTCTTTCTGGTAAAGTTCTGGACTTTCATTAATTAATTTAGTGAAGTAATTACTTTTCCAATATCTGTAGTCTCTAGGAGTTACATTGTTACTGGCACCTTTTATAAATACCTCATTATTTTCTATTTTTATTCTTTCTATAAGTTCAAAACTCATATTTCCTCCCCTATAAAGTTTTGTATTTCTTTATACAAATCTTTGCTTATCTTTTTCTTTTCGTTTTTTAAGTTATCATTTTCTTTTAAGGCCATACTTAAATACCATTTCATATTATAAAATTCAGCCATTGTTTACCTCTTTCATCGTATTACTTTTATAAGCATATCACAGATCGGCACATATATCTAGATAAATATATATTTTCTGAGGATCAGAACTCTTATAGTACAAAATTGAGATTGAAAATCAGCATTAATGAGTAGTCATTTCTATGAACTTAGTAAAAATCGAGATTGAAAATGTCTATTAATAATAAGTCAATTGAGGGATAAACGGAAATAAAAAAAAGGCACAAAAAAAAATACCCCAACTGTAAAGCTGAGGTATTTTCCACGGATCTTTAAGTGCTAATAGTTCAGGATATAACTTTCCCCTAATTCATCGTAAACTTCATCGCCAACTAATTCCTCTACTTCCCACTCGGTATAAAACCAGTGTTCAACAAAGTACTTATCGAAATAGTCTGATCCAATGTTGCTATCCATAAAGGCAAGCCACTCAATAGTATTTACCTGAACTTCAGAACTAACATGATCTTGTTCAGCTAATTTCCTAAACCACTTCTGAAAGATTGGGTTTTCTTTCTTTAGTAGCTCGTTATTAATGAACTGAGGCTCAAGGTTTATAAAGTGGCAATCGCATAAGTCATTTGCCTCGCAGTCTTTAACCTCGCACTCCCAACTGCAATAATATTGATAATCGCCAGTCATGAACCCTGAGTTCATGCCAGTGTTACAAACCTTGCACTTTCTGGCATAGACATAAATTTGCTTTGTGTGATCCTCACAATTATCGCACCATAGTTCAAGCATGCTGTCACTATCACAACAATCTACTTTCTGGCCAACATTACTGCCGTTGACTTGAACATATCTTGCCTCAGAAATAGAACCCATACTGGAACATTTCTCACAAACTTTAACTGCCTCAGGGCAGTCAGTTCTCAATGTAGCCTTTTTAGTTTCATCACGACTTATTAAGCCTTTAGCAGTTAGCGTTGAGATATCAGCACTCATTACAAACCTCTAAACTTCCGTCACTCTTAAAATGTCTTTGACAGTCGCCACATAAAGTTGCACCATTTAAGTCATCGCCGATATTGATGATATCGCCAAAATTTAATTCAGCAGCCTCATCATATTGATATCGGTATTTAGTCGGCACTAATCTATCTGTTAGATAGTCAGCGAAATTCCATACACCATACAACCAAAAACCAATCATGATTGTATTAAATGCTAGAAAAGAAATTGTATTCATTTCACTCCTTTTAATCTATTACTACTAATTAGTATGATCGTTTAGTGCTAGATAATCAAGCACCATTTACATTTTTCTGAATTAGCTGAACATGATCAGGAGTTGAATTTTGCACTAAAGGATCGGTTTTGGAAAAAAAGAGGCTATTTAAACGCGATTTAAGAGCTTAGAATTTTTAGAGCTTAACCGATATGCCTGCACATTCAAGCAAATAAGCCAAATCGAGATTGAAAATGCGTATTAATGATTAGTCAATTAAGTGAAAAACGGAAATAAAAAAACCCCCAACTCATTTAAAGCTGGGGGTTTTTCCTCGGATCTTTATTTGCTAAACTGTATCCATTATTGGACTAAAACCAAATGCAATTCCACGCATATACATGTCTTTGTTTTCGTTTATCCAATTTCTTGTTTCATCTTTGGCTAACTCTTTAACGGCAGTTACATCAAACATGTTACATAGTCCACTCTCTCTTATGGACTGCAAATCATCAAAAATTTCAAAATCAACTTCAATCATAGTTTCACCCCCTCAACCTCAATACCTAAATATTTCATTACCATTAAAACATTTACAAAAATATGACCTTTGTTATTTGTAAACGGACAATTGTTTTCGTACCACAAATTCTTTTTTTGAGTTTCAACAATTGCCTCATAATATTCTTTACTTCTTATGCCACAACCATATTTCACAAAAAGTTTTTCATTATCAACTCCTAACTCAAAATCTTTTTTTTCCTCAATAAAAAGATAGATACAAATACTCTCAATATGTTCTATGATTTTTCTAAATTTAATCATTAGAGTAATTCCTCTAAAAGAACTTGGTATTGAGCATAAAGTAGTAGAAAATCCTCATTACTTAATTTTCCACCCTCTAACATTGCTCTGGCAGACTTTTGGATTAAGTCTGTATTCTCATTTCTTACACCAGCAAGATTTGGAAAATAAGTGTCATACCAGAATAACCAATGGTCTGTTCTCATTTTATATTTTTCCGTAACTTCCTCATGTATGCTTGAGTACCTTTGTATTGTTGTCCAAAAGTCAGGCTCAGGCTGAGTTAGGCAATTAACGATATAAACTTCCATATCCTCAATGCCGTTATTTGAATATTGTTCAAATCTGCTATCAACAAATTCAATCATATTTATTTTATCCAATACAGGTGGGACAAATGCTGATACAACATTAATTCCGTAGGCTGATTGGGGTTCATTATTTTTAGTCATAATATTCCTTTTTCCGATTACTGATTAAATTATATCAAAAGACTATAGATAAGTCACTTAAAAATAAAATAATGCACTAAAAGATCAGTAATCAATTAAAGATCCAAGGACAACAATTTGGATCCCCAAAACGAGATTGAAAATCTGTCATAATGATTAGTCAATCTTTGGATATGAGGAATAAACGAGATTGAAAATGTGTATTAATGATAAGTCATGAATGTGATCATAGGAAAAGAAGATCATAAAATGCACAAAAAAAGGCACAAAAAAAAGAGGGCTGAAACCCTCTTTCTCTTGTTGATCTGTGTCTTTATCTTCTAGTCAGTATGTCTATTATTATCCTAATTAAGTCAGACATTCAACCCCCTCTTTATCATTACCGACATAAGTGTCATAGCAGGACTGAGTGCAAAAAGGAAACTCCCCATCCTCATTTACCCTGCCACAAACAATGCAGATCTTCATTTCCATCCTCTTAGTTTGTGTAAGATATTGTGATATCTAGCTGAATCCAGTCCTACTTCATCAGGATGTAATTCTTTAGGTTCAACAACTTCATTCCACTCAGATAAAGCATCAATTAAGTCCTCTCTATCTTTTTCAGTGAACTCTCTTAAACTTTCAAGTACCTCGTCAGTATAAGAGATAGTAAGTTCAACGCTTGATCTTCTTTTACTGCCCAAGAAGTAGTCAAGTTCATCAGGATTATAACCACCTGTTTCCTGCCACTCACTTCTGATCTCCAAAAAACTAGTAAGGTTGTTTCTAGAATCTCTTAATTCAAAAACAACTGGACTATTTTCATCAGCTAACTCAAGCATCTCTTTAAGTTCTTTTACATTCATGACTTTGGGCAATCTTCATATGGAAATTGCTCTTGTTCTTCACATAAACAAAAATTAAACTGCAATATTTGTTCTGTATGTGTTAAGTCAGCCATATCTTGATAGCTATGTGATTTTTGTTTAGCCATTATTCCCCCTCTGTTTTTTGGATAAATTCTGCAACTTGATCTTCAGTCATTATCTCTAGAGCAATAGATAAAGAGTTATCTTTAACTTTCTTTTTCTGATCAGCGTCATAGTTAATCAATTCTCTACCCATATATTTCGCACCTTGATAAAAACCAACATCAAAATCATTGCTTGCTTCTTGGTGCATCACATTCTCAACAACTTCAGCAAAATCTTTCATGCCGTAGCCTGAATGGTCAGTAAACATATCTCCTTTATGGTCATCTTCTATTTGTTCTATAGCCTGCGCTACTCTATCTTTTATATTCATTATCCTCTTTCCTTATTACTTTTCGTAAATACAACATCATTAGTTATATCCTCTCCTCTTTTGTTAACTCTCACTGTCGTGATCTCCACTGAGAAACCCAAGTCCTGTAACCAACTCTGTATCTCATTGTGAACCGCTGCAACAATGTTGCTAGGAAGATCCTTAGTTTCATAGTCCTTGTCTAACTGTAAGTCATGAACTTGTAAGTCAGCGCCACCTAACTCTAAATTCAACTTTAATTCAACAGTCATACCTTTTTGATTCATAGTTTTCATATAACTCCATTTCGTATTACTAATCTAATTTTAGATCAAGTTCTGAATAAGATCCACTACTTTAGAAAAAAAACAGGCTATTTAAATCCGATATAAGAGGTTAGAATTTTGTGAGCTTGACTATGTAGCGTAGAGATTATACCTAAAACCCTAAAAACGAGATTGAAAATGTGCGTTAATAAGGTGTCAATTAATGGATAAACGGAATTAGATCATATCTAGATTGTAAGAAAAAAAAGAAGAAAAAAAAAGAGGGACTTTCGTCCCCCTCTTTCTGTAATCGTTTAGGTTTAACTTACTCTTACTTTTTTGAGTAACCTTTTCATTTCTGTCTGTTGTGTCTTAGTGGTTCGGACATTTATGAAAGGTAGGAACCAATCCTGATATTGTCCGACAATTTCAGCGATATTTCCATTTTCGTCTAATTTCCATATCCAACGATAAGCGCCCCCACCCCATGAAATCAATAAACCAGAATGAAAACCTTGCTTTCTCTGTTGGTCATCAATTCTTTCAGCGTCAATAAATTCTAAACCATGAAATTCATAACCCTCTTTTAATTCCTCTTTAATCGTTTTTAAAAAATGTCGCTGGTACTCTGTACCCTCAACATATAATTTCTCTAAGCTATTCAATTCTTTATCCTTTCCTAGTCCGATTGAGTCAGCAATTTTTGGATACTTTCTTAGAAGTACCCATAGTGAACCGAATACAATGGAAGTTAAGCCCAATGCCTCTATCCATGCGTAAAATATAATCTGTTCGGTATTCATAATGTTTAACCTTTCTTTAGTATTACTGATTTAATTATAGTTATTTATTGAGCCTGTACAACAAGATTAGAAATAATCTAAGCCGTCAAACCTACCTTTAATAATTATTCTGAAATTTTATTGTATAAGTAGGTTACTTTTCGGTCTAATGTCTTAATATCGTTCTCTAAGTCTTGATATAGTAATTTAAATAATTTATAAATATTTATTACTAATAAGACTATACAGAAGATCAACGCCACTAATAAAATATTATGTATATTCATTAGTAACCAGATTAATAAACTTTCCACTATGCACCCCCTTTGTTTGTTTTAAGATCAAGGTCGTCTAGTTCTTGTTTTATAAAACTAGTTAAATCTATAAGGTTCTTTCTATAAATTGCAAATGTGCTTTGCACTTGCTCAAGTTCTTTTTCTAGCGCGTGCCTCTTGTCAAACTCTGTCGCCACTCTGTCCAGTAGTTCTGATTTATACGCCTTGATTATTCTTTTATTAAACGGCTTAGGTATCTTTTTCATATTATTATTTTTTCCTTTCATACTTGTTACTAGTGACAAGTTTTTTAAAACTGTCCCTAATTCTTGCAATCTTTTAATTTTCTTTTCGTTCATCATTAATTACTAGCGACAAGTTTTTTAAAATGTCCGTCAGCTTTAAATTGTTTACCCTGTTTAAATCTGTCTAAATAAACCTTATAAGGTCATTAATTTGTTAAGGGGTAGGGGGGGGTTAAAAATCGCGATTGCAAAAAGGTGCGTGCATAGTAAGCAGTGCGAGAATTTTTTTCAGATTTTTGAACGCCTATCCTTGATAGGCAGGTTTGTAAGAAACCTGTTTGCTTTCCGATCTACTAGAGCTAATATAGATCTGTAAGTAAGTAAGAAGTTAAGGCGTTAAAACATGGACATTAACTAACTAGCTTTGGAATTACATGCAGGACAGATGAAGGGGTAGTTTATCTACCCCTTTTTCGTTATCTCTAGATTAAAATGGTTGTATCTTGCGACCAGTCGGCTAGATCTGGGGGTTTCGCCTCCTTTACCCTGGATCTAGCCAGTTTTCTGAAAAACACCCCCCTTGCCAAAATTTCGTTCCGACCACTCCTTTACAATGGTTAAAAGAAAGGAGGCCAGATGGCTAAGAGGGTAATGTACAAAGGTGTACTCTATGATGATCTTGTTGAGCTAACTACAGTAAACACATTCTGGGAGATCTATGCCTATGAAATGAAGAATCTGCCTAAATATCCAAATATGTTGTATTAAAGACAAAAACTCTTACAGTCTTATTTACATATGATAAAAACATTAAAACAACTAAGGAAGATCAGGAAGAAAAAAGTAATTATTGGTTGCTCTTGTGTACATAGGTGTAGTAAGTGCGATGAGTTTATAATGCCTCACCAACCATACTTAATTGCCTTTAGGAGCGTCTCTGAGAGACTTTCTGGTCATCATGGGACAATCTACTGTGGAGAATGTGTGGCAGATCTGGATACTTAAATATCCTTTTTCTTACCAGCCTCTTCCCCTCTATCCGTTAGGATAGGGGTATATATGCTATCTAAGTCAGGAAAAGGGAGAAATAGATACCTCCACAGCGCAATCCTTAATGATATATATTGAGTTCGCAGATAGGCACTACTTATCCAACCTAGATTCGCAGCCTTTCCTAGATTATCCCCCTATTCTCAGCTTTGCCTAGAGCTTTACCTAGATCTAGCTGATATTGATCCAAAAGAGCTAAATGTGAGGTAGATCCTATAGAATTGGGGTATGAGCGATGAAATAGAGATAGTTACAGATTCTAGTGGTAACGGGAATACATTAGACACGATCCAGGATCCTGAGGATTTTGATATAGAGATTGTAGGTAGGCCAAGCAAACTGACCAATGAAACTGTACGAAAATTATCTAGTGGATTAAAGCTGGGATTGTCACAAAAGAAAGCGGCAGACTTTGCAGGGATCTCCGAAACCACCTTTTATAGATGGCAAAGAGAGTTTGTAAAGATAGATAGAGCCTGTTTAGGCAATCCAGAACGCATAAATAACGCTGATGATCTTAACTTGTGGGAGTTTTGGCAGTCCTTAAAAAAGGCAAAAATAGAGGGCGAGCTTTCTCACATAGCAAATATCACTGAAGCAGCGAATAGTGGCGTTTGGCAGGCTAGTGCTTGGTTCTTAGAACGATCTAACCCACAAGACTGGGGCAGGAATGGTAGAGAACTTGAGGCAACCACAGAAGGTAAGACAATCGAATTTAATATAAAATATAGTTCTTAGTTTTCCGACATCGGAAAAGTATTACATAAGACAAAAACCCTCTATTGCTAGAGGGCTTCATGCCAGTAATACGAAAAAAAGGAGTCGTCCTTTGATCTAGAAAGACCGAAGAGGACTCTTTATTTCATAAGTTAATTTAAGCACATGTTGAAATTAAAGCAAGGGTTTATTATAATATTTTTATGGATTTCCCTGATAAAAAATATAACATCATTTACGCAGATCCACCCTGGTCATTTAAGAATTTTAGTAAAAAAGGTGAGGGTAGAAATCCTAATCAGCATTATGAAACACAAGACTTGAACTGGATCAAGTCTTTACCTGTAAATGACATAGCTGATAAAGATTGTGTTTTATTCCTATGGGTAGTTAATCACTCTTTACCACAGGCATTTGAAGTTATCGAAAGCTGGGGCTTTACTTACAAGACAGTAGCTTTCAACTGGGTTAAAAAAAATATGAGATCCGAGGGATTCTTCACTGGTTTAGGATATTGGACAAGAGGAAATCCAGAATTATGTTTATTAGCAACAAAAGGAAAACCAAGCAGAGTTTCTAAAGCTGTAAAAGAATTAGTAATAGAACCTAGATCTAAACACAGCAAAAAACCAGACAGAATTAGAGATGATATCATTGACTTGTGTGGTGATCTCCCTAGAATTGAATTGTTTGCAAGGAATACGACTAAAGGATGGGATGTATGGGGGAACGAGATTTAATACCTTTTCCAGAAAAGAAATATAATATTATTTATGCTGATCCACCCTGGTCTTATGATTCAGGTTTTCTTAAAAGAAATTGGGAGGGCAAATATCCTCAGATGAAACCACAAGAGATTTACGATCTACCAGTGCAAGATATAGCAGACGACAATTGTATTTTGTTTATGTGGATCACTTATCCTAAATTACTTATAGGTTTGCAAGCTATGGAAAGTTGGGGATTCAAGTATCGCAGTGCAGCGTTTACTTGGGTTAAAAGGAATAAGAAAGCAGATACTTGGTTTTGGGGCATGGGGCATTGGACTCGTGCTAATGCTGAGGTCTGCTTTCTGGGTGTAAAAGGAAAACCTCAAAGAGAAAGCGCAGGCGTTCACTCAATCGTTGATGAAAGAATACAAGAACACTCAAAAAAACCAGATGTAGTTAGAAATAAAATTGTAGAGCTTTGTGGAGATCTACCAAGAATAGAACTATTTGCCAGACAAAAAGCTGATGGTTGGGATAATTGGGGAAATGAAACTCTATAAAGGCGACTGTTTAGATTTTATGAAAGAACTAGAGGATGGATCTATAGATCTAATCTTATGTGATCTTCCGTTTGGCCTTATGAAAAACATAGGTGAGGATGACGGCAGATTTCAAAATGGCATGCTTGGTAAATTTGATTGGGATGACTCTGTAGATCTTGAAAAGTTTTTCTTCTTGTCAGAAAAGCTACTTAGAGAGTCAGGTAGATTAATTCTTTTTGGCATACAGCCGTTTACAACCACTTTGGTAAATCACGCAACATTGAGTTTGCCTTTTGCTTATTCTATGATTTGGGAAAAGGATCACTTCGGTGCAGCCTTTCAAGCAAAAAGAGCTCCACTAAACTTTTATGAAGATATATTGGTATTTACTAAAAGATACGATTCAACATTTAGCAATCCACTAAGACAGTACTTTGAATGGTTATTAAAGCATATAGGAAAAAGTAAAGCTCGCTTGATTATGGAATTTGGACAAAAAGCTGATCATACTTTTAGAACTAGAAGTACACAGTTTAAGCTATGTACAGAGGAAACTTATAACGAAATTGTTGAGAAATATCAGATTCAAGATAACGAAAAGTTCATGCCATACGATCTCCTTAAAAAGATAAACGATCAATACGCGCAAACTTTCAATCTATCTGATGAAGATACATTCAAAAGTAACATACTTAAGTACCCTAGAGACAGCGAAAAACACCACCCTACTCAAAAACCTGTTGATCTTCTTGTTAATTTAATTGAAACATTTACAAATGAGGACGATGTTGTAGCTGACTTTACTATGGGAAGTGGTAGTACTGGAGTTGCAGCTAGGAAAACAAACAGAATATTCTTAGGATCCGAGTTAGATGAGGACTTCTATGATATTGCCTACAAAAGAATACAAGGCCAGCTTTGAAGTTAATTAACGGAGATTGCCTAAAAATAATATCGGAAATGCCAGAAAACAGCGTAGATCATGTTTTTACTAGCCCACCTTACAATATTGGCAGAAGTAGATCATTAGATTCTAAAGCTAAGGGTAAATACAAGCACTTTTCCGACAATAAAGATAACTACTTAGATTGGTGTACAGAAATCATAGATCAACTTCTTAGGATCACAAAAGGCTATGTTTTTTGGAATATTCAAGCAAATGCTTTAAATAAAGCTGATGTTTTTAAACTTATTGGTCATTATGCAGATGTGTTGGAACAAAACTTTATTTGGTATAAACCTAATGCTACACCTAGTTCAAAGCAGTATTATGTTTCAAATGTTGTCGAATATGTTCTTTGTTTCTCAGAAAAGAAAGTAAAAGGCAACCAACACTTCTTAAAAAATTATGTAGAGATAAATAAAGGAACTAAGTACATAAAAGATTTAAACGCACAAATGCCAGTATCTTTATCTGATCACTTTATTACAAACTACACACAAAAAGATGAAGTTATACTGGATCCATTTATGGGATCTGGCACAACAGGAGTTTCTTGCAGTAATGGACAAAGAGACTTTATTGGTATAGAATTAGTTCAAGAGTACTACAAAATAGCAAAGGAAAGACTTACATGAGATTAGGCAGCATGTTTGCAGGTATCGGTGGTGTAGATCTTGGCTTGATTAGATCAGGCTTAGTTACTGATGTTAAATGGCAAGTTGATAACGATGAGTTTTGTACAAAAATTTTAAAAAAGAATTTTCCAGATAGTTTAGTAATGCACAAAAATGTAGAAGATATAAATACAAAATATTTACCAGAAGTAGATATGATAACGGCAGGTTTTCCATGTCAGCCTGTGAGCGTGGCAGGAAACCAGAAAGGAGTATTAGATGAAAGATGGTTATGGGATGAGGTCGAAAGATTTATTGATGAGTTACGACCACAAGTCTTCATGTTGGAAAATGTCCCCAACATCCTCAGAGCAAGCAACGGAGAGGCAATTCATCGTGTCCTCAAAAGTGTGGCCGAAATGCGCCATTATAGATTTGAATGGCAACTTATATCAGCAAAGTTCGTTGGAGCAAGGCACAAAAGACAAAGATGGGTGGGAGTTGGAATCGTGGGAGACTCCGAACACTATGGATCACTTGCCAGCGAGATCAGGGGACGCTTTGGAGAGAGCGCTATATCGTGGAGATCCAGAGAGGAAGAGCAAAAGAAAATCTACTGGCAACTTGCGAGAAAATCCGAAAATTTGGCTCACACCGACAACAATGGATCAGAAAGAGGACAGCCTGAAACACGCAACGAAACTGATGCAGGGGAAAACGAGGAGAGCTACAGGTCATCGAATACAGAGAACATTGAGCGATCAAGTATGGATGGACATGATAGAAAAGGATCCGACCTTGATGGAGTATTACCAGGATCACGAGATAGTCAAGAGACCAATGCTTCCAGATCAAATGGAGTTCGTGGATTATCTGAGAAGTCAGACATCAGCAACCAAACTACAGAAGTTGACCAAGATCAAGAAGTCGACAGTGGATCACTGGTTCAGGAAGGACAAGTACTTCAGTCATCCGACAGTGGATCAGTGGATTCAGATCAAACCACACCTAGAGGAGATCAAGTACGACAAGGAGTTGATGACAGTACAGGTAATGGAGTGGAAAACCAAAGAGGAGATGGAAATGTGGCCGACTCCCTCGACACAGGACAACGAACACAAGAATTTGGAATTGAACGACAAGGGCAGGAGAGTAGCAAAGACTGGGGGCGAGAGCAGATCTCTGAACCTAGCAGACAAAGTGCAGGTGAGGAAAAAGGAAACATTTTCGACACCAGCAGCCTCTCAAGCATCAAAGCCAGTCAATCGCCATACCCCATCAGCGAGAGCAGGGAAACATGGCTCTACTTTGGAACAGGACATTGGGGAACGAGATCCCACATTGATTGGGATGCGCCTCAATCCAGCATGGGTGAACAGACTTATGGGTTACCCAGATGGTTGGCTGAGCTTGGACTAACAAACGATTGGGGAGTTGGTAATGATTGGGAAGATGGTCAATCTAGAGTTGCCGAAAGAAAAGAAAATGATGTTGATCGACTTAAAGCTCTGGGTAACGGAGTTGTTCCACAGTTTTCTGAACTGGTAGGTAGATTAATTATTAAATCACTTATTGAGGATACTTTAGTGTTTGATCCAGAGATTGTTAAGGTAGATCGTCCTCACTAAAAGGTTCAAGATCTAATGTGTAGCCAAGACGATTATTGTAATCCCAGTCGCTTACTCTTTTAAGCATGGCAAGTATCTCTTTAAGAGCAAAGCCACAAATGAAACCAACAATATAATCCATAGCTGACAATATTAGAACATTTGTTCAGTATTTAAAGTCAATTAATGTTAAATATTTATTTCACAATGATGAGTTTTTGTGAAAAATAATTCACAATCCATTGAATTTGTGCATTTGCAAATTACTGATTGCCAATGACTAATTTTTTCCGATATCGGAAAATTCACCTATAGCCTATATTTATTGAATTTTATTTTTTTCTTGTCCGTGTCACTGTCCTAGGACTTCCGTGTCAGGTTCACTCGGATTTCCTGCGCTAGAGTAGAGTAGAGTAGAGAAGACTAGACTAGAGTAGACTAGAGAAGAAAAGAGTATATAATGGGGGGTAGAAAGGGCTAGTAAGTATGAAAAAAATATTAGAATACTTTAAATTAAAAATACTTGTAAATAAATTAATGAATAGAAGTAACGGACTATTAACTGAAGAAAAAGTTGTACATAAAATTAATGGAAAAGATTACAGTTTTCCAAAATATAAGGAGTTGACATGAAAATAATGGTCACTTTTGAATTAACGGAAGATTATATTCTTGAAGTTGAGACAGAACAAGAAGCAATAAAAAAAGTACAAAAAATATTTGATTTTAAACAAGAATCTCAGAACGATCTATTAAAGCAATATAATATTGATTATAGTTGTGATATAGAAAAAAAGTATATCAATGTTCAAGATGATGAAGTTGTAGAAGAACCACAGCTTGATTATGAGATTATATACACCGAAACTGCTGGCAGTCCTGGTGAAGCACTTGAAAAATTGCAGAATAGGATCGTTGGGGCAGATGACTACATAGAGCCTGTAATATCACCAGTTTTAAATGAGGAGTATGAAATACTAACTGGGATAAAGGCAGAAGGAACAGCATAATGACAGAAATACCTAATTTTCCAGCAGGTACTAAAAGAGAAGATGCTATTGACGAATTAATATCCGATGGAGATCTTAAAGAAGTTGTTTTAAAACAATTCAACTACATGAGGATCAAAGGCATTAATTTAGTTCAAGACGCAGACGATCTTGTAAACTTATATTTAAGTATTTGCAAAAAATTTGAAGAGAAGTAAACTTAATACTGTTCATAGAAAAAGCCTTTCGTGTGAACTGAATTAAAGTGAAAAGCAGGTGCCAAGACACCTGCTTTTTATTTACCCAAAACAAAAATCATATAGTCTATTATGGATTGTCGGCTACTAAACCGACTTCCTCCCATCATCGGCTAACTCTTAGGGGTTAGCCTTATCTTTTTTAACTACTTTTTGTTCTCTTGCAAGATCTTTTCTGATCTTCTTTGCTAAAAATCTACGAGCTTTACGATTTAAAGCTGGTGCATTTTCTTTTGAGACTATCGATAACTTTTTCATAAATCTCATGATACATATAAATTTTAAAATTTGAATTTTTGTGCTACGATGTTCTAACTATGATTAAGAAAATAGATCAATCCAACTTTAACGAAACAATCTCAAGAGACGATATAACTACAATTGTTAAGTTTGAAGCTGATTGGTGTGTTCCATGCAAAGAGATTACACCAGCAGTAGAGTCCCTCAATGAAGAGTGGAAAGATCAAAAGGTGGAGTTTGTAGCAGTTGATATAGAAGATGCTGCAACAGTAACTACTCAATATAATATTTTTGGTGTTCCAACCTTTATCGCATTTCAAAATGGTCAGCCTGTTTCTGAAGTGAGATCAAGAGTAAATATTGGAAATATCAAATCTTCTTTTGAAAAGTTCTTAGTCTGATACTTATCAGGATCCCTTAGGTTTTTGTTTGTTTTTCCCTAAGCTGATCCTGATGTCCAAAATAATAATTTTTTTTTAAAATTGTCTTAGATACCTGATATAATTAGTAATTATGGGAGAGATAGTAAATACAGAAAATCGTAGGGAATCAACCTACATGCAATTAGCCGATGAGACAACTTTTGAACAATGGTTAGATATCGGATCTAAATTAATACAAACAACACAAAATATTATGTGGTGGCTTGGTGATTGGTGGAACTTTGGTGAAAGAAAGTATGGTGAGGCAGCAAGTCAAGCTCTTTCTATGGAAATACCTTATTCTACTTTTAGTAAAGCAAGCTATGTTGCTAGGCAAATAGAAAAAGAAAGACGATTACCAGAAGTTTCATGGTCTATTCATTGTGAGATTGCACAATTAGGTCAACAAGATCAAGATTTATTTTTGTCTAAAGCTCGTGACGATAATTATAGCGTTTCAAGAACTAGAGAAGAAGTTAAGAAACATAAAGTTCAAGAATTGTTAGATGATAACGATAAAGAAAACATTATGTTATATCAAAACATAAATATCAAATCAAGTAATGTATGGACATTTGGTAAGCCTATAGTCAATTATGGTGTTAATGACGATCAAAAAACACCACCTCAAATGTTGTTTAATCTTTTTTACTGGTTTGAAGATAGGGATCTAGAAAATCTTTCAAAGGTTGTTGATCTTACTGATAAATATCAAGTAACTTATGATGTTGCTAATGATTTTAATTTTGATTGTAATAGTTATGATCTATATCCTCATGCTCAAACTAAAAAAGTTAAAGCTGGTGATTGGACAGTTGATCATTATCCAAAAGAATTAAAAGAAGCAGATATTGTAATTTTGAATATTCTTGACTATTTAGACAATGCTGCTGATATAGATCCAGCTAGTTTTATTAGACAGCAGATTATTAATTTATCAACAGCTATGAAACCTGGATCTCAGCTATTTTTTATATCCAAAGATCTAGATGATTGTAAATTAGAAAATATATTTTCTTTAATTTATGATGATACAGACTTTTCAATCATTGATTTCATATCAATTCCAAATAAAGATACTTATAGTAAAGAAGAGGAAGTTCAGGCAATAGCTAATAGAACACTACTTAACAAGTTTGGTTATGTATTTGTTTTAAGAGTTATTGATGACTCAGATCATTAAGCTGTGTTAGACTTCAATGGATGGAGTCTAAAACTAGTAAACTAGAAATTAAAGTCGGTTCTGATACTTTTGTTATCGGATTCCCTGCATTACACGAAGCTCAACAAGAAGTTGCTAATAGCGATGCTCGTTGGAAAATACTTTGTGCAGGCAGAAGGTTTGGTAAATCAAGACTTGGTGTTCAATTGTGTATGCAAGCAGCACTTCAAGGTAAAAGAGCTTGGTGGGTTGCACCTACTTACTCTATTGCTCGTATTGGTTGGAGAGATATACAAGAAAGTGCTAGATCTTTTCCAGAAACATTAGAACCTAATATTTCTTTGGTAAACATGGAAGTTAAGTTTGAACAAACTGGTGGATCTATAGCAGTAAGATCTGCTGATACTCCACATAGACTTCGTGGTGAGGGTTTGGACTTCTTAGTTATGGACGAGGCAGCATTCGTAAAGCCAGATGTTTGGCAACAGGTATTAAGACCTACTCTAACTGAAAGAAAAGGTGGTGCTTTGTTTATCTCCACTCCAATTGGTATGAACAATTGGTTTTATGAATTATGGGAAATGGCTGAAGGTAAAGGTGATTGGGAAAGGTTTCAGTTTCCAAGTTGGTCAAATCCTTTAGTTGATAAGGAAGAAGTAGAACAAGCAAAAACAGAAGTAGGATCTATTGTATATGCACAGGAATATTTGGCAGAATTTGTTGAAGCTGGTCAAGGTTTACTAAAACCTGAATGGCTTAAGTACTTTAAAGAAAAAAATGGTCGTTACTTTACTGGAAGTGAAAATGTTAGTTTAGATGAATGTACAAGATTTGCTACAGTAGATCTAGCAACAAGTGTTAGTGAGACAGCAGACTATACAGTCATTGCAAGCTGTGCCGTAACACCACAAGGTAAGATTTTGATCCTAGATGTTGATAGACAGAGAATGCAAGCACCTGATATAATACCTCGAATAAGACAAAAAATGAAAGAATATGATTTACAATGGGTTGGTATGGAACGAGCTGGTTTCCAGCTTTCACTCATACAGTTTGCAAAAAGAGATGGATTAGCTGTCAAAGAACTGAAAGCTGATAAAGATAAGATTTCTAGAGCAATGCCACTTGCCGCAAGAATGGAAAGTGGTGATATATACTTTAGACAAGGAGCCATGTGGCTACCTGATGTGGAAAGAGAATTAATGACATTTCCAGTAGGTCATCATGATGACATAGTGGATGCAATAAGTTATGGGGTTTTATGCGCCCAAGTGAGAAGAGAATGGATCGCTTTTTAAATGGCAGATAACAAATCAAGATTTCGTAAGGCTGTCGACTTCTTAAATAGTCCTACGAAAAGACAAGAACAAAAGTACAGTAGATACAATCAACAAACAAGTTTAGACAGAGCCGTATACGGATATAACACAGACGCAGGTTATTGGCCAGCTTCAGAATTAGATGATATTGGAGATGGATCTAACAACTCAGCAGTTGTAGCCTGTCTTAATGTTCTCTCTACTTCTTTTGCAGAACCAAGAACAGTTCTTATAAACGATACAGGTGAATTGCACAATGAAAGAATTAAAAAACATCCTGTTTTAGATTTATTAAACAGACCTAATCCATACACATCAGGAGTTTTGTTAGCACATTACATCATAGTTTCTTTATCTGCTCATGGTGATGCTTATTTGTACAAAAACCGAAACAGTGATGGAAATGTGGTAGAGCTTGTACCTCTAATGCCAGATATGGTAGAACCCAAAGGTAACGAAACAGATTTGATAACTCATTATAAATACGATCCTTATGGTGGTTTGGGAAGTAATAGTATAGTCGTTCCAACTACTGACATAGTGCATATCAGACAAGGCATAGATCCAAATAACCATAGGAGAGGTTTTGCTCCATTAAAATCTGTATTAAGAGAAATCTTAGGAGATGAGGCGGCAGGACAGTATGCAGCAGCACTCTTAAATAATATGGCTGTACCAGGTGTCATACTCTCACCTAAAGATGACTCTATGGGCGGTCCATCGAAAGAGGAAGCTGAGGCTATCTCTGCGATGTACAAGCAAAAGTTCGGTGGTAAGAACAGAGGTGCGCCAATGATTTTATCAGGCGCTATGAATGTAGAAGTCATCTCTTTCTCACCAGATCAGATGAACCTGACTGAACTTAGGAAACTGCCTGAAGAGAGAGTTTCGGCTGTTTTAGGTGTCCCAGCAATATTGGCTGGACTCGGTGCTGGTTTAGACGCAGCGACATACAACAACACTCGTGAATTAAGAGAATTTTTTACAGAACAAAAACTTGTTCCATTATGGAAAACTGTAGCTGCTGAACTTACACATCAATTACTAAGAGTAGATTTTCCTTCATCATCTGAATTATCAATCAAGTTTGATCTTGAAGATGTAAGGGCTTTATCTCAAGACAAAGATGATCTATATAAGCGTATGAACACAGCCGTACAAGGTGGTTGGGTAACAATCGGAGAGGCTAGACAAGCAGTCGGACTTGATGTTGAGTCTCATCATGAGGTGTATTTAAGACCTATGAATATGATCGAAACAATACCAGGTCAATCAAATGCTCCAAAACCAGATAAGGAAGATCCTGTTGTAGATATTGCTAAACAGCTCATTGATAAAGTATTAACTACTGGTAGTGGCTTAGTTGAACCTACACGAAGCGAAGTTTTAAAACCTACTCCAACATATTTGAATGAAGAAAAATATGTCGCAGAGATGCCTAATGGTGCATGGTGCATACTTAATCATGAAGACAATCAAGTAATTGAATGTTATGAAAATGAAGATCAAGCTAGAAGTGCTTTAGATCGCATGAAAAAACCAAAAAAAGAATTAAAGAAAGCAAAAGAAGTAAAAGCACCAAAGGTAACTAATTTTCCTAGTTCAGGGGATGACCAGACGATCTCTATCAGCAACTCTAAATTTAAGCAATTTCCAGATTACAACTATGTAAAAAATCTTAAAGAAGAATGGCCTGAGATATGGCGTAGGGCTGGTACAGGTGGTAATCCACCAACCTCGTTTACTGGTAATGATGCTTACAACAGGTGGACAAAATATAGATCTGGTGATAGATCAGAGTCAGTTTTAAACTGGGTTAAAAGACGAGAAAGTTTTATGGCTAGACACTCTGGTAACACAAAATTAAATGGTTACATAGCTGTGATGAAGTGGGGTGGTGTCACCAAAACTGGTGCAAGTGCCATGAAAAAAACAGTTAACGAGTATAAAAAAGTAATTCGTGAAAGAAGAAAGATACAAGAAGAATTACTTTTAGAAATAGAATCCAAAGCATTAAGTGAAGCTACTAGAACAGCTTTAAAAAATAAAGTTGAGGAACATAACTCTAAAAACCCTAAGCACAGAGCAACACTAAGAATGTTGACTGCTTGCTACAACAGAGGTTTAGCAGCTTATCAAAACAATCCAGGATCAGTTCGTGGTAATGTTGCTGGTCCATCCCAGTGGGCAATGGCCAGAGTTAATGGACTATTAAGAGCTTTGAGAACAGGTAAGTTCAAAAGAACTGCTTATGATACAGATCTTTTACCTAGTAGTCATCCTTTGAGTTCTAAAAAAGTTGCTGGAAGTGTTATTGAGGAAATAAATGTTTCTACCGAAGAGGCAGAGGCTTTATCAGAAGTTGAAATGAACTCAGCTAGATCTGAAAAGGCTAAATCTGTAAAAATTGGAGATGCAGTCTCATGGAGTATAAACAAAGATCCAGATCCACCATCAACTGTTCATGGCATTGTCACTTCAGTAAATAATGAAAAAGAAACTGCAACAATGATGGTTTGGGCAATTATGGAAGATGGTACGCACAAGAAAACTGACAGGTCAGTCGTGCAACCAATCTCTGCATTAAGAAAGATAAAAGATTTTAGAAGCTAATTAGCTACTTTCAAAATATCTAGTATTTTCTTTTGGATCATATTCGATCCCAGCTTTTTTAAGTTTATTGATTAATTTAGTCTGCTCATCTGATCCTAAGAAAACTAACCATTCTGTAATAATTTTATTACGATTTGGTTTCTGTGCCTTAGCAAGATTATCCATAAACATGTTAAATGGATTGTCTACTTTTGAGCTTCTTTCAACTCCGTTATCAGCCATTTTAGTAATCCGTTCCTATCCTCAGCGCCATACTTAAAGTCTTTAGCACTGAAATTATCTGATACTTCTATTTTACTTGTATCCAAAGATACTTCTAATTCCTTGTCAAAAATATCTAATTGACCTGTGCCGTCATCTTTGCAAAGCAAAGTAAAGGTACCAGATCCATTATGCAAAGTCGATATTAAGACTGTATCTTTTTCCACATATTTAGTATAGCACTCATCGGCAATCTGTTAGTGGCTATCAGAAATACACTAACTTTTATTTTTTTTATATAAAATACTAATGTTTACTGTTTACAGTAAATTTTTGCGCACATGGGTAAGTTAGGAGATTGGAATCTTGTATGTCTGATGAGTATAAAAAAATTGATGTAGAGTTCAGCAAAGCTGAAGGGGAAGAGGGTAAAGTCAAAGCAGTTTTTTCTGTTTTTAACGATGTTGATAGTGATGGCGATGTAGTATTGCCAACATCAATCAAGTCTGGTTTTGATCCCAACAATGAAGAAGTACCAATGGTCTGGGCGCACCAGTGGGATAAACCAATTGGCAGAGGTAAAATTGTCAAAGATGGTGAAAAAGCAGTTTTTGATGGTGAGTTTTTTATGGACACTGATAGTGGATCCGAGGCTTACAAACTTGTCAAGAATATGGGAAATTTGCAACAATGGTCTTTTGGTTTTAGAGTAGATGACTCTGAGTATGGAAAATTTAAAAAAGCAGATCAAGACGATGAACAAGAAGTTCGTTATCTCAAAAGTTTATCAGTATATGAGGTTAGTCCAGTTTTGGTTGGAGCTAACCAAGATACATTCACTATGGCAATCAAGACACAAAAAACTGATACTGATGAAAAGAGTGTTCTTACATCAGATGATTTTCAAAGTGCAGAACAAGATCCAAAGGCAGAAGAAGAAAAAGTTGCCTTAGCAAACGATATGTTTGACAATCCAAAAGAAGCTGAAATGAGAGCTTTGGAATTAGGTTGTTCAGGATTTCATACACATGAAAGTGACGGAAAGCAAGTTTTCATGCCTTGTGCCACACATGATTCATATGAATCACAGATCAAGAAAAGCAATACTTCGATAGCTTATCTAAGTGAAATTGCTGTAAATATAAAAGAAGTTTTAAAATCTATCCCTACTGACCAAGAAACAATTGATCGTCTAAAGCAGATCAATATCGCAATTCGTGGTCTAAATAGTAGTGATGATGAAGTTTCAGAGAAAAGCGCCAGCGTGCAAGGCAAAAAGCGATTTTCTGATGAGGTAAAAGATGTGCTTGCTGCATTGAATAACCTAGTCGCAAGAGTTCAAGCTATAGGTGAACTCAGACAAAAGAATGGTAGGAAGTTGGGGGTTTCAGCAACAGAAGCTCTCAGAACAGTTCAAGAAAGTGTCTCTGATGCTTTTGATGAACTAGATAAATTCGTAGAAGAATTTGGAAGTGAGGGCGCATTGGAAGTTGAAACACAAGAAGTGCCAACTGAGACTGAAGTACCAGTCGCAGAAACCGAAACTGAAGTATCAGAACCAGAAGTTGAATTATCTGATCCTGAAGCAGTAACAGAGGAAGTTGTAGACGCGCAAGCTGAAACAATGACTGAAGATCCTGCTGATGAACCAGAAATCGATACTGGCGATGAGAGACAAGTTGAGGATCCTGTTGATCAGGTAGAAACAGTAGAAGTTGATACTGAGTTAGACAATCTCTGGCTTGAAAGCCAAGAGATCCTAGCAGAAATCACAGTAGTTGATACTGAAATAGAAGAAGAAGTAGAAGTAGATATTTAGGAGATATATATGAGTAACGAAATTTCAAAAATTCGTGAGAACATAGCTAAAGAGTCTGCCGATTTAAAAGGACTTTTTGAGACAATTGAGTCACAAGAAGGACCTTCTACTGCTGAGCAAAAAAATGCAGTTATCTCTAATAACGAGAAACTAGCATCTTTAAGAGATGATCTTAAAGTCGCAGAAGCAAAAAGCAAGTTAGATTTATCTGACAGTGCAGTAGCAAGCATCCCTAACCCATCAGAAGAACCAGCTAAAGTTGGATCCTTTGGTGCAGAGGTGTTAAAATCAGCAGCCTACAAAGGCTATACTGAAAATGGTGCTAAGAATATTCAAAGCACAATTCCTTTTGAAGTTAAGACAAACTTAACTACAACTGGATATCCACCAGAGTCTTTAAGACAACCTGGAATATTGGAAACAGCTCTTCGTGATCCTAATGCAGTTATTAGTTTGTTTGATCAAATTCAAACAGATCAAAACGCTTTCGTTTATTTGGAAGAAACAACTTTCACAAACAACGCAGCTGAAGCCGCAGAGGCAGCAGCAGTTGGTGAAGGTGCATTAGCATTTACCGAGAACACAGCAACAATCTCAAAACTTGGTGTTAACATACCTGTTACAGACGAGTTAATGCAAGATGTTTCTGGCTTAGAGGGATATTTGAACTCTAGACTACAAACAATGATGAGATTAAGGTTAGACGGCCAGTTAATCGCTGGTAATGGTACTTCACCAAACCTTGAAGGTCTATTAGACGCAGGAAAATCCTCAGTTGGATCAACTGCTTATGGATCATACTCAGGTGGTTTGGGAAGAATCGGAGCTATCTATGGAGCGATCACTGACATTCGTGTCAACGCTTTCACAGAGCCAGATGCCATCGTTATCCATCCAAATGATTGGGCGCAAATCGTCCTTCAACTAGATGATGACTTTGCTGGTGATGCTACAGCAGGATATGCAGCTAAATCACCTGTATTTATGAGTGCAGGCGGATTTGGTGG
>Ga0181401_1000112_pt1 | contig 30377 bp, 41 predicted proteins | sample 24SPOviralmetaG_FD_130130 | JGI IMG/M metagenome (GOLD analysis project Ga0181401, IMG submission 130130) | Marine viral communities from the oligotrophic San Pedro Time Series (SPOT) site, San Pedro Channel, CA, USA - 24 SPOT_SRF_2011-07-20 | ecosystem: Environmental > Aquatic > Marine > Strait...
AAAATGAAAATTCTCAAATAGATTCAATCGGACAGTTCTCAACTCAGACATGTAACATCGATGTATCCACCACAATTGGCGGCGGCGGAGGCGGAGGCGACCCCCCGAGCGGCGGAGGCGACCCCCCGAGCGGCGGAGGCGGAGGCGACCCCCCGAGCGGCGGAGGCGACCCCCCGAGCGGCGGCGGAGGTGGTGGTGGTGGTGGAGGTGGAGGAATGTTTGCGGGCGATGATGACGATGATGACGATGATGACGATGACGATGCAGGTGGGAATGACACCCGCCCCGGACTATTCGAGGATCCCCAGGGTTTCTGGGATTCTCGAACAGATGAAGAAAAGCCGGCTGTGGCGGCTGGGGGTTTACTGGCTCTTATGTTGGTATTGGTGTTCGTGAAAGTTTTTATTTTAGACCCAATCCTTGGTGGCAAAAAGAGATGATCATCTCCACCTAAACGCCCTTTTAATTCTGTATTTTGTCAGTGTGTGGTGAGCCCATTTCTTCTTGCGTGACCCGCGGATCACGATTTCCCTCTCGAGCGTGACAGTTACCCTTGGAGGCTTGGGAATCTTGGCACGTCCAACGCGTGTGGCTATAATAGACATGCACAGGTCTGGTAAGGGTTGCCCGATATGTTTGATCGCTGCCATATCCACAAGCCACAACAGGCTCCGTGAGGGGACGGAGGATGACATTTGCCTTCCTACCATATAATTAGAGAAAAACGCACTTGTATACCCAGAACACCACCATGGATGTCCGCACACCTCACGAACTCGGAGTCAAACTCAACAGCCCTCTCGCCAAGCTCCCGTCCCGAGGCTCTCCCGGTGCTGCCGGCTATGATCTCTACGCTGCGAACCCTGAGCCAATCGTCATCCCACAGCAGTGCGGACGCGCCCTCGTCCCCACGGGTCTGCAGGTTGTGCTGCCTCCCGGGACGTACGGGCGTGTCGCACCGCGGTCCGGTCTGGCGGTCAAGAAAGGTGTCTCCATTGGAGCGGGAGTTATCGACATCGACTATACCGGTGAGGTCGGGGTTCTCGTCATCAATCAGGGGGACGACGATATCACCATCACGGCAGGTGAGCGTATCGCGCAGCTTATTCTCGAGAGGATCGTCACTCCTGAGGTCGTGGAGTTGGACTACGTCTCCGACACACAGCGAGGATCTGGAGGCTTTGGCTCGACAGGTGCGTGAAGGGTTGTAAAACGCTATCTTTGCGTATACCAAGTTCAGATGACTTACTCGCCTGACAAGACCCTGACACTTGTGCATGAGGCGCGACAAAAGCAGTTTCCACCCAATACCGGTGTGGTTCACGAGGGGTTCCACGAGTTCATACACAGTGACAAGCAGGTGGCGGGGTACCTAGTGATGGAGGCGGGTATCCCAGGAGCCATCAGGAGTTTCTTCCGCCAGAAGATCAGGGAGTACATCAACGGTGAGTTCATCAATTTAGAGAAACCCGCCCAGATATATACAGAGTAATGACGACCCACCAGGTCTATGTTATCCTTGACCGAAGCGGTTCAATGGCATCGTGCGTCCAAGACACCCTCGGGGGACTCCGGTATTTCCTGGACTCTCTCGACGAATCGGCGCGTGTCACACTCTTACTATTCAACCAGTCGACGGAGGTGCTATACAGGGATGCACCCAGGGATAAATGGATTCCCCTCACCCCCCAGAAGTATCGTCCCAATGGTGGGACCGCCCTGATGGATGCCATCGGGGAGACCATCAAGATGGCTGAGATTCACCAGCCTCGCATGTGGGCGGATCAGGAGGATAACCAGATTAGTATCGTCATCCTGACTGACGGCGACGAGAATGCCAGCAAGGCATATACCCCTGCACACATCTCAGACCTCATCAACCTCCACCGGACTCAGGAGTGGTCTTTTACGTTCCTCGGGGCAAATCAGGATGCCGTTCTGAAAGCCAAATCACTCAGCATCCCCGCTAATTCTGCAATGACCTTCACAAACGAGACGGTGAACACCGCTATGCGGAGCGCTGCGGACGCTCTGAATAGGATGGTTTCTGGGGAGTCCCAGTCTGTTGAATTTTCACAGGTGGAGCGGATGGCGAGCAACCCCACAATTTAGTTGGCGAAGAGAACACCCCCAAGCCCGGATTGAATCCGGAGGATGTTGTAGTTGACGGCATAGAGGTCCTGCATGGTGGCGAAGTACTCCGTGGAGGCAGTCATGTGCGCCGTGTCGAGGCGGCTGAAGTTGCACGTGCCGGTCGGCTGGAGCCTGTTGGCTTTTTGAGCGAACGAGTACATCTTGAGAGCCACACCAGACTTGAGGTCCCCGCCAGATTGGAGGGGGGTGTAGTGCTCGGAGTTGTAGTAGGACTGCACCAGCGAGAAGTACTTGTCGGGCATCTTGCTCTGGAAGACCTCGACACCATTGAGGTAGATCTGCACATCGTTTGTCACGTACGGGCCACCACCGCCCATATCTGGCCGACCCCACAGCAGCGCTTTAACGGGGTGGTTGAGCAGGCTGAGATCCCACCTAGGGGACTCATCGGTCCCAAGGTTCTGGATCTTCTGCATCTGGTGGATGAGGAACTCGTGGTTCTTATCTGTCATCATCTTGCGCTCATCGGTGTCAAGGAGCACAAAGTTACCGTAGAACTGCATCTTGTCTGGGGCAGTGCCGTCGCCCAGGCGGATCTTCAGCTCCACCTCGTGGTACTGGAGGGCAACCAGGGGCAGGGGGTAGCCGTCGCAGAAGGAGAAGTGCAGGGGCATCCAGGTGTTCCCAGAGGCGCGGGTCAGGTCCTGACGTGCGGTGCCGGACGGGACGTTCTGGGTGAAAACGGGACCCGCCTTTGCCCCGTTGTCGATGAGGAACTTGTTCCACAGCTGCACCATGAAGAAGGCGTCCTGGCGGTCCACCAGCTGACCACCTATGTACCACTCGAAGATGGCGCCGCCATTCTCTGCCTCAGCACCGATGAGACCCGGGAGACCGTTGGCGGCGGTGCCACCCAGGGTGCCGGTGGTGCCGAGGTCGATCCAGATGGAGGACAGGAGGTCACCCGCCCTGGGGATCTTCACGGTGATCTCGGAGTTGGCAGCGATCGTGCCGATCACATCGAGCTTGACGGGCTTGGTGGTGAAGTTGGTGTGACGCTTGTACACCTGCTGAAAGAAAGAGACCTCGGGGTCGCCAGTGATGTAGGCATCCTGCACGCCCTGAGCCACGAGCTGAACAAGTGATCCAGACATTGTTATATTATACTAGGCAGATAAGTTTTTTCAATAAAGTTTTCGGCGCATATGGAAGTAACAATGGTACAGTTTCAGGCATATGCGTGGGAAGCCCGTGATGTGGATGAGGAGTACCTCATCAGCATCTTTGGAAGGTGTGCCAACGGCAAATCGATATGTGTGACGACGGCATTTAAGCCCTACTTCTTCATCAAGCTAAGCAACAGCATCACGGAACCGCAGTGCCGTGATCTTTTCCAGAAGGTCCAGAAGGTGTGCCAAGGGATGGTCAAGTCTTATGAACTCCTGAGGTCGAAGGATATCTGGGGGTTCCAGAATGGCACGAAGTTTCCGTTCATGAAGCTGAACTTTGACACACTGGCGTCGATGAAGATGGCTGACCGAAAACTGCAACGCCCCTTTGAGGGCGACCGCTTCCCCCAGAAGATCTACGAGTCCAACATCGACTCCGTGCTCCGCTTCATGCACCGGACCGGTATCAGCAGTACCGGGTGGCTGGAGTCTGGACCCTCGTGCGCGCGCAACAACGTGGCTCTTGTGGACATCGATCTGTTCTGCAACGACTGGAAGACTCTGAAGCCCGTGGATGTCAAGGGGAATGCTCCGTTCGTGGTGGCGTCGATGGATATTGAGTGCTTCAGCCACGACAACAAGTTCCCCGAGCCTCAGGTGCCCGAGAATGCCATCTTTCAGATTGCCCTGTCTCTCCGCCGTCTGGGTGAGAAGGAGTGCTACAAGAATGTCTGTATGTGCTACAAAGAGACGGACGAGATCCCGAACGGTGAGGTGTGGGAGTACCCCACCGAGAAGGACTTGCTCGAGGGCTTCTCGGAGTTCCTGAGGGACGAGGGGGTGGATATAATGACTGGGTGGAACACCTTTGGGTTTGACTACGAGTATATCATGATCCGCGGGGGGATGCAGAAGTGTGCTCCCGAGTTCTACAACATGGGGAAGCTCAAGGGGGTGGATTCGGACCTCGTGTACAAGATGCTCTCGAGCAGTGCTCTGGGGGACAACAAACTCAAGATCATCCCGATGCCCGGTCGCTACAACTTTGACCTGTTCCAGGAGGTGAAGCGTGAGAAGAAGCTGGAGTCCTACAAGTTGGACTTTGTGGCTGAGACCTTCTTGGGAGACCACAAGTTGGATGTGGATCACAAGCAGATCTTTGCCTCCTTCCGTGGAGGCAACTCGGCTGAACTGGGGCGGGTGGCGGAGTACTGCGTGCAGGACACCCTCCTGCCCCACCGCCTCTGTGACAAGTTGGCAACCATCCTGAACCTCATTGAGATGGCAAAGGCGACGTGGGTCCCGATGTCCTATCTGTCCGAGCGGGGTCAGCAGATCAAGGTGTTTTCCCAGCTCACCCGGAAGGCTCGGGAGCTGGGGTATATGGTCCCCAACATCCGCTTCCGCAAGGCTGGGGAGTTGGAGAATGAGGATGGGTATGAGGGTGCGACGGTTCTGGATGCGCAGAAGGGTGCCTACTACCGCCCCATCACAGCCCTTGACTTTGCCTCGCTGTATCCATCCATCATGATGGCTCACAACCTTTGCTACAGCGCCTTGGTGATGGACCCCAAGTACGACAACCTGCCTGGGGTGAACTACGAGTGTTTCCAGGTGGGGGATAAAACCTTCAAGTTTGTGCAGGACTTCCCTGCGGTGCTCCCAGAGCTGTTGAGGGAGCTGAAGGAGTTCCGCAGCCAGGCGAAGAAGGACATGAAGAAGTTCCCAGAGCACTACGAGGTGTTCAACGGGAAGCAGTTGGCTTACAAGATCAGCAGCAACTCTGTCTACGGCTTCACCGGCGCATCCAAGGGCATCCTACCCTGCAAGCCCATTGCCAGTACCACCACCTGTCGGGGGCGCCAGATGATCGACGAGACCAAGACCTACGTGGAGGCAAACTTCCCCGGAGCCAAGGTGAGGTACGGGGACACTGACTCGGTGATGGTGGAGTTTGACACCCAGGGGATGTCCGTGGAGGAGGCGCTGGAGTACTCGTGGAAGGTGGGGGAGCAGGCTTCTGCGGAGTGCACCAAGCTGTTCAAGAAGCCGAACGACCTGGAGTTGGAGAAGGTCTACTACCCCTACTTCCTCTACAGCAAGAAGCGGTACGCTGCGAAGCTGTGGACCAAGGGCAAGGACGACAAGATGCACTTTGACTACGTGGACATCAAGGGGCTTCAGGTGGTTCGTCGGGACGGGATTGCCTTCACTCGGGACACGTGCAAGGAGCTGTTCGACATCATCCTGGAGAGCAACAACCCCGAGGCTGCCAAGGAGCTGGCGGTCCGCCGTGGCACTGAGCTGGTGGACGGGCGGGTTCCGATGGAGAAGCTCCAGCTCTCCCAGAAGTTGGCGGACTCCTACAAGAATGAAAACATGGCGCATGTCCAGGTGGTCAAGAAGATCCGTGAGCGCGCGCCAGGGTCCGAGCCTCAGTCGGGGGATCGGGTTCCCTATGTGCTGGTGGACACGGGGGACAAGAAGGCGAAGATGTTCGAGAAGTCCGAGGACCCCAAGTGGGTTCGGGAGAATAACATCCCCCTGGATTACCAGTACTACTTCACCAACAAGTTCGTCCAGCCAGTGTGCGATGTCTTGGAGCCACTGGTGGATGATCCCAAGCAGGAGATCTTTGGCGGTCTCCTCCCCAATAAGCGTACCCGTAAGCCAAAGGCTGAAAATGGGCAACCCTCCATCACAAAATTCTTCGATAATAAGGAATAGGGGACATACTAAAGTAGTAGAGATGACAGATGATTTTTCCGATATCAAGGCGCTTATCGAGAAACGGGTTAATGAGAAGGTCAACGCAACGATCGCAGTCTTTGTCACCAACCTCGCACGACGATACAAGATGAATCCTCACGACGTCCTCAAGTGCTGCCCCACTGCAGGCGATCTGGCTTCAGGGGTTTCAGCTCCCAGTACAGCAAACAGGTGTCGGGGGATGTGTGGGAAGGGTTCAAAGACCCGTCAGTGTTCTAGGGCTGCCAAAGACGGCAGCGGGTACTGCGGGATGCATATGTGGCAGGGCGAGCAGGAGAGGGCTCGAGCCCCGACGACCATTGCCTGCGGTCACACCCACCCCGTGTCCATTCTGTATCAAAAGGGGTGTCCTGCATGTGAGATGAAGACAAAGCAGGTACCCACGAGAGAAGTTTCCAAAGTTATAGATTTGGGGTTCTAGATATGTAGATGGCGCTCACAAAGGCTCAGCTACTCCTGAAGTCCATGAATGACTTCTACTCGGTCCCCGAGAATGCCAGAATCTTCACGGACATCGTCTCTGGTACCAAGGGTGGCGTGTCCCTTCGTTCCATAGAGAGGTTCATCACGACGTATTCCAAGAATACGAACTTCTGTTTCAAGACTACCGGGGGTTCATCGTTTCCCGTGCACCTCAAGTACAAGTCGACGCTTGACGGCTACAGCAAGAAGCTGTTTGACCCGTTTGCCAGATATGAGAGGATAGAATACACCATCCCTGCAACTGGCGCCAAGATCATGACCACCGTTGCCCAGCTCAACTTTCTGAGGTGGGCAATCAAGAATGGTATTGTCAACTACATCCAGGCAAATCCATCTGTTACGAAGAGCTCATAAATCCACGAGAGATTGTGAACTTCTTGTCAATTATATAGTACCCATGAAACTGCACAGCCTCTGTCACGAGTTTGTTCAGTTTCACCTGCAGGAAGGACCCGTTGCTGTTCGTCTTGCTCATGTCGAGCAGTCCACTGGGGGCGGTGTTCATGGGGTTCAGCGCGAATGTGTAAGAGTATATGTCCTTTAACGGCGGTCTGAAGTTTGGATTGAACTTGTAGTAGTTGCGTGTGGATATGTTGCTCCTGGAGACGTCTACCAGCGGACTAAGACTCGAGTTGTTGTTGATGTAGATATCGGCAGTGGACATGATGGGGTTGAGGTTCTGATCGTCTTGATCGTCGCTGACGACGTTGCTCAGGTTCATCCGCTGATTGAAGTAGTCGATGTCCGTCAGTTGCTCAAAGATGTCCCTTCGGAAAAACCACACGATCGTCTTTACGTTGTCGCTCCCGACGAGATTGAACTTGACCCTGGCTTCACCCGTGTCCTCTGGGATCTCCTGGATGGGCTGGCGGATGGCGAGGGTGAACACCCGCTCGATGTCCTTCGATATGAGCATCTGCCTCTCCTGCAGGGTCAGGTCTGCCACCGTCATAATCACGTCAATGTGAGGGATAGATATCACGTCGGTGGTGTCGGAGAATGCAGAGGGTGGGTTGAAGGACATGCTCATACGGATCTTCTGCTTGTGGATGGCGCACAGGGGGAAGGGGTTTTTGTGGTTAAAGAAGGTTGGGAGGATCAGGTAGACCGTCTGGGGTCCACCCGTCCCATCTCCACCCACACCCGCCTTCAATGCCCTCCGTTCGCTCGTGTCCGCATACAGGTTGTAGTATATCATCATAGAGTCGCCGTATATGGTCTCGATGTCCAACTCGTCTATCCTGATGTTCACATTATCCAATAGCGACCACGCAATGTCTTTGCAGTAGGTGGAGAGTCTCCACCTGGCATCCAGGAGTTCGGGGAGTTGCACTCGGATCACGAGGTCTGTCATGATGTCTCCCAACTCCTGGGGGTTCAGGAAGGTTGTGACGGTCTTGCCGAAGGGCCAGCTTTCCGTCAGGGCAGTTGTGCTGGGGCGGGTCAGTCTCTGGACCTTTTCATACTTTGCAAACTTCGAGTGGCGCTCGGGGAGGGTGTAGTGGAACAGGGAATCGTGGGGGTCGGGGGAGTCGAGGTAGAGATCTTGTTTCCCCACCGCATCAAGACTTAGTATAGCACCTGATGTTGCCATTACAATTCGCACAGATCTTTTTGCCACATATCTATCACGCCCAAGCTCTTAATTCTAGCCAACTCCGTCCGTGCATCTAGCGCCTTCTGCCGCAATGTTGCCACCTCCTCCTCCGTGTACTCGTACGTCTTGGTTGCCAGCAGGTAGTCCACCTCCTTGAATTTGCGCCGAACCAGGTCAGCCTCCAGAGCAGCCTTCTTCACCCGGAACACCTGGATGTCCCCGCTGCACACGTCCTCGATGAACCTCGCCTTCTCCGAGAGCTGGTCAGCCTCGTGGGTCAGGTGGGCAACCATCGCCTTCTTGCGCTCGTTGTAGACCCCAACCCGTATCTCCGCGTAGTCGGTCAGGATCTCCTCGGGGCTCTGGTAGCGCTTGATGCCGTGCTTGGGGTGGAACAGGTGCATGTTCGAGGTGTGGAACGTCTTGCGCATCTTGAAGTCCTTCATCATATCCGTGCCACTGTAGCCGAAGACCTCGAAGCGGACATCCTGGGTGGTGCTCGAGTTGCGGTAGCTCGTAATCTTCTTCTTCTCGATCAGGGTGTCGAGGTGCTCCTTGAATGGGTCAGTCCACACCCCAGGGGGCAACTCCGTGATGGTCAACTTGTCACCCGATGCGGTGGCAATCCCCTCTGCCACCCACGAGTGTTCACCGTCCTGCCGGAGGGTCCCCGTGAAGCCCTTGAACCACGGAGCCATCTTCTGGAGCGGCTTCCCCTGCATTACCCTCTCGAGGTTTGCCTTCAGGTCTGCGGGGTTGTAGGGTGGGACGTAGCACGAGAAGCCCGTGCCGATGCCCTCGCACCCGTTCACCAGAGCCGTGGGGATGATTGGAGCGTAATACTCTGGCTCCACCTTCTGCCCGTCATCCACCACCGCCGGGAGCAACTCCGTGTCTCGCTTGTCAAACAGGCGACGAGCCTCGGGAGTCAGGCGGGTGAAGATGTAACGAGTCTGGCTCGCATCCTTGCCACCCAGAAGGCGGGTCCCGAACTGCCCAGAGGGGAACAGGAGGTTGATATTGTTCGACCCCACGTAGTCCTGAGCCAGGCGCACGATCGTGTCAGCCAGTGACACCTCGCCGTGGTGGTAGGCTGTGTGCTCAGCGGTGTATGCTGCAAACTGCGCCACCTTCACATCCTGGGTCAGGTTGCGCTTGAAGGCGGCAAAGATCACCGTGCGCTGAGAGGGTTTCAAGCCGTCCATCATGCTCGGGATGCTCCGATGGAGGTCCGCCAGACTGAAGTGAACCATGTCGCGGGTGATGAAGTTGCTGACGGTCAACTCCCTGACGTCCCCGTACGAAACCGAAAGTGTCTTGGACTCCTCGGAAGCCTGGGTCAGCCAGTGCTTTCGGGCATCAGCCTGCGACTTGTCAAACGCCAAGGTCATCACGTCATCGGTTGTCTCATCCGTGTCGAAGCGAACCGTGAGGCGGTCGATAGCCTTGAAGTACTCCTTTGCCTCTACAGCAGTTGAGGTACCCAGACCCTTGTAGTACTTGATCTTCCACCCCTGGGGGCGAGTGTCCCACCACTCACGGTACGCATTCTCCGTGAAAAACCACTTGTTCTGGGTCCCCTTGGTCGCCTTGATGATCGGTGTCACCATACTCACCACAAATCCCAGATTGATCAACTCGGGCCAGAAGGCGTGGATGTTGTTCAAGACCAACCCCTTGATGTGGGACCCGTCATTGTCTGCGTCAGTCATGATCATCATCCGACCGTAGCGCAACTCCTTGAGGCTCGTGTAGGTGTGACCGTGCTTCAGACCCAGGATCTGCTTCACAGCGTTGAACTCTGCGTTGGCAGTCACCTGCTCTGCTGAGCAATCACGGATGTTCTTGGGCTTGCCACGCAGGGGGAACACCCCGTACTTGTCGCGCCCCACCACAGTCAGACCAGCCACCGCCAGAGCCTTGGCAGAGTCTCCCTCCGTCAGGATCAGGGTGCACTGGTCCCCCTTGGCAGTCCCAGCCCAGTTGGCGTCATCCAGCTTTGGGATGCCCGTGAGGCGCGTCTTGAGCCGGTTGCCATCCGTTTTCTTGAGCTCCTTCTCCGCCTTGACACGGTTCAGGGCGTCAATCTCAGCCTGGATGCCCGTCTTTTGGAGCACCTGCTTGTGGAAGGTTTTCGGGGGCTCCCACCGGCTTCCGAACTGACCCACCTTCAGGGTGCACTCATCCTTCACCTGGCTGCTGAAGGTCGGGTTGACCAGTGTGGACTTGACCATCACGAACAGGGTATTCTTCACCTGGTGACCCTTCAGGGTGCACTTCTTCCCCAGGGTCTCCAGGACACCGTCGGTCACCTGGGAGATCACGTGGGTCACGTGGGAGCCACCCTTGTAGGTGCAGACACCATTGACCCAACTCACCTGCTCGAAGGCGTCGTTGGGGCAGGCAGCCACCGCCACCTGCCAGCGGTCCTGGGTGCTTACCACAACCTCGGCGTCTGGGGGGAGGTGCATACGGGCGTAGGTCTTGATGTCCAGCTTCGGAAGCTCCTCGCCCTGCCAGAACACCCGGCACCCCGAGGTGTAGAAGGAGGCATCCCACACCCGCTTCTCCACAAGGCGAGAGAAGTCCGCGGTGAGCCCCGTCATCCCGAAGCGCTCCCAGTCAGGCAGGAAGGTGATGCTCACCTCGTTCGCAGTCTTGCGGTATGAGGAGACCGTTGCATCCTCCTTCTGGGACATGTTGTCCCTCCACATCTGGCGGTACTCCTTCTTGTTTTTGCCGTCTAGGATGCGGACCTCAAACTCCTTGCTGTAGACGTTTGCCAGCTTGGCGCCATAGCCGTTCCGACCGCCCACAATCTTCTCCTGGCTATCGTCGTAGTTTGTGCTTGTGAGGAGGTGTCCAAAGGTCAGCTCAGGATTCCACAGCTTCTCCGTGGGGTGCTGCTCCACAGAGATGCCCCCGAGGGGACCGTTGTTCACGACCGTCAGGTGTCCCGTTGATGACAGGGTCACCTCGATCTTCTTGACCTCCTTGGGGTGCGATGTGTTGCGGTCAATTGCGTTGACCAGGATCTCGTCGAAGATCTTCAGGAGGGCTGGGGAGACCGTCTGCTTCTTCTTGACGAAGCGGTCGCTCCCCATCTCCTTTACCCAGAACACATCCTGCTGTTGCGGCGTGGAACCCACGTATGAGTCAGGACGCAGTAGGATGTGTTCACGGTGCGAAACCTTCTGCACGACCTCCTTGGGTGCCATTGTATTTACAAGGTATCTACCCATATCCTTAAGCCCCTCGCTACATTTTTTTATGTAGTGGTATTATAACTTATGTCGGACTTGTTGGACATCATTGCAGACAAGACCATGGGAATCATCATCAGTTCAGGGTTGCTCGTGTCTGGGTCATGGTGGGCAATCAACACGTTTCTAAGGGAGGATCTGAGTGAGGATGGAAAGAGGGATGCGAGGATTGCAAAGTATGTGATGTATTTCTTTTTCGTGTTATTTGCGATAAAGGTGTTTGCAGGACCTAGAATTGGTAAAATGGCACATAAAAGGATGGCAACCAGCCTGGAAAAGGCGAGGGAGAAAGTAGATAAGTTGACTGGTCTGCAGGGCAATGAGAGTGCAAAAGCTCTGATGAGCAGGAGGAGGTTTATCTCCTCGAAGCCTGTTGTCGGTCTCACTCTTGCAGGAGCAGGCTATCTCATCTTTGACATGGTTCAGGCGGAGAAGTCGGGTGCACCCAGGGCTGCGCAGGGGACGAAGGCAATGATCTTCACGGCAATCCTCATCTTCATGGGGGTTGGTCAGGTGTTGAAGGACTCGTCTTCCTCTGCGGTCAAAAAGGCATTCACGGTTAGTACTAAGACACTTGCAAAATGATTCCCGAACCTTGAGACATCTCGGAGATTGGAATCCGTTTGTACTTGCCCTCGGGGTCCATCTTAATGTAGTAGTGGAGAGATTTGAACCACGTGTATATTTCATGTTGGGTCAGAGACCCACTCCTGATACCACCTCTGCGGAACCGTCCAGTCACCTCACGGTTCCTCGGATTTGGAACGGGCCAAGGCTTCTCCCAGCACGCCTTGCAGCACCTGTACGCCCTGCCGCTCCTGACCTTCCACATACAATCATTGACACCAAAGTACTTCGGGTGGTGTTCGAAGAATGTCACCATATCAGGGATCAGGTCATCCACGGCGTCTATGGATACCTTCATTCTGATGTCCAGAGGGTTCTTGCACAGGTAACAACATCCATCCCACCTGACTCCAAATTCATGTGCCATCTTTGTGATTAATTATGGTCGCATAACTTAATAATGATTCTGTGGATCCTCGCAGGCATCGTGATAGTCCTCATGTTCTTCTGGAAGTCGGGGACGCCCAGGGACCGCATCCAGACCCTGGTGCAGAAGTGTGCATCCTATGCCGTCCAGGCGCAGCAGGACGCCTCCCCGGTTCAGGCAATGCTCCATGCCAACTACGCCGCAGCCTACCTGGATGCCCTCAAGGTTGTGAGCAGCGAGAGGCAGATCCAGCAGGTGGGGTCGGTCAATCTCGGAACGTTCCAGAGCCACGTGTTGAACGTTCAGAAATCGGTGACTGATAAGGCGCTCGAGGCAGTCCCCGAGTTGGCAGGAAAGGTTGATCTGTACCTCCAATCTATCGCAAACCCTCAGGTGGATTGGGCTTCAGCGGGGAGAGTTAAAGACTTTTCGTCAACAGAGCGAATTGGTAAACGAGAACGAGTATAAATAACGCCCTGATGATCCCATTGAGCAGTAGCTGAAATTTGAACTTGTACGGACCCACATTTTGCACATCATTGTCGCTTATTCTGAACGTCCCATTGACAAGGGGGTCGATGAAACCTGTGGAAAGGTCTTTGATGAATCCGGTGAGCGCCGCCGCAATCATGAGAGATATCACCTGCGCATCAATATCCCTCTGTTTGAATATCCAGTCGAAAACGTTCTTCATTTAAGATAGCCCTAGATTAATAACTATCATCTTGGCATGAGTACTTCCCGTACTCCACACCCTTCTCCACTGCCTTGGCGAGTTTGCGCATGTTCGCGGGTTGCTTGGCGTACAGGAGAGCGGCGTAGAGCGACTCGTACTCCTTGCGGTGCATCACCTGCGTTCGATTCTTGGGGCGGATGACAGGGGGAGCAAGGGGTACATGGAGTATAAAAGGCATGTATTATATGTGAATACAATATATGGCTGATTACGCAGTGGTAGAGAATCCATCTGGTCCAGTATTCGTTGCAGTCACGACACAGTACAACCCTTACCGCAAGTCAGCAGACCTTGTCCCCCTTGAACGAGCCGTCACCCTCGACAGGGATGCCGACTTTGTTAGGTTCTGCTGCCTCATGGATGGCGTCCTCGCCTTCCTGAACGTCGTGATGCTCCTCAACCCCATCGCACTGTTCCCCCTTGCGGCGAGTGTGTGGGGGTATCACGGGGTCAAGACCTACAACTACCGACTCCTGGTGTCCTTCCTGATCTACCAGTATATCTACTCCCTGGGGAGGTGGGGACTCCTCGGGTACGCCCTGTGGTACAACTTCGAGAGGGAGACGGAGGACGACTACCGCTACTGGGTGCTTATGAGCGCCCTGCCCCTCGTGCAGACCTATATCACCTGGAGGGTACAGAAATTCTACAACACAATCAAAAACATCTATATAAACACTACCGCCTATAGTGAGGTATAATGGGATGGATTCACTTGCTGCCTCTGTTCGGAGAGCCTACGCAGAGGCTGAGGCTAAGCGACCCCGTACAATATTCCTCGCAAAACCCCCCGACTTTGACGACTCCGCCAAGAGGTCCACACAACGTAAGACCATGGTGGGATGTTGTGCGGCTACCAACCTCAACGGGACCCAGTGCAACAACCGGGCAGCCCCAGGGTGCGGAGGCTTCTGCAAACGCCACATGCCCACAAAAGAAATGTTAGACCAATTGTAAGGAACATGCGTCTCGACTCCGAAACACTCCACCCGGTTATGATCGGTATGGCAATCTACCTGGCAGTTGCCAAGATGAGCCCCGAGGTTCGCCAGAGCACTGGTATCAAGCCGGTGGACGATTTGATAGCAATGATGATTGCGAATCAGGGATCCCACATGATTGGGATCATCTTTACAGGATTGATCATCCTGGTCTCAAACAAGGTCGCAGACCGCCTTTAACTGCCGAGAGACCTTCTCTTTACTGACTGCGTACTGGGTCAGCGGGTGACCCGCTCGGCAGTCACGGGTCTCGAATGCCCTCTGCATAAACTGCTTCAGCATGTTGAAGTCTGGGTTCCCCCACTCCATCCCAGCCTTGAACAGGAAGTCGTCCCGTGCGAGTTGAGTCCTGCCACATCGGATGCTGTATGGGGTGTTGACGTACTCGGAACCGCCACCGTACTCCGGCATGATGACGGGTTTGGCACGGAGTGCTGCCTCCACCGCCCCGAGCCCGATGCCCTCCGAGTGGCTGAAGGTGACGTAGCAGTCACCCTGATCGTGAACCTTGTCCAGATCCTCCTGAGAGAGCAGACCGTTGATGACCTCCACGCCCGGGGCATCAACGTTTACAGGTTGATTGCAGGTTGCCTTGATAAGGAGGCGCACCTGGTCGGTCTTATCCCCGAACAACTCCACGAATGCCCTGATGATACCGTTGGCATTCTTGCGCTGATCCGCAACGTTCCCCACGTGGTAGAAGGTGTACTTGCGCTGGGACCAGTCCTTGGGTCTGTATGACAGGACCGAGACCCCGGGGTCGTCCACGTAAGCATTCACCACGTGGAACTGGGTCTCGGGGAACTGGCGCTGGAAGATGCCCTGGCAAAACTTGCTCGGGGTTGCCACGACTGGAAAGTGACTGAACAACTTCCCGTAGTCCTCGTGGACCGTCTCGGTCTCGCAGATGGTCATCAACACCACCTTGTTGAAGCGGTGCTTGATGGCTGGGATCCGCTCGAACCACATCAGGATGGGGAGGGCATATATCATGACATTGGATCCCTCTGGGATATCCATGAACTTTTCAAGCACCACATACGGACACCCGAGCATCCTAGAGTACTTCATCCCCTGCTGACCGATCCCTGCAAGCGGATTGGGTCCGATGATTGCGTCAAGCATTCTAGCTTGGTCTATAGTTGGGTGGCATATTCGTGAGCGGGAGTTGGCGCACCCCTCGGTGGGTCCACGCGTAGTACCCACCGCCCATCACCACCAGAAGGGGGATCAAGACCTTCCACAGGGGTATCTTGGGCTCGGGGGGCTTTGGCATGACGATCTGCGGCGGGGGCATCTCCCGTATGTAGCGGGAGAGATCCTCGATAGCCATTGCCAGTCGATCTGGCTTGGGAGCCTCGTGGTCCAGTGTGGTCACCTCGAAGCACATGTACCACCACGAGGATACGGGGAGGTCCTCTCTCTGGGTGTCCCCCACCTGTGTCAGACGGAAGGTGAGACGATCAAGAGGTATCGGATTGAAGTATCTGGGGGGAGTCTTGTACACCCCCTTCCACTGCTCCCCCACCTCCCCTGTGGTGTTCGTGCTAGAGTTCGTGCTGGTCTCCAGGGGAACCCGAGCGAACAGGCGACCCAGGGATGCGTCGAGCATCTGACCCCTGACGGGTATCTCCTCCACCTGAATGTCCACAATCTTCCCCATGGGCTGGATGGGACCTCCCCGTATCCCACCAGGCTGGGTGATGTAAAAGTCCAGGAGGCGTACCCCCACCACATCCTTCATGCTCTCGATGAACACATTGGAATCCAATCCAAATCGGAACTGACAGTTGCCAACTGTTCCCGAGGTGGCATTTCGGCTGTCAAGAGAAATCAGTTGGGTCTTTTTCGGAGTACACTTGAGATCCTCCATATTAATATCTAACAGACATAATATGTACGATGAGCGCACAGTGGTCCCTTGCCCTCCAGATGCTCCCAGTGGCTGGCGCAATCTTTGCAGGGGGTTACCAGGTCTCTCGGATTGATACCCTGTTCACCCGGGCTGATGCACAGGAAATCGAGCAACGAGAGGTTCGGGAAGTCTGCTTGGATATCCACAAGAAGGTTACGAAAATTGAAACCATCTTAGAGGAAAGGGGGCATAAAGACTAAATACACAATGTATATTTTTCACCTGCTTACTATTGGAATCGCTGGGTTTACTTTATATCGGGTGTTCTTCCCACTGCGCCCACCACCCGGATATGACATTGACAAGAATCTGGACGACCTATACCCCGACCTGCCCCCCGAGGTGTCCGAGGAGTGTTGGGATCAGGTGGACGAGGACTGGGACGCGATGACCGAAGAGGAGCGCAAGGAGTTGCTGGACCGTGAACTGGATGAGTATTACGGGAGGGACACCAGTGCTCGGGATATTGGCAAGGGGATGTTGTTGTGGGCATACCTCATGGGACGTTCGCAGGGCTTAAAGGAAAAGAGTGAGTAACAAATAGAACCAATGTCCGCCGTTGTCCTGACAACATGTTCGGCTGCCACAAAGACTCGTCCCTCCACCTCGCGTTCGCGAAAGGCTCGCCCATCCCCGGAGCCATCACAGGGTGGTTCATCCGCCAACTTGCAAAACTATCTGCGCTTTGCGGAAACCGTAAACGGTCGTTCGGCTATGCAGGGTGTTGCGTGGGCAGCCGTGGAGGCAGCGTCCCACGGTGCACACAGGTTTGAGGCTCTGGACGCAGTGGCTGTGACGGGTCTGGTGGCTCTGGGGACGGCATTCACCTACAATGATGGTGAGTCCCTCTCATGGGGTCCGTTCACCCCCGAGGCGGAGATCATGAATGGGCGTGGAGCCATGCTAGCTATGGCGGGCTGGCTGGTTGCGAGGTCGCAGGGACTGGTTTGAAACACCTGCAGACATAGCATGAGAACGGTGCCCAATATCTTCACACGCTCCTCTCGGGGTATACGACCCCTGCCGCGGCGGTGGATGGACCACGCCACGAGCCACATCATGGTTTGGATTTGTTCCATTTTAAAACTTACTACCTATAGGTTTTAAAATGGAGTGGAAGGAACCCACTGCCGATGAATTGGGAAAGTTCATCAGGGAGCACCTGTTGCCCCGCATCACCCAGTTGGAGCAGGAGGTGCATCACCTGCGGCGGGTTACTTGGCCCGTCTGTCAGGCGCTGCGTGAAAAGTGGGCCACCGACGAGATCCCAAATAAGTGGAGGCTCCTGGGGATGCTGGATGCTGATGATGCCAGGCAACTTGTAAACACCAAGCAGCTTATCAAGCCCAACTTGGCTCGTAATGGCATCAAGTTTCCGTGTGGGGGGTGGGGTGGTATGAGAGAGGAGTGGGATGCCCTAATAGAATTTGGTAATCGCCCGAGGGGCGTTCCCACACATGTCTTTGACGAGTTCCTCAAAGGAAAAGCCGGGACGCCAACCAAGGCTACGGATCTTCGTCGAGTCTCCCAGGAGGGTATTCACCTCACAGGTCCTGTAGAACTCAGGGTTAACTCGAACAACCTCGCGACCATCGACAATGCCAACCTCTGAGAGACCCTCGCCCTCCCACCTGATCTCCTTGTTGTACTGGCGCACCACAGCCTCCACAAAGTCCCTGACGCTGTGCTGTTCCCCCATGGCAACCACGTAGTCGTCAGGAGTATCGTTCTGGAGCATCATCCACATGGCGCGGACGTAATCCTTGGCATGCCCCCAGTCCCTCTTGGCATCCAGGTTGCCCAACTCCATGCAGGTTCCGTGAACAAAGACGTTCTGGAACTCCTTGACGATCTTCTGGGTAACGAAGTTGTAGCCACGGCGGGGGCTCTCGTGATTGAAGAGGATGCCACAGCACCCGAACAAGTTGTACGAGTCCCGGTAGTTCTTGACCGCCATGTGGGAGGCAACCTTCGCCACGCCGTAGGGGCTGCAGGGGTTGAAGGGGGTCGTCTCCCTCTGGGGGACCTCGAGGACGTCACCGAACATCTCGGATGTGCTGGCTTGGTAGAAGCGCGTGACCCCCAGGAGGTCCAGCTGGCGCAGGGACTCCAACAGGTTCAAGACCCCCACGTAGTTAATCTGGGTCGTCGAGAGGGGGCAGGCAAAGGACACCGCTACGTGACTCTGGGCAGCCAGATTGTACACCTCCAGACGCTCGGGGCGACCCACCTTCTGGAGCATCCTCAACAGACTTGCTTGGTCCTCCAGATCGGCGTCGTGCGCCATAAAATTCGGATTCTTTATTGGAGCCCAGGTATCCTCGGGCTTACGGGTGGTTCGTCGAATGACCCCGTGCACAACGTACCCCTTCTCCAGGAGGAAATCTGCGAGGTAGGACCCATCCTGACCAGTGACACCGGTGACAATGGCAACTGCCATTTCTAAAGAATAGAAATATACCTTTATAGTAATGGACGGGGTAATACTTAGAGAGGTTGATGATCAACATGCCTATGATGTTCACAGGTGGGTGACCCGCTCCATGGGTCACACCCCTTGGGAGTACATCACGAAGGTTGTGTTCGACCCACTCGAACCATGGTGTGCGACGGTTCACAACAGGTTTCCGTATCGAGGGTTTGGTGATCGTCACTGGATAGTGTGGATTCACCCTCGATACCAGAAGTTCTGGGATGCCACCAGGGTTGCGGATGGGTGGGGGGAACCCGCCCCCCTGACAATATGGGAAAACCTCGATATAAACAAGTCCATACCAGAGATCAAACATCATCATATAATTTCAAGACCTCCTTGACTGCCTCGTGGCGCTGGATGTCCTCATCGTTCATGGCAACGTGCTGGATATAGTCGAGGCGGGGGGCATTGTGGATTGAAGTGACGAGGTCGAGCAACCCACTGGTGGATTCTGGTGGAAGATCCGTCTGATAGATGTCACCCGTGATTGCCATCTTGGAGTCCGCCCCCAGGCGGGTCAGGATCATCTTCATCTGACTCTGGGTGGCATTCTGCATCTCGTCGCCGATAATGAAGGAGTTGTCAAAGGTTCGCCCCCTCATGAATGCCAGGGGGGCAATCTCGAGGGTCCCATTCTTCATCATCTGCTGGATGCGGGCACGGGTGAAGTAGTTTCCCATGATGTCCATGATTGGTCTCATATATGGATCCATCTTCTCCTCGAGTTTGCCAGGGAGGTATCCTAGGTCCTCGTCCACAGTCACCGTGGGGCGTGTGATCACCACGCGTTCCACCTTCTGGGCATGAAGCCTCTCGGCAGCAGCATTGCACGCCATCAGGGTCTTTCCGCAGCCCGCCGGACCGGTCGCCACCACGATGGGTTTGATGTTGTTGCGGAGTGCCTTGAGATATGCGTTCTGTGCAAGAGTCCGTGGGATTGCCATGTGTATGTTGATAAAGACTGTGAAATATATTTTACCAAAATGGATACAGCTGTTGCAAAATCCTACAATGACGCCTTCAACCCAGAGGACGAGAAGCATTGTATGTGGTTCAAGCTGCTCTCAGATGTCATGGCTGAGCCAGAGGAGGATATGAGTAAGCATGGGCAGAAGGTGATACGGATTATGAAGGCGAACCCGATGAATATCGAGTTCAACGAGAGGAATATGCTGGATCTGGTGTTCATTCAGTTTGCTCTGGGTCTGAGCTATGCTCGGGCTGCCCTGATCGGGAAGGCGTGGACCCCACAATCTCCCAAAACTCCTGGAGAGTGAGATCTTGGGGTTCCGAGTTTTCGTCCATCCTGACAAACAGGGCGGGTCCGTTCAACTCGGGCATGTTCTGATTCTGCATGAGATCGAAGGGTGACTCGTCACACCTGAGTATGACAACATCGTGGTCAGGGTGTGCACCCTGGATGGTTGCGGTTCCCTTTAGGAGACGAGGGATGTCCTTGAGTTCCATCGTAACCTCTACGATGTGCCCCTCCTGTTCACACACTATGACTGCACTCCTGGCTGGAAAGTTTTCTGTGCGAAACATAGTAGATAATTCCTTTACTATGAATGTTGCGTATGTTTTATGCGCCGATGGGGTCGAGCGCTTTACGAATGTCAAGGAGGCTGTTCAGCAGCAGCAGGTAAAAAATGTTTGCAAGTGATAAATGGCTTGGACCGACCACAAGTGGGCGTTTATTGTACTGATTCTCCTGGCATCCGTCGTGCTGACCGAGAAGCCCAGGGAGATGTATGAGAATGTCACGGGGAGTGCCAACAGGCGGAGGAAGTTTGACAACCAGCGGTTGCGCTTGGGGAGGACCCAGCACCCCCTGTTGGCTATGGGAAGCGCAATGTAAAAAATGTCCCGGCGCACCCAAGTATTCGGATATATAATAGTAAACACTAACTTGCTATATGGAGACCCAGAACCAGCACCCCGCTCGTGAGCACGTCCGCCAGCAGATCACCGCCCTGGGTAGTGAAGATGCCCCTCTGTCCCACGCCGTCTCGGTGAACCTCGAGAAGGCAATCTTCCTCTATGCCATCGAACGCTGCAAGGTGCGGATGTCCACCCCCAGCTGGGAAAACCCCAGCTTCCGCCACATCTACAAGCAGAAGTGGGTCACCATGAAGTCACTCCTCACCACCAAAGAGTGCCCACTGATGGATATGATCCAGACCAAGAAGATCAAGTCGTGGGAGGCGCCCAAGATGGGTCCGTGTGAGCTGTGGCCCAAGGGGCCCTATCACACCACCAGGGAGCAGCGCCGTATCCAGGATGCCCACAAGCAGGCACTGGCGCTAGAGGACAAGGAGGGGTATGTTGGTATGTTCAAGTGTGGCAAGTGCAAATCTATGAAAACGACCTACTACCAGATGCAGACCCGCAGTGCAGACGAGCCATTGACAACGTTCGTCACCTGCATGAACTGCAGCAACCGCTGGAGGTTCTGCTAAGCCTCCACCCCCAACTCAGCCATAATAGCGTCCCGCTCCTGTATAGCCTCCTCAAGCGTGTAATTCTCAATGTTCAGTGCTTTGTGCATATACTTCCTCCCAGTCTCCCTTGTCCCTGGTATCTCCACCTTGATTGCGTAGTATCTCGTCCCCTGTTGGTTGGTGTAGTCATTTATGTAAAGCGGTAAGCCCTTGTTGAGGACGTTGGTGTTGTTGCGAGCCTGGGCGGTTGGTGAAGCCCATCGGAGGTTCTCAGGGCGATTGTCCTTGGGGTCTCTGTTGATGTGGTCTACAGTATATGAGGGGGTTGGTTTGGGACCGTGGAATGTTGTGCATACCAGTATATGAACCCACTGAACGGAGTTCCCCACTCTCAAGTGAAATCGTCCGCTCTTATGAACGCATTGCTTCTTTATGCCCCCACGCTTCCCACCCCTGATTTGCCCCAGAGAGGAGGCTTCAAATAAGGGGTGTGATGGAATGGTGCGCCACTCCTCAGTAGCCATTTAGGTATGTATGAGGTTCATCTCTCTATGTGTTAGTTCGTAGGCATGTTCGTGAGTAGTCGAGGGTCGTTGTAGGCGGGTAACTTAAGCCACCACTTGGTGGCACCCAGGTCGGTCCATTGATCCCCAACAGATAGAATCATACGCATTCCCTTGCTCTGCTTGAGAGCATCCTTTGCGTCATCTTTCACCTCGGGTGGGCAGTACATGAGTACGTCTGGCACCACCCCCATCTGATGGAGTTGATTTACGGTCCACATCTGGTTCTGTGGGTCAGAGGGTCTAGCAGTAATAATCACTATAGAGTAGCCAAGCATGCGCGACGTGTAAAGAAGTTCAAGCATTGACTGAATCAACTCCCCTGTTGTCGGTCGCCACAACGTGTCGTCTATATCAAACATCACCGCATCACCATTCGCAATTTGCCTCTCTGCCAATCGCCGTTGCGACACCTTGGAGGCAGTCCACTCCATCATCTACTATACAACAATAAAGTTTTTCAACTCTATATAAGTACAGGGATGAGGTGGGAACTTCGATGCTCCTGTCAGGCAGAGAGTTCCCAACAGCGGTGCAAGCTGCGCCGTGTCAACAACCTCCCCACCTGTCACATCCACGCCTCCACCTGTCCCATATGTCTCATGTCTCTAGCCCAGCACGACGACACTGCGAAACTCTCTTGTGGTCACAGGTATCACACATCCTGCATATCGTACTGGATGGATAGGTCCAATCAATGCCCCTCGTGCCGAGGGAGTATCAGGTCAGGTGACTAGCTCCCAATCTTCGTCGATCGGCGCGGATTTTTTTGGAGCCATCAAGTAATGGACACTGAGGTGCCACAATGCATGGCTCGTACAACGAAGGGCCACCGCTGTAAGCTTAACGGTGGTTACACCAGCGACTGCTATGGGGTACAGACATCCGTTTGCAAGCGTCATGCCGGACAGAACGCCATTCATCAGTGGTCCCGCTTTACATACAATGAGCATGTTCCTTCTATAATCAAACAATATTTGGATTTCTACGAGAAGTGCGTGTACACCCACGGATTCCGCAAGATTCCGTCAATCTCGATAACCACCGAGTTGTTCAGGGACATGCCGGTGGAGTCGGAACCCGATGACATCGTGGTCAACTTTATGCAGAAGACGATGTCACACGAACCAGGTGAGGAGACCGATTGTGCCATTTGCATGGACAATCCACCTGGTAATATGTGCTCCCTCCACTGCAATCACAAGTTCTGCTACCCCTGTATCATGAACTGGGTTTTCACAAACCCCACTTGCCCCCTATGCCGTAAAAATATCTCTAGGAGTATTAAACCAAATGAAAGCTGAACAGATCATCATTGCTGCCCTTGTGGGTGTCCTGCTCTGCAAGTTGTTCACCCCCGAGGGGTACATGATGAAGAAGGAAAAGTACCGTCAATGTGGATGCGGCGCTTAAACTGATGTGAATATTTATATGCATGGAATGCCCCGTTTGTTATGAAGAATGCCACAATACGTGCACGCTTGTGTGCAAGCATCGCTTTTGCATGTCTTGTGTCAGGGAGTGGTGGGAACGGTCCCCCGAATCTCCAACATGCCCGATATGCCGCCGAAATCTCTACTTCAGGGGGATGCGCCACGTGGTAGGTGATTGGCAGCGGGAGGACTCTTATGACGAGGAGGAGCTGACTGATCTCTGCGAATTCCTTCTGAAGCTCCGCAGGTCCTTTGAACTCCCGTATGTCCTCCTGATCCCACCACCCGCTCCACCCCACACAGGGGAAAACCTCATCATATACTGGGACACACCAGAACTTTATAGTATCGTTCCTCGTCATCAGTTTAGAAGAATTATGCTAGAGCATAGTAAGGGATGCTACAAACTTTGAGGACTTGGGACTTTGCATTCCGCTTTGCGGCAAAGTCTCGTAGGGTGGATAAGAGTGATGCCCGTGCCAACCGCGAACTGGGTATGTGGACGAGAGAGAGGCTGATCGAGTTGGGACCAACGTTCGTGAAGTTGGGGCAGCTTGCCAGCACCCGGAGAGACCTGTATTCCCGGGAGTTCATCAATGAATTGGTGATTCTTCAGGATTCCGTGCCTCCAATGGAGCCGTGGGAAGTTGACGCTGTGCTGAGCGATGAGTTGGGAGGTAAGGTTGATGATATATTTGCAGACTTTGATAGAGATCCGTTCAAGTCTGCCAGCCTCGGTCAAGTGCATAAAGGGAAACTCCATTCGGGAGTAGATGTAGTCGTGAAACTCCAGCGCATCGGGGTGATGGAAAGCATATCTCGTGATGTAGATAACGTTACCGACATTCTCAAATTCTTCGAGTTTGTGGGGGTGGACACGGGACCCAAGTCCATCGAGCTGTTTGAGGAGGCTCGGGGATACCTGATGGAGGAACTGGACTACGTCAACGAGGCTAAGAATGCCAAAACATTCTACCAAAACTTCTACAAAACCCCGTGGGTCAGGATACCCCGTGTCTACACCAAGGTGCTGACACCCCGACTCATGATCATGGAGCGGGTGGACGGTGTGAAGGTTGTCGACGTTGCCGATCCCGACATGAGGGTCAAGGTGAGCCGTGCTCTCGTGACCAACTTTGTGGAGCAGATCATGTACTACGGCTTCTTCCACGGTGACCCCCACCCAGGGAACGTTGCACTGACCTCGGAAAATCAACTCGTGCTCTATGACTTTGGTCTCTGTGTCAAGATAGATCTCGATCTCAGGAATGGACTCATTGAACTGGCACCCAGCATCATCCAGAAAGATACCCCCGCTGTTGTGGAGGGGTTGGTTGGTCTGGGACTCATCCAGCCAACCGCTGATGTCACGGAGATTGTCGTATTCATCGATGCCGCTCTCGAGTATCTGGAGGAGATGAGCGGGAAGGAGTTCAATGCCAAGTTGGCACGGGACGAGTTGAGCAAGGGCTTGGCAGAGGACAAGCCGTTCCTGATACCATCCGACTTCCTGTTCCTGGCAAAGAGCTTCACGACGGTCGACGGGATCTGCAGCCAGCTGGACCCCAAGTTCAATTTCATGGGGTACATAGCACCCCTCATAGACATCAATGAGATCGTGGAGTCCCTGGACTTTGGGTCAATGACTCGGGGAGCCGTGGAGATGCCCGGCAACGTCCGTAGTATCAATGACACCGTGAAGAAGTTGGACCGTGGCAGGGCTAGGACGAAGCGCCAAATTGAGAGTACCAGGAGGGAGTTGAGGGACTTTCAATTCAGTGTTATCGCTGCAATTCTAGCCGATAACCTTCAGGATGTTCCTTTGATCCCGTGGTTGCTTGCAGCAGCGTCGGCTATTTTTGTGGTTAGGGGTGCTCGAGGGGGGTGATTAGTTGTCCTGACCCTCGAAATACCCGTCGATACTGGCATCGGGGACGATCTCAGGTTCGACCATCTGGTTTTCAGAGCTGGGTGCCTCACCCTCTCCATCATCATTGCGCCTCAGGAAGTCGCGGTGGAGGTCAAGGAGACCACCCATCCGCACACGCTCCTTCTTGCTGATATCACCCAGCTGGGTGCGGATCTTCTTGAGTTCGTCACCCCGCTCCCTCACCGCCTTCTGGCGCTTGTTGGGCTTCTTCGCCATTGCAACAGGACGGATAGTCGTGAGCATCATTGTTATTTGTTATCTACCGAGATATAAAGTTTCCCCTCTATACCTTGACAGGACACAACAATGTGTGGCATCATATGCCTTCACACAACCACCGAGAAACCCGCAGCCACCCTCAAGCACAGGGGTCCAGATGCCTTCGACGAGGTTCGGGTCGGCAACAGCACCCTCATGTTCTATCGCCTGGCAATCAATGACCTGTCCACATCTGGGATGCAGCCATTCGTGAACGGGGACCGAGCCATGGTGTGCAACGGGGAGATCTTCAATCACAAGGAGCTGGCAACGGGGTGTGAGGTGACCCAGAGTGACTGCGAGCCACTGTTCCACCTCCTGTGTAACCGTGAGTCTGATGACATATCTGATATCGTGAGGAGGGTCAGGGGGGAGTTTGCATTCGTGTTCGTGGACGGCGACAAGTTGTTTGTAGGGAGAGACCCCATGGGTGTACGCCCCCTCTTTCACTGCCGGACACTCGACGGGGGTCTTGCGTTTGCGTCGGAAGCAAAGGCGCTTGGAGGGGACGTGAACGTTTTCCCCCCTGGATACACATATGGTCCCTCGGATACTTGGAATAATTATTACAAACTTCGTGAGTGTCTGCCTTATCACCGTGGTACAGGTGGAATCCGAACGGAACTTGAGGAGGCGGTACGGATCCGAGTCGGAAACAGTGATCAGGCTGTTGGATTCCTCTTGTCAGGAGGACTTGACAGCAGCCTGGTGGCTGGAATCGCACGTACGTGGGTGAAGGGACCTCTCCGCACCTTCTCGATTGGTATGGAGGGGTCTCAGGACCTCAAGTACGCCCGGCAGGTTGCCAATCACCTGGGCGCCGACCACACCGAGGTGCTGTTCACGCCCCAAGAGTTGTGGGAGATCGTCCCGGATGCCATATGGAGCATGGAGACGTGGGATACCACCACCATCCGGGCGGGGACCCCGATGTGGTTTCTGGCTAGGTGGATATCCCAGAATACCGATATCAAGGTGGTCGTGTCGGGCGAGGGGGCTGACGAATTGTTTGGTGGGTACCTCTACTTCCACAATGCCCCCAACATCGGGGAGTTCCAGAATGAAACCTTGAGGCGCCTCGAGTACATCCATCAGTTTGACGGGTTGAGGGCAGATCGCTGCATCTCCGCCCACGGGCTGGAACTCAGGTGCCCCTTCCTGGATGACCGTCTGGTCTCCCTTGTGACTTCGCTGGACCCAGAACTCAAGTCCTGCATTGGTGGTGTCATAGAGAAGCAGGTGCTGCGGAAGGCGTTCGATGACCCAAACCCCATCATACCCCTGGATGTCCTGTGGAGGCAGAAGGAGGCATTCAGTGACGGGGTGGGTACTGGGTGGGTGGACTTCCTGAGGGAGCGAGGGGAGCACATTTATGACGTCATATTTGACAAACACTTTCCCAATCAGCGCCACCTGATCAACGAGAGGTGGATGCCCAAGTGGGTTCCGAACGCATCCGACCCTAGTGCCCGTGTGGAAAAATTGACTCTGAGACCTTAAGGTTTTGGGAATATTGATTAGTAAGCAATATGAACATATTCATACTTTCGTGGAACGTCAGACAATGTGCCGAGTGGTACTGCAATCAGCACATTGTTAAAATCCTGTTGGAGATTTGCCAGATGCTCTATACAGCCCACCACCACCACAGCCCTCCAGGGTGGGACGCAGACGCCCCTCTCACCCTGAAAGGCCAGCGGGGCTACAAGAAGGCGCACAGCAACCACCCGATGACCATGTGGATCCGCACCCACCCAGGGAACTACAGGTGGGCCGCCTCCCTGGGGGTTGCACTGGCTGTCGAGCACAACAAGAGGTTCGGAACCGTCCACGGGTGCTCCAAGCACATCATGTGGCTCAGTCGAAATGTCCCCGAGGGCTTTGGGTGCCACCGCAACCCCAACAGCACCTACGCCCGAGAGGGGTTCCCCGAGCGTGTGACACCACCACCCGAGTGTATGCCCAAGGAGTATCACCACCCCAACGTGGTCACCGCCTACCACCAGTATTATAGAGGTTCGAAGCTACAATTTGCTAGGTGGTCATGAAGATCCTATTCTTCTGCACACATTGCAATCAGGGTACGGGTTACGGGAAGTCTGCCGCCAAGGTCTGCAACTGGCTGTTGGCTAACGGACCCCCTGACCTCGAGTTGGTCTACTATGCCTTCCAGAACTACCCACACCAGGATATCAAGGATAGGTTCATTGATCCCCGCATCCGCTTCGTGGACGCATTGGAACTGGACTCGGAGTCTCCCAAGGGCTTCGGGGACAAGGGGATTGTCCCTACTTTTGAGAAGGAGAAGCCTGATGTGCTATTCATCTACAATGACATCGCGGTCATCACAGCAATCCTGCATCTTCTCGAGAGCCACCTCGATTCCACGAAGGTTGTGACCTTCATGGATATCGTGTACCCGTGGCAGGACGTGAGTCGCTTCAAGTATCTGAAGGACAGGATAGACCTGACCTTCACCTACACCAACTCGTGGAAGGAACACCTCGCCCGAGATCTCGGGTGGGACGATAGTAAGATCGATTACCTCCATCTGGGTGTTGACGAACCCAAGAGCAAGATGACCCAGGTGGAAGCCCTGCGGGATATGGGGTTGCCTGAGGATACGTGGATGGTTCTGAACATGAACCGCAACTCGTACCGCAAACAGTGGTGTGTGTCCATCAAGGCGTGGGTGGACTTCTGGGTCAGGGCGGGGAAGCCAGAACGGGTCAAGCTGTTCATTGGCGGGGTCCTCAAGTCTGATGACGGGTACGACATCCGTGAGTTGATCACGGTTGAGTGTATGAAGCACAATTTGGATGAACAGGTTGTTCTGGATAATCACATCTTCCAGAACCCCTGGCCCCTCCACGCCTCCGACGAGTACGTGGAGAAGGTGATGGCAGCCTCTGCAGTGGGCATCAACACCTGTTGTGGCGAGGGCTATGGGATGACCAACATGGAGCATGCACTCTTTGGGAAGCCTCAGGTGGTCTCGGGGGTCCCGTCGGTCAAGGAGGTTCTGGGTGACGTGGCAATGGTGGTGGAGCCCGCGGTCTGGACGACCGTTAGCAAGTTTGAGAGCCATGGGGGTGAGATTGCTATGCACGACTACAAGCCGTACTCTGACGCCCTGTACCACCTGTACACCCAGGGGTTCTCGGGGGGACAGAGGTATGTGGATCACGTCAGGGCTCATGGGGATTGGGAAACGAATCTAAAACCGCTCCAAAAAGTTCTGGATATGTTGTAAGTGTCGAATGTTCATAGCCCATCGGGGTGTGTGGGGTCCCCGCTTCCAAAACAGGGTGGAGCATATCGTGGCAGCTCACCGCAAGGTGGGTGCAGTGGAGGTTGATATCAGGTACAACTCTCATCGGAAGCTGGTGTTGTGCCACGACTGGTCTCGCAGGGATCAATACCACAACGAATCTTTATCCAGTTTGGTTGAGTGCGAGGAGCCTATGAGGATCGTGTTGGACATGAAGCCTCGGGGGGCTGATGAGGCAATCTCCATGGCTGGTGAGGTGTGTCGATCACCTGATGTCCATCAGTACCAAGTGGTCCGTGGGTCTCATATCATCTGGTATGTTTGCTGACCTCCCACAGGTTGACTTTGTGAGCCTCGACCACGAGTGTGCCGATGAGCACGACATCCAGCACCTGAGATCCAATGATATCCGGGTGTATCTGTGGAATGCCGATATGTGGGGACCTACCCAGAGGTGGATGGGCTGATTAAAAATTATGTCTATGCGGACTTAAGGTGTATGGAAGATATAGGTAAAGAACCATCACTCGATGACTTCTACTATCCAGATGGACTCCTCGGTGTGGCAGGAACTCCCCAACGACCTCCAGTGGGTCGTGAGGGGAATGCGCACCCAACTCATGTTGAATGAGCACCCAGACCTCCTGATGACCCACAAGTATGGTACCTGCTACTGCTGCGGTGGGTGGGCAGATATCAGTGGTCACAAGTGGTGGGACGGCATGTCTTACAACTTCTGCGGCTCTTGCGAGGAGGGTCAGTTCAAAGATCTGGACATGGAGACCCGTGTCATGTACTGCAACGCTTGGGGTGGCAACGACCCCCAGCGTTGGAGCAGGATGTACCACACTGCCATTGCCCCCGAGGTGGAGGATACCGCCTGGGATGATTTCTGGGAGGAACGCTTCGAGGGTATGAAGCCCGAGGAGGTTCGCAGCCGATTTGACACCTGGGAGGTGCGGATGGCAGAGGCGGCCCAGCGCTACCAGGACGACTGGCTGGGGCTGGCACCCCCGACTCCCCCGGGTAACGGGTACGCTTTCGAGTGGCCCGATACCGATGAGGATGAGGATGTGGAGTCTTAACTCCGCCACCGTTTTTTTTTTAAAACCCGTGTGGCGACAAAAAATGTCCTAGCGACGCCAAGTGTTCAGGTTGCTTAGGGTATATAGGACCATGTTCAGTCGTTGGACAGCCGCTGCACCGCCCCCCGAGCCCCAGACATGCAGCGTGGGGTGCCAAACGGACCCGCCAAAGCCCCCGAGTCTTGAGGATACCGTCGTCGCTATGATGATGTTCCTTGTACTGGCTCTGCTGATCCGCTTTTCGTAAAGCACACCCCACACACCCAATGACCACCGGGTATACCCATGAGAATATGGACTCTCTGACGACACCGTTGGCACGTCTGGAAGTCTAATGGCATGGGACATATCCTCCCCCACTTTTTTAAAACCCCCTGGGTGGACAAAAAATGTTCCTAGCACTCCAAGCATCCCCCTGGGTAATGTAAACAAGCACACAATGGTTCTTACCGAGGATACCGGCAAACAGCTCGAGATGGCAATCTGCCTCGCCTACAACACCCCCTACGTGGGGAAGTACAAGTATGGGATGGAGGAGCCCGAGCGCCTCGCCACCCGCCTCCGCGACCTCCTGCCTCCTCTGGAGGGTGTCTACCACTCTGCAGAGAAGGGTGCAGTCTACGACTTCACAGCCCCTGGTGACCACCACCTCAGCGCCAAGAGCACCAAGAAGACGGGTGCCAAGGTGGCTCCCCAGCAGGTGGGGCAGGCATCCGTTCCCACCTTCTGCGATCGGATGAGTATCACCCAGATGGAACCCGACCAGCTGAAGTCCTACCTCCAGGAGAACATCGAGAGCCTCCTTGCCAAGTTCGAGGAGTGCACCTTCGACTGCCCCATCCTATTCTTCGACAAGCAGAAGGACTCTCTGCGCTACATAAAGAGGGAGTCCAACTTCA
>Ga0181401_1000121_pt1 | contig 29547 bp, 38 predicted proteins | sample 24SPOviralmetaG_FD_130130 | JGI IMG/M metagenome (GOLD analysis project Ga0181401, IMG submission 130130) | Marine viral communities from the oligotrophic San Pedro Time Series (SPOT) site, San Pedro Channel, CA, USA - 24 SPOT_SRF_2011-07-20 | ecosystem: Environmental > Aquatic > Marine > Strait...
CGACTCGACGAAAAATGCGCGACAAATACCGTGGATGAAGAATGTGCGGACTATCCGGCGTATAAAGAGAAAAAGCGACTCGACGAAAAATGTGCGACAAATACCACGGATGAAGAGTGTGCGGACTATGTAGCGTATAAGGCAGAAAGACAATGCGGTAGTGATGATAGTATCAGGGACCCATTATGTTTCATTAAGATGTGTTTGAAAAAGGACACACCTTCTATTTGTGAACAGAATCCGGCTCGCGATCGTATTAGGTCCACCGCAAAAGAAATAGATGATGAAATTTTAGAAGAGTTGTGTAAAGATTCTAAAGATAGTAGTGGAAAATTCAGATCGAATGCTCCTAGTGCGTGTCGCAGTACCGGTAGTATGTGTGGTAATGCGACTAAGGGTGGTAAATGCCATGGTAATGCTTGTTGTAGCTCATATAATTGGTGCGCGGCAACGACTGGGGGTCAACAGACAGCTCATTGCGCATACAGTGACGGACAGGGGGGGTATCGCGGTAGGGATGGTGGGAAGTATGACGGAACCGCTTCGCGTGATGAAGCAGATAAGATAGCGAGACGTCCGGCTAATTTCTTAGATATGGTGTATCAGCGAGTTGGAGATACGCCGTTCTGTGATATACCCGCGAACGTGTTAGATCCGGAATGCGATGATTCTGATCTTGCCATGTCCATCGCAAAAGAAATAGATGATGAAATTTTAGAAGAGTTGTGTAAAAATTCTAAAAAGATTGATGGAAGATTCAAATGGAATATTCCTAGTGCGTGTCGCACGACCGCTACAGAATGGAACCCGGATGACTACGACAATATGAAGTATCGCTGTGGGTATGGAGAATGGGATGGGGATCGTTATAGAAAATTTGGTAATACTAAGTGTCCGAATGACCATTGTTGCAACAGAAACAATTGGTGTGGCGCGCCGACGAGTTCTGGGCAGAAATCTGCCGATGCTTGGTGCTTTGTACCCGACGGGAAAGGGGGTTATCGCGGTAGAGACAATGGGAAATTTGATGGTGATGCTTCGCGTCAGGAAGCAGATAAGATAGCGAGACGTCCAGCCAATTTCTTAGATATGGTGTATCAGCGAGTTGGAGATACGCCGTTCTGTGATATACCCGCGAACGCGTTAGATCCGGAATGCGATGATTCTGATCTTGCCACGCCCATCGCAAAAAAAATAAGTGTCCGAATGACCATTGGTGCAGCATTTTAAATTGGTGTAATAAGTGGTCGACATCTGGACAGCCTAATCAGAATGGTTGGTGCTTTGCATCCGACGGGAAAGGGGGTTATACTGGTAGAGACAATGGGAAATTTGATGGTGATGCTTCGCGTCAGGAAGCAGATAAAATAGCGAGACGTCCAGCTGATTTCTTAGATACAGTATATCAACGAGTCCAGGAAAGGAAGGCGTCATGAGCGTGATACATCACGGTAATGATGTATAAAGATATATGAGGTATATATAGTAACATGATTAGTACTTGTGCATTTACTCCCATTGTCGCCTCATCCTATAAGCGCAAACAGAGTCGTATGTATTCGAAAAATAAAAAAACAAACGTAGATCAATTAATCCGAAAAAATAAACGTATCCAGGCATCTATTCATAAGCGACGCGATAATTCAGTATGGAAAGATAACAATCGTCGTATCGTTCTCGAAGAACTCGTTTCGTTTCTAGATCTACTAGATGATGTTGTTGATATTCTCGATAGCGAGGATTTTGATTGTGGTGAGGTACCCGATGAACTCAATGACATTTTCAATGTGTGAATACAAAACAGCCTTTACCAGTTAGATATCTTGATCATATTTAACTAGTAATTGATAGAAGTAACTATTTAATTTAAACACCGGGTAGGGCCTTCTTCTTAGGAGCAGCCTTCTTAGGAGCAGCCTTAGCAGGGGTGGCAGCTACTGGGGCATCACCCTTAGGACCTGGAGGGCCGGCGGGACCGGCGGGACCGGTGGGACCGGTGGGACCTGGAGGGCCGGCAGGACCAGGGGGACCAGCGGACCCCGCACCACCCGCACCACCCAACTCACACTGATCTAATATCTTGCCGAGTAGTGTGTACAGTTTAGTCTTATCAATACGGACACGGGTAATCTCATCTTCGATTTCCTGGCGAAGTGAAGTCATAGTAATATATATAAAGGAAATATTATCTTTAAACTAAATGATACTCATCGGGTCATCTCTTAAATCAGGGATTGGCCAACACGCGAGAAAATATACCAAACTATTTACACCACATGCTGCATATTATCAAGTGGGTGAGACTTTACCTGAGGAGAAAGATGGTCTGATATTTATTTTACCCATTGTTCAACATATGAAATATGTAGAATACGCTAGAACCCGTGTGAAAAACTTAGCCTGTATGACCGTATGCGAAACCGAAACAGTACACGAGGATTACCAGATGATCATGGATGAATTTAAAACCGTACTGGTCCCCAGTGAATTCTGTAAACGTGTATTTTCGAAACAGTTTCCGAATAACATATTCAAGGTCCTACACGCACATATACCGACACCACAACCTAAACCATATACATTCTATTTCATAGGAAATGCTATGGATCAGCGTAAGAACTTCAGGAATATTCTCCAGGCATTCATACGGTTAAATGAACCAAACACACGCCTGCTGGTGAAAGCCACGTGTAATAAGGATATAGATATACAATTACCACGGGTAGAAGTGATTAATGAGTTACTTTCAGATGCAGAGATGGATGAGTTACATTGGAAGTGTGACTGTTACGTGAGTTTTTCTAGTTCTGAAGGCGTAGGAATGGGTGCGATAGAAGCGGCAATCAGGGATAAACCAGTCATTATCACGAATTACGGTGGTGCGCCTGAGTATATCAAAACACCGTATACGATTGAGTGTGATATCCAGGAATTAAGCGAAGATGATTTCCTATTCAAAAAGGGTATGAAATGGGGGAAACCAAACTTCGATCAACTCTTGGACTTCATGAGGCACGCATACGAAAATGATGTTCGCGTGATGGAACACGGATTCACGCGCAAACTTGTAGGTAAGAAAAATGTATTAGAGGAATTCGCTCTCAACGTAACCAGTGATGAACATCACGAGTCCGGTAAGGATAGCACCTGACGTGAGCGAACCCTTTTGAGCTATGAGCATCATGTTAATATCATCTATGAACGCAACACCTGTGGGCTTTTTAATGAACTCGGGAATCATCTTAGCGACAATCATATATACGATCATCGAAATGATGACAGGCTTTAACGTATCCTGGTCTAGCATTTATAGTATAGCAATAAAATAATATTACATGTTCAAATTCGGCTTTTTACCTAGCACACTCTCACCCTTACTCAAACTATGCTTTTTACAGAAAGATCCGTTTACACATTTAAACGTACACCGAGTCCCTTTCAACGTAAGCGCCTGGCATACTTTGTTTACATGTTTACTTTCACGAACTTGTGTTGGCAGCTCTTGAAGAAAAATAAGTGTTCGTGATTGTTTCTTCTCTTCGTGCTGTTGGTACCTCTGTTTCATCTTCATAATACTCCGACCGAGATGCTCACACGCATCGTCGACAGTATCTTGCTTACGCACCAGGAGCGCTGATCGAATAGATTCTTCGTAAGTAGTCATTTTAATTGCTTGAAATTATACATAAAATTATTCACTTAAGTTACATTTAATGTACTGATAATTATGAATCTATCCTGGTACTCTACGTGTAATGTATGTAATGTACCGTTGAACCCAAAAATCCGTACACGCGGAGAAGCTAACAAGATCTTCGTGCGACACTATAAAAATGTACGCCCACTGTTCACATACAATAACGAGAAATTCTATTCGTTTATAGGAAACGGTCTAAAAGTCAAACCCGTTTGTTATTCGTGTTTTATACACAAACCAAAACCACTTCTAGAAGCTCTACGATCCAGGGAACTTGGTCAGTGTCGAAACGTTCTACCCAAAAGTAAATCCAAGAGTGAGAAAGAAATTGTACAATGGTTCGATGGACTTGTACGCGAAGCTACCAAACGAGGGCTAATCAAACCTAAGTCGACATTTTAAAATGGTATAAACCAAGTAAAATGAACAAACATGGATACAAATTCCCATCGGATTGGCGCATCGAGAGTATCAAACGTACGGGTGGTGCCAGTCGTGGTCAAGTTGATCATTATTATTTCACACCGGAAGGTAAACGATTTAGATCGAAAGTGAAAGCTTTGAAATATCTCAAACAATCTGAACCTTGTGAAAATATAGAGACAGTCGACGACACATCCGATTGTGGATTTATTTATATTTTAACCAACACATGTTTCAAAGAAAAATTTATTAAAGTTGGGATGTGTACCTCGATCGATTCTCGTCTAGGAATTCTAAACTCAGGTGTTTATGAAAAATTTAAAGTTCATACACTCTTCAATACTCATTTCAAAAATAAAAAAAATGGTAAAAAAACTGTTTGTTCATACATAACAAAAAGGATTGAAATGTACTTGCATGCGCGCTTCAATCACCTGAGAGCGAATAACGGAGAGTTCTTTTTAGTTGACCCCGATACCGTGAATGATGAACTGAAGTTTATCCACAGTAAGATCGTACCATATGTAAATCTAGGCGCGGACAAGGTGCGCGAATTTATGGATACCCTTATCACGTGGGCAAAAGTATGTAGCATGGAGGATGATCTCCACTTAAGTTAGAGACAAAAGTTGTAATAAAATCAAGAAAATATGGAGAGTGTCCAAAAACTCACACATATAGAACACGTTCTCAAGAGACCTGACTCATACGTCGGTCCGGTTGATCTAGGAACCGAACCCTACTGGATCCTTGATGGTCAGAAGTTCACCAAGAAGAACTTGAAATACTCCCCAGCCCTCTTGAAAATCTTCGATGAAATTCTCGTCAACGCCATCGACCGTAACTCTCTCCACCCCAAGCAGGTAAGTTCCATCTCTGCCAGTATCAACAGGGAGATGGGTTCTGTGACTATCGAGAATAATGGACCACTCGGCGGGATTTCTGTAAAAATGCACGAGAAGGAGGGTCTATGGAACCCTGAACTCGTCTTCGGACACCTACTCACAAGTACCAACTATGATGATACACAAAAAAGAATTGTTGGTGGTCGCAACGGCTATGGCGCCAAGTTGGCGAACATTTACTCGAGTGATTTTTCTGTAGTCATCAAGGATCACGAGACGAAGCAGACATACACTCAATCTTGGTCGAAGAATATGACTGTCTGCGACCCACCAAAAATTAAAAAACACTCGGGTGCTACGTCATCCGTGGCCATCACCTTTACCCCCGAGTGGAAACGTTTCGGAATGTCCAAAATGGACGATACCATCTTCAAGATTTTTCAGAAACGAGTTTGGGATGCGAACATCTGTACGACCCAGAACTGTAAAGTGAAGTTCAATGGCGAAGTTCTTCCGAAACAAAACTTTGAGGCTTATGCCAAAATGCATGAAGGTGTTGATCAGGTTGCATCCGTTACCACTGACCGTTGGTCGGTATGTATCGGACCGGCAGAAAATGGTATGGAACAGGTTTCGTTCGTAAACGGTATCTGTACCACGAAGGGTGGTACCCATATCGATCACGTGGCCAACATTGTCGCAAACGGTGTCATTGAGGACATGGCGAAAAAGATTAAACTGAAACCCCAACAGGTGAAGAATGCTTTTACGATATTTGTAAAGGCGACACTCGAAAACCCGAACTTTTCCAGTCAAGTGAAGTCTGAATGTACGACTAAATCCCAACATTTCGGGAGCAAGTTTGAACTACCCAAAACATTTGTTAAGAATGCACTCAAGACTGGTATTGCTGATGAACTCACGGCACTCTCAAAGTTCAAGGAAATGAAAGAACTCAAGAAGACTGATGGAGCCCGAAAGTCCAAGATCACCGGTATCCCTAAGTTGGACGATGCGAACAGGGCTGGTACAGCTCAATCTGGGAGGTGTACACTTATCGTGACTGAAGGTGATTCGGCTAAGACTCTCGCTGTCGCAGGTCTCTCTGTGGTCGGTCGTGACCACTACGGTGTGTTTCCTCTTCGAGGTAAGTGTAAAAATGTCCGGGACTCTTCAGTAGCACAGCTGACATCCAACCAGGAGTTTAACGATCTCAAGAAGATTTTGGGACTTCAACAGGGTAAGGAGTACACGAGTGTTTCGGAACTTCGCTACGGTCGCCTCATGATCATGACAGATGCGGATAATGACGGGAGTCACATCAAGGGTCTCATCCTTAACATGATTCATTACTTTTGGCCCAGTCTTTTGAAACTGAACTTTGTAGTGTCGATGGTGACACCAATCATCAAGGCTACGAAGGGCTCAGAGAGCAAGTCGTTCTATACCGACTCCGCGTTTCGGACTTGGTACGGCGATGGTAGGGCTGGATGGCGAATCAAGTACTACAAGGGGTTGGGTACCTCGACGAGCGCAGAAGCTCGAGAATATTTCCGGAAGATTCAAGACCTTACTGTACAGTTTGATGTGGATACGATGACGGATGACTCTATCGTTCTTGCGTTCGATAAGAAGAAGGCTGACGCGAGAAAGACGTGGCTTCTCGAAAGTACCGCCAAGAATGCGAACCAACTTGAAGTGTCGTATGGAAAGGTTAAACAATTGGACATCACAGACTTTGTCCACAAGGACTTGGTAAACTTTTCTTTGGCTGATCTCAAACGTTCTATCGCACATGTAGCAGATGGCCTCAAACCTTCACAGCGTAAAGTTATGTACGCATGTTTTCAAAAGAATCTCACCGGAGAAATGAAAGTGGCACAACTGGCGGCTTTCGTTGCGGAGAAGAGCGCCTATCACCACGGTGAAGTGTCCCTCGCAGAAACCATTGTAAAGTTGGCGAATGACTACACTGGGTCGAACAACATTAATCTTCTGGAACCCTGTGGTCAATTTGGTACGCGACTCATGGGTGGAAAGGATGCGTCACAGACGAGGTACATCTTCACTCGCTTGACTCCCGAAGCTCGAACTCTTTTCGATCCCAGAGATGATGCTATTCTCAACTACCTCGACGACGACGGTCGGGCTATCGAACCCGACTTTTATATGCCGACCATGCCCATGGTTTTGGTAAATGGTACAGAAGGTATTGGTACCGGTTTTAGTTGCTATGTCCCACCGTTCAATCCCATGGATATCAAAAAAAACATCATGAACATTCTCAATGGAAAGAGCATCGAACGTATGAAACCTTGGTTCAGAGGTTTCAAGGGAAAAGTTTTCGAACAAGACGACGATTCTTGGATCACACAGGGGATATGGAGTAGTGCTGGAAGAACAATTAAAGTATCTGAACTTCCTCCGGGGCGCTGGACCCAGGATTACAAAGAACACCTGGATATGCTGGCTGAAAAGAAAGTCATCAGCGGTTTCACGAATAACAGCACAACTGAGACTGTAGATTTCCTCATCCAAGATTATACGGGTACAGATGTCGTCAAAGATCTTAAACTACAAAAGGTCATTCGTACATCGAACATGCATCTATTCCACCCCACACGGGGTATCCACAAATATCAAACGCCAGAAGATATCCTCGTCGATTTTGTAAACCTCCGACGCGAACATTACATTAGACGCAAGGCGTATCTTCTCAAAGTACTTGAAGTCAAATCGACGATGTGTGAGTACAAATCGCGATTCGTGACCATGGTCATTAATGGGGATATAGTCGTCTTCAGGCGTAAGAAACAAGATCTCGAACGTCAACTCTCGGAACTGTTTCCTAAAATCGGTGACACGTATGACTACCTTTTGAACATTAAGACTGTACAATACACGGATGAGAGTGTCAGGGAACTCTTATCACAATCGAAACAGGCGTATGCGGAGCTTGAGGCCATGAAGTTGGTATCTCCCATGACCATGTGGGAAAATGATATTAAAAATTTATAGATAGTAGATAAGTATGGACTTAAAAGGTCCTGATCAAGCGGCCATTTTAGCTCTAAACGCTATAGGTCAACAGGATACACATCTTTTACGAACTGATCCAGAACATTCCCTTTTTAAATATGAGTCTAAACAACATTCAAACTTTACAAAATTTCATAAGCGAAAAACCATATCCAGACCATCTTCAGAAACAGGATTATCAACATGGCCATTTGGTAAAACGGTGAAAGTTTCATTAAATCCACAGAATATGGGCGACCTCCTGTCAAATATGTATATACATATGACATTTCCAGCCGTAAATTCATCTTCAAATATAGCAGACCAACTAGGGCGTCATGTCATAGAAAGCGTAACTATGACAGTTGATGAGTTGGAAGTGGATAAATATCACGATGATTGGGGTGTTATTTATGATGAATTATATCTCGATACATCAGAGAAACGTACGAAGCGATACACGATAAATCGCAATCAAGCGGATGATGTATCACATTTCAATGATATTTCGTTATCGAGATATAAGTCGACGTTGATGATTCCCATACCATTGTTTTTTTCCCGTAAATATGAAGGTGATGAATACGATTCAAATTCCCCGAATAGACCTTATTTTCCAACGTGTGCCATACACAAACAAAAAATCGAATTTGAAATAAAGTTCCACCCGATTGCGTTTTTTACGAATAATCTACAGAGTGATGATTTAAATTCAAGGAATATCATAGTAAACGAGTTCGATATAATAACAGAAGAATTGACCGTATCTCAACCAGAACGTACATTTTTAATGTCAACAGAACAGACATTGATAACAGACATTGTAAAAAAACATCCAACAGTGGAAACAGTTGTGGGTGAAAACTCAGTTAAATTACAACTCGTCCCGAATATACCAGTAAAAACAATGAACTGGTTTCTGCGAAAGACATCACTTGAAGATAGCAATGTAATTGGAACTGAAGCGAATATACGAGCTAGCGCATTCTTGAATAGGTTCAACTTTTCACAGTCCGACGTTTATTCACCCTTTAACGAGTTTAGTACAGCAGTCTTAGACTCGGCGAAAATATATGTGAATGGCCAGGATTTACCAAATATACCACTCGCCGATCACAACTATTACAAGTTCATCGTCCCTACTCAATGCAGGTTATCACGACCTAATAGAAATATTTACACGTATGCCTTCTCGATGAATCCTATCAATGTGGAGCCATCGGGAAGTCTAGATTTTAGTAAGTTGAATTCGGATCGTACACTATTAGAGGTAAATTTGAGAGCGGGGTTGACAGATACTTACACTTTACATTTATACTATGTCGGATATCAGACATTTAAATTTAGCGGAGGATTCATGTCACTTGCTTATTAAATAACACGGTGTGATGCACCCGAATATAATCGACAATCTTATTCTTAATACACCACCTGATAAAGTTCAGTTGTGCTACAGTCGTGTGGATTTCATCAGGTGTACCCGGAACTTTGTATGTTATTTTATCCGCTCTACAGAAAGGATCGAATAACTTTTTACTGTACCCATCTAAACTCGACTTGTAGGCACAATGAACACTAAAAATTCGTCCATCATTAGTCTCATATGATAGGTTGTTTTTCTTCGAATAGTTGGTGATAAACCACTCCAGGTTTCGGAGAGAAATACCACCCGTTTTGTTTAGTAATTCGATAAGCGTAGCTCTATTCTCTGGTACGGTATAAAACGTGTTGATAGATGATAATAGAATGTCAGACTTATTCATTCTTCATTATTACATAATAGAAGTTATTTCTCTAACTTCCTTTGTTTGAGATTTTTCACACGCTGGACATCCAGAAACAAATCCAGATGGAAATGGATGATTATGGCGCAATGGTCCATTTGGCATGATAATAGGAGTGCCTGGACGAGGGTCGTTTATATGTAGACAGCAATATCCATCCCTGATAGCCCGATTTACACACAATTTACCATTCTTCCGCACCCCCAGACAATGGGTGTCGTTTTCAGGTGCCAAATCGCGTCGCACGTTTTTCACTGGGATTGAATATATGGAAGACACCTTCTCGACGATTTCACACGTGTGTATGTGATTATCTTTTTGTAGTTTAGTGATGACAGCTTTATGTTCTCGCTTTAGATGTTGAATCTGTTCTCTATATCGTTCAACAGTTTCTCGCAACGTTTTAGTATTTTGCTCTTTATAGTCATGGACGGCGTGTGCTAGCTTTTCTTTGAAATGTTTACCCTGTTCACGGATGTATTCTTTCGTTTCTTTTTCGCGTTCCTCATTCTGTCGACGCGCTTCTTTTTGGATTAGAACGGCAATCTGATCGACAATACCTGACATGTATTATCATACAGCCTTTTTTTTAAATATATCACTGAGTAACATTTGTTTAGACGAACCATCATTGTCATCCTTTTTTTTCTTTTTTTTTTTCGGCTTAGCTCTAAGAAGCAATTCTCCAAAAATATCATCCTTCACATTTTCAAACAAAGGTTCTAGAAGATCGCATACGGGTTTCAAGAACTTATTCAAAAAATAGTATGGGTAATCAATATCTAAATTATGCTCTTTCGCGTATACAGGGTCTTCTGATTTTTCGAATGCACGAGATTTATCGTCACCGGTTTTTACTAATATATATGGTACGCGATCACCCGATTGAGGTTCCGAACCTGGCTGTCTTTCGCGCATTTTTCTCACCACTTGAACATGCGCTTGGTTTATATCCACTATGTGATCACTTAATACAGATACATTCTCACCCTTCACCTTATATGAATCAGAAAGACTTTGACTCAAAATGAGTTTTTCGTTGGGAACGTCACCTTCAAGCAATTCAACTGCTCGTTTACGGGCCAACGCCTTGGGCTCGACCGTATCTGCACTATCTAAAATGACATCGAGAAGTTCTTTACACACCTCACGCATATGTGGTGTATTGTCCCGTCTAACTAACTGTAAACCCTTTACATCAATGTAATCCATATTCATCTCGCCGTCTTTACCCTTCGTCCAAAGTTTAGCTGCGTACCGTTTTTTCGAATATAGAAAATACGGGCAGTACACCTTTTCCAATTCGAGATTATTCGGCGCTTTGAATAGTTTCGTACATTCGTCCGCAGCCTTTTCACCCAGCTCCCAGCTGTATTCGATAGCTTCTTTACCAGTACGAGAACCCACGTCAAATTCAATCATTACACTGTCAGTGTCACCATAACGAACGTATGAACCAGGATAATTCGTCTCGACATACTTTTTAGTTTCGTCAATCATGTCACGCCCTTTCATTGTGGTTGTAGAAGCAATGGCAACACACGGAAGTATCCCCTTAGACGCACCCGTGAATCCATACACTGAGTTCATCGAAATCTTATACGCGAGCTGCTTACCATTGTACATTTGTTTAGTCGCACCTGTGGAATTTGCCATGTCTTTCTTAGCCTGTTTTCTAAACTGCTTCAACTCTGAAAGAATGCTCGGTAAAATACTGGGAACGTTTTGTGCGAATGTATGATCACCGAATCGTTCATATTCGACTCCGGGTATATTGTCGTACCGACTATCTCGAACAAGTGTGGAATAACACAAATTGTGTGCCATCATGATAGAGGGATACAGCCCTTCAAAATCAAGTGCGGTGATTGGTGTATAATAAGCACCTGATTGAGCTTCTAAAACTGTCGCACCCACGTATCCAGTATTATCCACATGTCCATATTCGTATGTTGGGACTTTGAATCCCATCTCACGAGCCTTTTTGGTCAGTTGACTAAAAACCTTGATCTGCTGCCCTCTTTCAACCAAGTAACTTAAGGGTACCCAAGTGGCTTTAGCCATCTCCAACAAATTCATAAGTGTCGATAACTTAGCGATCAATCTATGTGGCAATAGTGTATCTTTTATACAGTATTCGGCAACTTCACGTAGTTCATTCGGATCTCCTCTCACAAAACGCGCAAACATTTCTTTCGGTGGCATGTCAATCTTCTGGTCTCCCAAATAAATCTGCGAAACATTGTTAAGTTTATACGAATCTAATTTATACTCGCGTTTAACCTCATGGAATAAATCAAAAATAAATCTCCCCGGCATTGGCACAAGTTTCAATTCATTATCACCCAACGCACTCGAAGAAAGTTTTTTGCGAGATAATGTACAAGTAAAGTCTCTCAGTTTACTCATTCGATAAAAAGCCAAGGGGCAATTGTTCAGCATACCACGTTCCATGATGTATTCTAAATCAAAACCAAAGATATTCCAGCCAGTTATAACATCTATGTCATGTTGGTTAATATATTCACTAAACCCCATCAGGAGATCACGTTCAGACTTGTAACTTACTATAGAACACCCGTCGATATTGTTATCAGTATCCTTGTAACATAAACACGTCTTGTCATATGGTTCGTCTTCACCAAATCGCATGAGTGATATCGCAATTTGGAAGCATGCGTCTCCGGATACAGACGGATCGGGGAATTTTCCAGTAGAACTATGACACTCAATATCAAGCGACGCAATAACAAATGGAGCAATATCCGTCGTGTCAAATGGTTTTAGATTTCTCCAGTCCTCACATTTCAAGTCTATGTCAACTTTCGTATAAAATGCGGGTTCACACGATCCACCTGTATCTACCCAGCCCGTAGATTGAATACCAGTGCGATGCATGAGTCGCAATACTGGATCAAGATTTGCTTCAAATACCTTTAATTTCTGAGACAGACCGGTTATAAATTTTCGTAATCGGTTACTTATATTGCGTCGAGAAATGAGGTTGGTGCAGTGAATTTGAAGAAAGTGACTCTTCTCACCGTTTTGAAACCCTTCCATATCCTTCGCTTCAACAACGTCGATGTCAACTATGTCCGGACACGTTCGCTTTATGTAGCGTATAAGTGAATTGGGTGTCATCGTACCGGGTATTTTCACGTAAAAATACGGTATGAACTTAGTCGTAACACAGACGGACTCGCCTTTCATTGTCTTACCAAAAAGACGTATGATATGATCGTCATCTTCGTCTCGAGCATCCCAGGTGAGAACCTGAAATTGCACCATACTTCGTTATAGAGCTAAAATTTTAATATCGTTTATTAATAAATGTCTGCTGCGTTGACCGAACTTGTGTCTAAAGGAGCTCAGGATGTATACATCACTGGCGACCCCCAGGTTTCGTTTTTTCATCAAAACTACAAACGTCACACAAATTTTGCTATCAAACCAGAACGCCTCGATTATATCGGAGTGTTCGGCCCCGGTAATGAAGTCAGTATCCCTTTGAGCACGAAGGGTGATTTACTTAGTTACATTTGGGTGGAAGCGAATGATATAGCCGCCGCCGGAACAAATCCAACTGGATTCTTCAGCGCGGATGATTCTTCTACCACCGAATTTTCCCTTTGGATCGGTGGTCAGGAAGTAACTCGCCTCGATTCCCTTTACATCCAGGGTGTACACAATCTTCTATACAAACAGGATCAAGCGAAAGCTTCTTGTGGCTTAACTCTCGACGAAGTTCCTCAAAATATACGCGGAGGAAACAACAGTAACCCCCAAATGGGAAATCATTATGTCATTCCCTTCTTTTTCAGTGAGGATTGGACAAAGTCGCTCCCTCTCACGTCGCTTCAATATCATCAAGTTGAATTACGTATCAAGTGTCGATCTGGTTTTGCCCCTGCGAGTACACCTAAGGTATATGCCACATATGTCTATCTCGACACCGAAGAGCGCCAAATGGTCGTTGACCACGAGCATGAACTTCTCATCACTCAAGTGCAGTACCAGCCCATGTCTGCCGATGATGTTGATGTTGATCTCACCTATTTCAACCACCCCGTCAAGGCTTTACACGTCGTTTCATCTGAAGCGGACGGTGGGGTGTGGAATGAAAACTGGACATTTGATACATCTACCCTGTATATCAACGGCACACCCTTATTTGAGGACATGTCTTCGACGTACCATCACACAGTCGTACCCGAAATGCATTGTTCCGTACTCGCACAAGATTCCCTTAATACGGTGTCTACGTTCACATGGCCGTTCTGTCTTACGATGAACAAGAGTCAGCCATCCGGGTCACTGAACTTCTCGCGCATCGACAATGCGAAATTGAATTTGAAGGGTACCGGTGTACGTAATGGATCGATCGTCCGGGCGTACGCTGTCAACTATAACATCCTGAGAATTAAGGATGGTATGGCTGGTGTAGCATTTGCGAATTAATTAACCAGAAGAACCAAAACCGCGGGTTCCGCGTTCAGTATCTTCAATATCAGTGACTTCTTCGATCGAAGGTGTTTCACATTTTTCCAAGATGAGTTGGGCGATTCGATCCCCTTGTTTAATCTCGAACTTTTCTCCCCCGTGATTAAATAAGATAACCTTCAACTCACCCGTATAATCAGGGTCAATAACACCTGCACCAGTCTGAATCCCGTATTTTACAGCAAGACCGGAACGAGGTGCGATACGACCGTATACACCGAGTGGAATTGTCGCGGCGATTCCCGTATTGACGATACCACGCTCCATTGGGGGGATATACATGTCGATAGTACTGTACAGGTCATACCCAACCGAACCAGGGGATGCGCGCGTTGGCAGAATAGCGTTATCGGTTAGACGTTTAATGAGAAGGTTCATTTACTTATGGTACGACCATACCCTTTATACCAGTTATAAATTTACGCACATGTCGACGTCATCCGCTTGGTATACAGTATAAGTGCCGACATTAGAAATCCGTTGATACATATAGACATATTAAGTAGTATCTTCCTGATAGTATGACCATAATTAACTTCCACTAAATGACGACGTTCATTTTCATTTGATTCTTCGATTTCACTTTGTGTATATTCCAAATCTTCGATGATTTTAGACAACGTCTCGATAACTTCGTTAGGATATTTAACCATTTTATAGTAAACATACGACATTCCTACTTAAGTTACTGTTTTGTAAAATATGAAAACATGATTTGGTATTACTGTCGTTCATGTAAGATTACTTATGATGGATTCGCACAATGTTGCCCCGAACTCGATCATGTAAAAGTTGAGGAGACTACTAGTGATAGCGATAGCGAATAGATAAAGAAATCAGGTTATTTAAATAAAATGAACGTAGTACAACGTCTAAAAAGACTACCATGGCAGTCACTGTGTCGCCGACATTATGCGGTTAAATTAAACGAAGAACTACTTCTACCCGAAAACGAACGTATGTTTAGAGATGAAATGTGGCAAATAATCGGAGATTTACACCCCGAGCGTAACAGGGGATTTCGCATCGAACTTGAAGTACATCACGAGCAGAAAAAAATCGATTTGTTTACCGAATCAATGTCGAATTATGAAAAGCATATAATTTACGCGAAACATAGGAATAGGTTGAGAAATGCATTCCCAGATTATGTGTTTGTCGAACGTCATGTGTAATTATAAACAAAATTGTGTCATGCTAATGAGACCACTCAACAACTTGTGATGTTTCTCACTTGAAACTGTATTCACATTATCGAATATGTGCATGATGAGATCGTTATCGTCCTTAGCCTCTTCATCATGGATCTTCTCTTCAGTACGTAAATAGTCGGCTATAACGTAAATAATTGCATCCAAAAGTTCTTCAGATGCCATCTCAAGCCATGAATTTTTCACTGTACCCCACGTTACGGTATCGTCCATGATTCGAACTCCGTGACCATATTTCATTTTTCCCATTTTCATACGATCAATAACTGCTTCACGAACACGCATATATATATCACATGCGAATACTTTAAATCACATATCCATTTCTTTTTCCCAATCTGTAATTTCCAACGTCTTTGAGGGTGGTACCACAAGTGTTCCCCGATTAACAACACGGCATCTGTAATTCCCGACGTGACAGGTGTGATTTAATTCATATTTAGACACGAACTGAATGAATGGACTGAAATCTGTATCCGCTTCTAGTAATGTTTTGTATCGGAAAGCTTCATCAAAAGTATGAAACGCGATGATATGGTTTACTTCAACACCGTTTTCATGACGCTCAGCGATAGAATAAATTCCCTCTTCTCCATTCTTTTCAAATGCAAGAATATGAAAGGTATGGTTCGTCTTGATCTCGCTGATGGATTTACTATTTTTATCGCTTAGACTATACATACTCGTGTAAGTGTTCTTACTCGCCCCGCACCTGGTTCTGAACCGGTGTGGTGTGGGATTGTGATACACGTTTTGAGGTTGAGCAAACATTTTTTTTAATTTTTTCCATGTACATGTCTACTTAGGCTGAATTAACCCATTTTTGCATCTTGCCGACGCTCCACACGAGACTCAAGATCGCCGTAGCGTTTTTAATAGTCTCGTCTAGAGAGTTCATTTTGTTTAGTTTATACTACCCGAGAATTTACTTAGGTGTTCTTAAGGAAATTGGTAACCCTCGACAGCTTCTTCGACGACGACGGGTTTTTGAATAGTCTCATCGATTGTAACCGACTTCTTGGGTTTGGGCATAGGTTCGGGTTTGGGTTTTGTATTTTTTACACTCTCACGGACTTCATTGTAGATTTCAGGGAATCTATTGTATGTATCATTCTTCTTGGAAAAAAACATAACGAATGCCAAAACGCAGAAAGATACTATCGTAGAAATGACAAAAGTTCTGAGAATCGTCGGTTTGCTAATGTTCAGCATGGTATACGTTATGTGAACATTTTAATATTGTGTATTTGTATATGAAAGTCGCTCTGAAAAGAAGCCCAAACCCTAAAAAGAAATACAGGGTTACTTTCGAAGACGGTTCACACGTCGACTTCGGAGGTAAGGGGTATTCGGATTATACGATTCACGGAGACCCGTCGCGTATGAAAAGGTATCTCGCACGTCACGGACGCATGGGTGAAACGTGGACTAAAAGTGGCATGAAGACAGCTGGATTCTGGTCTAGATGGCTTTTATGGAGTAAACCGTCGATGCCAGGGGCCAAAAAACTCATGACAAGGCGGTATGGTATCACATTTGTTTAAAAGAAATGATCGGTCCTGTAAAGTTTGGCTTCGTAAGAAGAAGCTTTACCAAGTACATTGACATTCTCATTACCATACAACTCTCTACATCCTAAATCGTCCATACAGTCACAACCGTCGTGTGTTATAGGTATCGAATATATCTGCTGTCCAGGTGTAGATGTATAATAATGATATTGGTCACGCCGTCCACGTACTTCTTTTCCATACAAGGGGAGTGTCTCGTCATTCTCACCTAAGAGTACACCCATCTGCTGAACGTGACCAGGTTTATAGTCTTTTATAGGAGGATCCCTAAATTCAGGCTGACGACTGCGGACTGGCTCTCTCTGACGTGTAGGTTCGGGAAAGGGTGCGTGAACAGGAACTTCAACACGCACGACCTGTTCAGGTCTCGATAGAAGGTAACCAATTATACCCAAAAGTATAGCGATTAACACATATCCAGCTACATTCGCGTTCTTGCGTTTCATTTATATATCCTAGGAAAATATTTTAGGACGCGGGAGTATCCCGAGTTTAAGTTGAACCATCAGCCACAGTAAGAATAATATCGTTTTTACCGTTTGTCCAGCCATCTTATTGTCCATATTATATATAGGACTCATCAGTCTCCCAAAAAATGTATGTTTCTCTTTTACACCGGTTAAATGAGATTCTAAAAGTGTCAATGCGCATGTATCGTCATTGATCGCCCAGTGAAAAAACACGAATGGTATTATGACCGAATACATTTTCAAGAATTTAATATTACTAGAAAATGGAATCACGAGTGATGATATAAATACTATGGTATGAATAATAAAAATAATATTCATATCTTAATATGGACAAAGAAAAGAAAGCGCGTTCAAAAAATAAATTTACGTGGTCCCCTCAGCAAGAGCAAATATTGAAAACGTGGGGAGAAGCTTCTGCGTGTTACAGGTACATGCACAACCACGCATTTTTGATTTACAAGAAACAAAATATGCAGTTTTCACTCCCTGTGATTGTTTTGTCTACAATCACGGGTACTGCGAATTTTGCGCAGAGTTCGCTACCTGCTAGTATAAGAGGTGCGGCACCTGCGATGATCGGTGGGTTGAATTTGATCGCAGGTATAATAGCAACTATCATGCAATTTCTCAAAATAAGCGAAATGATGGAAGGAAATCGCGTCGCTTCGCTCCAATACGGCAAACTATCGCGAACGATTCGTTTAGAATTGACACTTCCGATAGAGGAACGATCGTGTGATGGATCAACTATGATCGACACGTGTCGTGCTGAATATGACAAACTCATCGAACAGTCCCCACCAATACCATATTTTGTCATCCAGGCATTCGAAAAGCAGTTCCCAGATGATAACGCAATTTTCAAACCAGAAATAATGCACATCCAACCAATCGACATGTTTATAAGTGAGGATGAAATGGGTAACGAATTGAAGAAGGATTTATCCGCGATCCGTAGCGGGAACGATGTTTCTGATTTAGAGGACGTTGTCATAAAATCTTAGAAAGACGACGTGTCAGATACGCGACCATTATGAATAACATTACATTAAAGATACCAATACAAATTAAATAAGGAAGAACCTTTCTTTTAACAGGTTCAAGTATCCTTGTCTGAATTGTATCACTCTCTAAAAAAATATCTAAAGCTTGATCAGTAAGTTCGTCAGCCATGGACTCTTTCATTAAAATAATACCACAAAAAAAGTTGCGCCCACCAACGCTCCATCAAAATGAAATTGATTTACTGGAAAAATATATACGCGATGGTAAAAATGTATTTATATGTGGACCAACCGGGTGTGGTAAAACTTTTATCGTGAATAGTGTACTAGAGACAAATAACACAATCGAATTACATTCCGAACTCTTCCAAAAAAAGAGTACATTCATGAACCTGATAGGCGACACTTCATCAAATATACTCATCGATGGTTATGACTCGTCTATACACGGACATAAACAAATCATAGACCGTGTTTCTGAACAGAACGAGAAAGTCACTCGAGGGTCTGTCATTGTAACATCTACAAATGTACATATGGTGCCAAACTTCAAACTTATCATCGTACCTCGTAGGACACCTGATGCTATATTTTCCCTGGCGTGTGATAATCCGAGAGCCCGTATGGCGGCTGACGAATGTCAGGGAGATATTCGGAATTTTTTCGACTATATGAATTTTTCTCATGTGAAGGACGTTTTTAGAACGTCCAAAGATATTGTCGTAGATATACTGTCAAAGACATCACAACCATTCGACTTATCACAAACTATTCATGAACACGGACATGTCTGTGATGTCATATTTACAAACTACACACGCTCGCATGGGTGTGATACAGCTGCGATAACAGAGTCACTCTCACAGACAGATATTTACGATGATTATATGTATAAAGGTGACTGGGGATGCATGCCATTTTTCGTGGCACATGCTATGGCGATTCCCAAGCTGAATATGGGACTACCCATTAAAGTAGACGATATACAACCCGGTAGTATATGGACTAAATATGGAAATTATAAAATGCGTAGCAATAAACTCCGCACAATTCAATCTAAAAATCAAACTAGGATCGGTATAGATGAATTAAGTTTATTACGGAAATACGCTATATCCGGTGATATAAACCCTTTAATAGAGTATAATCTCGAACCCTTAGATTTCGATATTATGAATCACCTCGCAGTTGGAAACAAGCTCAAACCAGCAGAAGTTTCGAAAGTTAAAAAGAAGATGCGATTATTAATAAATGAGTGACAGTTCGGAAGAAGACGAAGATCACGAGGTCGTACGTGTGAACGGGTGTGGCATATACTATTATGGTGACGTCGATAGGGAGAATGCACTCGACTTTCTAGACGAGTTTAAGAAGCTTGAAGTAAACTTGTTGAAAAAAGCTATCGAACTACCGGGGTATACACCCACGATCAGGGTTCATATACATAGCGACGGCGGTGACGTTTTTTCGGGATTGAGTATGATGGATACTCTGAAATCGTCACGTGTGAATGTCGTCACGATCGCAGAGGGTACGTGTTGTAGTGCCGCGACTTTTATGTTGCTCGGTGGAAGTGAGCGTCTCATGGGGAAGTATTCGTTTATTCTTATTCATCAACTGTCATCTGGCTTTTTCGGTAAATATAATGAACTGAAAGATGAAATGAAGACGTGTAAAAAAATCATGTCGGTCATCTGGAATTTATATGAGAACGAAACGTCAATCCCAAAAGAAAAAATGTCACAATTTATGAAGCGCGACATATATCTCGGATATGATGAATGCCTCAAATACGGGATCGTTCACGGGCATTCTTAGTAGTGATATATCGCCTGTATAAAAAGACTACACCTATTATAATAAACCCAATACTAATCGTGTTCATATTCATAGGAATGTTCGTTAATGGGGGAGGCTTAAGTCGCTCCATTCTTTCATAATTTACTACCGGAATCATCGTACTACATTATGGACACAATTTTTACCACCGACAAAAACGGCAAGAAGCGCTACATCGACATCAGGGTCGAAGAGCGGGGTGAATGCTGGTGTATTGTTAAGGCATCTGGTCAGGTTGGAGGCAAAGAAGCTATATCTGTGACTGAAGTCCCACTCGGTTATGAAAGTGCTGTGAAACGTGCGAACACAGTATGGAAAAATTTGAACACCAAGGCCACTACAATCCTACCCATGCTCGCTAACAAGTGGGAAAGTCGTAAAAAGTACATCAGTCAACCCTTCTACGTTCAACCCAAACTCGACGGTGTACGCCTACTTGTCTCCAAGGATGGGGGTATCTCGAGGACCGGAAAGGTTGTACCCGGGACTGAAATTCTTGGCAAGGGTCTTGAGGAGGGTCAATATGTCGACGGTGAAGCATTTGATCCCAATCTCGACTTTGAAGAACTTACGAGCATTTTCAAAACCGACCCCCTGAAGCTCAAGTTTCACGTGTTTGACTACTTCGATCTCAATAAGCTTAACATGACATTTGAGGAACGGTGGGAAAAGGTTAAGTCTCTCAAGAACCCCCATTACGAATACGTGAAGACGACACTCGTCACGATGCATGACCATGTATCTTCCATTCATAAGCATCATGTCGACGAGGGTCATGAGGGTACTATGATCCGTGACAAGGACAGTGTGTATGAAGTTGGTCAGCGAAGCAATTACCTTCTCAAGTTCAAGGATTTCCAAACCGAAGAATTTGAGATTATTGGTGCTAAGACTGGTCATGGTCGAGACGCTGACTCGGTTGTATGGGTATGCAAAACACAAAACGGACATCAATTCGCGGTTCGACCCGAGGGTACCATCGCTCAACGTGCAGAGGATTACAAGAACCGTGAGAAGTTTGTGGGAAAGATGCTCACTGTGCGCTTTCAAAATCTCACCGCTCTAGATGTCCCGCGTTTCCCCGTTGGGGTGGTAGTCAGGGATTATGAGTAAATTTATACGGGTGGGGCGGAGGGATCTATTCTAGCTGCAGTGCGCATATCGACGTGTGCTGATGGATCGATTATAGCCGGTCCGTGTCTTGCTGCTAGCTTTGAGAAATATTGTAGTTCAATGTGAATTTGTTTAAGTTCGTTACATATTTTAATATATGCCCACTCCCTTTTTGTGGGGAACATTTCGTCGTCCATTATTTCCATAATTTTTCGTACATGTTCCATACCTAAGTCAAGCTTAGAAAATATAATATCATAATAAAACATGTCTCTCACCCCAATCAAGTTAATCAGAAATGTTTCACTCAGAAATAAACTTCTTAAAATCAAGCGTGAAACCGCCGAAATTGACAAGAACGATTACATTGAATCGAGAATGACCACAAATACAAAGGCTCGTAACCTCATGGCTATAGAGGATGCTTCGGAGATCGCAAAGAGTTACCTTCTCAAGAAGAATTTCTTTGTAAGGTTTGGAGAGGATATTAAAAAGGAATCGGGCAAAGATTTCAAATTTTCATTTCGCGAGACCACTGCGATGGAACGAAAGCGCACACCGTTTAATGGAGCCACTGGTATCGAGTATATTTTGATGGAACATTCTTATCCAGATGGTTCAGGACATTATGGTATGGCTAAAGTCGATCATGACACTAAGATTGCTATAATCTATGATTCGATGACAGATATAGAGACAGATTTCGAGGAACCACTTCGTTCACTACTTGGCCGTAGGTACAAAATTACTATGGGGGCGATTTACGGATGCTACCCGCAACCTACGGGTGGTTTTGTATCACAGTCGTTTACCAATTTCAAGAATAAGAATTCGACGGGTCTCTCTCAAAAGAAGTTGGAAGAGGCATTTGTTATTTCACAATACGACGAACTTTCCCAGCATCATTTCTGTTACATGGAATCGTTTGTCGCTATGATGACCGACCTCGGTATTCTCATACCCGGTCCTAAAGACCCACGCGAACGTCTCGAATATATTAAAAAGTTTATCTGGAGAGTGATTCATAAGTATGTTCCTATATCGAATCGTAAAACGGCTAAATGGGAATATTTTGAAGAGAATTTTCCCTATATTATGGAAACGACCGACAAGAACGGTAAGCGTTTACCTATGCGAAATGGTATGATTCAACTTCCTCCATCGAATGGAAATGTGCGTTTTAGGGTGAAGAAGTTAAAATTCACTTAAGTAGAATCAAAATATTGTAATCTTCATGTAAACAATCAACATGGAAGACCTTCAAAGCCTCATGGCTTGTCTCGACGACATCTCCAGTAAGATCCCTGATGGCCTCTATCTGGAGATGGCCGATAAAATGAAACGCGTTCATGATCACATGAACGGAAACAAACCATTCCATGAAGACACGTTCTATTACAGTGACGATGATTCTGAACTTGATAGTGATGATGACTCGGACAGTGATTACGAGGTGCGTTCACCGATGAATGCAGAGGAAGCAGACCGAGAGGTCGGGATTGAAAACATCAGACGTCATCTTCTGGATTATGTGAGGAGCATGCACCAGACATGGAAAGAGCTTGAGAAATGGGAAAATGAGCTGAAGAAAGAGCGAGCACGAGCTCGACCACTTATCACACGTATGACCATGGCGCGGAAGAAGTTGGCTATTCAGAGATGGTGTGAAAAGAACGCTTCTTGGGCTCCCGGGGGTGAAGCTGGGGAACTCGTTGGATGTGGTCCCATCGTCACTGGGGCTAACTTCTGGACTTGGAAAAACCTGGTGGAAAACGGTCTTCGGACAATTGTGTTGGAAATTGGAACCGATGAGGAGAAGTTCACAGATTTCGTGTGCTATGATGAACTTTCACTCGAAACACTCCATAAGCTTCCCGCCTTTGAGAAGAAGATTTACGATGACTACAAGGAAGAATGCAACCGTTTGCGTAGTATCGACGATACTTTCATTGAAAATGCGAGTGCGAATGTTCGCAAGCGTGAAGAATTGATGCAAACGTGGGAGATGAGGGTACAGGAACAGGAAAACAAGTTGAGGGAACTTGGTGCCCCGGTCTTTGCTCGCGATTACTGGGAGTATGCTACGTGTGATTTTTGGGTGAATGATGAGGGGCGAATGGTGGAGAATGGTTTCGAGGCGCGAGTCGAACGACGCCGTTAAAAAATTTAGCTTTGTACTATAGTAATGAATGTACTTCAGAATGTAATGCGAATAATAGATAGTGTATCTGATAAAATCCCTGAGAACGTCTACCTAACTCTCTGCAATGAGTTAAAAAAACTTTACTCGATCATTCCTCGACCAGCCCTTTCTAGAACGAATAGTGCTGCCGACATACCCTCATCATCACCTGCGAATGGATATTGGTTTAGGTGATAACGAATATAAAGTTTACTAGCGTTTAGTATCCAAATGCTGGCTATTCGCCCCACTATCAATGTACCCAAGCATACAAATCGTTTTAAGAAAACGCTAAAAACGTGCGCAGCAGCCGTGGATCCTTACCGCGATACGTCTCTTCGATACATGGGATACGCGAACGAAGTTGGTGAGGCTTTTACAGCGTTTATTCCGGAATGGGGTGTTCCGGCATCATACTGTGTCGCTGCGTCATATGTCATGTTCGATACAATTGACAAGGGTCAAAAGGCATACGAAACTGCGGATGAAGAAAATAAGATTCAAGACGCACTCAAAATGTCCACCGAAACCATGACCTGGCAGATGCTTGCTTCCGTTTTTTGGCCAGGGTCTATTATTCGTGTGGTTGTAAACATGTCGGATCACATGCTGGTAGATAAACTTAACGGAAATGAACAGTTTGCTCACGTATTGGCTACACTCTTTGGCCTTATGGCTATTCCTATGATCATTAAACCTATCGATACTACGGTTGATAAGGTGATGGAGACCTCCATTTCCAAAGTTATTCATGGAAAGATTAAAACACCCGAAGATGCGAGTACAGCTTTCATGACATCGATGGGTTCTTTTTCTGTTCCGCCTATTATGTATTCTCTGGCCGCCTTTATCAAAACAAAATAATGACCTAAGTCGATATGAATACGATTATATTTCAAGTACTAATGGAACACCCACTCCCCACCGGTATTTTCGTTGAGATGTCGAACGAGTTTGATGACTGGACCGAGGAAGATTTTGACAAAGAGATCAGAAGACTCAAAAAACGCGTGAAAGAACTCAAAAAACTTCAGAAACCCAAAACCCTCGTATCGATTGAGGAAACCGAAGAAGATGATGATGAAGATGATATCATGAATGACCCCGATATTCGTGAGATGGTTGAAAACGGTGAACACACTTGTCACATGTTTGACGCACACTGTCAGGCATGTGAAGAGGATGAAGACGAAGACGGAGAAGATCAAGTGACACAAAGTGACGCGATACAGAGAGTTGACCAGTTGCGCGCTCATTTCTGTTAATCGTCTACGAGTAAATCAAGTTCGCGTTCATACGTTTGTGAAAGTAGTATAGACTTTAGATCTCGAGTAAATGTAATATATGTTTTTGGTATATCTCCCCACAATCTTTCGGACATAACAAATGCCTCCACCGCGCCATCCTTTAAGAGCGGTTCTAGGAGTACCCAATTTGGTTCGTTATATTTTATTCGTGTACATCCTCTCGCAAATTTCCTAGAATAAATGTACCACGCAGCAATACTTTTGTATATGTGGATAGGTTTCTTTCCCTGGCGAAGACAGTTTTTAAGAGAAGGAACTACGAATGTGTGAAATTTGGTAAAGCCATCCATACATATCCTATCAAGATCATCCACATTTACCTTACTCGAAATCCGTTCTTCGACCATATCGATATACTCGTATATATCAAATGGGATATCCGTATCAATAGATGGAGCAATCTCTTCTACTTGTAATTTTCTAAAGTGTGTACGGTGTACCGGGTCGTTCATGACCTGATCGAACGTATCGTATCCGGATAAAACACCCATATACGCTAGTGTTGTATGTCCACCATTTAAAATCCTAATTTTAGCCTCTTCATACGGTTCTATATCCTTTGTGATAACCACCCCGACATCTGATAAATTTGGGAACTCTGACGCGAATTTATCTTCAATAACCCACTGTGTATACTCTTCCGTCTGTACAGCCGTCGCACCGAATCCGGGGAATTTTTCCTCAATCTCGTGGCGAAGTGTATCCGTCGTACGGGGAGTGATACGATCTACCATACACGAGGGAAACTTTACATTAGCTTTGACCCAGTCTGCGAGATCGTGTTGGTTCGTTTGGTATAGATACGCCAAAAATTGTGTTTCGAGTACGACCCCATTTTGGCGAATGTTATCACAGCATAATATGGTTATGGGATTTGCCCTGTTTCGAAGTCCACACGCGAGATATTCAAAAAGAGGAGATCCAGGTGTGTAACCACTTTCCGTGACTGTAATTGTGATGAGATGAACACTCGGGAGTGTGAGCATGTGTTTCGCGACAGTCCTATTCTTGGTCCAATCGATATAGTCGAGGTGCGATCGGACCTTTTTGTACCGTGTAGGTGTCTTAACTATATAGTCATCTATTTCACGAAACCCTTCATTCCTAAGATTAACTGCGACGATCCCCCATCTAAGATCACCGGTTTTTCTCATATATTCGTCAATGTACATCGCCTGATGCGCCCTGTGGAAATTTCCGTACCCTATATGGACAATACCTGTTTGACATTCAGTCTTGTCATACATTCGTTAAGATACTTAGACATATTATTTCTATATGTATTAATGAACCGCGTCGCAGTCGATATCGATGAAGTTTTAGTACCGCTAGTACGTCCGATGGCTAAATGGGCTAAGTTGAATATGCCATCGAGTAATAGGTATGCCTATGTATATCGTGACATGTTCAACATAACCGAAAAACAGTCACAAAAAATGGTGAGAGAATTTTACAAAACGGAAGAATTTATGCTGCTACAGCCAACTATCGGCTCACAACCCATGCTCCGTCTACTACGCCCGGGTATAAGTAAAATTTACGCAGTCACTGGACGTCAAGACTATGTGAGACAGGAAACTGAAGATTGGTTACAGTTTCATTTCCCAGGGATTTTTGATGATGTTATACTGACGAATAGTTACACGGACATGGAGGTTCCGAAGTCTGATATTTGCAATAGCCTAAAGCTGGATACTATCATCGACGATAATTACGGAATATGTGAATCGTGTCAAGAAAATGGAATTGCGGCTATTCATTTTGGGGGAAGTGATGGTGTGTTATATCCATGGTGTTCGGAATATGAAAACACTGTATTGAGTTGGAATGAACTTTATAACACGTATGAAGACGGTAGCTACGAATACATTAACTGAATCAAGGTTTATTTGTAGCTAAAACAAGACCTACTAGGGTAGCAATTTCTACCAGGAGAAGTGTTTGCTGTGTCATAACAACTATTTTTGCTCTAGTCGTCTTGGGACTAAAATCGCCATATCCAACCGACGCCATCGTCGTAAAAGAAAAGTAAAAAGGGTCAATGAGGGACTTGAATCCAAATTCAGCTGGATTCATCATGGCATATACGAGACCATATAATATAGTGAGAACAATCACCGAAACTTGGACATACATTTATTATATGTACATATAATAAATGCTGTTAACCCTAACGTTGTTAGGTATCATTTTATATATTTTAGTAATTAGATCACGTAACGAATCATATCTAAAATACGACTGTTTCTTACTATCACTTCCCGAATCACGGGACAGACGCGAAACGTTCATGCGAAACTACGACTCTAACATTCCAATAGAAGTAGTATATGGAATCAATACGAAGGTGATAGAAAATGCAGAAAAATTTCAACAATATATAGATCCAAAATATTATCGTCAAGCGATTGCGATGCATTACAACAAATCAATTAAACGACCTGATATAACATATTTCAACCTAGGGGCAATTGGAGCCTACATGGGACATATAAACATAATGAAAAAATGTATAGATAAAGGTGTCAAATACGCATTAATTTTTGAAGATAATGTTACGGTGAAAAACCCTCAATTCTACACGGAGGTACAGGATGTTATAGATGTTACGGGTGGTAATTTCGAGATGTGTTTCTTTCATTGTCTATCTAGGAAGGTTGATAGAAAAGTGACGAGTACGATTGAAGAAGTTTCATGGGTTTCTAGTATGAAATGCTACCTCATTAATGTCAAGAATATGGAAAAATATATTAATTCCTACTTTCCCATGGATAACCATGTCGATAATAAGACTGAAGATATTATCGCACTGGGTGCGCGCGTGTACTATAAAGATTTACGGGATAATATGGAAATAAATCGAACACGCCCGAGTACGATAGCGCATCATGATCATGGAATGAAAAATTTCTTTTCGAGACAAAACCCGAATCTTACCCCGGGTGACCTGGAATATGGTTATTAAACGTTATCTATAGGTGAGAGTGTAACCCCGTCTCTACTTCTTCTCTTTACGCCATTAAAAGCGTTCAACCACCTATTGACAGCACGCCCAGAACCCGTAACTGATGCGGCATCATCACACACGAGTATAGAAAGACCGTTGCAAACGTCGGGTTTATTCTCTTTATCTGGAAATTGTACCAGAAAAGCTTGGATACTGATAGCTGGTATATCGGGTGAATCGTCTAGTAACTTATCATATTCCTCGCGCGACTTCATGATAAAATCTACAACGTCATCGCGGTGTTTGACATCTAGGGAAAGTTCCATATCAATACTCCTGTAAAATTTAGACCATTGTATACACATGGCTGAATGCGATTCTGAAAGAGGTAGACTTTGACTGAACTTACTTATGGATGACAATATACCACCAAGCACATTCAAAAACGCAAAAAAATACTGAATAATCATGATATTATTTTTTGTATTCATAGATACATCCTCACTCCCACTTGGATTAAGAACTGCAAATCCACCTACACCGGTTATACTCGCTATGACTATACTGGGATAAGCCAGCCAGTCGTTTTGTTTCTTATAAAATAGACGCGCATGATTATGTAACCAGCGGTACCCGGCCGCTTTCTCCGCCCATTTTATAAGTAACTTTTCTTGTTTTTCACACCATTCACACGGTTCGGGGCTAAGATCTTTTTCACCCATCCTACTGTGACGCGATATTTTTCTTGATGGTCTCTGCTGATAGTCTCGCCAATTTATCAACTTCTTCGTTTTTAGGGTTTCCGTTATGCGCCTTAACCCATCGCCATTCAACTACTTTCAACTTTTTACGAGCTTCATCAATTTTGACCCATAATTCCTTATTCTTTACAGCAGTTCCCGTGGCAGTTTTCCACCCATTTCTCTTCCAATTCACTATCCATACCATGATTCCCTGTTTGACATAATTACTATCCGTGTAAATACGCACTTCTTGAATATTTCGATGGAGACATTCTTCAAGAGCTTTTAAAATCGCGGTCATCTCCATCTGGTTATTTGTGGTATCATTCTGTCCAGCAGTGAGTTTAAAGTTATCACTGACAACACCCCAACCACCACATCCAGGATTCCCGAGACAACTCCCGTCAGTGTAAATCTCATACATGGTTACTTATCGTGGCTTATCCTTATACTCCGAAGCCTTCTTAGGTGTTTTACATATCGTATCACCACAATGATCACGGTTTTGATAGATAGAATTGATAGATGTCGAAATTTCACTACAAGATTTTAGAGACCAGCGCCCTAGCTTTGGTTTATCCACTTTAATAAAAAGGTCAAATACTTTCTTGAACATTATCTAGAATGAGAGGCTTATATTTAAGTACGCTTATTTGCTAAGCGCCTCGATCGACGCAAGGGTGGCGGTCTAGTAAGTTCCTCAAATTTATGAACATACTTCGCAAATCTGTGGTCATTTTTAGGCACTTTTGCCTTATCATAACAGGTCTGAATGAGTTTCTTATCACCGTTTCCCTGTGTGAGAAGATTGTAATATCTAAGGGTAACCTCAAACATAGACAGTGCCATAGTTCTATTAATTTCCATATCAGTGTTGTCTTGTTCCCTTC
>Ga0181401_1000130_pt1 | contig 29106 bp, 42 predicted proteins | sample 24SPOviralmetaG_FD_130130 | JGI IMG/M metagenome (GOLD analysis project Ga0181401, IMG submission 130130) | Marine viral communities from the oligotrophic San Pedro Time Series (SPOT) site, San Pedro Channel, CA, USA - 24 SPOT_SRF_2011-07-20 | ecosystem: Environmental > Aquatic > Marine > Strait...
AGGCTAATTGGAATAAAAGAATACTTTGTAGTCCTTACTTTAATATGGAAAGTAATGACTTAGAGATTCACCAAAATAGATTTGGACGCTATATAGCAATAGTAGAAACTATAGGCGAAGAGATGAAACGACTAAGAATTAATCATAATAAAAAAAGAATAGATAAAATAATTAATATATTAACTAAAATACAACAATATGACATCTAATAGACTAAAGACTGTAGACATAAAAGGTAAATCTTATGTAACAGTAAACGAAAGAATTAAATACTTTAGAGAGAAATTTACAGGTTATTGCTTAACCTCAGAAATAACTCATATAAACGACAACGGAGTTATTATACGCTCTACTATAATTAATGATAAAGGGATAGAGGTAGCTAGTGGCTACGCTCACGAAAAACAAAACTCTAGTTTTATTAATAAGACTTCATTTATAGAAAACTGTGAGACTAGTAGCTGGGGTCGATGCTTAGCCAATTTTGGTATAGGAGTAGATTCTAACGTAGCTAGTGCAGATGAGGTCGCTAACGCAATTAAAAACCAATAATTATGAAAGACAACAAAGCAAACACTAAAGAAAATAACGACTTTATAGAAGAGTTATTTAATAAAATAGACACTGATAAACTATACAACAAAATAAAAGATAATGAAACAATTTAAAATAAGGTGTTCTGCTATTGGTCAGATTATGCCTAACCCTAGAAGTAAAAAAGAATACTTATCTAAGACCACTGCTAGCTATTGCGAAGAGTGGCTAAAAGAACAAATCTACGGACGTAAAAAAGAATTTACTAGTAAGTACACTAATAAAGGAAATATAGTAGAGCAAAGTAGCTTAGACTTTGTAGCTAGTGAGTTAGGTTATGGAAGTTTAGCTAAGAATGAAGAGTCTTTTGAAAATGACTTTTTAACTGGCACACCTGACGCTATACTAAAGGATCATATAATAGACGTAAAAAATAGCTGGGACTGTTTTACATTTCCTCTATTCTTTAATAACGTACCTAACAAATCTTATTACTGGCAGGCTCAAGGCTACTTAGCCTTAACTGGATTAGATTCTTATAAGTTAATTTATACGCTTATGGACACTCCAGACGAACTAATAGAGAAAGAGTATTTTAATAGTAATTTAGACTATAATACATTTGCTAAACAGTATAAGTATTCCAGTATTGACCCAAAGTATAGAATTAAGGTATTTGAAATAGAGAGAAACGACACTGACATAGACCTAATTTATACTAGAGTAGTAGAATGTAGAGAATATTTAATAAAAATAAACCAATAAAAACAACAAAATGAAAAATACAACAATTGACAACGAATTAAAAAGAGGGGTTTTTAAGCCTTACTATTTAATTAGTGATTTAAAACCAGCTAAAGTAAATAGAGACTTATATAACTCACACGCTGAGAACTTTAAACATAAATTAAAAGCTAACGACTGGCTATCACCTGTTATAATTTCAAATAAAGGAGATGTAATAGAGGGACATCATAGAATAGAATCTGCTAAGCTACTAGGACAATCAACAGTTCCAGCTTATATAGTTAGTTGGGTTAATACTAATATAGAGAAAGACCACTTAAACTGTATAATAAGCCTTAATAATGGTAATAAAGCCTGGTCAACTTTAGACTATCTCAAAGCATTTGCTAGAGAAAACGAAGACTATAAAATAGTTTATAATTCATATAAAGCTAATTCTAATAATATTTCTGTAGGTAATATAGTAAATTCCTATTTTGGATGTGCTAATAAAATATTTAAAAAAGGTAAATCTAAAATAATAAATAAATTATTCGCTGACTATTTAGTAAGTAAATTTTCTTACTTAAATAAAGAATACGGAAAAAATATAATAGCTGCTTATTGTGTTAGGGAGTTAATCAAAGTAGCATATACTAAAGCAAAACAAGATAAAAAAACAGTCGATTTTTTATTTAAAAAATATGAGGAAATGGCTAAAAGTAATCACCCATCTATAACCTCTATAACTAAATTTAAACCAATTATGGAATTATACTTAAATGAGTATAATATGATAATAACAAATAAATAAATAAAAATGGAAAAACAAAAAACAGTTTACTGCGGTGGCGGTAATAAAAGAAGTGATAACTGGTTAACGGTGACAGTCCACTTAGATAAAGCAAAAGAACATATTTTTGATTATAAAGGAAATAAGTATCTTAAGCTAAATATAAACGTAAAGGACCAGGCGGACCAATACGGAAAGGATGTAAGTCTAAGTGTAAATACTTACCAGCCAGAAAAGGAGCAAACACAACAGAAAGCAGCTCCAGTAGAGGAGTCTGATGACTTACCCTTTTAACTTAGATTATGTCTCGAAAACATTTAAAAAGTTTAGGGTTGAATTCTACAGTTATACAAAATATGTTAATGGACGGTTTATCACTACCAGAAATAGCGAAAAAATATAACATAGATTATGGAAGTCTAGTAGTTTTTTTTAAAATAGAAAAGAAAAATTATAAGTATTTCGACTATAAACAAAAAGAGCAAACTAAAAAACTAGAGGCGGTTCACGCTGCCTCTTTTGTTTTTGATAGGGTTTACACTTTAGACACTCTTAACAATAACGAAATGGAAGCCTATCTACAATATAATAATAAACATAAATTTTATTATGAAAGATGAAATTATAATGAATGAGGAGCAAAAGGTTATTTTATCTATAGAGTATTTTAACAAAAAGTATAGTCTAAACTTAACTAAGACAGCTAATCAATTTACTATGTGGGACTGTCAAAGTGATAAATTAATAATAGAATTTAAATTTAGAAATGACTACTACACTAATAAATATATTCAAATAGATAAATTTTTGTCTTTAATTATGGCTGCGGAGTATCATAAAAAAACCCCTTACTATTGTGTTAAGGACTCTAAAGGCTATCATTTTTACAACCTAGAACAACAAAAAACAACGCTTTTAAATTCTAATATAATTACTAAAAAAGTATCTTATCAAACAGACTTTAATAAAAAAAGCAAAATTAATAAATACTTTTATATACTTAAACCAACACAACAAACACAACTAAATGAGCGAGGAACTACCATATTTTAAATTTTTCCCTAGTCAGTGGATAGGGGGAGAGATTAACTACTTATCTAAAGAAGACAAAGGAGCTTTTATAGATGCGGTCTGCCACTACTGGAATAAAGACTGTAAAATGACTTACACTAAACTAGCTAGACGAATAGGACAAAAGTCACTAGATACCTTACTAGAAGAGGAGCTAATTCAAAAAAAGGGCAACCAAATTAATATTAAATTTTTAGATAAACAATACAACGAACGAAAAGAACAGTATATAAAAAGAGTCGAAGCTGCTAAGAAATCTAAAAAGAAAGCTGGATTCTCTGACCCTATGCACAAAAATGACAAAGAAATAAGAACCTTATTAAAAAAGCTAGATGGGAATACTTAAAGAAGGTTATGGTCTAGACTATGTCATAGATTATAAAGACGGTAAAATAAAAAAGGGCTTAGGTATTAATTGTGTTTTAGACGAGTATTTAAGATTTAAGACTGGTCAAATGGTCCTATGTAGTGGCTTTCCTAATGTAGGTAAAACTTATTTTTTAATGTGGTATTTACTATGTCATTCTTTAATTAATAATAAACGCTGGGTTATTTGGTCTGGTGAGAATACAGCCGAACAGTTAAAGATTAGTTTAATTCAAATGATAAGTAAAAACAATTTAGAGAAACTAACTAACAATAATATTAAGACTTTAATAGATAAAATAGACCATTACTTTAAATTTGTAGACAATTCAAAACTATACAACGCTAACGAGCTTTTAAATATTTTTAGTAAATTGAAAGTCGATGGTTGCTTAATTGACCCTTACACTGGTTTAAATTTAGATAGGGCTGGTAAAATGTCACAGTTTGATAGAAATTATCAATTTTGTAATGACATTAGAGAGTTTTGTAATAAGACTAAAAAGACAGTTTATATAAATACTCACCCTATTAGTGAAGCTGCTAGAAGAGTATATAAGCCAGGACACGCTCTAGAGGGCTATATTATGCCGCCTAAAAGTTCTGACGTTGAGGGAGGTATGAGCTGGGTCAATAGGACGGATGACTTTATGACAATACATAGAATGACAAATCACCCTAGTATGTGGTCAATGACAGAAATACATATTCAAAAAGTAAAAAACTTAATGACTGGAGGAAAGATTAGCCAATTAGACAGCCCTCTTAGATTTGATTTTAATTTTGGTACTTATACAATTGGCGGTATAAATCCACTAAAAGACATACAACTATGAACGAACTAGACGTAATACTTAGAAAAAATAAGCTTGATATAATGATCATAAAAGCTAGCCACCAATTAGAAAAGAAAAAAGATAAGGTTAAACAGGAGGGGCTAGAAACCCTAATGAATATACTAGAACTAATACACGAACTACAAGACGAAGTAAGACAGCAAAGAAAACAAATAGCTACACTAAAATATGAGAACGCTGTAGCCTATAAAGAAAATGCTATATTAAAGACTGACTTTGATAAGTATAAATTTAACTTAAAGAAAGCTGAATTAGACTCACCTAACTTAAAAGATAATGAATAAAATATATAACTTAATACTACTTAGTCACATATTATGCTTTATAGCTGGATGCTGCTTTGTTCTATTATCTAAGCAAATAAAAGAAGACATTAAAAAAAATAAAGAATTATGAAAAAAAGAACGCTTAACGAACTACGGCAAACTAAAGACTCTGTATATAATAACCCAGACAGCCCTATAGAAAACAGTATTAACTACTTATGTACTATATATCCTAACGATAGCGAGCTAGGAAAAGTAATAAGAAAACACTTTCAAAAATGAAAATACTAAATTTATACGCCTGTTTAGGTGGTAACCGCTACAAATGGAATGAAGTTAAAAACGATATAGAAGTGACAGCCGTAGAGTTAGATCCAGAGTGTGCTAGACTATATAAAGAGCGATTTCCTAATGACACTGTAATAGTAGCTGACGCTCACCAATACTTATTAGACCACTATAAAGAGTTTGATTTTATTTGGGCTTCGCCGCCTTGTCCTACTCATAGTAGGTTAGTGACTTCATTAAAAAGTAGAACCAAAATGAAGTATCCAGATATGAAATTATACCAGGAAATTATATTTTTAGATAATTTTTTTAAAGGTAAATATGTAGTTGAGAACGTTATTCCGTTTTACCCTCCTTTAATACCAGCTAAAAAAAGAGGTAGGCACTTATATTGGACTAATTTTAATTTACCTAACAAAATTAACGAAAGACATAACCCAGACTTTACTAGAGTAAAAAATCATATTGAAGTTATGAGTAAATTTCACGACTATGATTTTAATAAATACAAAGGAGAGCAAAGGAGAAAAAAAATAGCTAATAATTTAGTAGACTATGAAGCTGGTAAAACTATTTTTGAAGTAGCAATAGGAATTATTAAAAAACAAAATGTAAACCAAAAAAGTATATTTGATGAACAGTAACCAAAAAGGAAAACGTTTTGAGAGGGACGTAGCAAAGCAATTAAATAATAAGTTTAATACTAATGTAAGACGTACTCCAATGAGTGGGGGAATGAGTATTAAAGGAGATATTATAGACATTAATCCAGACTCTGTACTATTTGACTATCACTGGGAATGTAAAAACCAGGAAAAGTTAAACATTTGGAAAGCACTAGCTCAGGCTAGAGCAGATAAGCCACTAGGTAAGACTCCAGTAGTAGTGTTTACTAAGAACTTTGAGAAAGACTACGCCTGCTTAGAATTTGAGGACTTTATGAATTTACTTAAAACAATAGAACAACTGCAAAATGAAATCGACACTAAATAGAATAGCTGACCTAATAGAAGAGTATAACTCTACAGATATATTTGACGGTAATAAATTAAACCAGCAACTAAAAGAACTAACTAGTAGACTATATCACATAGAAACTATGAGAACTAAAGCACACGAAGACTATGAGAAAGTTATTCATACTAAAGTAGCTGAAGGGTTTTCTGTAGCTAGAGCCACTAACGAGGCTAAGGTAGAAGTCCCTGAGATGTACCAACTAAGAAGATTATTAGAGTCTGGCTATAGAGTAGTAGACGCTATGAGAACTAATATAAGTTTTTTAAAGTCAGAAATGTATAACGTAACTAAAGAATATTAATGAATATTACTAACGAAGATAATATGGAGCTAATGGCAAGGTATGAAGATAACTACTTTGACTTAGCAATAGTAGACCCTCCTTATGGAATTGATATTGCTAAATGGGATGAAATAGATATGAAACCAAACAAAGAATACTTTAAAGAATTATTTAGAGTTAGTAAAAATCAAATTATTTGGGGAGCTAATTACTTTCATTTACCTCATTCTCAAAGTTGGATATGTTGGCACAAATTAGACGGATTAGGCAAAGGATTAGGCACTACATCAGAATTTGAATTAGCTTGGACTTCTCACAATAATAAGGCAAGATATTTTCCTTACACTTATTGTGGCAATATTGAAGGTTTAAATAAACCTAAGCCAAACTATAAAGCACAAAAAAGAATACACCCAACACAAAAACCAGTAAAACTTTATGAATGGCTTTTAATGAATTACGCTAAAGAGGGAGATAAAATACTCGATACACATTTAGGTAGTGGGTCAATAGCTTTAGCTTGTCATAACTTAGGATATGACTTAACTGCTTGTGAATTAGATAAAGATTACTACAAAGCAGCTATAAAAAGAATTGAGCAACACAAACAACAAATAAGAATGTTTTGAATAATAAACTAATTAAGAAAATAGAGAACTTTATTTTGTATATAGGTAGAGAGTATAAGGTAGTCGAATTAGAAGACTTTAAACAGGATATTTTTATACTACTACTAAACAAAGGTGAGAACTTTATTATACAATTAGACAGCGAAAACTCAATTAAGAAATACGTTTATAAATTATGTATATTTCAGATAATAAGTGAAAGAGGACATTATAGAACTAAATACTATATCCCTAGTCACTTTAGCAGCTTAGAAGACATAGAAACTTATTCAAATAGTTGTTTTAAAGATGAGGTTTTAAATGATCTTATTAACTCTTTAGATGGCTTAGATAAGATTATGTTAGAACATTTATTACTTTGCTCTGGCAATAAGCAGTGCCTAGCTAAAAAAACTAACATTCATCAAAACACAATTCAATATAAATTTAAAGAATTAGCAAATAAAATAAAATTAAACTGGTCACTAAATGAATTCTATACTTAACACCTTAATAATAATATCACTAGCCACTACCTGGGTAGATTACGCTAGACCAATATTAAATAAATTAGACTATAAACCCTTTAACTGTAGCTTTTGTCTTAGCTTTTGGATTAGTTTAATAACTTTTTTTATAACTTTAGACCCTTTAATATTGACAACTCCGTTAATTTTACGTATTATAGAAAGACGATTATTATGACAATAGAGCAAGTAATAAAAGAATATGACAAAGTAAAAGCGTTTCCTAGTAGGGTAGATATATCTTTTCTTAGAAATAATTTTGATCCTATAATAAAAGAAAACTTTCCAGACGTTAGGATTAGTTGGGCCTGCAATAGTTGTGTTAAAAACCAAATGAGTCTACTATTAAGCTGGTTAACTACTAAAGAAACTAAAGAAGCTGAAGCTGTTAAAAAGAAAAGGAATGTCAAAAAAAAGAGAACACCCAAAAGAAAAAGTTAGCTATGGCTACTTTATAGATGAGGACGGACTCTTCTATTATAGTGAAATAGACGGAGAGGTCTATCAGTGTTTTGATATAAACGGAGTAGCCTCAGCGACTTATGAATTTGGAATAGATTACAATGTATTAGAATTAGCTTATATTTATGAGAATGATAGACCCAATGATGACGAAATTTATTAATGAGACAATGAAAAGAAGACTAACATATAACGGAAAGAGAGTTTATATTAAATCTTTAGACACTAAAAAAGCTATAGTCAGCTATACTAAGGAGGGTAACTATAAACAATTTAAAGTTAATATTAAGGACCTAGTAGACTTTAAATGAAACTAACACCTAAAGAAATAAAAGAACAAAAAGCCTTATATGGTAGTGAGGCGGTGAACTACTTTGTTCGCTTTATGGATATGAAAAAAAGACTTAAAACACTACCCGAGTATTTTATTAAAGAAGTGATTAAGAACAGTGACGATATACGATCTAATAACAATACTGGAGGAGGAAGTAGTAGAGCATACAAAAGGAAACTTCAAAACATCCTTTCAAATAGAGCAATTAAAATTGATAGCAGAAAGGGAAGTGATTCCAAACTGGGTGAGGGAACTAATAAAGAAGTATGACAAAAAAGCTAACACCTAAACAGAGAAAATTTGCTGAGGAGTATATTAATACTGGTAACGCTTCGGAGGCTTATAGGAGGGCTTATGATGTTTTAGAAACTACTAGTAATGATGTTATAAAAGTAAAGGCTAGTGAACTTCTTAAAAATGGTAACATAGCGGTAACGGTCAATGAGTTACAAAAAAAAGAAGCTGAGTCTTTCCAAATAACTAGAAAGGAAGTAGCAGAGGGTTATTTTAAAATGATTAAATCTTGGGAGTATCTAATGGACCTAGCAGCAAAAGAAAACCTAACTAAAGATCAGAAAGCTAAATTTTATTTGTTAAAAGAAATGGTCAAAGGAAGTGACTATAGAGGAGCTTATGATTCTATAGCTAAGATGTTTGGTTTAAACGCTCCAGACAAACAGGAAATAGAGTCTACAGTCCATAATATCAATATTAATATAAAGCGTGGAAGCGACTGAAATCTTCGAGCGTAACTACGATTCTAAGGCTAAGATAGTAATCAATAGAGGAGGTACTAGGAGCAGTAAGACCTGGAGTCTTAACCAGCTTTGTGCTTTGTGGTTAATTAGTGGTAATTATGGTGATGGTAACTATATTAGTGAGGGCGTTTGGACTACTGTAAGAAAGTATAGAACTAATTTAGATGGTACTGTTATAAGAGACTTTGAGGACATTCTAAAAGCAGAGGGCTGGTATAGTGGGGTAGATCACAACAAAACTAAAAAGCAATACAGATACGGAAAGAGACTAGTAGAGTTTATAGGTGCTGACGATGAGCAGAAACTTAGAGGAGCTAAAAGAAATATATTATACTGTAATGAGGCTAACGAATTAGAATACAAACAGGAGTTTTTCCAGTTACTAATGAGAACTGAGAATAAGATATTCTTAGACTTTAATCCAGACGATGAGCAGATATGGATTAACCAGGAGCTAGAAATAAAGCGTTCTAACGAGGTCGGAGACGTAGAGGTAATAGTAAGCAACTATAAAAATAATTCTTTTCTACCTAAGTCATTAATTAAAGAAATAGAATACCTACAGCAAACAGATAAAGAGTTTTGGAAGATATATGGATTAGGAGAGTATGGTAATATTAGCGGTCTAGTCTATGAGAATGTTAAGTATATCGATACTATGCCAGACTGTAAGCTAGTATCTTATGGGTTAGACTTTGGATATAGTATAGACCCCTCAGCTTGTGTAGCTGTATACAGAAAGGATGACGAGCTATATTTAAAAGAGATTATCTACGAAAGAGAATTAACTAACCAGGACCTAGCAGAAAGACTAAGACCTATTATAGGTAGAGATGAGGTTATTTGTGATAGTGCAGAGCCTAAAAGTATTGAGGAGATATATAGACTAGGATTAAACGCAAAGCCAGCAACTAAGGGTAGAGACAGTATATTAAACGGAATAGACATTCTTAAACGTTTTAAAATAAACGTAGTAAATAGTAGCAACCTTAGAAAAGAGTTTAGAATGTATAAATGGGCTACTGACAAAAACGGAAATAGTCTTCAGAAACCAATAGGAGCAGATCACTTATTAGACGCTTTGAGATACGTTGCTTTGATACATTTAAAACAAAATAATAAAGGATGGTATTCAATTAGATAATTTAGTATATTTACAAAGTATTTTTTTAGTCAAAAAATCACATCAAATAAAATGGGTAGAGGAGGTAGTCGGCAAAAGAGCGTTGCTTCCTCTTTTTTTTTACAGAGGAAAATAGACCAAATGCTGAGCAAATGGTAAGCAAATGCTGAGCAAATGGGGTTATATAAGATAAGAAAAGATAAGATATATATCTTTTCGTTATATTTTAACTTAAAAACTAGCATAATTAAAATAAGAACCTTTAAGCAACTTAAAAACCTCATCCTATACAAATACACTAGAAAAGTATTTAAGTGTCTTAAAACTAATCTAAATAGTGTTTATGGACTTATTGAGTTGTTTTATTTAGTTAGTGTTTAATTAATTACTATTTAAGTGAAATAAATTTTAGTGACTTTTGTTATAATTAAATAATTTGTTATATATAGAAATATGGAAATCACAATCCCGACAAAGTGGGAAGACATAACGATAGGTAAATACATAAACCTAAGACCAGTACTAAACTCTGAACTAAGTCCAATAGAAAGAGTAGTAAACATACTAGCAGTATTAACTGGCCAGAAAAAAGAGGTAATTAAAAATATTAGTCTAGACCAGTATAAGACTATTAAAGAAAAAATGTCATTCCTAGAAACTGAACTTCCTAAACAACTAAAAGACAGGAAATTTAAAATAGGAGGTAAATGGTATAAGTTTGAAGTCAAAGCACAAAACTTAATTTTTGGGGAATATATAAACACTATGGAGATTCTACAAAGTGCTAAGGATGACCAGGAGGCTATATTTAATAACCTTCATAGAATACTAACTACTATTTGTAGACCAATAGAAAAGAAGTTCCTTAGATGGAAGGATATTAAGGTAGACGGTGAACTATTAAGAGAGACCCAGGAAAACTTTTTTAACAATATGCCAATGACAATAGCTTATCCGATAGGTGTTTTTTTTTACACTCACTCGGAGAGCTTAACGGAAACTATAAAAATCTGTTTGATGGAGGAAGCTCAGAGACTGAAGAGGGAAGCGGAGACAGAGATAGCTTCAATAAAAGATGGGGATGGTGGCAAACACTAGACAACCTGACAAATAGTAGAATTGACAAATGGGATATAGTACTAGACTGGAATATTATTAAGGCTTTAAATATAGTAGCCTATTATAGTGATAAACAAAAAATGCAGATGCAAATACAAAAGGATCATATGCAAAAAATAAAAAGAAGGTGAGTGATCAATTAGATATATTTGGCTTTGATGTTAACCAACTAGAAGAGGTTAAAATAGATAACCCTAGTACACTAGCTGAGGTGTTTAATAATATTGCTGCGGATATGGTTTTCTGTTTAAAGCAGTCAGTCCAAAAAGAGAAGCTGACTTATAAAGGTGGGTTATTAGAATCTATTAAAATGCCAGTTAAAATGTTTGGTTTTAGAATGGTGGCTACTTTGTTTTTAGCTGACTACTACGACTATCTTAATAAAGGTGTTAAAGGTATTGGAGGCACTAGAAAAACTGAGAACGGTAAATATATTACAGGACCTATGAAAGCCTGGGAGATTAAAGCTCCAGAAAGTCCTTATCAATTTAAGAAAGGTCCTAGCGTTAGTCACATTAGACAGTGGGCTAAAAGTAAGGGCTTAAATGAATACGCTGTTAGAACGTCAATAGCCCACAAAGGAATTAGACCTAGATACTTTTTTGACAATTGTATGAAAGAGACTTTTTATGGTGAGACATTTAACAGATTTAAAACAGACATAAGAGTAGTGTCTGGAGAGAGAATAGCAAAAGGATTAAAAGAAATATTAGAATAAAATGGCTTTACATATTAAACACTATCCAGAAGACTATAGGACTGTATATAATCCTATTGAGACTGTATTATTTGAAACTAACACAACCCCTAGAGGTTATACTGGTTTTGCTTACTTAATTGACGTTTATAGGGGAAGTGCAGCCGCAGCTAATTTAATAGGTCGTTTAAAAGTGCCACCTACTACAGATGGTTATGGTAGATTTGATTTGTCTGGTATAATGGAAAGTTATTTATCTAGTAGTTTAGGAACATTAAACGGTTCTAATATTAATGAATATACTGTAGCTTCTAATAATTATGAGTCTTTTGTAATGAAATACGGCTGGCTACATTATAATGGTGGCACTGTGACTATTGATATGGACCAGACAGTTACGCTTCCAGACTCATCTACAGACTCATCCACTAGCTTAATAACTTTAAATGGTAGCCTACCAAACTATAGAAGAGATATAGTCAATTTTTATGACTGGCAAACTACCAACTATTATTCTAAATATATACCAGCTTATCTACCTTTAATTGAACTTTTTAATACTAAGAAATTTTTAACTAATTCACCTAACTATTTAGGGACTTATGACTCTACTTATAAACCTACTAGCTTTAGTGATAAAAACCAAAAGGTAAGATTAAGCGATGAGGGTTATATATATTGCTTAGCTAGTACTGACATTAAATATGTTAATTATGTTATAAAAGACGGCTCTAGTATTTCTGTTAAAAGATTTTCTGTAGGTAGTATAGTTTCATCAATAAAAGAAATACAAATCCCTTCAGCTCCAGCTACTATTAACGCTATTGACCCTAGTAATCTTCAGAGTGGCTCACAACCTATAATAACTAGTACTACTACAGACTACTCTATTTACTTAAGTAAAACTAGTCTCACTGAATATATGACTGAATACTTTAGTTTTAAGTTAGATACTGACTGTAGATATGAAACTAGAAGACTAGAATTTTTAAATAGTTTAGGGGGTTTTGATTATTATAATTTTACTAAGGTGTCTAGACATAGTGAAGATATAGAAAGAAAATTTTTAAAAGCTAATCCTAGTGACTTAAACACCTCTTCAGGTGCTATAGAATATTCTATTAGTAATAGGGAAAAGATACAATACTATACTAAGTCTAGTAGTAAGATGAAACTTAACTCAGATTGGGTAGACGCTAAAACCTTTAACTGGCTCTTAGAACTTATAGAAAGTCCAGAGGTTTATTTATTAGATGACTATACAACACCTACAGGAACTACTGAAGTAAGACGAATTCCAATAAAAAACATAGAGGGCAACTGGGAAGAGAAAATTAGCAGTACAGATAATATATTTAATTTAAGTATAGACTTAGAGTTTAGTATGGATAACTATAGACAAAGATTTTAATTATGGAAAACAAAGAAACTGAATTTGAGAAAATGTTAAGGGAATTGGAAAAAATGCCAGTACCTGAGAGAACCTGTAGTATAGATGACGAAAACTGTGAAAGCTGTAGCGGATAATGGTAAAAGAAGAGTTATATATAAATGGTGAAAGCGTAGAGTTATTAGGGTCTTTAAATCCTAACTTAACTTTTAATATTGCAGACATTGCAAAGCCAGACACTAGAAAAGCGGATCACTCTAAGACTATTGAACTACCAGCTAGTAAAAAGATTAATAAAATATTCGAACATATTTTTGATTTAAATACTGACTTACAGAGTTTTAATCCTAACCTTAAGACAGACGTAGTTTATTTAGTCAATGGAGAGATACAAATAGACGGATATTTACAGTTAAAGTCTATTAAAAACAAAGACGGAGAGATTATTTATAATTGTATAATAATAGGTAGGATAGGGAATTTTATAGCTGAGTTACAAAATAACGAATTAACAGACTTAGACTTAAGTTCTTTAGACCATACTTACACTAAGGCTAACCAGTCAGCTACTTGGAATTATCCTTTAACTACAGACTATGTCTACCCTATGATAAACTATAATGTTAATTATGGGACTCTAAGCGACATTACTGAATTATGGAGAGTCACTGACTTATATCCAGCTGTTAAGGCTAAGAAGTATATAGACGCTATTTTTAGTAGTGTAGACTATAGTTATACTAGTACTTTCTTAACTAGTGATTTTTTCAATACCTTAATAATTCCTTTTAGTGCTAAAGAGTTCAACCTAGATGAGACAGCTATTAATAATAGAATTATAGAAGCTAATACTCCAGTAATTGCAGGCACTAATAATGATTATGTAAATCCAGTACTATATACAGATGAGTATAGTCTAGATAGTAATTTTTTAACTTTTAGTAATGAGGTCAGGGACGCTGGTAATATATATGATAATTCAACAGGTGTTCTAGAAGTGCAAGCTGGCAAAGCTGGTTTTTATAACTTAAGCACTATGGTAAAAATACAAGGTGAATTTACAGCCCCATCTTCAGCTCCAGCTGGAGGAGGTGACTGGGAACTTTCCGCTTATGTTCACGGTAATATACAATTTAGATTATTGAACCCTAACGGCTCTTTAAAATTTAATATTGATTCTGTACCTTTTGGAGTAACTAAAGAAGGAGCAACTGTAGCAGCTGGAGGAACTATAATAACAGATTTAAACCCCACAACTCCAGGAGATAATCACATTTACGCTTTAGTTAGGGGTTATGACCCTACTTATTGGATATGGAATGGGTCAATACATAATACTAATTCTATTTGTAATGAGTTTAGATTAAATGTAAACGATGTATATTTAAGTGAGGGGGAAAAATTAAAGGTAGTTTTAAATTATGCTGTAAGAAGGAATAACGAAAACTTAACTAATCAGGGTGAATGGTTTGACTCAGCTGGTAATTACACTAGTGGAGGTCCTTATAAATTAAATATGCTTACAGGATATTTAAAGACTGAGTGTGTTAATAGAGAAATAACAGAGGGGTCTAATATCCCTATAAATTCTACTATACCTAGAAAAATAAAGCAAAAAGATTTTATAATGTCTCTAGTTAAGATGTTTAATCTATATATGCAGCCAGACCCTAACAACGAGAGAAATTTAATAATAGAACCTAGAGACGACTTTTATAGTAATGATATAGTAGACTGGTCTAATAAGTTAGATATATCAAAAGATATAGAGTCTAAGCCTATGGGAGCTTTAAACTTTAAAGAATATCTATATACTTATAAGCAAGATAAGGACTACTATAATAAACAATATTTCGACACTTGGGAGGAGATATATGGACAGGATGACTTCACACTAGTTAATCAATTTGTTAACGGTCAGCATAAGACAGAGGTTATATTTTCACCTACTCCCTCGGTGGGGCAATACTGGTATGATAGAGTACTCCCTACTATAATAAAATTTGATGACAATAACGGAGTTCAAAAAACAGAAAGTAATATTAGGATTCTACAGTGGGGAGGTATGAAGGCAACTGGTCAACAGTGGTCTCATATAGACGGAGCTGGCAACTCTACTAATTACTCTACTTATCCTTATTCTGGAATGTATGATGACCCTTATAGCCCTACTACTCTTCTAGACTTTGGGTTAAGTAATGAGGTCTACTATTCTAATGTATTTGATAAGGTTATAACATTCTCTAATAATACTTTATTTAATAAATACTATTCTAAATTTTTACAGGAGATCACAGATAATAATAGTAAAATAGTATCTGCTTATTTCTATTTAAGCCCTTCAGATATTAAACAGCTGTCATTTAGTAAACAATATTATTTTGAAAACCAATATTTTAGATTAAATAAAATAGAGAATTATAACCCTAGTAACCCTATCACTAAATGTGAGTTTTTAAAGATTAAACTTACTGACGTTTTCGTCCCTACTACTGGAGTCTCTCACGGAGGACCAAAAGATATAGGAGGTAATTCTATACCTAGATTTTCAATAGGTCAAAGTAGTTTAAGAAATGGTAATGTAGTAAACAACTTAAACCAGAAAGCTATAGGGTCTAACAATTATATAAGCTCAAATGCTAGAGGGGTTAATATTATTGGAGACAGTAATAAGATTTTTTCTAATACTAAAAACATTCAAATAAGCGGAAATAATAACACTGTAGAGTCTGGACTAGAAAACGTACAGTTAATTAATACTAGTAATCAAACAGTAACCAACTCAGATACTACCTATGTAAATGGTACTATTACAGGACCTGGAGCTAGTCAGACAATAACTGCAAACACTGTAGCTAGTGAAAACGTACAAATATATTTTTGTGACTCTTCAGCTGCTAGTTTTTATGTAGAGTTTAGGGGTACTAATTTAGTAACTGGTAAGACATTTACTTTTAAGAAAGTTAACTCTGCTAACCAGGTCACTATAGACGCTACTTATAGTAATCATACTATAGACGGTCAAGGGACTTACGTCTTAAACTCACACTATAAATATGTGACTATTCAATTTGACGGACAAAACTTTTTAATAACATCAAATAATTAAAACAAATGGCTGAGAAAATAGCTTTAGAATTAGACATTAACGCAAAAGGAGCTACTACTTCTTTAGGTCAATTAGAACAGGAAGCCGAAAGACTAAACGAAGAGTTAAGGAAAGTTCCTTTAGGATCACAGGCTTTTAAAGAGTTAAAAAATGAGTTAGTAGGTGTTAGCAAAGAAATTAAGAACACCGAGTTATCTATGGAGGCTTTAGATAATGAACAGGTCGCTAGTGAGTTAGGTAGTGTAGCTGGAGCTGTTGGGGATGTTTCAGCGGCTTTCATTTTACTAGGTGGCTCTGGAGGTCCTATAGAAGAGACAGTCCAAAACATAGAAAAGGCTATAGGTGTCTCTATGGCTTTTAAAGGTGCTATAGAAGGTACTCAGTCAGCTATGAAGTTATTTAACAACGTAGTTAAGAATTCTACTACTTTCCAAAAAGCTAATAACGCTACTACTGTAATAGCTAGTGGAGTGATGAAATTATTTACAGGCTCAGTAAATACTACCTCAACAGCTTTTAAGGGATTAAAAACAGCAATAGCTGCGACTGGTATAGGTTTGCTAGTAGTGGGTCTAGCTGCTTTAATAGCTAACTTTGATAAGTTAAAAGCTGCTATGTCTGGAGTGTCTAAGGCTTCAGATGACTTAGTTTTATCTACAAAAGAAACTAATAAACTAAATGAGAAAAACTTAGAGACCTTAAACAACCAAACTAATATACTAAAAGCTCAAGGATTTACAGAAAGACAAATCCTTAAAATGAAGTTAGACGGTCAAAAGAAAATAGTAGATGGTCTTATAGCTGAAATAGAAGCACAAAAAATAGTTAATGAGGAGAAAGTACAAGGGTCTATAAGAAATCAAAACATACTTAAAAAGACTGTAGAGTTTCTATTAATAGTACCTAGAACACTTTTAAAATTAAATGAGTTTGCAGCTGAGAGCTTTCTAAAATTAATTAACAAAGTAACTCAAAGTTCAGTAGGAAAAAAACTATTCGGATTCGAACCTATTAATGTAGACTTAGGCTTAACTGAAAGAGCGGACGAATTACTAGACAGAGCTACTAGGTTTATTTTTGACCCAGAGGCTACAGAGTTAGAAGGTCAAAAAGAAATAGAAATACTAGAGGAAAACCTACTAAAACAAAGAGACGCTTTAGCTGGTTTTGAATTAGGGATACTAGATTTAAATAAGAAAGCCGCTGAGACTAAGAAAGCCGCTGACAATAAAGCACAAACTGAAGCCGATAAAAGAGCAGCTGACGCTAGAGCTAAAAGACTAGAAGAGCAAGCAATAGAAGCTCAAGACTTAGCAGACTTTTTATTAAATAAAGAGCAATTAGAAAATGAATATTTTGACAGTAAACTAAGTAAAGAACAACAGGAAGTTAACGCTGTAAGAGGAAAATATTTTGATTTAATAGAACAGGCTAAACTATACGGAGATGACATAGCAGTATTAGAGGAAGCTCAACAAAGTAAAATAAATGAAATCAAACAAAGATACGCAGAAGAGGAAGAGGGTAGAGACCAGGACCTTAAAAACGTAAAGCTACAAATGACTATAGATAGCATAGGGGCTATAATGAAACTAAACAACTCTTTTGCTAAAGAAGACGAAAAAAGCCAAAAGAAAGCATTTGAAAGAAATAAAAAACTACAAATAGCACAAGCCTTAATACAAACCTATCAAGGGGTTAATGCTATTTTCGCTAGTGCTGCCGCTAATCCTAAAACTGTACTATTTCCAGCTCAACCTTTTATAGCTGCTAGTATAGCCTTAGCCTCTGGTCTAGCTAATGTTAATAACATAAGAAAACAAAAATTTCAAAGTAGTAGCCCCTCAACAGGATTAGAGGCTAACTTACCTAGCATCCCAACTGGAGGAGGTGGGGAAGCTCCAGTAATTGGACCAGCTAACACTAGCACACTAACAGGACAAGAACCGCAAAGAGTATTTGTAACTGAGACAGATATAACAAACACTCAAAACAACGTAGCTGTAATAGAGGGACAAAGTACATTTGGAAATTAAAAAATAAATATTATGAAAAATACAGAACTATTAGAATTAATTATTGACGAGGAAGACGAGTCTGGAGTGGATTTTATAGCACTAGTAGACAGCCCAGCCACTGAAAGTCTATGGCTATCTTTTGCTAAACAAAAATTTGAAGAGACTTTTAACGATTACCCAGAGTCAGCATCTAACAACGCAAAGAAAGCTATAGAATACAAAGAAGAGAATAATATAGACTGCGGCACTAGAGTAGGATGGACTAGGGCTAGACAATTAGCTAATAAAGAAAAGATAAGCTGGGAGACAATAGGTAGAATGGCTAGTTTTAAAAGACATCAACAGAATAAAGACGTTCCTTATAGTGAGGGCTGCGGAGGTATTATGTGGGATGCCTGGGGAGGTGCTACTGGTATTAATTGGGCTATTGATAAAATGAAAACTAAAGACAAATATAGACAGGAGTTTAAAATAGAAGACGAAGAGAAAAGAATAGTAAGCGGTTACTTTATGAAAGCGGACTTACCTATTATTAGACTTAATGACAATAACGAAAAGTATTATGTAGTCTTTAGGAGAGACACTATAGAGAAGATAGTAAACAAATTCTTTAAGAATGGTCTTAATGCTAATGTAAATTTAATGCACGATAACAACTTACAGGCTAAAGGTGTTTATGTAATAGAGTCATTAATAATAGATTCTAAGAGAGGTATCAAAGCTCCTAAAGGATTTGAAGACGCTCCGGATGGTAGCTGGTGGGGTTCTATGAGAGTAGAAAATGATGAGGTTTGGGCTATGGTTAAAGATGGTAGCTTTAGAGGTTTTAGCGTAGAAGGTATGTTTGGCCAGGCTAAGACTGTTAAATATCCAGTAACACTAATAAACAAAATAAGAGAAGTAGTAAAGAAATATAAAGAAAGAAAAAATAGTTAGTATAAAATTGTGATACTATCAAATATTTGTTATATATAATAGTATATAAAAATTTTTCATTATGAGTGAACTTAAAGAATTATTCAACGACATTAAAAGCATATTTAAAAGCGAAGGTGTAGAAGTTGAAAACGAATCTAAAGTGAATTCTGAAATTACTGAAAATTTTACTGAAGAAACCTCTGAAGAGACTACTGAAGAAACTAAAGAAAAGTTTGAAGACATAGTACTAGAAGACGGAACTGTAGCACAAATAGAGCCAGATGTCTCTTTAGGTGCTGCTGTAGTCGTAGAGGTTGACGGTGAGCTATTACCAGCTCCAGACGGTGATCATAAACTTAGTGATGGTAGAGTTATCTCTACTGAAGCTGGAGTTATTGTAGCTGTAGAGGAAGCTGAGGAAGAGCCAGTAATAGAAGAGGAAGCTGAAGAGGAAGAGGAAATGTCTACTCCTTTAACTGAAGCTCAAGAAAGAGAAGCTAAAAAAATCATTGAGTCTGTTGTAACTGAAAGAGTATTTTCTATGGAAGCTACTTTGTCAGAGGAAAACAAAGACCTTAAAAAAGAGATTAACACTCTTAGAGATTCTTTCGCTAAACTTTTAGAATTAACTGAAAAGTTAATCGAAGAGCCTGTTAATAATGCAGTCGTAAAAAGAAATTCAGCTTTTAAATCGCTGAAAAAAGAAAACAAAAAAGATATTATAGATATCTTAAAAAATAAAAATATAATAAACTAAAAATTAAAAATTATGAGTTTTGATGTAAGTGCGCTTCCAGCGTATACGGAACAAAATGCAATGGACTTAATTATTAAGTCAGTTGCTGGAGGAAGGTTAGCAAATTACGCTAACATTCAAGACGGTGTTAAAGGACCGACTACAATTAATATATTATCTTCAGACGTTGTCTTTCAGGCTGACGGATGTTCTAGGAGTGCTAGTGGTTCTACTACTTTAAGTCAAAGAACTATCACACCAGGTGCTGTAGCAATTCACGAAGATTTGTGTATGACTGACCTAGCTGCTAAATATACAGCTGTAATGTTAAAGCAAGGACTAACTAACGAGAAAGAAGAGATTCCTTTCGAAGAGTTATATTTTGCTGAGAAAGTTGGTAAGCTACAGAAAGCTATTGAAGTAGCTGACTGGCAAGGTGACACAACTAGTGGAACTGCTAACCTATCTAAGTATGACGGTTTAAATAAGATTATCGCTGCAGCTACTGCTGTGAATGGTAACCCTACCTCAATAGCACAAGCTACTGGAATTACAGCGGCTAATGTAATTGGAATCTTAACTGGAATGGCTGAATTAATGCCAGAGGACATTATGGACGCTGACGATTTGAAATTGTTTGTAGGTATGGATACTTTCTTAAAGTATCAAAAAGCTATTGCTGACGGTAACTACTTTCATTATGTAGTAGACGGAGATTTTTCTGGTGAACTTCCATTAATTGGATTCCCGAATGTTACTGTTTGTGCTACTCCAGGTCTTTCTGGTCTAGCTACTGGTAACTGTTATTTAATGAGAGCGTCTAACGTTTATATCGGTGTTGATTTACCAGGTGAAGAGGCGAACGATGTTAGAAGTTGGTATGATGACAATGACAGAATTTATAAGGTGACTATGGCTTTCAGAAGAGGTGTTAATGTAGCATTTCCTGACCAGGTAGTAGAATTCTTATTAGCATAAAATTAATGGGGGATTAATTTCCCCCTTTTAAATAATCGTTAGTTGAAATACTAACAAACAAAAATTAAATAGTTATGAGTTGTGTATTAGCAAGTGGAATGGCTAGAGATTGTAGTGACAGTCTAGGAGGTATTGAGGAAGTCTTAATATCTGAAAGAGACAATGTAACTGCTTTCACTCAGTCAGCACACGAGATAAGTGCTATTACTCAGTCAGGAGCAACTAATTTTTATCGTTACAATTTAAAGAAAGAGTCAGGGTCTTTAACCTCTACAGCAACTGTAGACCAGGCAGCTGGCACTTCTTTTTATGATAATGTTTTAGCGTTTACTATAAATAAGTTAACGGCTACTAAGACAAACGAAATAAAAATGTTAATGTTAGCTAGACTGGCTGTAATAGTAAAAGATAATAATGGTAAATATTGGGCTTTAGGTTTTGACCAGTTCGCTGAAGGTAGTTCTTTAGTGGCACAAACTGGCCAGGCTTATGGTGACCCTAATCAATACCAAATTGAGTTGACTGATAAATCTCAGTTGCCTTGTTATGAAGTTCAAGCCTCTGTTGTGGCTGGTTTAACGATTGCTTAATCGTTCTTTGTTGTATGAAAGAGGGGAGTAATATCCCCTTTTTTTTTAAATTTGTAATATGTTAAAGAAATCTTATATAGGAAAAACAATTCACACTAAAGGCTTTAAAGTTTTAGTATGTGAGGAAAATATAGAGTTATTAAAAAAGTTAGAAATAACTGAAGTATTTACAGAAAAGAAAAAAACAAAGAAGAGTGATAGTGATCAATAAGAATAGTAATAATAATTTTATAGCTACCTTATACGAGTTAAGTCAATTAAGTAACCCTTATTATTTATTTGAGTTTGAGAGTGACCAGACTAAAACTAAATATTATAATGTTATTGCTGACGTAAGTACTAATAAACCTAGATATAATGAGTTTAACTTATTAGAGGGGACTGATCCTTTCAATAATGAGTTTGAATTAGGCTCTCCGGGTTTTTATAATTACAGAGTATTTGAACAGGTTAGCAGTTCTAACTTAGACCCTACTGGCTTAAACGTAGTAGAAAAGGGCAAAATGAAATTAATAGACTCTACTTATGAGCCTTCATTCCAACAGCATACAGTTTCACCTACTACTAATGTAGTATATAATCCAGCACAATGAGTATAAAATTAATTCCTATAAATTTTGGCGGTTATGAATTACCAGAGTTCAAAGAGTCTAAAAAGGGCGACTGGTACGAATACGGAATAGATAGACCTTATAAAAATACTTATCCAGATTATTTAACTAAACTATATAATGAGTCTAGTAAACATAACCAAATTATTAATAGTAAAGTTAAGTTTATAGTTGGACAAGGTTTTGTAGTAGATGAGAAACTAACATTTTCAGAAAGAGCTTATGTAGACGGATTTCTTAGGATGCCTAACGAAGACGAGAACATAGACGAGCTAACGTCTAAACTAGCAAAAGATAAGAAAGTATACGGAGGCTTCAGCCTACAGGTTAGAATGTCTAAGAGTGGCAAAATAGCTGCTATTAATCATATTGATTTTTGTGACATTAGAGCTGGAGTAGATAATGGACTTTTTTATTATACAGATGACTGGTCATCTAGGAATCCACAAAATAACGAAGACTATAAAATATTACAGCAATTTCCTTACGATAACTCAGCTAAGCCAGATATAGACTACTTAATTTATTATAAGGAGTATAGACCAGACTTAGGAGTTTATCCGATGCCAGACTATACTAGTGCTATTCCTTACTTAGAGTCAGATGCTGAGATAGCTAATTTCACTTTACAAAATATTAAAAACAACCTCTCAGCTGGTTATGTTATTTCCTTTGCAAATGGTCAACCGACAGAGGAGGAAATGGCTAATATAGAGAGAAGATTTAAAGACTATGCTACTGGAGCTGATAACGCTGGTAAACCTTTGCTTTCATTTACTGACCAGAATTCTGATCACCCTCAGATACTACCTATACCAGTTAACGGACAAGATGAAAGATTCATAAACCTAAACAACCAAATAAGGGAAGAGATATTTACAGCTCACGGAATTACTAGCCCTCAATTATTTGGAATTAAAGAAGCTGGAGGGAGTGGCTTAGGTAACAACGCTGATGAGATTGCTGTAGCTAGTCAATTGTATCAAAATCTACAAATAGACCCAGAGCAAAAAGTATTTAATGAATTAATAAATTCAATACTTAATTTTAATGGTGTTAGTGGACATCCTGTAAGACTACAAAAAATAGAGCCTGTACAAAGATATTTTAGTGAGACAGCTATTTTAAATGTAATGACTCAAGACGAAATAAGAGAGAAAATAGGTCTACCAGCTTTACAACCAGAGCAAAAAGTAGAGTTAAAAAGTGATGAGGACGAAATTATATTTAATCAATTAGAGACTACTGGTATAGACGCTAACAGCTTAGAAGTATTAAAGACTTATCATAATCCTATCACTAACTTAAAAGATGCTAAGGAATTTGAAAATAAAATAATTAATGAGTCTTTTGCTATTACTAGTATATTAACAGAATTAGAAAAAAGTGTTTTATCTTTATTAATTAAAAATCCTAGTTTACCTATTACAGAGTTAGCTAGTGCTTTAAAAGTAGAGCAATCATTAATTAGTGAGGCAGTGTCTAACTTATTCGATGCTGGAGCTTTAGATAAAGATTTTAAACCAACTAAAGACGGTGAAGAGAGTATACAAAAACCAAAAGAAGAGACTTTTATAGTATATAAATATATAGAGAGACCAGACGCTCCTCCCTTAAAGACTCAGAGTAGACCTTTTTGTAGACGTTTAATGTTATTAGCTACTACTAGAAGATATACACTACAGCAACTAGAATTATTAACTAATGATTTTGGTCAGTCTGGAATAGATATTTTTACCAAAAGAGGTGGCTGGTATCACAATTATAAAACTAATAAAACTACTCCTTTTTGTAGACATATTTGGGAGCAGCAAATAGTAAGATTAAAAAAGTAAATTATGGCAGTTTTATTCATCTCAGAGCAATACGTAAAAAACACTACATTAATAGACGAGAATGTAGATGTAAGATTAATTCTACCTAGTATTAAAGACTGCCAGGAGTTAAGGATTCACCCTATTTTAGGGACTCCACTTTATGAAGACTTAAAGACTAAGATAACAGCTAGCACTTTAAACAGTGATGAAACTAACTTACTAGATAATTATTGCGCTCCTACTATGGCTCAGTGGGTTATGTATGAGTGTAGTACTTCTATGTTATTTAAATATAGAAATAAATCTGTAGCAACTAAGAACAGTGATAATAGCAACCCTATAGACTACCAGGACCTACAGTATTTAAGAGACGAATGGAAGAACAAAGCAGAGGAAAGAGAAGCTAGACTAATTAACTTTTTATGTGATAACGATAATTTATTCCCTAAATATAAAGAACACTCTGACGACTTAAACCCTAGAAAGACAGCTTTTCAAACTAGCTTTTATTTAGGTGGCGGGAATAGTTCTTATTGCTGGAGAGACGAACATAGAAATAGTCAAAAATGATTTTAACCTATAATCAAATATTAAAAGAGTTTGAGACGTTTGCTACTAATCATAAGCAAATACAGAATTTTGGTAATGGTGATCTATGGGAAATAGTAGAACATAACCAACTAGCAGACTTTAACTATCCGCTATTTTGGGTAGCTGACCAGCCAGCAACTTTAGGGGATGGTGTTTTTACCTGGAATTTTAATGTAATGGCTATGGACTTAGTTAATAAAGATGAGTCTAATGAGAATGACGTTAAGTCGGATATGTGCCAGGTCCTACTAGACGCTATAGCCTACTTTGAACAAAAAGTTTCTACTACAAATAATGTAGACTGGCTTAAAGTTAATTTAGTTAGGTCAGGAACTTTGACTAGTTTTACAGAAAGATTTGAGGACGAACTAACTGGCTGGGGAATGAATATAGGATTTAAGATCCCTTTTAGTTATGATAATTGTAACCTACCAATAAGTTAAAAGATGGGAGTAATATATAATAGAAATAGAAAAAAAGCCTTATTATTTATACCCTCTGGGGGTTTAGGCCCTAGTGTTAGTGCTGACTTTTCATATAGTAAAAGTAGTTTCAACCAGGCTGAAGCCGACCCAACACCAACAATAACAGGAACAGCTGGAGGTACATTTAATGCAGATGCTGGAGTAGTGTTTGTAGATACTGGAAGTTTTAACAGTTCAACTGGTCAAATAGATTTAAGTGCTACTACTATTGATAGTCATATTATCACTTACACTGTAGACGGAGTTCAAAGCGGTCAGACTGTAGGAGTGACGGCTGCTCCTTATAGTTCTACTCGTTCATTTTCTTTTGATGGGTTGAATGATTATTTTGACACTGGTTATTATTACGATGCGACTGTAACACCTAATTTATCTTTAAGCTTTTGGATAAATTCAACAGCGTCTGGAACTTTTTTATTCCCTCTAAGTATTACTACAGGAGCTGGAGCAAGTGGTTATCCAAATGCTATTGTAATGATTTGGAATAAAAAATTGTTAATACAAGATAGAACTGGATGGAATTTTGGAAGTGCTTTAATAAATGATGGTAATTGGCACAACATTATAGTTACTGCCGCATATAGTGGTAACACTACTGCTGGGACTAATTTGAATATGTATGTAGATGGTAATTTAACACCTGACATAAGCACTTCGACAATGAGTTCTAGCACAAATTCATATTTACAAGGAAATTTATTTTTAGGAAATTTTAATGGAGTTGATAAATATATGTCAAGTCAATTAGACGAAGTTTCAGTTTGGAATTCAGTTTTGAGCAGCGATGCAATAACAGAGATTTACAACAGTGGAGCACCTTCAGAATTAACAAGTTTAACAAATGCGAGTTCAAGTAATTTGAAAGCGTGGTATAAAATGGGAGAATAAATGAGTACAGAATTTTATAATAGAAATTGGAGAATGCCTAATTCATTTAATGGCAGTGAAGATAACAACTCAAAGTTTTCAAACTATTCTATGAGCTTTGATGGGAGTAGTGAGCATATAAGTGTATCAAGTGGAACTTCTTTTGACTTTGGTAGTAATCCATTTTCTTTTAGTGGTTGGATTAAAAGAGCTTCAATTGGGGATTCAACAAATGTTATAATTCATTTTCAAAAAAGCGGTTCAACTCCAACTTTTCAAATTAGGCAAAATGCAAGAAACATAAAAATAGATTTTAATGTTGGGGGGGTTTGGAGCTTTATTGAAACATCTACTAATCCAGTGGGTAACGACACAGATTGGCATCATTTAATAATTACTAAAGTTGGAACATCAATGAGTATTTATTTTGATGGGGTTTTACAAAAAACAGGTGCAGTAGTAGCTACTTTAGATTCTGGCAATGGCAGCACTTTAATCGGAGCAAGAGGAGGAAATACACAAAACTGGACGGGCAAAATAGACCACGTTGCAATCTTTGACTATGCGCTTACACAACCTCAAATAACAGCTTTATATGGTAGCTCAAGCACTGGTGTTGGGAATCCAATGGCTATTACAAATGGTAGAAAGCCAGTAGCATATTATCCTTTAGGAGATTATTCAGCTTATAATGGAACAGAATATTTAGTTCCTAATAGTGCTGTTAGTGATTATGTATTTGAGATTATACCGCAAGGAGATTATATCAACTGTGGGAAAGGAATTGGCAATAGTATTGGTGATAATTACACAGGTGGTTTAACTATCTCTGGTTGGATAAATCCAAACACTACCACAAGTGATGATGGAGTATTACAGTTCGGTAACTTTACAGGGTATGAAATGGCTTTAGTTCTTAATGCAAGTAAATTTATTTTTTATAATAATGGTCAGAAATTTGCAGTAAGTTACACAAACCCTAACAATGAATGGACAAATTTTGCTTTAACTTTTTTACCTTCTAGCTCTGTTTTTTATGTTAATGGTGTTGTTGCCGCCAACTGGACTTATACAGACTTAGATTTAAATAATTTAGATTTTATTATAGGTTCTTATTATAATGCGGGTTTCAACCTTACTGGAGAAGTGTCAAATTTTTCAGTATTTAACACAGCTTTACCAGCAACAGGAACAGAATCAGTAGCATCTTTATATAACTATGGAACACCTCCAGACATTAGCTCTTACAGTGGTTTACAAGGCTTTTGGAAGTTAGATGCTTCAGCTACTTTTGACGGCTCTAACTGGAGTATTCCAGACTCAAGTTCTAACTCAAACACAGGAACTTCAAGCGGAATGACTGCTGCTAACTTAGTACAATCTAATCTTAATATATTAAGTCCTTATAGTAGATATGCTTTGGATTTTGATGGAAGTAGTGATTATATAGATACATCACAAATTAATTTAGGTTCTACAAATAGCATTTCATTTTGGATTAATAGAACTTCAACAGCTGAAGGAACTTTATTTGGAGACCCCAATGGAACTACTAATTATGCTTTATATATATATGGTTCTGAAATTTATTTTAGGTTAGGAAATGGAGATGGAGGATTTTACAAAATTACCCCACTTATATCTAGTATTTTAAGTGATGGAAATTGGCATCACCATTGTTTATCAAGAGATTCTGGCACTATAAATTATTACATAGATAAAGTACTACAAACAAATGTTTCTAATACACTAAACACTTCTGCTGGTACTAACACAACTATAGAAAATATATTTGCCAAATCAAATGGTACATCACCTATTAGTGGAATCCTTTCAAATGTTTCTTTATGGAACGCATCTTTAACATCTGCACAAGTAACAGAAATTTATAATAATGGTTTGCCATCAAATCTCAAAAATCATTCAGCATATTCTAATCTTGTTAGCTGGTGGCAATTAGGTGAAAATATGAGTTATGATTCTAACGTGTGGACTGTAATTGATGAGAAAGGAACTAATAATGGAACAGGAGCAAATTTAGCACCAGCTGAGGATTCAATAGTAAATGGAGTTGGTACGTCTGGCAATGGTTTAAGTGATGGAATGGGAGGAGCTGATAATATAATAGGAGACGCTCCTTATAGTACGGCAAATGCAGTTAGTTATGGAATGGGAGTCGATGCAAAAAGCAATTCAGTTCCGAGTTAAAAATATTAAAAAATAAAAAAATGAGACAATACATAGTAATTAATTTAGAGAATACAGACAAAGTAATCTTTTCACAAGTTAATCAAAGCAGCGCACAAACAATGCGAAGGAATTTAGCCAATACTCAAGGTTTATTAAGCTACTCTGTAGAACCTTCATTTATTACAAATGGAAGTTTACCTATAGTAGGAAGTGTTATGAATCAAAGTGAGTGCTTAGAGTTAATGGCTAGTAGTGAGTGGAGCGAACCTATGCCAGAATGAGATTAATTAAAATTAAAAAAAAGAGAAAAGGAAGACATAGTAAAAATGCTTCTTTAAGTAAGAATAGTAAAAACTACAAAAAACCCTATGCAAAACAGGGACGCTAAAATATTATATAAAATGGAAGATCACAGTCTACTAATGGCCATAACTGCTCTAGTAGGGGGCTTAGGCTTAAAACAAATTTGGGATATTATCAAAAAGAAAATGGATATTAATGCCAATAAAGAAGCTAGGACAGACGGTTTTCAGATACAAGTAATAGAACAGCTTAAGGAAAAGATAGGGGACTTAGAGAAAAAAATAGACTCATTAATAACAGAAAACACTCACCTAAGAGAGAAGCTAGCTAGAATGGAAGAGAGGCTATTAATAAACGCAAAAAAAAAAGTCAATAGGCGAAATAATGAAGCTAAGTAAGAACCTATATTTATCTGAAGTTACTAAGTCTAGGACAGCTAAAAGACTAGGTATAAGCAACGAACCAACAAAAGAACATTTAGTTAATTTACAAATACTAGCAGAAAAGATATTCCAACCCCTTAGAGACTATTATGACTGTCCTATTTATATTAGTAGTGGTTATCGTTCAGAGTCTTTAAATAAGGCTATAGGTGGGAGTAGGTCATCTCAGCACTGTAAAGGTCAGGCTATTGACATAGACAGAGATGGTCATAGCTTACCTAACAACAGTCA
>Ga0181401_1000137_pt1 | contig 28475 bp, 37 predicted proteins | sample 24SPOviralmetaG_FD_130130 | JGI IMG/M metagenome (GOLD analysis project Ga0181401, IMG submission 130130) | Marine viral communities from the oligotrophic San Pedro Time Series (SPOT) site, San Pedro Channel, CA, USA - 24 SPOT_SRF_2011-07-20 | ecosystem: Environmental > Aquatic > Marine > Strait...
CCATATAGTTCTGGTACGTCAGAGTATTTATAAGGAACTCCCAAAACTTTCTCCCCGGCGGTACCCGTAGTTGTCCAATTACGAGTCTTGACTTCGATAATATAATCATGTGTCTCCCAATCGGGCTGGATTCCATTTATTTTTTCGGGCTTCCATACTGGAATGTTATTATTTTCAAAATGCTTTTTAACAATTCCTTCCCCATATTTGGTAGTCCACTGACTATTGTTGGTTGAACCAATTTGTTGGTTCCCCCATTCCCTTTCAATTTTCATGTCACTTTCTTTGACTGAAGGATCACTTGTCCTAAGACTTGTTTTTGTTATGGGACGGAAGGTCCAATCCTCCATTCTTTGTAACCTTGTCGCAGACGGGTCCTAGTTTACCTTCGGACAAGTTTTTTGAAATAGTGGGTTTTTTTAACGGCGGCCATCGGGATCATAGTGAATCCCATATGGTCCGCAAGGGCGCATCCCAGAAACCCAACCCTTAATCGTTATATGAACCGGTACATCCATGTACCAGAAGTATTCAAAGAAATAGTCATCAAAGTCACAGAACTTCTTTTCCAATTGGAGGTACTCGTCGTCTACCCACAAACAATCAAGATAGTACCTACGCATAGTCCTAAAATGATATCCAAGATGGTCTATGACATTATCCATTCCCGAACGATTCCTATCGGACTTGAATCCAAAGGCGTCCCAATTAGTCTTGGACGTGGCTGCCAGTTTCAGGGCAGTCTGAACGTCGCAGTGGTCGGCAATGACAGCGAGGCAGTCGGTCACCATGCTTCTTTAAACTTGTCGCTGACGGGTCGTAGGTTAGGTTCACACAAACTTTTTGACTCGTACAGTTTTTAAAAAACACTAATCGAACCAGGGCATAGAAGTCCTAAAGAATTCTTCTTCTTCCTTTAGGATTTCCAGAAACCTGTTAACCTTTATCCGTAGCGAATGTTCATCGTTCGTATAGGAGTCCAAGAAGCGGTTCCAACGAGCCATGATGTAGCGGTCACGATGAGTCTGCGTCATGGTAACCTTGTCGCCGACGGGTCCTAGATTGGTTCTGGACATGTTTTTTTAATGGAGTGTTTTTTAAAAATACTAATCAAACACGGCGCGCCTTCTTGAGAGGGGCGCCCGGGCAGACGAGTGCGCTCTCCCTCACCCTCTTCACCTCTTGCTCGTCCACCACGCGCACGGTCACGTTGATGCGTATACCGGTCTTCACCGGTTTCTGCTTCGCGAGGCCGTGCATGTAGTGTTGCTGGAAGATGCCGCCCATTACCAGCACGTCGTTGTTCTCAAGCTTGACCTCCGTGACGAGCGCGGCCTTCATCTCCTCGACCGTCTTGGGTTTGGTGGTGGTCTCGTAGATCTGGAAAGAGCGCGCGACGGACCCCTCTGGGAGGAAGGTGTAGCTATAGATTGGAGCGTTGGGAACCCAAATAGCCTCGTCGTCGGCGTGTGGCTCAACGCCGACGCTTCCGTCCGCGTACCAGTTGACATGCGCCGCCAGTCGCACCCCATCCCTCAACGAAGGGCAGTCGTCCTTCAGGGACGTGCGCGCGTGTGCGAGGCATGCCTGGACGGCCGCGGGCCACTCGGACTCATCCGGAGACTCGTCGGTGCCGGTGGTCTGTCCGGCGAAGGTGTACTTAAGCCCGAACGTGGTCTGCTTGCGCTTGAGGAACGTGTTCCTATTATAAGGATTCGGCGTCGCGGGCACCAGCGCGCCGTACCCCACGAGCTCCAGGACATCCTTGGGTGTAACCGTATCGTTCATAACATTGGGCAGGTGGATGGCCCACGAAGATCCGTCGTTGATGATCATCTGCTTCATGTAACCTTGTCGCCGACGGGTCCTAATTGTGTTTCGGACCAATTTTTTGAAGGGAAGAGTTTTTTTAAAAAGTTTCCTTCACCAACTTGTTAACGTCATAACCCCTACCCTGTAGGTACATCAACAACTTGACTGCGTCAGGATTCACAGAATTACCAATCTTCTTGTTGATACGCCTATACATATCAACCAGAACCACCGTGGACTGGCGACTCAATGCGAGACTGCTAGACACCGTCATTTATCCTTAGTGCAGTAGGCACTTGAGTAACACTCATACAAGTAATTCTCTACTATAGCTTGTTTGTACTTTCCAAGTTTTACAAGTTTTACAATCCTAACAGCGTTCTTAACATCCTCTGTTAGGATTGTATCCTTCTTAATGTTGAAGTAGTCTTTGTAGAGTTTCTCCATTTGAGTTAAATGTGAGTAAAAACTTTATGTCAGTGTATATCATAATAATGTGCTATAACTATGAGGTGTCTATGGGAACCTTCATAATTGGAACGCTTTTCCAGATTATTTCAAATTTGAAACATCCTATGTCTATATATGCAACTCCCTATGTTATGTCAATACTTTCTATGCAACTTTGGGAGGCTTTGATGTGGCAGGGTTTAGACTATACTAGAATAGCTCAAATAACAACTTTCATTCAGCCTTTGGTTCTAATGTTACATCCAAATATATTAAAGAATAATAATTGGTTTCCTGTGTTATTACTAATAGGTATTCATTTGTATATGAATTGGAATCTTTTATATGATAAAGTAGAGTTCACACCAGGCAAATTTAGTTGGGTCACAAATACCAACTTTTTTGTGTATTTCGGTGTAACAACATTTATGATAATGTTATTATACGATCATCAATTGGTTGCTTCTAATCTATTACTTTATTTATTTAGTTTTATCGTCCCACTTCTATTGATGAAAAAGGGTGACGGTGTACCTCGTTTTGGATCTTTGTGGTGTTGGGTTAGTGCATTCTTTCCTCTTTTGTATTTTATTATGAAATCATTGGCTTGAAAATATTGTCTAGCAAATCAAGAATTTCTGAAGTTGACTTGTCATACTTGACGGCCATTTCAAATACCCAAATGTCGAAGTCTCCCTTGAGTTCCTTCATGATTACTTGATTATAGTACGCGCATTTTTTTTATGTGTTTTCATTTTTAAAAATTCGAATTGTCCATCATGTGTAGGAGAGCATGACTAAACTTGTTATCGAAGTGATAGTCCCAAAAGCGAGTCATAAACTCTACAGTATCCCATTTGTCACTTTCCTCGTCGAATATATGTTGTGGGTCACCATAGTCTGTCAGGTATTCATAGAATTCTTGATTATCTGACATGACAATATCCCTAACATCCTTTGATACCGCATCGAGTTGTTTCATGACTTTCTGGAACCTGAGAAAGTCATGAGACAAGTTCATGTATTCCTTTGATGCTACACACAACTTGACACGGGTTGATGCGTCTGCGTGGGACCCGATAGTCTCAATGATGTCCACACAGTCCATGTTCTTTAATACTGGTGCAGTTGAATCTTGGATATATTATATACATAAATTTTACAAGTTTTTATTTTTTTAGATTACTAGAACATTTTTATGTATGGTGTATGTTTTTCCATATTGATCCTTGAGCGTTGCAGTGGAATATCGCTGTGATATTTTAGTATAGATAATATCATTTATTGTAAACTTTCCTCCATAAGGAACATCTGCTACTAGCATTTTTCCAGGATTCAGGGCTTTTTACAACAGTGGATTCTCGCCAGAATGATGAAGGGGATTCTTCATGCTGACGGTGAGTGCGTCCTCAATTTCTTTGTTATAGTATCCCTTCCCCAAAAACCCCAAAAGTATTTCCCTGAACTTCGACTTCCACTCGGGACCGTGCGCTTTTATTTTTTTATCAATCCCAAATTCATGGAATGTTTCTGCGTGAGCCAACTCGTGACACATAGTTGTCAAGAATCCAACGCCAGTTCTATTTTTTGAAATTTGTATCATGGTACTATTTGTACTGGAATACCAGAAGCATTTAGCATTGAATGTTTTATGTGCTGGCGTTGTGATCACTTCCACCGTATAGGGCCTTGTAAGAATGAAGACTTCAAGTTCATTCCTAAGACCTTCTGGTAGAGTCTCCATTTACCTTACTGTAGTTGTGTCTTAGGAGTCGTTCGAGCAAGTATTCTGGTTACTCTAACTTTCAATGGAACTCCATTCTCTTCATAAATTGAATTAGGATCTAACGCATCAATAAGTGTGTTTACGTCTATATCACCATTTACAAACATTTGACGCGCTGTTTGTGCAACTTCATTCTTCTTTGTAGGTTTGAATCCATACTTTTTGATGTAAATCGGAAGTGGTTCCATAAGAGAGTCAAGTTTAATAGTTTCTTTTCCTATTTGTTGTGAAATTAAGGCGATTTCACGGAACAGTAGAGATCCTGTACCCTTACCGCATATTAAGTGTACCTTTGTGTAATCTTCCTCTATGGTCACAAGTGCAAATCCGGCAAATGGATTAAAATTAGTAAATCTGATATGTGTATCAGTTCTAAAGGCAACCAATAAGAACAAATTATCCATTCCAATTTTCTCTTCGATAATTCCTTTGAAATACTCTGGATTGATATTTCCACAAATTTCAACTAGATAATTTATCAACTTATCCTCGTCGATATTAAAAGCTGTTTTCAGACTTTTAATATCAAATTGATGCACTCTAATGTCCATTATATTAAATCTATAAAAAAAGTGATAATGTTCTCTATGAGTTCGGTGCGATTCACTATGATGTTCACTATGACTTGAACCAGAATGAATGCTATCGTGGCTTCTTTGCCTGGAATTATTTCATGAACAATATTTAACACCTTATTGGTGTGAACAATATTATCATTTTTTGACCAATATATACCGGGTGGTGGAGGATCCAGCTTATCTTCATATCGTGCCTCATGTTCTCTCCATTGGTCGATCCTATGAAGATAATTATCAATAAAGTATCCTGCATAGTTCACAATTGAATAACTTAGGGCAACTCCGTCTGATAATTCATGTGCAAGTGGATTACCAGAGTAGTGTGACGCAGCAACAATCATTGGCACTGCAATCTTATGAAGATTACATTTTGAAAACTTCCTATGAAGTATTATAAACCTCGTAATTGACATTCGCAGAATATCTGTAAACACCTTATATATTTATCTTTAATATCTTGTCTAACTTCTGGGTAGTATAACGGTATCCTGTCCAATATGGTGATTATTCCTTTAAGAAGTGTCATCCAATTATCGTAGGTCATTAATACCTTAAGGTCTGTTGAACCTGTCAGTCGTCTTATGGACTCTTTGTGTCTTATTGTCATTTTGTCTGGAATTTTTAAAAAGTCTGCACTTAACTTGTCCAGCTCACGTAGAACCTTTGTGGTCATAAGAATTCTATTGACTAAGTGGACTGGTAGTGCCATAGAGGTATGAGTCGTTATTCTTATAAGTATGGAAAGGATTCAAGAAGTCTTTGAAGCCGAAGTCAACCTTCGGGTTGAACGAAGGCTCACCGGGTACGTTGAGTATATTTCTAAGACTTATAACATTTCTTTGGAACTTTTACTGAAAGACTTGAAGAAATCCAAGGATTCTAATAGTGTTCCGCAGTGTATTGGTCTGAACAAACAGGGTCAGAGATGTAAGTTTAACGCAAAGACTGATGGATACTGCGGTCATCATTCAAAGAAATGTCAGCCCTGTCGTCCACAGATTGAAGAAGTGAAACATAATCATAGTATTCCACCTTTCTTTAGCGATAACTGTCCTGCATGTAAGCAACATAAAAGAGAGACTATAACATTTATCTAATGAGTAGATCTGACATTCTACTAGAATCCGTGAACACCTTCTTCAGCGAAAAGAAAAATACTGACATTCTTGTTGAAATTTTGGATAAAAAGAAGGGAGTTTCTTTAAGATACCTAGAGTGGTTCATAACAAACTATTCCAAGAAGAATAACCTGAGTTATCGTACCAATGATGGTAAGAATTTCTCTGTCCATTGTTGTTATAAGTCTACACTAGACGGTTACAGTAAGAAACTTTTCGATCCTTTCTGTCGTAAAAATAAAATAGACTTTATTATTCCTGGTACTGATAGGGAAATAAAGACTACTGTTGCTCAACTAAACTTTATCAAATGGTGTATTACTAATAATATAATCAATTATGTTCAAGGTCTGAAATCATCATCTGTTTCACGGTCGTCTTCTCCAACACTACCAGTTCCTGTGACACCTGTTCAACCTCATGTTTCAACTTGTTGACAGCCTCTTCAGTATACTGATAGGTCCTAATGTTCATAAGATGGTCATATGAATCGTCAATCTTATCAAATTCCAAATTGTTAAGATCGGTCTCTATGTCTGCCCGTCGGCGTTTGAATATGACAAGGTTCTCGTCGATTACCATTTGGATGAATCTGGATTTGTTGTCCAATAGAATCTTTTGGTTCTTTAGGGTTTCAATGAGATGTTTCTTCCTCAACTTATAGTATTGGATTCTAACTTCCAAAAAGTCTACTAGAATTTCTTCCGGACTTTGATACTTTTTAATTCCCTGTGTTGGGTGGAAAAGGTGCATATTGGTTGTATGGATTTGCTTTTCCAGTCGAAAGTCCTTAATCAAATTGGTACCAGTGTATCCGTCAATAGTAAAGTCTACTGATTCTGTTGTGCTATTATTTGTGTAGTTGCTGATAATCTTCTTTTCTGACAGACTGTCCAGTAGTTCTTTGAAGTCCTGCGTCCATCGTCCTGGTGGAAGTTCAGTCACCCTAATGTTCTTAGTGACTGTCCACACTCCGCGGGCTGTGAGGTTTTCGTCTATGGTACCCTTGAATCCTCTAAACCAAGGACGCATAGGAACTATATCCTTCCCCATGAGGGCATTCTTCAGGTTATTCTTGATATCTTCTGGATTATAGGGTGGTACATAGCTACTGAAGCCAGTTCCAATACCTTCCGTTCCGTTGACCAGTACTGTTGGTAGAACCGGAACATAGAACTCTGGTTCAATAGACTTGCCATCGTCTGTTAGATAGCTTAGTACTGGATCATCCCTCTGATCAAATATCTTTCTGGTTTCGGGCATGAGTTTGGTGAAAATGTACCTAGTCTGACTGGAGTCCTTCCCGCCCATTAGTCTGGTTCCAAATTGTCCACAGGGTTCCAGGAAGTTCATGTTATTGGACCCTGTATAATCGTGAGCCAACTTGACAATAGTATCGGCCAGACTAACTTCTCCATGGTGGTAACTAGTCTTTTCACTGACATAGGCGGCAAGTTGTGCAACCTTCATTTCATCCTTGAGGTTCTTCTGGAAACAAGCGAATAGAACCTTCCTTTGAGATGGTTTCATACCGTCACACATATGAGCAACTGACCTTCTAAGGTCTGCCAGACTAAAGTTGATCAGGTCTTTGTGAATGAAATCACTTAGTGTAATGTTTCTGATTGAACCATAATCAACTTCTCTTTCTTCTGGAGTCTTTTCGGTATTTTCCAGAATCCAATTCTTCCGGGCATCCGCTTTAGTCTTATCGAATGCGAGTACAATTGATTCCTTTGTATTTTCATCCGACTGAAACCCAACTGTGAGCGTGTCCAACATCTTGAAGTATTCCTTTGCTTCCTGAGCGGTCGAGGTACCCAGACCCTTATAGTACTTAATCTTCCAAGTATGAGAACCACTTTGACTTTGGAACCACCTATTGAATGAAGTTTCTGTGTAGAAACTGATGGATTTGGACCCCTTGGAAGTTTTGATAATCGGAGTCACCATACTGACGACAAATCCCAACTCCAATAGTGAAGGCCAGAAATACTCAATCATGTTCAATAGGAGACCCTTGATGTGTGATCCGTCATTATCAGCGTCTGTCATAATCATAAGACGTCCATAACGAAGTTCAGATAGACTGCAATATTCCTTATCCTGTTGGAGTCCCAGAATCTTTTTGAGGTCGTTGAATTCCTGATTGGATAGAAGTTGATTAACTGACGCTTCACGAACATTCTTACACTTACCCCTAAGTGGGAATACTCCATAGCAGTCCCTTCCAACAACAGATAGTCCGGCAATAGCCAGAGCCTTTGCCGAGTCCCCCTCTGTGACGATGAGGGTACACCTTTCTGATTTATTGGTTCCGGAAAAGTTGGCGTCGTCAAGTTTTGGTATGCCTGAAATTTTAGACTTTCTGGAACCGTCAGTCTTTTTGAGTTCCTTTTGTTCCCTAAACTTTGACAGATTGATGAGTTCTTCCTGAATACCAGTCTTTAGAAGTTGCTTGATGAATTGTGGAGTTGGTACAAAGGCACTTCCAAAGTTTGCGGGCTTTAGAGTGCATTCAGTTTTTGCCTGACTGCTAAAGGTTGGATTCACTAGCGTCGCCTTGACAAAGACAAACATAGTAGATTTAACTGCCATGGGTTGGAGTTTAACCTTTTTGTCCAACTCTTTGATTATCATACTGGCAATAGTACTCGTGACATAGTCAACGTGAGTTCCACCCTTGGTGGTACAGATACCATTGACATAGGAAACTTGTTGAAAATAATCTGACGGTGTCACACAGACTGTCCACCTATCGGACACAAATGAAGCAATCTTGTTATCCTTGGGTACATGCATAAGTGCATACTTTTCCAGGGAAGGAACCTTAATGGTGTTTCCTTGGAAAGTCACCTTACATTTGGTCGAGGTACACATGGCTGCGTCGTAGACACGGCGTTGAATTATTTCATAAAAGTCATTGTCCATTTCGGACATCTCGAATCTTTTCCAATCTGGAATGAATGTAATCATTACCGAAGAATCCTTACCGCTAAAACTTGTAATTTTAGGTTTTTTACAGACTGTCATATTCTCTTCCCACTGCTGGCAGTACTTTTTTTGATTTTCGGAATCTTTGATGATTATATTGAACAAACTTGAATATATGTTGGTCAGTTTGGATCCGTAACCATTTCTTCCACCTACAATCCTTTCAGTATTATCATTATAGTTGGTGCTGGTCAGCAGATGTCCGAAGGTGAGTTCAGGATTCCAAACCTTTTCGGTCGAATGTTCCTTCACAGAAATACCACCCAAAGGTCCGTTATTGGATACTGAAATGATTCCGGCTTCTTTGTCAACCTTGACATCAATATTCTTAACTTGTTCGGGATAGATTGAATTACGATCAATAGCATTCACCAAGATTTCATCAAAAATCTTCAAGAGTGCTGGTGAACTCGTCAGTTCCTTCCTTTCAAAGACTGAATCTTCATTATTCAGAGTCCATAGTGTCCCATTGGATCTAAGAGTCGAGTCCACATAGGAGTCTGGACGCTTTAGAATATGTTCAACGTGTGACAATTTTTGAACTTCTTCACCCATTTCTTGTAAAGGTAGTGACCTTTGGTTTTAAGCGGGTAGTGCTAGGTACAGAGTTTGTACACAGGTATAGGATAGCAACTGTATTCCAGCGAATGTTGGTGCTAGAATGAGGACGGGTGTACTATATTCGCTACTGTTACTTAGTACATAAATGGACACTAATATTTTACCGATTGATTGAATAACTTGATATACCAAGTATAAAAATATATATCCTCTATCATATTTAATAACTCCCGTGTACCCTATAAGACTACAAAAAGCAGCTGCCAGATAGAATAGATAATATGTTAACATAAATGAAAAAAAGTTGAAGATAAAATCAAATAGTGCCAGCGTCTTTACAACTGTCATAATTTTATGTAAGCGTATTGCGGCATCAAATCTTGAACGATCCATTGTTATACTCATTTGATCGACGATGACCGTGAGAGAGTCTTCTATGGGTTCTTCATCCTCTATTTTAATGTATGGATTTTCATTGTCAATACCTAATTGTATATTTCCCTCTGGATCTTCGAATAAAACGACCATCTTCTTTATATGAAGAAATAAATAAACCTATTGAAACGAAAAAGTGCCACAGTAGTGCTGATTTTATATACAAAAATGAAATAATCGCAAAGGACCACACAAATAATAAAACTTCAAAATACTTTGTTGGATAAAAGTCGACAAGACTTTTTGTGACTCCACAGGTGAATGAGAGCCTGGCTAACATTCTCAAATCTTTTAGAAATGGAATTACTAATATAAGAACAGGTGATTTCACATAGGATAATCCTATTAAGTAGATTACAAGTCTATCAAACTCTATAAAAGGTGAAATATGATTATTTCCGTGTGTTAGTAAAGAGGATACAACTATTAAGTTGTTTGATATAGTCCACAAACTATTATTTCTTCTATAGGAGTTTATTGCCGACGGAATTAACAATAGTGACGACATTATTTATATATTAATATATTCAATCCTTCTGGAATTTCGCAACTGGTAATATCTGGACATATGTATTCATCTACGTCCTTCCTTTCACAAAAGTTGAAAAAGTCTTGGAACCATTCTCTGATTACTTTTTCAGTTAGTGATTGATAAATAATAGTCCTTTTACCTACTTCTCTGTCGAATGGTTTAAGTGTGACACTAGTGATATAGCATCCGTAACATATTCTACGTCTACATTTGTATGCAATTTTGTTTAGGAATGTGTCGAGTGGTTTCGCAGTCATATAAGAAACCATATAGTATGTAAACTTTTCGTAATTCTTTTCATTCACGTACACTTCAATTTCAATTGGATTTTTACATATACCACATTTCATGCCATAATCAACGACAAATGATGAATTACTCCATAACGATGGTGGAAATATATGACGTATTGTCCTGGGCATCTATTATCAATGGTATATCTTCATGTATAGTGAGAGTACAAACTTTATTTGTGAAGCGTTTGAGAAACTTGGGGTCTACATGAACTGATATGACATTTTCAGTTTCTTTGCTCACGAGACATTCAAAAACAATTGAAATATTTTTGGACTTTATAAACAGTTTTAGATCCTTAATGAAAACTTCAACACAATTTCCTAAATCTTCCTCCCAATCTTCAAACTTAACAATGGCACTTGTAACACCAACGGTTGACGGGTCCCATTGATATTCTAGATAGTCACCGTTCTGATAGAGGTACCAAATATTTTCAAATACCAAATGTGTTGGAAATATTTTAACCCATGAATTTTTTTTGAAATATTCCAAAAGACTAGAATCAATTAGAATGTCTACATTTTCTGAACCAGTCATACTGGACACCTTCACATTTGTGAGAACAACATCTTCTTCATAGTACTGAAAAACACAATTCACCCCCTCGCAGTGTAGTACACCTTCTCTTGAAATTTTATCACAAGTAATCAATAGCATTATGTATCTCTATCTGATCCTTTTAGCAATAATTGCGTTCTTAATCTTTACCAGGCGAACAAAGTCCATTGACATTCAGGTATTAACAAAGAGATGTGCCAAGTGGGCGACAACCGCTCAACAGGATGAGTCACCCTATTTATCTGTTCTACACGCCAACTACGCTGCTGGCTACCTCTCGGCTCTCAAGGACATAGCAAGTCCCAATGAAGTTCACAAATGTACTGGAATAGATTTTGTGAAATTCGAACAACATATTCTAAATGTTCAGGATATGGTGACACAAAAGTTGATTAAAAAGTGTCCTGAATTTGCAGGTGAGGTTGACCTTTACCTCTCAAGCATTGCTGGAGTTTGAAAATACATGTACAAAAAATTACCAAGTTGTTAGTGCGGTTGGGTAAGTATGAAGACGTTCGAAGATGCTCGTGAGATTCTTCGGGCAAGTTATCGTCGCCACAATGAAAAGCGACTCAAGAAATCAATAAAGTTTCTAAAGGTCCCACCGGTCCAAGAGCTTCCTCCGTTAAAGTCCAAGACTGTTTTTAAGTGTAAGGCGGTTACACTGTCTGGTAACCAGTGTCAGTATATGGCTTCCTGTGGTGAGTACTGTAAGAGGCACTATGTTTCAAAGGAACTCCTCGAGCTTAACTGACACTATCTTATGTGTGTGTTCATGATTCCAATAGGTAATCCTCTTATTGTAGCATTCCTTCATAAACTCTTTGAGTTGATTAAAGTTGGGATGTCCCCATTCCATATCCTTTTTATATAAAAAATCATCAAATCCAATTGGACCCTTCGGTGCATCTATCAAAAAAGGTGTATTAACGTACTCTGAGCAACCTCCATAATTTGTAATAATTACAGGGCGATTATGAAGGGCGGCTTCAACTGCTCCCATACCAACTCCTTCACTATGTGAGAACGACACATAGCAGTGACACTTATGATGTATTATTTTCAGTTGTTCTTCATCCAGTAACCCATTTATTACTTGAACATTCGGAACACTTAGTTGAACCTCCTTTATACAAGTCGCCTTTAATACTAATTTGGCGTTTGGAAGATTAAGTTCTTGAAAAGCTTGAATAATCTTACCGACCTGTTTACGGGGATCTATTATATTTCCTATATGATAGAAAATATAGGGACTTGCTGGTGTATCATTATGTACTGGCCATTCATGGGGTACACTATGTCTTAGGATTTGGCACTGACAGTCGAATTGTCTTTCAAACACTTTTTTACAAAATTCACTTGGAACGAAAATATTCTTTTGAATTTTGAATATTTCTCCATAACTTTCATGGACTGTTTCAGTTTCACATACTGTCATGACTATGACATTGCATTCTAAATCTATGAGTTTTCTCAGTTTATCAATATGTGGTTTGACTGGTAACATGAAGAAGAACACGTCAGCAAACTTTGGAATATGTTCATCTATTTCAACAATTCTAGAGTTTTTTAAAAGTTGAGAATACTTTAATACTACTTGTCCAATCCCCGAAAGTTTATTTACTGATATGAAGTACATTCACTTATAAAAAAATATATTCTCTAATTTATAATGGAGACACTTAGGAATGAACTAACTTCACGTCGTAAGATCTATGATCACGAAGTCCCTAGTTATCTTTTAAGAATTATTGAAAATCTTGAGACTTCTTCGGGCCCTCCAGGACCTCCAGGACCTCCAGGACCTCCGGGACCTCCAGGGTCTAAAGGGGACGTGGGACCCCAGGGCCTCCAAGGTCCAAAGGGCCCGAAGGGGCCGAAGGGGGACTCTGCCTAGAGGTCCACCAGTAAATGGCACCCATAATCAATAATATTGGTACAACAATTGTCCACAATTTTATTTTCGACTTTTTTACTTCTTCGACCGGCATTACAATTTGAGGAGTTGGCATTTTTTTGATATATTTCGTCAAGTCCTCAATTGCATGAAGTAATCTATCTGGTTCTGGTGCTTTATGGTCAATTGTCGTAATTTCAAGAACCATCATCCATCCTGCATTTGATTGTAAGTCTAGTTTGTCTCTGGAAGTTCCACTATACATAGTCTGTTTAATTGTAATTCTATCGAGTGCTATAGGATTGAAGTATCTGTTGGGTGTGTCATATATTCTATTTACGTGTTGGTCTCTTGTTATGGTTTCGGGATTACTAACCGAAGAAACTCTATCCAATGGTATTTTTGCAAAAATGAGTCCGCTATCGCTATCCAGAATTTGTGCTACTTTGGGAATTTCCGGAATCTCTACATTGATGACATATCCACCAGTGTAGACATTTCCTTGGATTGTTGCGATATGATAGTCGACCAGTCTAACACCTATAACATCTTTGTACTCTTCTAAAAATATATTTGATTCTGCTGACCTAAGATTGAATGTATATTCGCCAGGTGATAGTGACCTACTATCAAGTGATATGAGTTGGGTTTTTTTAGGTACAGAAATTAAGTCCATTTATAATGACTCAGGAAGTTTTTAAAGAAAGATTTGTCGAAATCATAAAGTCCTATAATGATGTTATTATGAATAAAACACTTGTTATCAAGACTAAAAGTGACATTTTAAAATCCAAAGCTATGGAAAAATGTATTCAATGTATGTACAGTTTATGTTTAGATGACGAACAATGTCCAATGGATACTTGTTCATCGTGTTTTGATGTAGAAGGAACACCCCAGGTTCTTGCCTATATTCTAAAAAAGTTGAATGATATGAAGAAGAAAATAAATGATTACGACAATCAATTAAATATTCAATATAAACAGTCTAAAACATTCTACGATTGGTTTTCAATATTTATAATTTTTATTTCGTGTTCTTTATCTTTCGTTGAAGGAACCAGTCTGATTATTGGTATGCCACCTATGGCGACTACTCTTACATCATTGGGTTGTGGAACTTCTATAACCTTTATGACAGCATTTATCAAGTTTAAAAATTATAAAGAAAACATGGAAAAAATTGTCATGACAAAGGAGAAGATCCAAAATTGTCATTCCAAAATATACACATTGGACAAGGAAATAAAACTTTTTTTAATTTCTAAAGTAGATGACGACCAAATTTTACTATACAGTGTTGAAAGTCATCCCTAAAGTTTTCTGGCGCTGGGATCCTTCACCGTTGTCCATCTAGGTCTCCATATTTCTGTAATCACATGACTTCTATTGGGATAGTAAACACCAAACATTTTACGGTACCAATTCTCTTCTTCTGGAAGTCTCTCTTTGATTGAGTCGACCCAATCGTATCCGACCGCATCACTGAAGGCGTCCTTCGTTCTAAATAGGATATTATCCGGGATGAGATTATCATTCTGAAAAGTCTGTCTTAGAATATTCTTTTCAATAAGTGTAAACTTTAGTTCTGGTGCTATGGACATGGCAGAATCAACAAAGTTTTTGTCCAAAAAGGGAACCCTTAGTTCCAATCCATGGGCTGCTGTACACCTATCCGCTCTAAGAACATCAAACTGGTGTAAAAGTCTCATCCTTCTGGTGGTCTCGGCTTGGAAATGTTCTAGTGACGGAGCATTCTTGAAATACTTGTAACCTCCAAAGAGTTCGTCACTCCCTTCGCCCGAGAGAATCACCTTACAGTCTGTATTCTTGGAAATCCACCTACATAGAATCCACATAGGTGTACTTGCCCTAATAGTTGTGATATCGTAGGACTCTATAGATTTGATAATATCTGGAAGTAACCTAATACCCTCTTCAAAGTCAAATGGTACTTCATAGTGTTCGGTTCCCAAAAAATCTGCAACCTGCCGGGCAGCTTTCAGGTCTGGACTATCTTCTGTCCCAATTGAAAAAGTTTTAAATTTGCGATTAGGATACAACTTCTTCGCCATTCCAACAACCAAACTAGAATCCAAACCGCCAGACAACAGAAAACCAACCTCACGGTCACTGGATTCAATTCTCATTTCAACGGCATTCCGGAAGTACCCCTTCAGGTATTTCATTGTCATATCTTCAGTCTTGAGGTACTGTTTGGACCAGTGACATTTGAAATAGTGAGTAAAGTCTCCAATATAGGAATCATAGAAACATCCGGGTGGAAAGATGTCAACAATTTCAAAATTCTTTAGAACCTTAATCTCACTGGCAAAACCATAGGTTCCATCCTTTGCAATTCCGTAGAACAGGGGTCTAACTCCAATTGGATCCCTCGCGACCAATAGGCGGTCTCCGTCGGACCACACAAAGGCAAAGTCTCCGGATAGTTTCATACAGGTTTCATGAATTCCATTTGACTTTATGAGATCCATAATGCATTCACAGTCACTCGTAGACATTTTGTCATACATATTAAACTCTTTGTGGTTATAGATTTCTCCGTTACATATAAGCATGGAACCATGCTTGTTGAAAGGTTGAGAACCAGTTGGAGTCAGATCGTTAATTGCCAGACGATAAAAGTACATATGACACTTACCGATACTGTCATATGTACTCTCATCGGGTCCTCTATGTGTTAGAACACCTGTTGGTTCAACCTTATTTTCACCAAATGTTGCAAATATACCACACATTAAATAAAGAATGGGGAGTTTTTTTATATAATGAACGGTGTTTTAAAAACTTGTTTGATATATGTTGGACTTCATACAATGTATGTGGGTCTTGAACACTTCCACTATCACTATTGTATAGGAGGGTCACGATGGATTTCATGGTTTTGGAGTACGACGAGTCACCTTAGTAAAACGTGTGAACTATCACGGAGAGTATCTAGTGGTATTTCCACTATGTTTGGAACTAATGCTGTTATGTTAGTTGATTTGTGGTTGTCTCGGGTACTTTAGGAAAAAAACTATCGATTCTTGTTGTCTTAACCTTGGGTTTCTTTTTGACAATCAAGTCTCCAAAGATTTCCTGTTTAGGATTTTTGACCAAGGGTTCCAATAGGTCGCAGACTGGTGTCATAAATTTGTTCGTAAAATAGTATTCATAGTCCAATGGTACGCCGTGACTACTGACCCATTTGGGGTCTTCCGCCTTTTCATATGCTCTCGCCTTTTTGTTACCTGTATTAACGAGAACGTATTGAACTCTATCACCAGACTGAGGTTCGGAACCAGGTTCTCTTTCCCTCATCTTATCCCTAACCTTAACGTGTGATAGATTTCCCGACTTATAGGAATCTGCCAATTTTTGGGACAATGTCAATTTTTCGATTGGAACATTACCCTCCAAAAGTTCTTTGGCACGGGTCTGTGCCAGACTCTTGGCTCCCTCAGGATTTTCAGACTCCATTAGTACATCCAAAAGTTCTTTACATACTTCTCGGACATGTGGAGTATTATCCCTTCGGACCAATTGGAGACCCTTCACGTCTATGTAATCCATATTCATTGAACCATCCTTCCCTTTGGTCCAAAGTTTTGCTGCATAGCGTTTCTTGGAATACAAATAATAGGGACAATAAACCTTTTCCAGTTCCAAATTTTTGGGATGTTTGAAAAGTCCGTTACACATTTCGGCCGCCTTTTCACCCAACTCCCACGAGTATTCAATTGCTTCTTGACCTGTTCGGTCTCCAACATCGAATTCAACCATGACTGAATCCGTGTCTCCGTACCTGACGATAGAACCGGGAAAATTCTTCTCAACATGTTCTTTGGTCTGGTCAATCATGTGACGACCCTCTGCAGTCACTGTGGCTGCGATTGCTACACACGGAAGCATACCCTTACCAGCGCCTGTGAAACCATATACTGAGTTCATCGACACCTTATAGGCGAGCTGTTTACCGTTGTAAACCTTCTTCATATCCCCCGAAGCCTTTGCCATATCCTTTTTAGCATTTTTTCTAAAAGTTTTCAGTTCTGCCAAAATCTCAGGCAGTAGACTTGGAACCTTTTGGGCAAACTTGTAAGTCTTAGTACCGATTTCAAATGTTTCGTATTCAACTCCTGGAATATTATCATACAGAGGATCCATGACCAATGCCGAATAGCACAGATTGTGTGCCATCATTATACTCGGGTACAGTCCCTCGAAATCCAATGCTGTGATTGGTTTATAATATGCTCCCACATGCGCCTCCAGCACAGTCGCACCTTCGTATCCCTCTGCAGAAATTGTTCCATATTGAATAGTTGGAACCATGAATCTAAGTTCTCGAGCCTTTTTCGTCATTTGCGAAAACACTTTGATTTGCTGACCTCTTTCTGAAAGATAGCATAGCGGTACCCAAGTTGCTTTTGCCATCTCTATGAGATTCAATAGATTACACAACTTGTCCAACAGGCGATGAGGCAACAGAGTATCCTTGATACAATATTCAGCAACTTCTCGAAGTTTGATTGGATCTTCCAATCTGAAGCGTTCAAACATTTCTTTCGGTGGCATGTCAATCTTGTTGTCTCCCAAAAAGTGTTGGGATACAAAATTCAGACTATAGGAGTCCAACTTTTGTTCCTTCTTGACTTCATGAAAAAGGTCGAAGATGTACCTTCCGGACATTGGGAGAAGTTTCATCAAGTTATCACCCAAAGCACTCGAGGACAATCTCTTGTAAACCATTTCACATTCTTGGTTCTTGAGTTTCCCCAACTGACAGAATTCAGAAAGGCATCCGCATATGACTGATCTTTTGTACAAAAACTCCAAGTCAAATCCAAAGATGTTCCAACCTGTTAGAATGTCCAAATCATTTTCAACTATGTAGTCCCTCACACCCAGTAGAAGTTCTCTTTCAGAGTCATAGTTGATAATCCTACAACCCTCCAGATTTTCATCTGTTTTCTTGTAGCACAGACAGACTTTGTCATATTCTTCCTGACCCTGTCCCAACATCCTAAGTGAAAAGGCAACCTGAAAAACCTGATCACCCTGTATGTCTGCGTCAGGAAACTTTCCAGTTGAACTATAGGACTCAATATCAAATGAAGCGATAATGAATGGTGCGTTATCATCCCTTTGAACGGGACTCAATGTTTTCCAGTCGTTGCAGAACAGGTCAATATCAGACCTGCTTAGGTTTGACCTGATACAGGATTCGCCAGTCTCCAACCATCCGGTAGATTGAATATTTGTTCGGTGCATCAATCGTAGAACTGGTTCAATATTGGACTCGTAGACCTTATAGGGTACTATCTCGTCCTGTAGTGGTTTTGCCAGTTTGTAACTGCATCTTTTCATTTCAGCCAAAGTCTTAAAATTCAATTTCATGAAGGTGAAAGTTTCATTATTTTGAAACCCCCATAGATCCTTCGACTTTACCATTTCATAGTTTATTATATTCCCTTTGACCGCCTCTCTGATTTTTTGGAAAACTACATTATCGGACTTAAATTTTGGAAGTTTCACAAACATGTAAGGTCTGAACACGGTTGTTACACATACAGATTTACCATCTTCAGACCTTCCGAAAATACTAATGAGATGTTCCGAGTCATCGGTATCTCTAGCCTCCCAAGTGAGTGCTTGGAAGATTACCATTTTGTTGTAAATACGTGGATTTTTTTTAATGTCGTCTAGTAAATATACAATGTCTGGAGGACTTATAGAACTTGTCGCCAAAGGACCTCAGGATGTTTACCTCACAGGTTCACCACAAGTGTCATTCTTTCGTCAACAGTACAAGCGTCACACAAACTTTTCTATGAGAACTGAACAATTGGACTACACTGGTAAGTTTACCGGAGGTAGTATGGTAACTGTTCCAATAATCTCTAAGGGTGACTTGATGACCTATATTTGGATTGAAGCGAATGATATTTGCGTTGGTGGAACCAACAGCAACGAAGCTATTCATTCTTCTGACGACACTTCGGTGACTGAATTTGGTCTTTTCATAGGCGGACAGGAGATTGTGAAGTTGGACAGTCTTTTTATCCAGAATGTCCACAACCTTCTTTACAACGGATCCAGCGCTCGTGCTGGTATGGCACCCACAGTGAATGTGACACCAACCAACGCAACTGCAACTGCTGCTAACAAGACCAACCACTATGTTATCCCATTCTTTTTCAGTGAGGAGTGGACCAAGTGCCTTCCACTTGTCGCCCTTCAGTATCATCAGGTTGAACTTCGCATAAACATGCGTAACTCAATTGCGCGTACAGACCAACCTAAAATCTATGCCAACTATGTGTACTTGGACACCGACGAACGTAAATACTTTGCCGATACTACACATGAAATTCTAATTCACCAAGTACAGCACCAACTTGCTTCAAACACTGATACCGAATTTGACCTATCCTATTTCAACCACCCAGTGAAAGCAATTCACCTGGTCAACGGATCCAATGATGCCAATTGGGTGAATGCTTACACCTTCGACAAAGCGACTCTTTATCTAAACGGTTCACCAATTTTTGAGAATATGTCAAACGTGTATCACCACACCGTGGTTCCTCAGATGCACTGCGCTGTTTTACCACCAGGTGACGCACTCGAGCGGGCTCCAGTTTACACTTGGCCATTCTGTCTAACACTGAACAAGTACCAACCAACCGGTAGTGCCAACTTCAGTCGCTTCGACAGTTCCAGTTTAAAGGTTACCTCACCCACGGTTGGTGGTGGTGATACTGGTTCTGGACTCCACAGAGTCTATGCGGTAAATTATAACATCCTTAAGGTGAAGGGGGGTATGGCGGGTCTTGCCTTCAGCAACTAAGTCTCTTAAGGGTATGGGGTTTCTTGGGACTCACCAAATAAATGAGTGATTTCAAAAAGTTTTTTTGGAGTCTGGTACTTACATAAAACTTAGTTTCTATAAGAAACTTATTTTCCATATGGGAATACTTTTTCAAAAGTCTAAAAAGTTCTAAAATGTTTACATCGAAAAAGTTAAACTCCTTTTCGAAGTAAACAATTGCTGTTACTTTCTTCCGTTCGAAGAAAAGTTGTTGAAAGTGGTGTTCAAGATTGTTACCCCCTTTAGGGAATATAAGAACCCCACTCATCGTCGTCGTTTCTAATATTATAATCCAAGTTTTTATAGTACAGTTCAATGTCAGGTTCAACATCAACATTTTGACCCCTTATTCGCATGTTATATTTGTTAGGTGAAGACCCTATACCAAGTTCAAATTCAATACAGTGAAGTAAACCAGTACCACTCACTTGCATAATGGATACAACTTCCTCTTCATCAATTGTAGATATTTCCAATTCAGAGTAATCATAAAGATCATCCTTAGGGCCCAATTTATATTTATCTTCATCAAAATTAGTCATAGGCCAACACTTAAATTTTTTATGAAACTCTATAAGATTATCTCTATATTTCATAGCCACTTCGGGTTTGCTAAAGGTAATATACCTTGGTGTTGAACCAGGTGTAGTAATTACATGAAAGCAATTACGTAATTTAATAAAGTTATATTTACTCATTCATATATATTCGATATTTTTTTTTAAGCACCAGTAGAACCGAAACCTCCATCACCTCTGACAGACTCTTCAATCGAAGAAACTTCTTCAATAACTGGGGTGATATTCTGTTCTAGAATCAGTTGTGCGATCCTATAACCAGTCTTAATGACATAGGGTTGACTATCGTGATTGAAAAGTACAACCTTTAGTTCACCAGTATAATCAGCATCCACAACCCCTGCACCCACCTGAATACCATGTTTCACAGCGAGTCCAGACCGCGGAGCAATTCGTCCATAGCAACCTTCGGGCATAGCAATAGAAATTCCAGTAGGAACTACGGCGCGTCGACCAGGTAGAATAACCATACTTTCTGTGCTGTATAGGTCATATCCCGCAGCCTTTGTGGAACCACGAGATGGAAGTTGAGCATTGTCAGATAGTCTCTGGATCTTGAGTGCCATTGATACTTTCTTAGGTGCGAAACTCTTTAATTGGCCACTTACGTATTCCCATCTTTTTCTTCGCTTCTTCTACTAAATGAAGGTCCGTAGTTTCGGCAGTCTTTCCACCAACCAAGAAGGAGTGGACCCTAGCATACCCCCACGCCTGTTGACTTGCACCAGGGCGGTGTCCGGTTCTCCACGCAGCCATACCCTTATCGAAGACTTTACGTATGATACCGATTGGTACTTTGGTTGCTTTCGCTTTGGCCTCCAAACTTTTTGCGGTAGGAAAAACCTTTTCGAAAATAGCAGTATAACTTGATTTTCGAACCTTTTTACCCTTATCGGTTTTAAACGGTCTATAGGCTCTGGGGTCGCTTGAGTTAGTCTTTGACCCTTTTTTTATGCGTCGCATACGCTGCTCCTTTTCTGACTTTGTCAATCCTGCAAAATATTTTGCGGGTGCGTACACCATTTATTTCTTAATAATATTATAATAATGAATAATCCAAAATCGCAACTTAACCTAAATCCAAAATCAAAAAACCAAGAAGAAATAGACAAACGCATTAAAAAAGCTACGGCAAATCTGAGGCCGGGCATGGCTACTTTTGGTGACCGACCAGGGATGAAGAGAGGTATTCGAAAGACTAAAAAGCGGCCTAAATTGAAAAAATATTCAGGAGTCACACCATTCCTTCGACCCAGAGGTCAACCTCTTGCGAAAACCCCAAATACACGTGATAAAACCAGACAATTTACTGCACGTATTGGAACCGCTTTGGTTAACATGGGTGTTGATCCAGGACTTTCCTCCGCATTTGCTCTCAAGGCTAATGATACAATCAGAAGAGGACAAACAACTTTAAAAACAGCTAGTGGTTTGTTTATGAAATTAAGCAAAACAGCTAGTGGTTATTCTAAGACTATAAAAGAACTGATTGACGACGTGAAAGAATTAGGTAAAGTGTCTATTGAAGAATTGACTCCTAAGGTTATAGAGCTTTTAAATAAAGTTTCATTCCTTATTGAAAAAATCTCAAAATCAAAAAGAATACAATTCGTTATGAACATTGTCGCGAATATTATGGCAAAGGTGGTTGATCCAATTCTCAACCGCTATAGACTTAGTAGAATAGATGAACAATTTGCAATAGATGAGAAAAAAGTTATACTTCTTTATAAGATATATTTTAAATTAATTAATAAACTTGACAACTTACGGTTGAAACTTGAAAGTACCGAATTCATGGAACCAAAAGGACCTATTGAAAAACACATCAAGTTAATTAGGACAAAAATTAGAGTAATTCAAGAGAGAATAACAGAAATTGATAATCGTTTTCCTTATTTAGTAGAATCAGTCAAACTTATTGGTAGCAATGATAATTCATTTAGAATGATCCAAGACATAATACTTAATAAAATCACTAAGAGTAATGATGTTTTAAAGAATAATTATATTAAGGTAACAGAAAACCCCAATTCATTTAGTGTAAGTGTGAGGGTGAATCTACAAAAACAAATTAGAGAAAAGTTTGGAAAGATTACACAAAATGAGGTTAACCGGTGGAAGGCACCCAAGGATGCAAGTCTTAATAATATTGTTAAGAACATTCTGAATCCACCAGAGGGTATGTGGGTATCTATGGTGGAACGTTTCCCCGAGATTCTCCGAGTTTTTATGAAAAATAGCGTTCAGGGTAATCTAATAAATGAAACAAGACTATTAAAAATGAAAAACGAAGTTACAGAACCAGAATGGAAAGTATATCAGAATAGAGTTAGGAGGGCACTACGCCCTTCGGCATAGAAAAATATAGTCTGGCATCGTCCTCTGAACCAAACCACATACTGTCAATATAGACAGAACCATCAATAGGGTCTCTGATTCCAACATGAAACTTGTAAATCCATGGGACATATGTACCTGGTTTTAGATTTTTAAGAAAGTCTTTCGCTGATAACACACTTGAAAATCTAATACCGTAGAATTTAATATTATGATCATTTTTATCCAGTAACCCTTGGTGATTCCATATTCTAACCTTTTCCCATGTATCTATAGTCATCAAAGTCTATTCTTGGTTGTGAAGGGCGTTTCTTCTTTATTTTGGACATTTCATAGAGGAGAATACAACAGGCGTCAGCAATATCGTGTTTCCTTTCGAAGGGTACTACTCCTAAATAGTCTTTGGAAATTTCAACAACCTTTTCCTTCCTTTTTTCATAGTCCAGATGACCAATTCTAAAGTGGGCGTGCATGCGATTAGGTGAAACCAAATCTGTTTTGTCACGGTAGCGGTCATAGAGAAGAGCCTCTACATTTGTCAAACCCATAGGTGGTTGTCTTTCCATATAGATTTTATCAGATTCTTTAAAAATCCAATCATATTCTTGGAAAAAGTGTCTAATATAGTCAGTCACATGATTAGAATGCTGTAGACAACAATTCGCGAAACAAATATTTGTATGTGTATACCTGGTTATATCTATTTTATTCTTATAAAGAACACTTTTAGTTTCTGTATCCATTTGAACAAGTGCTAGGTTGTGATATCCGACATCAACACCCAACCATTTCATATAAAGTGTTATGTTATTTTTCTTTATTCTAATAATAAAAGCATCCCTTAGGTTCCCACTCTTCAAAAAATTTTATAACTTCTGGTATAGTTTTTCTTTCATTTGGATCTTCGACAATCATATTAGATTTTATAAATTTTACAATGTCTGACTGTTTAAAAAATTCCAGAAATAATATACCTACACTCCATATATCTATTCTAAAGTCATAAATTCCAGTTTTGACCTCGGGTGCTCTAAAATGTTTTGTCCCAACCGAACCATCGGTGTTTTTATAATTTTCTATATCCTTGCATTTACTTAATCCAAAGTCTACAAGTTTAGGTCTTCCTGATTTAGTGAGAACTATATTTGAAGGTTTTATGTCACGGTGAATTATCTGTGTTGGTCGGCGTTCATGGAGATAGTATAACGCTTTGAGAATATCAAGAGTTTGTTCAATATTTAAGGATTTCGGAGACCCCCCTGGGAGATATTCCATGACAATCATGAAAGGATCTTTAACATAACCTAACAGTTGGACAATATTAGGATGTCTCACATGTGTCATGGTATTAAATTCTTCAATGAAGAGTGTAGACAATTTCGGGTCGGTCACAACTTTGACTGCTACATCGATATATCTCCATCGACCCTTGTATACACTCCCAAAAGAACCTTTACCTATACATTGTGAACGGTCTATAACAACTTCCCACGGTGGTATCTCCCAATCGTCAAACTCTTTATCCTTGAGGTGCCAATATTTTTTAGGAATACCATCTCTGTAAGAACATTTAGAAAGTTCTTCAGAGAACATTTCTTGATTAAAATAGTCATTATATATTAAATGAAGGTTCAGCACAGTATATTAGCGTTTATATTACTTTTAGCGCTAGCAGTCGTTACAGTATTTTTGAACCCCGTTGAAGTTGAGGTTCCGGTTCCTGTTGAAGTTGAGGTTCCGGTTCCCGTAGAAGTACCGGTTGTTACAAGAACTCCAGAGTTCCGCGGACCTCCAACAAAAACTTGGAAACCACCTCATTTTCAACAAATGGGACTTTTATCAGGAACTAACGGTGAAACCTTACCTCTTTATGGTAAGCAAAGTTATGGTCACTCAGACCGCTATCACTACTACACCACTACACCGGGTGAACAAATCTTTCCATTACCAATTACCCATAATGGAAGGGACTGTACTGAGGACATTGGATGTCCAGAATTTTACGGGAATGAAAATATTCAAGTCTATGGGAAGGATGGCGATTACAAAACTAAAATATATCGTACAACACTTACTCGTAATCTCTTATAACCAAACCAACCGGAAACCGAGGGATTCCACTATTGGACAAATTTTGAAATTGAACTGTAAGTAATTTACCATAATAGTCTTCCGAAGTCTTCAACCACATTCGGCGTTTTTCAAGAGTACCTTTAGGTCGAACATTGAACTTTAGTCCATCCTTCGTTTCACACACCCACACGACTGTTCCAGCATCCTTACCGGTTGCTTCTTGTGCATCTATAATTCTGTAGTCTTCGGTCTGAAAGTCTTTAAATTTTAGTAAATGATTCGAGCGTTCATTAAGTAGATATTTTCCATTTAGATCCCTAATCATGGTTCCCTCATAGTTATTTTCTATGTAGAATTTATGATGTACCAACATATCTTCGGGACTTGAGCAGGTTTTGTATGGTACACGGATGATGTTTTTGAGATTTTTCTTACTAAAAACAAAATCCAAAACTCTTCTTCTTTCCTCGAAGGTCTCATCCATCTTGTTCAGATTGAAATAATCAAAAACATGAAATTTAATTGAAGTTATATTTGAATATTCGGCATCCAACGTTTTCCTACACAGACCAACTATTTCCTCGAAGGTTAGGGTTGGTGAAAAGTTTTCACCGTCAAAAAAGTCTCCGGGACCTAATATATGTTCAATCTCGTCGCGAATATGATCCAAATGTAGGACTTGCTTTCCAGTCCTGGATAGCATCATAATTTCCTTTGTGTCCGGATGACGACCAACAATCATCCTAACACCATCCAATTTGGGTTGAGTCACGAAGGGTTTAGAAATATAGTGGGACTTTTCAGACCATTTATTTGCCAACATTGGAAGAATGAATAGTTTATTTTCAAGTTCTTTCAATGAACGAGTATATCCAGAATCAAGTTGTTTTTTGGTAAGTGATTCAACTATAAGTTGAGCTTGTGTTAGTACCGATGTTTCATTTTTTTTGCCTATATTTTTTCCACTTTCAATGACAGTCGTATTTACGGTTTTTTTACCATCCATAAGTCCATAAGTCTTTACTATATTAACCTTACCATCCTTTTCAATAACCTGACAGTCCCACGTCCGTACACGATTACTCTTGTCTTTGGTGTAAAGCATTTAACATTCTAAGCGTCTCTTTTCTTTAAGAATATCACTGTTGGTTACACCTATGAACTGGTTCCAAAAACCTGGGAGTTCCTTATCAGCTCTTTTGACATCTGCGCATGACACAGACTTTTCCTGTAAAACATTTCTTAAAAGTTTAGGTAATCCAAACAACCAACCACCAGCGTACAGGTACATAAGAAAAATAATCACTAAGAATATAGTAAAGTATATCATTAATAAATGAATACATTTAATTTGAGAACATCTATTCCCACTTTGTATCCATGGTGTCTAGGAACCAAACCAACAACGAAGAACCCCCAAAAGTCCTATCTTCCAACTGGCGAACCTTTGGTTATGTACAATAACAAGTCTGGACGGACTGTGGTTCATTCAGACATCTGTCCCCATCGCGGAGCAAAGTTTTCACAGGGTAAGGTTCAGGGGAATTGTATTCAGTGTCCCTATCATGGTTGGACCTATGATGAGTTTGGAGACCTCGAAAATGTTCCTTCCTCACGCGGACACCTTCCAAAGTCCCATGTTCCAAATTTTAAGGTGAATGAATATGAAAATTTCGTATGGACTGAATCATGTAGGGATATTCCTCATATGTCCGAAAGTAGTAAATACTATGTTACTGGTAGTGAAATTGTCGAGGGTAATTGGATTGATTGGATTCAGAATGCAACCGACATTAGTCACATCAACTTTGTTCATGACTTTGCAAATGAGAATATGGCTTGTGTCGATGACATGAAAATTTACGAAGATGAATATTCAGTAACCTGTGAAGCGTTGGTTACTCCCAAGGCCTCTTCCATCTTCACCGAGCATATGCAGGTACCCAAGGCTCCTATTATTTCAAAGTTTATATATCCTAACACTACTGAAATTAGAATTAAACTGAAGGATCCCTATGAATTTGTAACCTATACGACACTAACACCTATTGATCTAAACCGAACCAGAATTACTTGGTATTTCGGATATAATATGTCCACCTTCAATCCATTGGGAGACAAGATGTTGGCTGACGAGTTCGCCAGACAGATGGTGAAAACTATTCGTGAGGATGAGAGGATTATTAAGGAACTCGAGGTTTACAATGAAGTCATTCATACAAATGTAAAATGTGATATGTTCCAATACAAGGTTCTTGTAGGATTGAACAAATTATATTCTAATAACCTTCTAACGGATGTCGCTGCTACCAGTCGTTGATTATGGTCGTCTTGCAAGAATTTCAAATATCCAACCCATAAAAAAACCAATGTTTAATTTTTCAACAAGTATATGTTTGATTATAATTATTCTGACCATTCTTTATCTATTCAAGCGTTATCATGATAAACAAAATTCGCCAACCGTTTTTTCATCATTGTAATTTCTTTTTGTTTGAGTTTGTTTTCTAATCTTAGATGATTTATAGTATCAATATCACTCGATTCAATATTATACGCCTTTAGAATCCTTGTATCCTTCCTTCCTAATTCGAAAATAATTAAAATTGTGTCTTTGTCCAATCTAATATGTTTTAGTTTATTTTGTCTCATTTTAAAATTGTTAAATTTAGTCCAACAACTCCCGGGTCTGAGTTGTTTATTTTTAAGACCACCTTTTAATATTACAGATGGTTCTACGATTCCATGTGTTGTGAAAAAGTCTATGGAGTTCCAATCACCTTCATAAATTCTATTATCGTAGTTATCTGCTAATGACATTGAGTCGGCAATTTGAGCTGCTGTGTCCATGTCAAGATTATTGGAATCTGGATAATTATCGTGAACAACACCCCAAGTGAAACCATGTTCTTGAAAATATTCACCGACATATTGGATCGGATTATCAGTTGATAAAACTTCTTTCACAAGTTCTTTGGGTGCTAGATAAATATCCTTTTTATCACTACATTGAATATAGAATAAATAATTATGTATGTTTCCATTTGCTAATTTTGCACATTCATCACTTGGTACTATATTTGGATATACAAGTTTGCCAATGTTTTGAATAATCTTATTAGAAAGTTTTGAAATTTCTAAACAATCACAAAAGTCTATTTTTTCTAAACTATTTGTTATAAGTATAAACTTTTTTTTCGGATTTGCTTTAAAGTAGTCTGAAAACTCCTTAGAGTATTCATAGTCGTCCAATAGAATATAGGAATCTGTCTTTTTGATTATTTCTAAATTATTTGTTTGGATCCAAGAAGTCCTAGAGGCTATAAGTGTCTCGGTGACTACATAGGTTCTTCCAACTCCGGGTGGACCATAGATACATACAGAATTTCCTTTTTTAATAATCTGTTGAAGTGAATTCACCAGCGTCTCTCGCCCCAATAGCGTTTTAGGATTAATATTAAAATCATTTGTTTTAATAAACTTATCCATGGATTTATCAAGTCAGATATTTCAACTATTATTTGACGAGAAAACAGTAAAGGATAAAGTTTATCCTGTTGTATTTGGAGTTGCTACTTTTAATCTATTA
>Ga0181401_1000141_pt1 | contig 28122 bp, 13 predicted proteins | sample 24SPOviralmetaG_FD_130130 | JGI IMG/M metagenome (GOLD analysis project Ga0181401, IMG submission 130130) | Marine viral communities from the oligotrophic San Pedro Time Series (SPOT) site, San Pedro Channel, CA, USA - 24 SPOT_SRF_2011-07-20 | ecosystem: Environmental > Aquatic > Marine > Strait...
TATCAAGTTCAGCTCAAATAGCATCTGACATATCGGGTTCATTTACTCAACCAAGTGCAAGTATTTCTACAAGACTAACAACAGAAGAAAGTAATATAGATACTTTACAAGGTAGAACTTTAACCGCTGGTGATGGTTTAACGGGTGGTGGAACATTAGAATCAGATAGAACTTTTGCTGTAGATTCATCAGTATTGAGAACCACTGGAGATAACATCATTAGTGGTAGTACACAGATAACAGGATTTGGATTTATATCTGGAAGTTTATCTGGAACTTTGAGTAGTAGTGCACAAATTGCAGAAGATATTAGTGGTTCATTTGTAGCACCAAGTGCAAGTATTTCAACAAGATTAACTACAGCCGAATCTGAATTATCCAATACACTGGTAAGTTCATCGGTTCAAGTAGACCACGACGCTACAACCAATTTTGTAGCAAACGAACATATTGACCATAGTACGGTTTCAATATCAGCAGGTGGAATTTTAAGTGGTGGTGGTACAATAGCCTCAAACAGAACAATAACACTAGCTAGTTCTGATGTTGTTCACGACTCAACATCTGGTTTTGTATCAAACGAACACATTGACCACACATCAATAACTTTAACAGCAGGAGATGGACTATCAGGTGGTGGTGATATTAGTTCAAATAGAAGTTTTGCAGTAGACAATACTGTATTAAGAACCACAGGAGACAATGTTCTTAGTGGTAGTGCACAAATAGCTACTGATATATCGGGTTCATTTATAGAGGTTAGTTCTTCATTAGCAAGTAGAATATCAAGTAATGAAACAGGAAATATAACTTCCGTAACTGCTGGAAACGGATTAACCGGTGGAGGTTCATCAGGAGGAGTAACTTTAAATGTAGTTGGTGGAACTGGTATTGATGCTAACTCAAATGATATAGCTATAGATTCCACAGTAACAACTCTTACAGGAACACAAACTCTTACAAACAAAACTTTAACAAGTCCTACTTTTAGTGGAGATATAGATTTTAGTGATGCTACTTCACCTTCATTAACAATTACAGATAGTACAAATACAGCACAATTAAGATTGACAGCAACAGATACAACCACAGATATTGGTTCATTGTCTGCACACAAAGTAAATTTTAGATATAATAATGATATAAGACTTCAATTAGAAGATACAAAATTTATGGTTAATGCAGGTTCAGATGATATGGACTTTACTGTCAAAGATGCAAGTGGTCTTCAAGCTTTACATATAGACGCTGGGGTTGGAGATGTAAATATTAGAACTTTAGATGTATCTGGAGATGCAGACATTGATGGAACATTAGAAACAGATGCTTTAACTATTGGTGGAGTAACATCAGTTCCTTTTGAATCCGCAGACCACACCAAACTTGATGGAATAGAATCTAGTGCTACTGCTGACCAAACAAATGCAGAAATTAGAACTGCTGTAGAAGCAGCTACTGATTCTAATGTATTTACAGATGCAGACCATTCAAAACTAAATGCTATTGAAGCAAGTGCAGATGTGACGGATACAGGTAATGTTCATCCAATATTAGATGCAAAAGGAGTAATTAGTTCATCTAATCAGTTATCATCAGATATATCAGGTAGTTTCACAGCAGGAACTGGATTAGATTTATCAAGTGGAGAATTTAGTGTTGATGTATCGGACTTTATGACCAATGGTAGTAATAATAGAATTTTAACCGCAACCGGAACAGACGGACAAAACGCAGAAGCAAACTTCACTATTGACGGAACAAGTTTACAATTAGGTGATGGTAAGATTTTAAGTTTAGGTAATTCAGATGATTTACAAATTCACCACACAACTAATCAAAATATAGTAGAATTAAATACTGGTAATTTAACATTTAGAGATGAATCCGATAACAACATTATGAGAATCAACAAAGCCGGTGGTGTTGATATTTTAGAAGGTAATCTAACCGTAGCTGGTAATTTAGATATTCAAGGAACAACCACTACCATAGATTCAACAGAAGTTAGTCTTGGAGATAGAATTTTAACATTGAATGCTGGTTCAGCCGCAGGAGATGGAGGACTTTATGTAAATGACGCCTCAACCGCAGAAACAGGTTCATTATTATGGGACATCAGTGAAGATAGATGGATTGGTGGATTAAAAGATAGTGAAGTAAATTTAGTAACCATTAGTTCAACCGATACCTTAACAAACAAAACAATTAACGCAAGTAATAATACTTTATCAAACATTGGTAATTCATCACTTACTAATTCATCAATTAATTATGGTGGAGTAAGTGTTTCGTTGGGTGGTTCCGATACCACACCAGCATTTGATTTATCCGATGCTACAAGTCTACCGATTGTTGCGGGAACATCAGGAACTTTATCAGTAGCACGAGGTGGAACCGGAGCAACTACTTTTACATCAAACACATTATTAACCGGTAATGGAACAAGTGCAATCCAATCAGAATCAGAATTAACTTATGATGCTGGACAATTTAAAATTTCAAGAACATCAGGTACTGCGGTACTTAGAATACAATCAGATGACTCTAATCCAAGAATATATTTTAATGAAGGAAATACAACAAGAGCAAATCTTGGTTATAGTATTTCAAATAATAGATTTGAACTTTACGCATCCGGTAGTACACCATTTAGTATTGAAGACGGAGCAGGTAGTAATACCTTAGTAGTAGATAGTAATTCACGAGTTGGAATTGGTACCGTATCACCAAGTACTGATTTGCATATCAATACCACAGATGATGGTTCAGTTACATTTACAAGAGGTGGTAGTCATAAGTATAGTATAGAACACGACACATCACAATTATATCTTTATAATAGAACAATAAACAAAAATGCTATAGAGTTTGCCCACTCTGGTCCAGTCACTATTAATGAAGACGGACACTCTACGATAGATTTTAGAGTTGAAGGAGATACAAACCCATATTTATTATTTACTGATGCAAGTACAGATAGAGTTGGTATAGGAACTGGCTCACCTGCAGCTTTTCTTGATGTAAGTAGGGATAATAGTAATTCAGGAAATCAATTTGTGGTTGCAGATACAGAAGGTGCTTCTGCAGCAGTTCGTACTTATACTACTTCATCACCAGCTGGATTAATCTTAAATCATTATTATGCTGTTGGTGGTGGTGGTAATCAATATATGAGATATGCAGATTTTGTTGCTAATGTAGGTAGTGGTGCTGGAACAACAATGAGATTTATTACTAAAAATTCATCTAATGCATATTCTACTACAGTTATTGATAATAATGGTAATGTCGGAATCGGCACAAATTCACCCGATACCTTATTACACTTGAATGAAGATGATAGTGCAGTTGCTTTCAAAGTAACTGGTGGTAGTGGTGGTGCAAAAATAGCATCATTCATTAGAGATGTCGGAGTATCATCACCTTACGCCGAAACATATATTCACGCTGGAAGTGGTGACCCACAAATTACATTTAGAGATATCGGTAATACAACTTACTCGATAGGATTAGACGATAGTGCTAATGCTTTTAAAATTTCAGAACATACTGGAGTCGGAACTAATGATAGAATTGTAGTTAATGATAGTGGAACAGTGTATATACCGAGTTCGGTTAGGGCAGATGGTCTTGGACTTGGTATCGGAGATAATACTCCACAAAATACACTTCACGTCGACGGAGGCAATAATAATGTTGTAGCAAGGTTTAATGGTACTTCTACATTTACATTCGTTGATTTATACAACGATGGTACTAATAGAGTTCAACTTGGTAATGCAGATGATGGTGATTTTATTATTAGAACTAATGATGCAGAAAGATTTAGGGTTGAGAAAACCACTGGAGATGTAATTATTAAGAAGCATTTAGAACTTCCTTATGGAGAAATCAATGATGCAGGAACCGATTTAAATATTGTAGGTACTAATGCAGTAACTTTACAAACAAGTGCAGGAACTGCTATAACAATACCAAATGCTTCTACTAATGTCGGTATCGGCACCACACCATCAACGAAAGTGCATGTAAAAGATGCATCTAATGATTTATACTTTAGACTTGAAACAGATAAAGTAAATGGTAATGCACAAGTACAATATTTTAATGACGCTAGGTCATATAACTTAGGTATTAATAATATCGATAGATTTAGTCTATGGGATAATACTGCTAGTGAAACAAGATTTGATATAGATACAGACGGAGACTTCAAGTTTTATGCGAGTGGTAGTGATTTTCAAAGTGTAGGTGGAGGAACCGGAAATACTTATTTATTAGTATCCGGTAATGCAACACAAAGAATAGAATTTAGAAATACAGATACCAATGCTAATGGTTGGATAGGAATACCAAGTTGGAATACAGATGCTTGGCATTTTTATGGACCAACTTCAAATGGTAATGAATTAGCATACATTTATGAATCCTCAAGACACAATTATTATAGAGGATTTACTATTAATAACGGTGGAGATGATTATGACTTTATTGTTAAAGGACAAAACGATGATACTTTATTATATACTGATGCAAGTACTGATAGAGTAGGTATTGGAACTAGCTCTATTGGAGAATTGCTACACGTAGATGGTAGTATAGAATTTGCTGGTAGAAAATATAATAGAGGTACTGTGAGTGTAGCTGGAGCTGGTAGTGGAAATGGACAAGCCATAACTTTAAGTACAGAATTAGGAACAACTTTACACGTTAATTATCAATACAAAATTACTTTAAATACAACAGGAACTGGTACTGACACTGGAGCAGTATATATTTTAACTTATGACCAAGATGGTGGAGCTTGGGATTTACACCTTGTATCAAGAAATGGTAGTAGTTCTAATCATCCACTTGCAATAGTAGATGGTAGTAATTTAAAAGCATATCATAATCATTCATCTACATATAATATTTTATATTTTGTAGAACTTTGGGATATGGCAGCTGATGATGGAACATTGCATGGTTGGGGTTCTGATTATCAATGGACAAGAGATGTAGATACTTTATCATATAGTGCTGGAGATGTAAATATAGATTCAGGTACTTTTTATGTAGATGTTTCTACTAACAGGGTAGGATTACTTGATACATCACCTGATGCTACTTTACAAATAGGAAGTGGAACTGATGGTAAATTATTCCATACAGATGGACTTTATAATGATGTAACCTTTAATGGTGGTTCAGGTGGAACAAGTGGTGTATGGGAATTTGTTAATAGTGGAACTTGGGGTCAAACAAGATTTTATGTTCAAGATGCTAATAATAGTGCCGATAGATTAACTTTTGATTTTAGAGGTAATGGAACTGCAAATAAAATTTTAGCAGGTACTTCAACTGGAAATGTCGGAGTCGGCACCACATCACCCGCACAAAAGCTTCACGTAGCTGGAAATGTAATGATTTCTAATAATACATTCTTTATGGGCGAAGATGCTGATGGAGATGATATAGGGTTACTTGGAATACATTCTAATAATAATGTTTACATTGGTCCAAAAGATAATGCCTATGCTGGTGGATTTATGCTTTATGGTGCTGCTTCAAGTACAAGTGGTCACGTGTGGTATTCAGGTAATGCTGAAGCAATGAGAATAGATAGTTCCCAAAATGTCGGAATAGGAACCAATTCGCCCGGAGGTAAGCTTGACATTAAAGGTAGTGCAAGTGCTAATAATTTAACCATTAGTGCTGATATGCACACAGTCGGTGGTGGGCATTTATCTAATTATCAAACTTTATTATTTGCAAATACAACAAATAATACTGGGTATGCTGCTATTAGACACTTTGCAAACTCACATAACGATTCTGCAAGTCAATTAAGATTTTTAACTTCTAATACATCAGGAACATTATCAAATCAAATGACTATTGATGATACTGGATTTGTCGGAATAGGCACTACAACACCTGGGTATAAATTGCATGTTAATGATGGAAGTACAAAAATTTCCTCAACAGGTAATACCACTCTTTTTATAGATGGTGCGGGTAATGGTTATACATCAGGTCAAATTGTATTTCAAGGAAGTGATGATGATGCAAGTTATAGAGGAACCGGTGTATTTAATCACGATGCGGCAAGTGATATAGAATATTTTAGTGGAACTTTATATGCAAATGATGCTTGGGCAGTATGTAGAAAAACATCAGTTGCCTCACACGATAGTTCAGTAGCACAAGGAAGCAATGCTTTATTTATTATAGAGGGTGGTGGAGATGTTGGAATTGGTTTGTCAAATCCACAAAATAAATTTACAGTAAATGACACAGGCACGCACCAAGCAAGTATACAATATGATGCTTCCACAAGATTGCAAATTAGTGTAGAGAGTAGTGGTAGAGCAAGATTTTATACTGACAATAGTGCTAATGTTGGTATTGAAAGCGGTGGACTTTATGTACAACCTACACAAAAACTATTCTTAGATGGTGGTAATGATACCTTTATAAAAGAATCAAGTGCTAATGTAATGGAATTTTATTGTGGTAATTCAAGAAGAATGCAATTAACTACTACTTATTTAGCAGTTCCTGATAATGCTTATTTAGCAGCTGGGGATAATAATGAAGTATTTATACGACACGATGGTAATGGGCATTTCCAAAGTAATGGTGGGCAAATGTATATTAATAATGTAGCCACTACTAATATAATAATAAGTGTAGGTAATGATGAAAAAGTTAGAATTGAAAATGATGGAGATATGCATGTAAAGGCAGATGTAGTTGCGTTTTCATCGGTACCATCGGATATAAGATTAAAAAAGAATTTTACAAAGATTGATAATGGATTAGATATTATAAGCAAATTAGATGGTCAAACATTTAATTGGAAAAAGGGTGGAGATAGATTAAGTGCAGGATTTAAAGCACAAGAAGTAGAAAAAGTATTACCACACTTAGTAGACGAAAGAGAACTCCCATTACACTCAGACGATGAAAAAGATTATAAAGTATTAAGGTATGAAGAAATAATACCTTATTTAGTAGAATCAATCAAAGAATTAAAAACTACCGTTGAAGAACAACAAAAAGAAATTAAAGACTTAAAGAATAAATTATAATATTGTTATATTTATTAATGTATACAAATAGACTATTAATAGGAGAATTTTAATGGCTCAAGAACCAATATGGCCAGGAAGTGGTTCGAGTGTTTATGGTAAAACACCATTCGGACTATACGACAGCGATACAGAATTTCAAAATGAAGCACCACAAGTAGCAACTTGGTGTGCAAAAAGACTTGGATATCCAATCATAGATATTGAACTTCAAGACCAACAATTTTACGCTTGTTTAGAAGAAAGTATTTCTGAATACTCAGCACAAGTCAATCAATTCAACATTCGTGATAACTTATTACATTTAAGAGGTCAATCAACCAGTTCAAACTTTACTCACAAACGAGTTAAATCAGGACTTTCTGAAAATGTATTTATAGCAGAAGATTATGGTTCAGAAGCTGGAGTCGGAGGAACCGTAGAATACAAAAGAACTTCAATTGCAGTTGGTTCAGGTAGTCAAACTTATGACTTGAATGAATTAATAGCTGATACGGAACAATGTGCTATAGAAGTTAAACGAGTTCATTACGAAGCAAGACCAGCAGTATCGAGATACTTTGACCCATATGCTATGACAGGAATGGGAACATACAATATGTTGGATGGTTTTGGTTTTGGAAATCAATCACCAGCAATTACATTTGTAATGCAACCAATATATGCAGATTTATTGAGAGTTCAAGCAATCGAGTTCAATGACCAGATTAGAAAGTCAGCTTACTCTTTTGATATTCAAAATAATAATTTAAGAATATTTCCAGTTCCAACATCTTCAGGCTCAGTTTGGATTGATTATATAAAAACAGACGATAGAGACAATCCAGTAAAAACTCGTTATAGTGGTTCATTAGGAGTAGTTTCAGATTACTCAAATGCTAGTTATGATTTTATGACTTATTCAAACATCAATGATGTGGGTAAACAATGGATTAGAAAATACGCATTAGCACTATCAAAAGAGTTATTAGGAATTATTCGTTCCAAGTATGGTAGTATTCCAATTCCAAACGCAGAAGTTTCACTTGACGGAGATACTTTAAGAGCAGAAGCAACTGCAGAAAAAGAACAATTAATAGAACAACTAAGAGAAAATTTAGAACAAACAAGTCGTAAGGCGTTGTTAGAAGCTCAAAGAGAAGAGCAAGACTCTCAACAAGAAACTTTGAAAAAAGTACCTTACCCAATTTACGTAGGATAAATCAATGCCACAAAGATATTATGGAGCAAAAGATTTGGCAACCATAGAAAAGTTCAACAAAGAACTTTTAGGTGAACCAAATAAAGACGATTGTGGGATAATCGACCAGTTTGTAATTCTTTACAGAACTTCAGTATATGATACAGAAACAAATATGTATGGTGAAGCTTCACAAGGTAAAACTTACAAACAAGGTGTAAAACTTCCGTGTATTGTTAATGCTGAGGACTTTGATTTCAACTATGATGACTTCGGTGCAGATAACAGACAAAATGTATCATTTGCATTTCAAAGAGCATACTTAGTAGAATCAGATATACGACCAGACATCGGTGATATATTGAAATGGAACGAAGGTTATTTTGAAATTAAAAACTATAACGAAAACCAATTAGTAGGTGGGGACCCAACAAAATCTCATTCAATAGTGGTACAGGCTCATTTAACAAGAATGCCAACCACAAACTTAGAAGAATATAGAGGTTTCTAATGGTAAGAGGTAAACCGGTTCCAAGAAACGAAAAATTATCTTTTAATCGTGCAGAAAAAATAAGTCGTAATTCACCTGCAGTAAAAGATGATGTAAAAAATTTATCCATTGGTTTAATGGATATGGATAGTGCTATTATGTACTATTTCAATAATGTGATTAAACCAAAAGTAGAAGTAAATGAAGAAGTAGTTGATGTCCCGTGTATTTATGGTTCAAATGAAAAATGGAATCAAATATCTAAACAAGGATATCTAAGAGATAAAAAAAGACAGATTATAGTTCCTTTGATTGTTTTTCAAAGAACATCTATGGAAAAAAATACAAATATGTCTATTGACAAGTTAGATGCAAATAATCCTAATTTGTTTTACTCTTTTGAAAGAAAAAATACAAATCACAATAGATTTGATAAGTTTGATATTTTACAAGGAACTAAACCAGGAAAAGAGTTTTATAATGTTGTTATGCCAGATTATGTTAAACTTACATATGAATTTACAGTATGGACTTCTTACATTGACCAAATGAATAAAATTATAGAAAAGATTAATTATTCGGACGGAGCATACTGGGGTGAACCAGGTAAGATGAAATTTAAAAGTGAAATTAATACTTTTGAAGATTCTACTGAATTAGATAATGAAAAAATTATTAAAACAAAATTTAGTGTTGTGTTGAATGGTTATATATTACCAGAACACTTTAACAATAAAACTACAACACAAAAGTATTACACACCAAAAAAAATTATTATCAGAGAACAAACTGATAAAAAGTTAGAGGATATAATTAATAAATAATATTATGGCAAGAAGTAAACCAATACCAAGAAGTCAGAGAAAAATATTCAATCGTGGAGAAAAGATTAGTCGTAATCCAGCGGGTGTTAAAGACGATGTAAAGAATTTATCCGTAGGTATTATGGATATGGATTCAGCAGTTATGTATTACTTCAACGAAGTAATTAAACCCGATGTAGAAGTAAATGAGGAAAAAGTTAAAGTTCCTTGTATTTATGCTTCACCAGAAAGATGGACCCAAGTTTCTAAACAAGGATATTTACGAGACAAAAAAAGACAAATTATTGTTCCGTTGATTGCTTTCAAAAGAACAAGTATGAGTCGTAATGATAATTTTTCAGTAGATAAATTAGATGCTAATGACCCAAAATTATTTTATTCTTTTCAGAAAAAATATTCACAACAAAATCGTTTTGATAAATTTTCAGTTCAACAAAACCTAATACCAGGTAGAGAGTACTATAATGTTGCAATACCAGATTATGTAACTTTAACATATGAGTTTATCATTTGGACATCTTACATTGAACAAATGAATCGTATCGTTGAAAAAGTAAATTACTCTGATGGTTCTTATTGGGGTGAGCCTGGTAAAATGAAATTCAGAACTTCAATTGATAGTTTTTCAAACGCTACTGAAGTTGAGGGTGAAAGATTAATCAAGACAAACTTTACAATGACTTTAAATGGTTATATTTTACCAGAGTCATATAACAACTATAACACTACTCAAAAATACTTATCACCTAAAAAATTGATTGTTAGAGAAAGTACAGATACAACATTAGTAGACGATACTGGTAAAAGAGTAGGATTGAGTTCTAATGCAGCAGAATTTGGTGAAGAAACAAAAGATATATTTTCAATCAACATTTCAAATGGATTGTTGTTTGAACAAGGAACTGGTGTAACCTTATCTAACAATGGATTTTCTTTTGATGGTTCTGACAATCTAACACAAGAATTTTCAATTGGACAATCAGTCGGAACATCTGACAATGTTCAATTCAACACATTAACTGCAAACTCAGTTCAAATAGGAACAGGAACTACTGTAATTGCAGATGGAAGTATTAGTTCATCAGACGGAACAATAGAAATAACAGGGTCTACCGCAATAACCGGTAGTATGACGGTAGTTGGAGATTTAACCGTTACTGGTAGTTTAGTTTCACAAGTATTCATAACTGAAATAACTACTCAATCAATAGACTTTTCACAAGGTTCAAATGAATTTGGTGATACCTTAGATGATAGTCACGAGTTTACTGGTTCAGTTGATATCACGGGTTCATTCAGTTTGAATGGATATGAAGTAAATGGAATTTCAAATGACCCTGCATTAACTGACGCCAGTCAAACTAATTTAGTTACGGAGTACGCATTAGCTAATTTTAGTATTAGTGGGGTATCAACAAACGAAACAGACTATTTAAGAAAGAATTTTTACAAAAAATCAAATACTATTATCAGTACGAATACCGCAAGTTTTAGTGCAGTGACAGCTTCTGCTCCAGGTGATTTAACATCAACAAGTGAAAATGATTTTGTATTCTTTATCAATGGACAATATATGGAACACGACGCAGTATCTATTCAGCAATCAGATGGTGGTACATTTTTATTAAAGGTAAACACAGACTCTATTGGTTATGATTTAGAAAGTGATGACGAGATATTAGCAATTGGTAAATTTGATTCATAGGAGTAATTAAATGGCACTTACGTTTAAAACAAAAAAACCAATTACTTTAAAGTCAGGTACAGGTGTATCTTTATCCGTTGATGGAAAGGGATTCACAAAAAAGGATTTTGACGGAACCGATAAGTCTAATGTTCGTATTTCTATCGGTCAAGATGTATCAACAAATGCTGGTGTTCAATTTAATCAAGTAGTTCTCGGTAGTGATAGTTTAACCGTAGGAACAGGTTCAGACGCATTAGTTTTCAGTGATGGTAAAATAGTTGGTGATTTACAATTTCAAGATAATGTAAAAACAACTAATGATTTTCAATCAATAGGTAATTTAACCTACACTGGTACTCAAACAGCTACTTCTTTTACATCAAGTATTACTAATGTAACACAATCAAACAATACTGGTTCTAATGTATTTGGTTCAAATTTAAGTTCACATAAACACTTTTTAACAGGTAGTTTGGATGTTTCCGGCTCTTACAATTTAAATCAATATAGACCATTGGTTAAAGATATTTCAAATGATGCTTCTTTATCTGATAAAAGTCAAAATGATATCGTAACTGAGTACGCTGCATATACATATTTTTCAAACAACTCACCAGTTAAGTCTTATTTAAGAAAATCATTTGTTCATACGGGCAGTTTTGTAAATAGCTCTACTTCAAGATTTAGTGCAGTTACAGCATCAGCACCACCGGTTCTTTCTTCTACAACTGAAGATGATTTTATGTTTTTTATAAATGGTATGTTGGTAGAGAATGACGCACTTACTATACAACAAATTTCAACAAACTTAGAACTATTATTGGATACCAATTCACTTGGATATGAATTATCATCACAAGATGAGATAATTGCGTTTGGTAAATTTAATAGTTAGATATTTATAAATAGAGAAATATTATGGCAAATTTAAAATCAAAACAATTAGCAAACTTATTGACATTTTCAACAGCTAGTATAGATGTTGTAAGTGGTTCATTAATACCGGATGCCGCAAATTTATATAATATCGGTAGTGCTACGGTTCCGTATTTAAGTGGTTCCTTTTCAAATCTAAATGTTTCGAATGGTGGTGAAGTTCAGGTAACAAACCTCTTCGTAACAGACATAAGTAGATTTACAGGTTCAATCGTATTGAATGAACAAACCACATCACCAACCGCACAAGAGGGTGGATTGATGTATAGTGGTAGTAATTTTTACTTAGGTTTTGATTCATAAAACTTTTTGAATTAATATTTATAGTTAGTAATAATATATTTACTACAAAGAATTAAAATGAGATAATCTTAGGAGAAAAATAATGGCGAGTTGGAAGAAAGTAATTGTTAGTGGTTCCGACGCTGAACTAAATGGATTGACTTTAAGTGGTGACTTAACCGTATCAGGTGGAGACATTACTTTAGGTGCAACCAGTATTTTTTCAGGTGGAGACACAACATCACTAAACAACATTGATGCCCTTGACGCAACAACAGAAGCAACCATTGAATCCGCACTGGATACATTATCAAATGTAACTACCGTAGGAACATTAAATGCGGGTGCTATTTCAAGTTGTTTCGGAAATATTGATAACGGAACATCTACTTTAAACACAGGTAATGCGACCGTAGATAATTTAATAAACGCATCTGCAGTATCAGATTCACACATTACAGGTTCTTTCACTGGTTCATTCAGTGGAGACGGAAGTAATCTAACAGGTGTTGCACAAGATATTGAATTATTAAATGCGTATGGTGCAGGAACATTACATCAAACACAAGACAAATTTTTAGTATCGGACAACGGAACAGAGAAATCAATTACATTTAGTAATTTAGAAGATAGTGTTTTTGCTAATGTTAGTGGAGATGCTACAATCGCAGCTGGAGGTGCTTTAACAATAGCAAATGGTTCAGTTGAAAACGATATGTTGGCCGGTTCAATCGCTAATGGAAAATTATCAAATGATGGAATTACCATTGCAGGTGTAGACACATCATTAGGTGGTACAATCACAGCAGCAACAATTGGTAATGCAATTGGTGCTTTATCAGCATCAGTAAATGTTGACCACGACGCTACTACAAACTTTGTAGCAAACGAACACATTGACCACACATCAGTAAGTGTAATTGCTGGAACAGGATTAACTGGTGGTGGAACAATCGCAGCAAACAGAACTTTAAATGTAGTTGGTGGAACAGGTGTTACAGCAAACGCAAATGATATAGCTATTGGACAAGATGTTGCAACAAATGCAAATGTAACATTTGCATCCGTAACGACAACAGGAAACGCAATAATCGCCGGTAATTTAGATGTTACGGGAACAACTACAACAATCAACACTACAAACTTATTAGTAGAGGATAGATTTATATTGATGAATAGTGGTTCATCATCAGGTGATGGTGGATTTATTGTTCAGACTGAAGCAGGATTCACAGGTACAGCATTTGGTTGGGATGATTCAGCAGGTAGATTTGGTTTACAAGTTGGAACTAAATTAGCACAAGATGCAACAGCAATCGCACCAGATTCTTACATTGCATCAGTAGTGACATCTGATGATTCTAATTATCAAAAGAATGGTAACATTAGAGTTCAAGGTGGAGAAATCTACATTTATGTAGAATAAGATTAAAACTTAATAAAGGTTTATATGGGATTAGTAAAAAATAAAAAAGTAGATAAACTACGAGTATCGACTGAAAAGCAAGAAAGTGTTGTTAAATCAACACCTTCTATAAAATTTAGTAAAAGAGAAATAGAATTTCTTTTATATATGATACAAGAAGGAAATATTCCTGGCAAAAGATTAATAGAAGCAGTACAAGTAGTGGAAAAACTACAACAGAATTACAAAAAACAAAAATAACTTTATTGGCCTTGATGTGGCAATCAAGGAAGTGGGCCAAATAGGTAACCAACCATAAGGAGAACGAACTAAATGCCAAGTTGGAAAAAACTCATATCGAGCGGTTCAAACGCTCATCTTAACGCAGTCACTGCATCCAGTGATATTATAATCTCGCAAGATAGTAAAAAATTAATGCTAGGAGCTGGTAATGATTTACAGATTTATCACGACGGTACATCTAATTATATAGATTTAGCAACTTCTGACCAAGATTTTAAACTTAGAGTTAATGATGGTGGTGTTACTACTACTGCTATTCAAATAGATTCAAGTGAAATTGGTAGAGTTAAACTACCTAATGATGACCAACAATTAACTATTGGTGCAGGTCAAGACTTAAGATTTTATCATACAAATGATACTTCCAATATTGTAAATTTCAATGGTGCACTTACTATACAAAATGCGGGAGCAGGTTCTACCATAATAAAAAACACATCACAAGACGAAGATATATTTTTACAAGTTAATGATGGTGGTAGTACTATTAATGCTATCAGAATAGATGCAAGTGACAACGCAAGAGTTAAATTAGCAAATGATAATCAAAAACTATCTATTGGTGCAAGTAATGATTTAGAGTTATATCATCAAAGTGGAAATAGTATTATAAAAAATGTCACTGGTCAGCTGATTTTAATGAACTCTGCTCAAGACCAAGATATGGCTTTTCAAGTTAATGATGGTGGAAGTGTACAATCAGCACTACGATTACGAGCTGCAGATAAAGCTGTTCGTTTGCCTTATGACAATCAATATCTAATGGTTGGTGCTGGTGACGATTTAAGAATGAGACACAATGGTTCTAATAGTTTTATAGAAAATATAACTGGTCATTTCTTCTTTGACAGTTTATCTCACGGAAGTAAAATGCAATTTGCTACTGAAGATAGTAGTGGTACTAAAGCTTATGTTTTAAATATAACTGGAGATAATCATTTCGTCGGGATAGGAGAAACGAGTCCTGAAGCTAAGTTGCATGTTAAGAACGCTTCTGCTGGAACATTTACTGCAAGTAATTCACAACTATTAATTGAGAATAATACTACTGTTAGATTAACTATGGTAACACCAACTAACAATGCTTCAAAAATAGAATTTGGAGATATTGATGACCAAGATGCTGGTATTTTAGAATATAATAATTCTGACAACTCTATGAGATTTACAACCAACACTTCTGAAGCTATGAGAATAGACTCATCAGGAAATGTCGGAATCGGCACAACAACACCAACAAGTGAATTAACCGTAGAAGGAGACATTAGTGGTAGTGGAACAGGTTCTTTTGAAAGAATCGTTGTAGGTGGTGGAGTATTTACTTCAGCATCGTTAGCAGCCGGTGGTTCTGGAGGTGGAAGTAGTGATATCACAATGGATGGTTCTACTGCAAACGGACTACTAACTTATGGTGGAACCGATAACATTGATGTAGAATCTAATCTTACTTTTGATGGAAGTCATTTAAGACTTCCTAATAATAGTGCTGTAATTATGGGTGCAAGTGATGCTTTTGTAATAAATCATAATGGTTCTCATAATTATATACAAAATACAAAAAGCGATGCAGATGTTTATTTTACAGTAAACGATGGTGGCTCTACTATCAATGCACTTATTATTGATTCAAGTGAGGTTGCAAATATTGTTTTACCTAATGACGGACAAAAGCTTTTGTTAGGAGCAAGTAGTGATTTACAATTCTATCACGATGGCTCTAATAATTTTTTAAGAAACAATACTACCGACCAAGATTTTAGTATATTGGTTAATGATGGTGGTTCAACGATTACTGCATTACAAATAGATTCAAGTAATGTAGGTAGAGTAATATTACCAAATGACAATCAAAAATTAACTATTGGTGCAGGTTACGACTTAAACTTATATAACAATGGTTCAGTTTCTTATATTTCAAACAGTAACAACTATTTTACCATAGACCAAAATGCTGCAGCAGGTATGCAACTTAGAAACTTGTCATCTGACCAAGATATAACTTTTTCCGTAAACGCTGGTGGGGGTCAGATTACTGCTATTCAAATAGATGCAAGTAATTCTGGTAGTCTTGTTTTACCTAATGACAACCAAAACTTTTATGTGGGAGCATCTAATGACTTTAGAATTGTTCACAACGGAACAGACACTTATCTAAATAATCATACTGGAGACTTTATTATTCAGAATTTTGCTGATGATAAAGATATTTCACTTAGAAGTGATAATGGTAGTGGTGGAAGTACTCCTTACATAACATTAGATGGTAGTGCTACATCAGTAAATATAGAACAAGATGTAAAACTTACAGCTACCAAGAAACTTTATTTAGATGGTGGTGGTCATACTTATATCCACGAACAAGCAGATGACATATTAGAAATTGTTGTTGGTGGAGAAGTTCAATTAAAATTAACTGAAGCAGGAAATGGTGTAGAAATACCAGTAGATTCACACCCATTAAAAATAGGTGCAGGTTCTGACTTACAATTTACTCATAATGGAACAAATTCATTTATTGATAATTATACTGGAACTTTAAACATTACAAATAATACCGATGATGGAGATATAGTTTTAAAATCAGATGATGGCTCTGGTGGTACAACTGCTTACCTAACCTTAGATGGTAGTGCTTCACTAACAAAATTTCATATAGACACTAAACATCTTGATAGTGTTACAGCAAACTTTGGTGATAGTGCAGATTTACAAATATACCACAATGGTTCACATTCTTACATAGACCAAACAGGAACTGGACATTTATACATTCGCAACACAACAGACGATAAACAAATAATTATTCAAACAGATGATGGTAGTGGTGGTGTTACCGACTATATGAAATTCAAAGGTGATGAAAATTTAATCAGAACATTCAAAAATTTTAGATTACACGATAGTGTTCAATTGCAAATAGGAACTGGTGCTGATATGGATATTTTGCACGATGGTTCTAATGCAACTATTAGAAATGGAACTGGTAATTTATCTATTGAACAACAAACAGATGATGGAGATTTAATTCTAAAATGTGATGATGGTTCTGGTGGAGTTACTGCTTACCTAACATTAGATGGTGGTCAAAAATTTGTAAGTATTCCGAGTGATTCCATAGAATTCACTCTTGGAGCAAGTGGTGATATAAGGTTACTTCACAATGGAAGTAATTCACAATTTAAAAATTATACTGGAGCTTTTTATATACAACAAAATGCAGTAGCTCCTTTTTACATAGACCAACAAGCCGATGATTCTGATTTGATACTTAGAAGTGACGATGGTTCTGGTGGAGTTACTCCTTACATAACATTAGACGGAAGCACTGGAGACCTATTATTAACACCACCAACAAGAACAGAAATTCAAGGAAATTTAGTTGTTGAAGGAGATTTAACAGCACAAAATTATATCGTAAGTTCATCAATAACTTATATGACACAAAGTTTTTCAAGTGGTTCCACAATATTCGGTGATTCCATAGACGACACACATCAATTTACAGGTTCAGTTCAAATAACAGGTTCTCAAAGTGTTGTAGGTGATGTAGAAATCAGTGCTACTAATAAACTTTACTTAGATGGTGGTACTCATACTTATATCTATGAACAAGCAGCAGATACATTAGACTTTGTAGTTGGTGGACAACAGATGCTAACTATGGTTGAGGGTGGAACAGACTATGTAAGAGTAGGAGATAATATATTATTAGGTGCTGGTAATAGTCTTGATATGTATATGAAACACGATGGAACTAATTCCTCTTTAGTGAATGGAACTGGTGCATTATATATTGATGCACTTGGACAAGATTCAGATTTCTTTATTAGAGTAAATGATGGTGGTGTTACTAAAACTGCCCTTAAAATAGATTCAAGTGAAATCGGTAATGTACACTTACCTAATTGGAATCAGGCATTAAAAGTTGGAGCATCAGGAAATATACTTTTATATCATAGTTCTACAGCTGCTAAATTCGTTAACATCACGGGTGATATGGAAATTGAAAATACTGCTGATGACAAAGATATTATTCTAAAATCAGATGACGGAAGTGGTGGAACAACTGCTTACATAACTTTAGATGGTAGTGCTGGATTTACAACAGTTCAAAAACTAATGAGATTTAATGATGATGTAGACGCAAGATTTGGAACAGGTAGTGATTTAAGAATTAGGCACAATGGAACTAATAGTAGAATAGATAATTATACTGGAACTTTACAGATTAGAAATACTCTTGATGATGCAGATATAACATTAGAAACAGACGATGGTAGTGGTGGAATAACACCTTACATAACATTAGATGGAAGTGCAACCAACACTATACTTCATCAAGATACCATTCTAAATGATGACAAAGTTTTATATGTCGGTAATGATTTAACTAATGGATTGAGACTATTTCATTTATCATCTAATAATAATAACTATGTTAGAAGTAATGGTGGTCCATTAAATATACTTACTGCAGTATCTCAACCAATTTATTTAAATACAAACAATACTAATGCGATAACTATTAGTACTGCTCAAAAAGTGGGAATTGGCACCACATCACCACAAGAAAAATTAGATGTGGTTAGTGGTAGTGCTCACATAAGAGGTGTGGATTCAGAAGGATATGTATTGGGATTAGGACAACTTGCAAACACCCCAACAACACCATTATATAAAATAAGTACATTTGATGATACTTCCGGTGGAACATCAGGATTAACCTCTGGAGACCATTTAGAAATCTACGGAACAAGATGGGGATTCCAAAACACTTGGGCGAGAGGTGGTCAAGGTGGAGCAGTTCCAGTTGCAGCATTATATAGTAGTGCAGGAGAATCTCGTTTATCTATTTACGAGGCACTAAATCCTTCATCTGATGCAACTTATAGTGAAAGAATTAGATTAAGAGGAAATGGTGATTCTTGGATTACAAATAAATTAGGTGTTGGCACAACATCACCCGATACAACATTAGATATTTTTTCAAGTGGTGTTAATGGTATATTATTAAATCAACAAACTTCCGATAGCAACACTTCTGCAAGATTGATGTTTAAACAAGACGATACAACATTTACAATGTATGGTTCTGGTGGTAATTTAGAATTTAGAAGTGGTGGAACGGTAGGTAGTTCAAGTGGAACCGCACAATTTAGAATTACTGAAAATTCAGGAGTAAGAATACCAAATGATAATGATACACTTGCATTAGGTGCTGGTGAAGATTTATATATGTATCACGACGGAAGTGATTCTTTTATTAGAAATCAAACCGGTGGATTGTATATTGACCAACTAACAGATGATGGAAATTTAGCATTAAGATGTGATAATGGTTCAGGTGGAACTACTGCTTACCTAACATTAAATGGTGCTTCAACATTGATTGATGTAGCAAAAAATATGAGGTTTGCTGATAGTATTAAAAGTATGTATGGTGCTAGTTCTGATTTACAAATCTATCACAATGGAACAAATAGCTTCGGAGCCGATAATTATACTGGACATTTAATATTCCAAAATAGAGCAGATGATTCTGATATTATATTTAAAACAGATGACGGAAGTGGTGGAGTTGCTACGTACTTGACATTAGATGGTAGTGCTTCTACGGTTGAAATAGCTAAAGACACAAACATAACAGGAAACTTATTAACTGGTCAATCCAGTAATCCTACATTAGAAATTAGAAACACAGCTACAAGTGCAGGAAGTGGAGCACAATTAATATTTGGACATAGTCAGGCTGGAACTACACAAGTAGCAAGACTTGAGACCCATTTATTAAATGGAAGTGAATCTGGTAGAGCTGGTAATTTAGAGTTTTGGACATCAAGGTCAGGTACAGCGGAACAGGCTGCACAACTTACTCACGACAAATATTTCTTCATATACGAAGCTGGAGATACTTCTGATTATTTAAGATTACATTCAGATAGTTCCAGAGCTCATTATTATTCCCCAAACAATTATCATAGATTTACAACTGCAAGTGGGTACATAGAATTAGGACCAGGTAATTCAAGTTGGGGACATATACAAACCGATAGAGATAAATTTTATTTCAATAAACAAATTACAGTAGATAGTGGTATTGTAAGTGCTTATGATGAAGACTTAAGTTTAAGAAGAGCACACGATAGTAGTTCTGATAGAATAGATATTACAGCTGATTATTCAAGAATAATTGTTAATGATACTGAAAGATTTAGAGCGGACACTGCTGGAGCTGATGTTACAGGAATTTTAACTGTAACTGGTGATGTTACTTCTAATGGTAATTCGGTTGTAACAAAAGGAAGCTTATCATCAAATACTCTAAGTAATATTACTACATTTACTTCTAACGATAATATTGAAACAAGTTCTGGAAATCAATCTGGACTACAAGTATATCAAGATACAGGTGGTGCAGATGCGTTTATGACATTTCATATTAATGGCGATTTTGCTGGATATTTCGGAATAGACGGCGCTATCAATGATTTAGCTGTTGGTGGTTGGAGTTATGGTAATGGTAATAAGTACAGAGTATTCCACGCTGGTAATTCAACAAACATAATTTCATTAGGAACTATCACTACTGGTACTTGGAACGGAAGTGTTATTGCAAGTGCTTACTTAGACGCAGACACAGCACATTTATCAGGAACACAAACATTTACTGGTCAAAAAACATTTACTGAACAAGTCACTATGAATTTTTCAGATACTGGAGAAAGATTATATATTCAATATAACGGTACTACGGTAGGAGATATTGGAGCTAATGATACTAGTTGGCTAAGAATAAATCAGTCTACTGCTAAAAATATTTATACACCAAGATATATAAGAGCAGATAGTGGTTTCTTTGTAGATGGAGCAACTCAAGGTATTACTGGAGCTGGTGTTTTTAGAGCACCAAATGGAAGTGTTGGAACACCAACATATAGTTTTTCTAACGATACCAATACTGGTATGTATCTTATTACTGGGGATAAAATAGGTTTATCAACAGGAGGAGTAGTTCGTGCTGAAATAAATTCATCTGGAATCAATTCATTAAATAGTTCAGGTTACTACATAGATGATAGAAGAATATACGACACTCCAAGTAATTCTACTGATAGAGGTGGATTTCACGCAATTATAGCAGGACTTAGAAATAGTGGTAAACAAAGATATTTAGATGAAGACTTTAATAATGGTACTAATAGTGTAACTTTATACAATAATGCAGGTGGTACTAATCTTGTCGTTTCAAGAATTACAGCATCAGACGATAGTATAGTTCCTCCAAATTCAAGTGGTAAAGTAATAAAAGTTGCATATAATGGTAACGGAAGTACAAGTCCAGGTTTTGGTGGTGTTTATCAACTTATAAATACTGAGGAAAATCATACATTTGTACAGATATTCCAAGCTAAACTTCCAAGTGGTAGAACATTTGTTACAGCAGCTAATTCAATGGGAAATAATTCTACGGACCATTTCTTAACTTCACCGGAAGGTACTGGTAAATGGGAATGGTATGCAAGAGTATGTCATGCTGGAGATAGTGGTACATTTAGTACTTCTGGTTTTATTTATGTTACGGGTGGTAGTGATACAGCATTTACTTGGTACATAGCAAATATGACTCAGTATGATGTGACTGAAACACCAGGTGATTACGCATCTCAAACAGGATATTACAGAAGTATTTATGATGTTAATGCTACATTAGCTAGAGGACTGAATGATGATGACAGAATTGTAGTAGAAGCATCAGAAACTAAGGTTATTGGAGATTCGGTAGAAAGAGCAAGGTTTGGTAGTTATGGTATAAGAAACAATGTTGTTGGAAGTGCAGGAACCCCAAGTTATAGTTTTGTATCAGATACAAATACTGGTATGTTAAGAACTGCAGAAGATACAATAGGATTTGCAACTGGTGGTTCAACAAGATTTACAATGAATGGTTCAGGAGTATTATATGTTTCAAGTGCAGTCCAAGCAGGTAATGGTGGTATTCAAATTTGGGATGGAACACACGGATTCAAAACAGTATTAGCAAAAGATAGTACATATACAAAACTATTAAATAATGATGGTGCTGTTTGTCTTTATCTTGGAGATGGTGGAGATAGAAATAATTACCACGATGCGGGAGGACATAGATTTAGAAGTGCAACTGGTGGTACATACTTTGGTTCAATAAATGGTACAGGGTTACATCTTGGTACAGGTAATACTTTTGCAAGTACAAGACTTGATGTAGATGGTACTTCTAACTTTACTGGAGAAATGTACATAGACCACGGAGGTAGTGATTATGCTCCTGGTATTAATTTTATGGGTGGTACAAATACACCCGGTAGTAATACTTATGAAAATGCTAAAATAGCATATTATGATAATAGTGGTACTGGTTTGATGAGATTTTCTATTGGTAGAGGTGCTGGAACTTATGACTTTTACCTCGGTGGTTCTAAGGTATTTGGAGTAGATGCTGCTGGACAAGGAAGATTTATTGGTTCAACTGATATAGGATTAGTTGTAGCATCAACAGACGCAGGTAGTGGTATTGCAGTAAAGGATAGTAATACGGGTGGAGATTATTACAATGGAATGTTTTGTGCGACAAATGATTTATTCTTTAAGTCAAACAATGTAGAAAGAATGAGAATAGATTCATCAGGAAATGTTAGTGTTGGTGGAAATATTACTTTAACTTCTGGACATAGCTTTAGAGCACACAACGAATCAAGCTATACTAAATATAGACTATATTCAACATCAGGTGCTTATTGTATAGGTATGATTTCTTCAACTGGTTTTGGAGCTGTTGATTCTTGGGCTATGACATTTACTTTTAGTGATGAAACAAATAGAGGTTTTTTATGGAGAAAGACCAGTCATAGTTCTGGACAGGGAGCTATGTCATTAAATACTGAGGGTAAATTAAATGTAGCACATAGTGTAAGAGTAGGATATGGAATATCTGACGGCACAGCTCCAGGAGCAACTTATGCATTAGATGTAAGTGGTCAGATAGCCGCTTCAAATGATATTACGGCTTTTGCGTCTGATGAACGACTAAAAAGAAATATTAAATTGATTGAAAGTCCATTAGAAAAAGTAAGTCAACTATCTGGATTTACTTACAATTTTAACAATACTGCAAAAGAATTAGCAGACTACGACACCGAACAAAATTATGTTGGTGTTTCTGCACAAGAAGTTAAAAAAGTTCAACCAGAGGCAGTTAAATTGGCTCCATTTGATACAGACGCAAGTGGTTCTATATCTGGTGAAGATTATTTAACAGTACAATACGAAAAATTAGTTCCATTGTTAGTTGAGTCGGTTAAAGAATTGACAAAACAAAACAAAGAACAACAAAAAACAATAGAAGAACAGCAACAACGATTAACCAAATTAGAGGAGAAATCAAATGGGTAGAATAGTAGCAGACGCAACAGTGTCAGGAAGTGGATTTGCTCAAGTAAGTATTAAACATACAAGAGCACAAAATGATATCGATGGTAATGAAAGAACCATCTTAGATTATCAAGAATCTATTTCAGTACACGAAGCAAAAATCAACTACACAGCTATGGTAACACAAGCTTCAGCATCACATTCTGAATTAGTGACAGCTTTAGCATCAATTACAACCATTAGTGGTAGTAACGACGCATAATATTTATACATAATATATTTATATTAGTATAATTAACAGGAGAAACCAATGTCATTGACTTCATCAGGTCAAATCAAGATGAGTGAAATCAATACAGAACTTGGTAGGACTTCAACAACGGCAAATACTTCGTTGGAAGACCAATCAGACGGAACTTACGCAACCATCAATACTGCAAACGATTCAGCAGATAGACCGGATGGTTCGGCTCCGCACGCAATGTCAGAATTTTATTCTTATGACCACGATTTAGCATCTACATCTTGGAGTGTTGTAGATAATACTGGAGTAAATATAACTGGTTTACCAGGTGGTACTGAACAGAGTATTAAAGACGCACAGATGAATGTGACCGGTGGTACTGGTGGAACAAGTTGTTCAGTATCTACTACTGGTGGTCCATTCGGAACATTTACATTAGCTATCTCAAGTGGTGGTGACCCAGGTGTACTCGGAACATCAAATAGTGGAACAGGATTTATCAGTACTTCTACAGCAAATAGTAATTCATTATTTAGTAGTCATAATTCAGGAACACGATACATTAGAACTCAATGGGCACACTCACCCTCCAATAAAGACGGAACAGGAGCCTACACATTAACACTAACAAACAATGGTGTATCTGCTACTGTGACTGGTAATATTACATTTTCTGGTGGTGGTGGTGGATTGTGTATTTATGAACACATTCCGGTTAATTTAAAAGACGGAACTGCAATTATACACGACTTAAATGTTGGAGATATGATTATGTCTTATAATTGGTCAACCGGTCAAGAAGAAGAAGTAGAAATACAACAAATAGAAAAAAGACTACACGAAAATCTATACAAGATAATATTATCAGACCCTAACGATGAAACGGATGGTGAAGAATTGAAAGAATTGATTCTAACATCAGACCACCCTATTTACAAACAAGATGGAAATATGGTTTCTCAAGACCCAGGATTAAGTAAATCTAATTATGATTTAGATGCAACTGAAATACAACCAAATGATTTACTAAAAATGTTAAATGGAAAATACTATGCAAGTGTACACAGACTTGAAGGTTTTCCTAAAAAACACTGGACTTACACGATAAAAACTAAGAACAATAACTTCTATGCAAATGGGGTATTGGTGAACTCAGAAATTTCGTAAAAAATTAAAAAATAATGTAATAACAGACTTTTACATTATATTTATTAACAATAGAATAGTAACAAACAAGGAGTTATAACTATGTCAGAAGTAGAAACAAATCAAATACAATTCACTGAAGATGAACTAAAATCTTTAAGTGACTTAAGAGTAAATTACAATAATCTTACTCTATCATTTGGTGCTTTAGAAGTTTCAAGAATGCAAACTGAACAAAGACTATCAAGTATGGATGAAGAAAGAGCTCGTTTAGAAGAATCATATAACGAAGCACTTGAATCAGAAACTGAGTTAGTTAAAGGACTAACTGAAAAGTATGGTCAAGGTAGTTTAGACATTCAAACAGGTGTATTTACACCAGTTGAAGCTGTCGAAAATGTTGAATTAGAAGAGTCTTCTAAATCATCTAGTGACGAATCAGCATCAGCATAATAGAAAATAAAGTAACATTTTTTTTCTATCTTAATATATTTTGAGATTTTAATTTGATATTTATACTTAGTAAAATCTCGAAAAAGATAACCTAATTAGGAGAAACATAATGGCTGAAAGAATAGTCAGTCCTGGTGTATTTACACGAGAAAAAGATTTAACATTCTTACCACAAGGTATTGGTGAAATTGGAGCAGCATTAATCGGACCAACAGAAATGGGTCCAGCATTTGTTCCAACAATCATCAGAAACTTCGGTGAATTTGAAACAATCTTTGGTAAAGAAAACCAAGACTTTTATGTTCCTTTTGCTGCGAAGCAATATCTTCGTAACGCAGGAACATTAACAATAGTTCGTGTTTTAGGATTGGGAGGATACGCAAACGACACCGTAACATTAAGTATTAGTGGTTCAAAAGGACACTTTGCTGTCGCTACATTGAAATCTTCAAGAGGAGCAACCGATGTAGACAATACTGACTTAGCTGGGCCAACAAGTGCCTCAGTTGATGATGCTGGAACCAAATCTTCATTTACATTGAATCTTGATGTAGATAATGACAGAAGTACACAAGCTTTTGCATTATCATTTGATTCAAGTTCAGCTAACTACATTACAAAAGTATTTAGTGAAGACGCACAAAATACTGGTAAAAAGGTGCATGTGTATTCAAATTTCCAAGACACACAAAACAAAATGGGTTCAAGTGATAGAGTATATATCAATAGTGGAAGCAACGAAGGCTTCTCATTTGATTACTCGGTTGCTACAACACCATCAATTCAATCACAATTAGTCGGTGGTTCAAGAACCGACTTATTTAAAGTTAACACCATATCACACGGAACAAATATGAACTCTAAATTTAGAGTTGGTATTGCTGATGTTAAAAGACCATCAGATGTTGCCGGTTCAGATTATGGTTCATTTAGCTTACAAGTGATTGTAAATAATCCAGGTCAAAATGACAACGGAACAGTTTTAGAAACTTTCCAAAATCTAAATTTTGACGAGGATTCAGTAAACTTCCTACCAAGAGTAATTGGTGATAGATATACTACAATTGATAATCAAGGAAAATTAACCAACAATGGTGATTATCCAAATCAATCTAAGTACATTTATATTTCTAATTACGATAAATTGACAGGAATTTCAAAAGACTTAGTTCCTATGGGATTTGATAAAGTCTTACAACCACATAAAACAACACTAACAACACCAAGCGGTAGTACCGTTGTAATGTCGTTCCCAAGTGCTTCGTTTATTGGTACAAATAGTGGTTCAGCACAGAAAAATTCAAGAGGAACATTTGATACAAATGTATACTATGGATTTGACTTTAATAATGTTGACCAACAACAATATTTAGCACCACTACCAACAGACGCAGCAGTAGGAAATAACTTGACAATGAGTTTAGAAGATTGTGTTGGTAATGATGATGCTTCATCTTTGGGTACACAATACTCATCAGGTAACAATCCATTATCATTAAGTGGTTCAGATTACAGACAATTAAAGTTCGCAGTTCCTTTCCAAGGTGGTTTTGATGGTTCAAATCCAGCAAAAGAAAGAAAAATTGGAACAAATATTGTTGCAAATAATACACAAGGATTCGATTTAAGTGGAGCCAATACAACTGGTTCACTAGCTTATAAAAGAGCTTTAAACGCAATATCTAATCCAGATGAGTTTGATATTAATTTATTAGCACTTCCAGGTGTTATTCATTCAATTCACCCATCAGTAACAAATCACGCAATTGATAAAGTCGAAGATAGAGCAGATTGCTTCTTTATCTTAGATGGTTCAAAATACGGAAGAACAATACAGGGTGCTATCAATGATGTAAAATCATTAGATAGTAATTATGTAGCAACATATTATCCTTGGGTTAAAGTTCTTGATGAAGTTAAAAATAAACCTACTTGGGTTCCACCTTCAGTAGTTCTACCAGGCGTTTACGCAAATAATGATAGAATTGGACAAGAGTGGTTCGCACCAGCAGGTTTAAATCGTGGTGGTTTAACAGAAGTATTAGAAGCTAAAACAAGACTAACGAACTTAGAAAGAGATGATTTATACGAAAATCGTATTAATCCTATCGCAACTTTCCCAGGTCAAGGTGTAGTCGTGTTTGGTCAGAAAACACTTCAAGGTAAACCAAGTGCGTTAGACAGAATCAATGTAAGAAGATTGTTGATTAACTTGAGAAAGTTTATCGCATCAACTTCTAACTTCTTAGTATTTGAACAGAACAATACAGCTTTAAGACAAAGATTCTTAAATCTTGTAAATCCATATATGGAAGAAGTTCAAGCAAATGCAGGACTTACAGCATTCAGAGTAGTAATGGACGAATCAAACAACACACCAGATGTTGTTGATAGAAACCAATTAATTGGTCAAATCTTTATCCAACCTACAAGAACAGCTGAGTTCATTGTATTGGACTTTGCAGTTCAACCAACAGGAGCAACATTCCCAGAATAATAGGAATATTGATTAAGAAAAACCCCCAAGAAATTGGGGGTTTTTTGTTATGATATGGGAAATAAATTTGCAGGTGATTTACACCAAATCACCAAAGGTTGTTTCTAATATCGTGAAACACTACATAACCCAATTCGGTTCCAAATTATCGTAGTCACCGAAAACCCACGAATCTAATTACTTAGGATAAA